>JACLAA010006577.1_pt1 | contig 28372 bp, 25 predicted proteins | sample 8027891 | NCBI WGS metagenome assembly JACLAA01 (sample SAMN15724900, study PRJNA655200) | protist metagenome | isolation source: fluorescence activated cell sorting (FACS) single amplified genomes of... | place: Spain: Blaines Bay Microbial Observatory, Mediterranean Sea | collected 2016-01-19 | reverse complement strand
ACTCTAATAACACACACACACTCAGCGCTTATCGCACGTATGAATCAAGTTATCACTTCGCAAAGTAAAACGAACGCGGTCGCGCATTATGCATTCAGCAAAGCGCTCAAAGAACGTCGTCACCGAACGATGACTGCTTCCTCGTCGTCGTCGTCATCGTCATCACCAACAGAAGCTCAAGCTCAACGAACGAAAACAAAAACTTCAACGACGTTTAGTCGAAGAGAATTAGCCGCCTCCTCGATGATGATGATTGCCGCAACTTCGACTATATTCACTCGTCGACTCGCTCTCGCGGACGAGGACGACGACATGTCGCAAGAGGAGTTGGATGAGTACGTAAAATCAGTCACGGCGAAAAACAGCGGCGAAGTCACCTACATCGATGTTGACGCAGAAGTTGAGGATTCGAGTTTATCGAGCACGTTCAAAATGTCATCGCTATGGAAACTTGGAAGCAAATCGAAATCAATAGGAGGAGAAGATTCTTCGAATTATCCAGACGCGACTTTCGATGGTCTCTTAGATCCCGTAAATGGTACGGTGGCGCAGCGAGTGTTTTTCACAAAGACTGAGAACGTTGATGTTGATTCAGTAGAAGAATTAGGAAAGCCAGAGAATTTGCAAGTGTATAAACAGTTATATTTAGAGGGGGTAAATGATACGTTCAAGCGATCGGATATGCTCGGTGCATCGTCGAGAACTGATTCGAATGGGATTAAATATTACGATTACGAACTCGTCGCGTCTCCGCCGCCAAAGTCCTGCCCGAGCGCTGTTGGGTGTTTATATCCAGAGCATATTTATTTAATATCGTCGTGCGTGAAAGACAAAAAGATGTTTGTGATGGTTATTGATGCGACGCCGGAGCTCTGGCGTCAAAGTGGAGCGTCGTTAAAAAAGCTTCGCTCGACTTTTAACGTCATGGCGAAACAATCAGAGACGCAATCGTCTCTTTCGGAAGCATAGATAGAAAGCACATTAAACCGCGCATTAATGTAATTAGTGCAATAATATAAACTCGAAGAGTATGCGCGCTATACTTGCTAAGTAAGTTTTAACTTTGTTTTCTTTACAGGTATGTGCTAATAGTAATTTCTAAGCGCTACTGCTATTCAACATGCGTTGCTCGACTAACTTCGTCGCCCGTTCGGCTAGCTCATTTTTCCTTTTCATTTCTGGGTCATCCGCGTTGTCCACACCGTCACCCGTGGTCGGTGGTGATGGTGTCGTCGTCGTCGTCGTCGTCGCGTTCTTCTTAAAATTCAAAATCTTTGATAGTACGTTGTTTGATTTCGTACTGCTATAAGTTGTTGAATTCTCTCCCTCCAACGCTGCCTCCTCTCGCGCCCGAGCGTTGCAAAATACGTAATACAGAGGCGTCGATATAAACTTTAAAACTACATACCTAATACCAGGTGGAAACAGCATGTGGAAGGCAAACAACGGTGAACTATCGCCGTACCCTTCCCTACCTTTAATCTGTTGAAAAAAACGCAAATACGTCCACGCCATGGTCGCGCCGATGATGTCGAACAGCCAAATACCAAAGCTGTGATGTTCGGCTCCTCGAACGATGCACCATCCAAGCGTACACGAGACGTACATAAGAATTAAATGCTTATTCCGTACAGACTGTGGCGGATGTGCAAACGAGGGTATCCATTTTGGCAAATTGAACGCAACGCACTCGTCCGGACTGAGTTGAAGCAACGCGACGAGTAAAGCGGCGATGACGCCGTGAAATCCGCTTATTTTCGCAAAGAGAAAGTATTGGTCCCTCGTGACGACGTACAGAATAAACATGATGACAAAAGTCGTCGCACCAATACACGCGTTGGTAACGAGGATGAATTTGCAAAACTCGACAGCATCCCAACTCGCTTCGACAAATTTCCCTATGAATATCAACATGAAACATGAAAAGAGCAAATTTAACGGGTTCGTTTCGAAATAGCCAGCGGAGAACACGTTCCAAAAGTGCGTCGGTATGGTTTTATCAGGGATCAACGCCAGAAAATCTTGAGAATTCGGAACGAACCAATACACCAGATGATTAAACACCAAAACTCCGATGAAGAATTTCTGCGTAAACGACGACGTTTTCAACGTTTGAACGAGCTCAACGGGAATGTTTTTTTCAAAACCGGTAATGAAATCGTCCTCTTCTAATAAAACCGAATTGTTGTTGGCATTCGCACGTTCGACGTCGTCTTCCATCTGATGTCCACCCTCCATGATATCGGTATCTGTATATATATATGTATATTTTCTCTCTCTTTCTCTCTTTCTCACTCTCTCTCACTCTCTCTGTGTGTATGTGCGTGTCTGAGTGTATTAGTATCGTGCGAAGTAAAGAAAGTAATGCAGAAGAAAAAATTTTGGCCTTTGCAAAACAGGCTCTTTTTGAACGTCTGAAGCAAACGAGGAAAAAGGAGAGAGAAAGACTGCAAAAAAATACGCGACAACATGTCTACCGACGACGAACGTGTTCACGAAGAAGGTATGGAAGAGGAACGCGATAGCGCATCGTGCTCTTGTTCTGATGATGACTATGACGATGAGTACGACAACACTTCCATTATCCAGCGCGAAAACGAAACGTCATCGAGAAAGTCAACGACAACGACTACAACGGGGCTTCCTTCCGTTTTCGAAGAAGAAGAAGAAGAAGAAGAAGAAGAAGAAGAAAAAAAGAGTAAAGATTTCCACAGAGGATCGAGAAATAAGAAAGCGTCATCATCATCACCGTTATCAACATCATCTATTCTAGAAGAAGAGTTGCATCGGGCGAGAAGAGAGATATCCGAGTTGACTCGCGCGAACGAAACGATGGAAAACGAAAACGCCGAGTTGCTGATATTTTTAGAAAATTTCAGGAAGGAGATGGAGAACGAGAGAAAAAAGGTATCGCAGGTAAAGGAGGAGATTGATCAACTCACGAGCGCGTTAGAAAGTTCGAAAGAGAGCATTCAGATACTCTCATCCGACCGCGAACAGTTATCCGATCAGTTAGAACAAGCATCAAAGAAGCTACGCGTCGCGAATCGCCACGTGTCGATATCGAAAGAAAAAGAAGCGACGCTCGCGAGCCGAAACGAAGAGGTGAGGAAACTCGCCAACCGAATAGATTCCCTTCTTACGGATGGGTACGTAGCCGTCGCGCACGATACTACGAACAACATTACCAAGAAAAAGAAAAAGGTCACTGGAAGTTCCAGCATGAAAAGTGGCATCACCGCTGTCAATTTCACCACTTCTCTACACAACAAAAACGATGATATTGGCGGCGGAAGTGCGAGCAGTTACGCGACTATGTATTCACTGTCGAAATAATGTTTGAAAGGTTTTCACCTATAAATTTGTGTGTGTGTTTGTGTGCCCACATATGGTGCGTGATGATTTGTACAATTTACATTTCTGTTCTAAATTACCACGGAATTTGTAATCCATCTTCGCAGTTGATGAACAAACCGTTATATTTATCCACGTCCATGAGAGAAATTTCGTGCATCACGCGTTTCGCTCCAACTGAAGCGTCCACGGCGCCTTCGATTTCCCAAATCTTCTCGTACTTTTGCGTCATTCCGGTTTTATTAAAACCTGGGTGCAATATTTGAACGGCTATTTTCTCTTTCTTCAACTCTTGCGCGAGCAATTTACTCCCCATGTTCGCCGCAGCTTTGGACATGTGATGCCCGTAGTCATGGCCGTCTGGATTTTGGACTTCGCGCCAGGAAATTGACCCGCCTTGCGAAGTGATCATGGCAATCTTACACGTTCCGTCCGTTTTCAACAGCTTCATGTCTCTCAAAACTTTTACAACTCGTAGCGGCCCAACTGCGCAAATGTCAATCATTTGCAGCTCCTCTTCGAAGTTCATTGAATCCAAGGTTTCCAATGGTTCGTAAAAATATCCCGCGTTGTTGATGACGATATCCACCGGTTCGGTGATCTCTTTGAACGCGTTCGCGATAGATTTTTCGTCCGTGATTTCGCACTTTTCTATTACTTGCGTGTTCGATAACGCGGAAAGGTCATCGGACGTCTTCCTGCACGTGCCGAGAATAAAAGCGCCTTTATCGTTGAGCTCTTTCGCCAACGCTAATCCAATGCCTCGGTTAGCACCGGTGACCAAAACGCGCTTCCCTTTCAAAAAGGAACCATCGTAAATGGCGTCGATGTCGAGCATTCTCGTGTTGTTTTCTTTCTTCCCATTTGCGAATCGTAACGGTTGATCCGCGATGGTGTATTTACTTGCATCTGCCGTAGTCATGCTAGATGTGGAAAGAAGTTTTTTGCTTTTACTTTTGCCGACGATGATTTTATCCGTCTTTCCGACGAATCCGGAACTGAAAAATTGTGTTTTCTTTGACGAATACAAGAACGCCGCTTTGCTCGAAGATGATGACGACGAGGACGGCGAACAAGAAGAAAAAGAACTTCGCGAGAGTGATGCGGCGCGAGTGATGGAGTTCAACGAAGAGGCGAGCATTTAAGACTTTGGAGGAAGTAGCTGCTTTTTTTGAGGTATCTTGATGAGTTTTTTATGAGACGTCGATACGTCGTCGTCATTCTCTAAAATTCTCGTAACAACCAAGAAGGAGAAGAAGAAGAAGAAGAAGAAAAACAAGAACAAGAGAACAAGAACAAGATCAGTACGCGAGGAGAAAAGAGAGAAAGAGAGATAGAAAAGGGAAGGCAGATTAAATAAGGATGATGATGAAGACTCCTCTCGTCGTTGTTCTCCTTTTCTTTTTATTCTTTTCGTTGAAAGCGGAGCGCGTTGAAAGTGGATTTCACGTTGAACGGGCTTCTTTTACGGTTTCTTTACCGAGCAAATTGAAAGGGAAATACGACATGGCAATCGCCAATTTCGGTGTGCCGTTGTACGGAGCGACGTTGGTGGGATCGTTTAAGTATCCTAAAACTGACCAAGACGGGTGCGCAGAGTTCGACGCGAACGCATTCAACACCAACAGTTCATATGGAGCAAACATCATGCTCTTGAACCGAGGTGAGTGCCCGTTCACGACAAAGGCGTTTTTCGCACAAAAAGCTGGAGCTGAAGCGGTAATTATCGTCGATAATATTGCGGAGGATTTGATTACCATGGATGCTGCCGATGATGCGGAATCACAAGAGTACGTGAAGAACATATCGGTTCCGGTTGCGTTAATAACGGAAAGCGTCGGTGAAAAATTTGAGGAAGAACTCTCAGCCGGCAACGCCGTCATCGCTACCCTCAATTGGACTGATGTGTTACCACATCCTGATTCAAGGGTCGAGTACGAAATATGGACAGAGTTGACGGATTCGTGCGGCGCGAAATGCGACGCGCAGGTTGGATTTCTCAACGATTGGGCGCCCATAGCGAAAGAGTTGGAAACCAAGAATTACACCCAGTTCACGCCCCATTATCTCACGTGGTCGTGTCCGGAAGGGTACGAAGATTCCGACGTTTGTCTGTCCGAATGTATAAATCATGGCAGATATTGTATTCCTGATCCAGACGACGACTTGTATAGCGGATATTCCGGAGCGGATGTTGTCGTATCGAATTTACGAGCTCTCTGCGCGTTTAAAGCTGCGAATGACTCCCAAATCCCAACAAAATGGTGGGACTACATCACTGAATTTCAATCGTCGTGTAAAATGAGCACCGGGTTGTTCAATTCATACGATTGCGCTGAGACATCAATGAAGCGAGCGGGTTTGGATGCTTCCTCGTGGAAAAACTGTATAGGGGATATCGACGCTAATTCTGAAAACGCTATGATGGAGGAGCAAATTATCGCGCAATCACCTCCGAGTGAGTCCACTCGATCTTCGGTGCGAATATTACCAACAGTGGTTATAAATGACGTGCAATATCGAGGTAAGCTAGCGCGCGGTGAAGTCTTGAAGGCGATATGCGCGGGATTCCCCAACGATCTCAAGCCAGAGATGTGTAGCGATAGTGGACTCATAAACGATAAGTGTGCCCAGGGAGCTGATGGTTGGAACACTTGTCTGAGTGATCCTAATAAGAGCGGGGAGACAACATGCTCGACGACGAGTGCATTTCCATATTACGAGTGTATCTGCCCGAAGGGCTTACACTCCGAGTTTTCAGATTCATTAAAAACGTGGAGTTGCGTGTCCGTGCAACAGACTGCGCGAAGCGTCGGGAAGACGTCGACGGTTTTGGCCAGCGTTTTCTTTTCCTTGTTAGTGCTGGTCATTTGTTTGTTTTTATTCTATCGTTGGAAAATGAAGCAAGTCATGAACCAGGAGATTCGGGGGATTCTCAGTCAGTACATGCCTTTGGATGATGACGAGATGGAAGAGGAGGAGGACACGGCGCGCTTGAACGCTGGAAATGATAGTAGCAGCATCCGATTGGGGAGAAGTGGATCGCCAACAGCGATGTTTGGAGTTGAGAATGGTAGAGGTGGTGGGTTTAACACCAGTAGGGGGGAGTTTGATCACTTGTAATTTTAATATGTTTCATACTGCACATACATATACACACACATACCATACATACTGCTTCACACACCTACTCGGCGCAACTGACATATTTCTGTCATTCGCAAGATAATATTTGCGCGTTGCGTGCTTTTCACGGTAATTTCCAACACTTTGGCTGCTGCACTGATCCGTCATCACGTTCGATCGTGCCCACTCCCCCTCCGCTGCTGATGCCAAGCTTTCTGCTTTTACACGTTAGATAGCACGGTGCTGAGAAAATCTCCTCGTCTGATAACTTTTCCCCAAACGTCAGTACGCAACTACCGTCGGCATGATTGGGCTGAAGATGCGCATCTACACCGAAGGCTTCTTTGAAGAAATTCTCCGTAGGAACTTTGCAAAAGTTCGTGCACGATCCTACGCATCCTGATTGTTCTAAATATCTACATTTCTTTAACTTTACAGCGGCGAGTACACCATCGCTTTCTCTCGGAACGCGTTCAGATGGCCCGACGAGCCAACCGAAGAACTGTACCGTGATAAAACTGTTCAGTTCGTCCACCCAATTCGATGGTTTAATAAGTTTCTTGAACAATATCCTGATAATCTCCGGAATTAATTCTAACAACGTCTCCGTCACGACTTTTCTCTGAGCGTCGGTGCCTTTAAATACTACGCCAACTTCGTTCGCTAAATAAACCAGTCTCTGGTATGAAAATATGGAAAACTGCTTTGCTTCTGAGGATAAAACACCTTCGGTTGATTCCATGATTTTCCCTGCTAACTTGGCGTTAAATAAAGCGATGGCAAACTTGTCGTACACACTATCGCTATAACTCGTCTCGCCCGAAGAAGCGTACGTAGCTCTCGATTTTCCAAGTATTCCGTATTCATGGGTATCTTCTTTCTCTTCGTCATCGTCATCGCGAACTGCACGCGTTCTCTCGAGTTTTATGCACTGTTTTCGTCGTCTGCCTAAATGACGCGTGGTGCGGTGAATATCCCGCGCTTGCGCTGCCGTTACGCTCGTACTCGCAAAACTCATCATCGTTCACTTCCTTAGTTTATGTATATATATACGAGGTCGGAAGAGCAGAGTATGTAAAGTTGGAATTTTTGATGCGATACACTTTTGGAGAAACTACGAGAAAGACAAAAAGAGAGTTGGGCAGAGAGGGCACAACAAAGTGTTTCGTTTCGATAATAATGTTATAAAGGTATAAGAAAAGTGTATCTACATATTGCTATTTTTATCACATGATAGTGCAACAGCACGCGGGCTTGTCTCTGATACCGCTCCTATAACGCCCTCCCGTATCTCCTCCCCGAAAATCCAAACTATCTAAATCACTCTGCTCATATTGACTGACCTCGTATTCGACTACTTCTTCCATTTTCGATTCGTTCGCCCAAGTTACGCTTTTCGAGCGATGTTCCTCGCCTAACTTAATATCGTTCCCACCTGGCGAAGACGACGGCGATGCTTTCTTTCCTGCCATGATCACGAGACTCTCTCTCCCTCTCTCTCTATATATATATATCGCTATCGATGTTGTGATGGGAAATATCACGAGAGAGAATAAAAAAAATCTTTCGTCGTGCTCGCGAGTTATTATTGGTCAAGCTAGAGCACGACGAGACGTGAGATGGGCGATGTCACGAATATCGATCGAGAGGACGCGAACGCAAAGAGTGATATCGATTATATGTGTGTGTATGTGCGTGTGTGTGTGTGTGTGTTCACACCAAGCGCGTCGTGTTATATTTGTGAGTGATGAGGGGACCGAAATAAAAAAAGCACTCGAAAATCAGCTTTTTTGACCTCTTTGCGAAAGAGCTTTTGTCTCTTTTATTTTTTCCCGCGTGAAAAATTGTGACACAGCAACACGTTTCTTCACAGCCTGTGGTGGAACTGTCGTGCACATAAAGCACACATAAAGCACGAGCAATGATGAAACGAAGTGTGGGACTTTTGTTTTTCGCGCTGACATTCGTCGTCTTTCTTTTAAGCTGCGGCATTTCCGTCACCGAAGGCGCTCGATTGTTGAAGCAAAATTACGATGAGGAGGACGCCGGAGACGAGATTGGTGAAATGAACGCGATGCAGAGAAAAACCACTAAGAATGAAGAGGATGATGACCAAGCCGCAATCTACGCCGCCAAACTAGAAGAAGAAGAGATAGAAAACACACAGTTGAGTAACGAAGAGGAGAGCGAACTCGAGCAAGTCGAAGAAGAAGTCGCCAAGGAAGCCTCGGAAATGTCCTCCTCCTCCTCCTCCTCCTCCTCTGAAGTTGCCTCATCGGGCGACAGCAGCGAAAACACAGAAAACATGGAACTCTCGAAATCAGACGATACAAACGGCGGGAGACTTTCCGAGGAGGAAATTTTGGAAGAAAATCGAAGGATGGCGACAAAGGTATGGGAAGGCATCACCGGACAACCGGAAGGGAAAGAGAAGGATTTAATTGATAAAATCGTCGAAGCCCACTCACTCGAAAGCACGCCGATGGATGGTTTTCTCATGGAGAATGCGGATTCAGAATGCGGACCTTCCGGTCCTTTCGCGTTACTGACGCTCTGGAACTCCGTTGATGAGTTTAAGCGGCAGAAAATTATTGATTTCTTCTCCCAAAATGACGACGAGGTGTCGACGAGCAATCCAACCTGGAGCACCGTCGCCGTGAAATCGTTGAAGCTTTCGGGTGTTTTCTCCACTCGGTTCGCCGGCGAAGGCGAATCGAAACGCGAGTGCATTGCTAATTTCCTTACTAATAACAAAATGCGACAACTCGAAGACGTAAACAGAGCAAAGGGAATCGAGACCTCTCGTCCGCATCAAACCGAACGACAGCGTGATTTAGCGAAAGGCAAACAGGCGAGACTCTTGCGCGACTACGTTCTGACCAAGATTCTTCCATCCGCACAGACTCTCGAGGCCAGAGGTGCTAATGACGAAGCAACTGTTCTCGTCCTCGCGCTAAACTGCAAAGTTGAAAAAAGACGCGCACTTTTATTCGCGCTGTTCGATGCCATGATTTCTACATTCAAGTTGAATGCCAACGACGTCGCTTTGAGCTTGGGAAGACGTCACGTCACGCAGGACATGTATGAACTCATCAACCAAACCCCAGGGGACATGCTCGGAGAAGAGCGAGGTGATAAATTGAGCTACACGCGTGGCGACGATCCAATTGTAGTCAAAGCAGGTATTTGCCCGACGCTGGTTGGGAAACACGATGTTGATGAGAACGCAAACGAGGGCGGCGAAGGATTTGGAGACGAAAGGGATCACTTGCAGCGAGCGCACGCGCAAGCTCGGGATCATTTCGCGCCGCATCGCACCGAAAATCATCACGACCCTACAAATCCACACCATCAGCATACGCACGGTTCACACCAAATGGGTTCACTTCCAGGTATGCAAAGTGTTTTTGGCGGAGATGACATGAAAATGCTCGGAGGCAGCAGCGGAAAAAGAGGAAGTTCCAACAATCAAGCGAAGCAAATGGGGATGTCGGCGTTCGGTATCAGCGACCATTCGGCCATGCAGAGTCCAAGATCCCGAAGCAACGAAGGAAGGACACAACCTAAATCCAATTACGTGCCAACTTTAGAAGATCCACTTCAAGGGTACATGAATAGTCATCCAGCTCCTCGAAGACACCGAGCGAGAGGAGTGGGGAGAAGTGAAACGTTGTAAATAAAAATGTGCTGTGATGTTTGTTTATTTATTTTGCGCGTACCCGACACCTGGCCTGGCACCTGGTACACTCTACTCGTAATAATCGTAGAATTAAAACTTATTATTCTTGCGAGCCTGTTCGTTTTCCTCTTTTCGCTTTTGAATCTCTCGCGCGGCTGGTAAAGCGCCGCACGGCGTTCCTTTTTTTGCAATGTTAAAAGCGCATTTGAACGCGTGCACTACCGATCCATCCGCTATACCTTCTGCTACCAACGCCTGTTGTACTAAAGAAACCGCATCGTTAGCAATGGAATCCTCCACCTCACCGAGAGAGGCGTATACCACATGCGTAAACGGCGTCGCATCACCCTCGGCTTGCGAAGCTTCGTCGTTTTCAACCATCGGGCCGAGTCCCAGTTTAACTTCGTGTAATACCGCGAGCTGGAAATTTTTCTTCAACTGTTTCTCCAAGTTCCCAATCCCGAATGTTTGTACCCAATTTTCAGCGTCTAATGCGTTATCGCATTTCAGGGCCACAACTATGGCTACGTTCCTATCGTTTAATCCTATTTTAGTTAATTTCGTTTCTTTGTCTACAGATTCCTTCGCCCGTTTTGCAAACGTGCCTTCCAAGGCGGCGTCGTTCTTCGGGTACACGTCGACTTCACTCGCACTCAGCATGGCGTATTTTTGCGGAGACGGGTGGGCAATATCTGAGCTATCGAAGAGGTCATCAAACCTACTAAAAACTTCCTCCGGAGGAGAGTCGAATAAAGTATAGTTCATGTACTGATGTGGTGGCAGATTCTTATCGAGCTGCTTGAACTGGTCCGTGCCGACTTTCTCGTGAAAGTGTGCAGAAATATAATCCGGGTGCGACCGCGAAACTTCACACACATGCAACGCAGACTCTAAGAACGAAGGAAAGATGACATTTTCTCCGTTCAATTCTGAATAAATAGTAAACATAGACGTTCCGTCGAATACGAGCGACGACGACGACGATGATGATTCTGCGGAGCATTTCATCGCGCTTCTTCGTTCTTCGTTTTTAACTCCGAAAGCAGTCATTCCTTTTTGGCGCGCGCTGGTGATATTCATCGTCCTCCTCTCGAACATCTTCGACGATGATGACGTCGTCAATGCCGATGTTGTCGCCATCATCATCATCATTGCGTGGCGTGGCGTGGCGAGTGTGTGTGTGTTTGTTTGTGTGTGTTTGCGTGTGTGTTCTGAAAAAGTCACGAAAAATTGAAATGAAGAGCGAGCGACGAGGACGAGAGGTGAAGATGAAAAGTGCGGAAAATCCCTTCCTTAGATTTTCTCCTCTCCTCCCTGCTGTCTTTCCTCCTCCGTCCTCCACGCGATGGATGATGATGATGATCCCGAAAAAAATCAATCAAATAAAATAATCAAATTGTAAAAACCAAAACGCCTGGAGGGAACGTCAGAAACACACGAGGCGGGGCTATACGTTTTGACAATAATGTCTGCGCTCACCGCATCTTCGCTTTTCACGTCGTCTGCTCTTCGCGCGTCGAAAACGACGACGACGTCGTCGACGAGTAATAAAAATAAGAATAAAAAGAATTCCTCTTCTTTCGTCGTTTGTCGCTCGCAAAAACAACAACAACAAAAGACGTCGGCATCATCAGAAAAAAGTATTTCGCTTCTCGCGCCATCTTCTTCAAAGAACGAATGCATTCAGCAGATCGCGGCCAAGTCAAAAGCGCCGCCACCGCCGGCCGCGACTGGACCGACTCCGACGCAAATTGCCGCTGGCGTTTTCGCCGCTGCGGCTATCGGCGTGACTGCCCGCAAAGCGATGAAGAAGAAAGCGAAGAAAATCGTCATCGCTGGCGCTCCAGCCTCGGGGAAAGGGACTCAGTGCGAATTGATCGTTAAGAAATTTGGAATCACGCACATTTCCGCCGGTGACTTGCTCAGAGCTGCCGTTGCACAAGGCACGGACGATGGTTTGAAAGCGAAAGAGTTTATGGACAGAGGTGATTTGGTCCCAGATGAGGTCGTCGTGAATATGGTGAAATCTCGATTGAACGAACCGGATTGCGCCGGCGGCTGGCTTCTCGATGGTTACCCGAGATCCGCGTCTCAAGCTGAGGCGTTGAGTTCGTACGGTATCGAACCAGATTTGTTTTTGCTCCTCGACGTGCCGGACGAAGAGTTGCTCGAACGCGTCGTCGGTAGAAGATTGGACCCGGTGACTGGACAAATTTATCACTTGAAGTTTTTCCCGCCGCCTGATGAGACTGTAGCGAAGCGTCTCACGCAGCGATCAGACGATACGGAAGAAAAGGCTCAAAACCGATTGAAGGTGCATCACGCCAATGTCAACGCGGTGCTCTCCAAGTACAAGAACATCATGAAAACTATTGACGGGAACCGCCAAAAAACGACGGTGTTCAAAGAAATCGAGGGCTTGATTAAATCTATGTAATTCTTTTCATTAACATCTATCATTCTACTCAATTTCTCTACGTAAGTTAGAAGGTAATCAATGGCGTATTGAGCGTGATTACTCTTTCTTCACGAACGGTGGCGACCAATCTTTCTTTTTTTCGAACAACTTTTTCGCTTCAATCATAGCCGTCGTCGGCACTGGCTCGAAATAGCATGGGAGAACTTCGTGCGGCATGGCGTAAAACGGCAGAACGCCATTTAAAGCGCCAGGATTATCGTTTCTCCCGGAACCATGTGCACTACTATTATTGTTACTATCATCGTCACTACTACTGTTACTACTGCTCACGATATTCCGTCTCTTCTTTTCGGATTCCTCTTTGTAGAACGCATCGAACTCCCACCCAACTTTCGGTTCCCACCCTTTCGCGGATTGCATAGCGTGCAACATTTTCTCGTCTAAACCCGGAGCGATTAAAAAGTTACACTCGAATCGTCTTAAACGAGAAAACTCTCTGAGCGAGCGGCCTCCAGAAAACGGAAGGCTCTTGTCGTTCTTATGATCTCGAAACTGGTCGTTTGAACATATCCACGCGTCTTTCGCTTTCGCTTCAGCGATTATCGTTAAATCGTCGTCGCCGCCTTCTTTGCGCTCCACGAGCTGTATTTTCCCTTCATCCACGAGTGCTTTCAGCTTTTCGTTCACCCAAATACCGTTTTGCAAATACTTTACGTGTTCCGTGTTGACTGTCGCTAAGCCTCCGCCGTCGCACAAGTTTGGCAGCTCGCCGATGACGTATTCTTTTGGAAGATACGCTATTACTTTATGATTCGACCAATGCTCGTAGTTCAAAGCCTCAATTATTCCCGCACTGAGAGGAAGCTGTCGACATTTGAACTTTTTCCTCAAGAGAGCACCGCGCTGCCACGCGATGTTTGCCCCGTCGAGGAATATGTTCAGAGACTTTTTCTCCTCTCGCATCTCCTCGTCGATAATATCGGTCCAGTTGAATATTAACGCCAAATCCAGCGCCCACGGCGTATATGGCTTGTTTGAATTGTCGATAACTTTTTTATTGCTTCGCATTCTGTTCTTATTATTCGGGTGCGCGAAGAGTTTCATCGGTGCTTTCCTCTTCTGCAGCGCGTTCTTCGTGTTGTGCTGGTGGTGGTAGTTACCAGTACTTGTGATTTGAGAGGAGGACAAAGAGGAGGAGGAAGAGGACGATATAACTCTCTCAAAATGAGACTGACCACACGGCGGAGAGAACATGCTCTTCGCGCGTTCGTAGTAGCTCTCTTTTCTACTTCTTTGATCCACAAGGAGATGGGAACCCCTCGTCTTACTCGTGCACTCTTCTGTTTTGCTTCCTTATTTTTGACGAAATTTGACGCGAATCCACACTTTGTTTGGACAGAAAAGAAGAAAAATGGACCCATCATCATCGTCTCGCGCGAGAAGACGCGTTCACTCGCTCTCCGAGCAACTCATTCCTTCGTCGATGACATCCTCGGTGCGTTGAATTCTCCTATCTTTCCTTCTCTTTTTGTTTTCTTTCTTTCTTCCTTAGGACTAAATTCTCTCGTCGCGTCGTCTAACGAACTCTCTCTTCTCTTCTCTTCTCTCATCGTAAAAACAAAATTCGCAGGCGCGCCGACGACAACACTTTCAAGATGTGCACGCGAGAGAATCACAAATGCCACCACCATCTTCGTCGTCGTTGACTACGTCATCAGAAGCAAGAATATCAACAACGCATGCCATCATAGAACGTAACGATGCTCTGTTTTGGAAAAACAAAGAGAAGTTTACGGTTGCCGTCTTAGGAGCTGCCGGGGGTATTGGGCAAACGCTTTCGTTGCTGTTGAAACAGTCGCCTCGAATAAAAGCCTTGCGATTGTATGATATCGCGCCAATCACGCCAGGAGTGGCTGTAGATTTATCACACATCAATACTGAATCTGAAGTGACTGGGTACGCAGGACCAGACCAATTAAGAGACGCTTTAGTCGGATGCGACTTGGTCATCATTCCGGCGGGTATTCCGAGAAAACCAGGCATGACCAGAGACGATTTGTTCAAAATCAACGCCGGGATCGTGAGAGACTTAACCGTCGGGGTTGCGAAATATTGTCCCAACGCAATTTTGAATATTATTTCGAACCCAGTAAATTCAACGGTTCCCATCGCGGTGGAAGTGCTGAAGAAATACAACGCGTTCGATCCTCGCAAAGTTTTAGGCGTGACGAAACTTGACGTCGTGCGAGCAGAGACTTTCGTGTACGGCTTACGAAAAGACGAATTACAACGCTTGAGAAAATCAGTATCGGACGTAACTGTGCCTGTTATCGGTGGCCACGCCGGCGAGACAATTATTCCTTTACTTTCGCAAATGACGCCAAAGTTATCGAAGCCTTTTGAAGGTAGCGAGTTGCAAAACTTAACGACGCGCATTCAAAACGCCGGTACCGAAGTCGTGGATGCAAAAGCCGGCGCTGGATCTGCGACGTTAAGTATGGCACTAGCTGCCGAGAATATGGCAACATCATGCCTGAAGGGTTTGGCTGGAGAATCGAACGTGATAGAATGCGCTTACGTCTCGTCAAATGTTATCCCGGAACTGCCGTTCTTTGCTAGTAAAGTCAAATTAGGCGTTAACGGAGTCGAGAAAGTTTTAGGATTGGGCGCAATGACATTGTTTGAGGAACAAATAGTAAAGAATGCTATTCCCGAGTTACGAGCGAGCATAGAGAAGGGCGTCGCGTTCGCTCAATCGAGTTAAAAGTTTGCACACAATCATATGTTGCTAAAATGTTGCTAAAAATTAAATCGAAAGAAAGCAGTACGGACGCACTCATATTTTATAACTCACTTGCCTAAGATTACCTAGTATTACTCTTATCCAACGAATGTCGAGGCGACTTCGTGAAGTGCGCTTCGTTTACAGTACCCCACGAGGAAGGCGCGTTCGGTGACTTTGGCGTTTCCAAAGGAGAGTCCGGTTTCGAAGGCGACATTGAATCTGCGTTTTCCCCGAGCAACACGGCGCCTTGCCTCAAACGCATCCTAGCGTAGTCTAAAAAGTCAAATTCTATCGGCGAAAACTTTGATTGTAAAACGCTCCAAATCCCCCAGAACAAGTGCGTCGCGATGTAAAACACCTCCACTTCTTTCTCCAATTGTTCGACCGTATCGCCGGCTGATAAATATATTTCATAAAAAACCTCTCGCGTCGTCTTATCTGGCAAGAGCGAATAATCGCACTCAAATCCGGCAAATTCGCAAAAAAAGTTTGCCAAATCGAATCCTCTCGGTCCATGCGCGCTGTACTCAAAGTCAATCAAAATCAATTTCTTGGATGGTTCCTCGACGAGAAAATTTCCCGCGTGAATATCGTTGTGACAAAACACCGTCGGCGAGTTTGTCGCATCGCACATCTTTCTAACCCTTTTGATCTTTTCCTTCAACTGAGGGACACACAGCGCATCTAATAGTTTCTGTTTCTCTGGATCTTCCGGAAAAGATACCTCCAACGCCATGGAGTACCAGACCTCTATGGTTTCCCAAAACTCGCCGGCGACGTTTGCCGCAGCGCCTTCTCCGTACGGCGACGATGTCGTTGCTGTTTCCGCTATCGCTTGCGGCCGAGCGATTCTGTGTGGCATGTCTAATTCGTGGAATCTTTTGATAATTCCAGCTACGGTTGTCAAAATCTCTGTCTTCTTCATATCTAATGGAACTAAAGAGGAACTCTCTATGAAATCTTCCACCCAGCCGTTTTGAAACACCGCTCTTACTTTCGCGCCAAAATTGCTCTTATTTAGCGCCAACGCCATCTCGCTCTCGTCCGTTCTCGAGACGAATTTATCCGTGGACGATCCATACACTCTGGTAACCACCGGTGTCAGTGGTTTTGGCGGTTCACACTTGAACATCTTGTTCGTTATCCCTCCGGAAAGCGGTTCGACCGAGATGTCATCGCGCGTCAAACCTTTCCACCCTTCGTCCTCGTTCAAAGTTTCCAAAAGCAACTCTCTCACGGACTCGTAAATCTCTTGCAACGAGCGATCCTCGATGGATAACCACCGCGGAGATCGAATCGCATCTCCTCCTTTTCCAGTCATGTTTCTGTTCTTCTTCTTCTCTTCGATGAAGCACGCACGCGCAGGTTTGAAGCTTTCCGTATCGCGGCGGAAGAGAATTAATTTTTTGAAGTACGAGAGAGAGAGTTGACTCCTGACCCCACAAAAATCAGCACCAGCAGGTCTTCTCGTCCCAAAATCTTACCTCCTCTCCCCTTCACAATAATTTTCTCTCTCTCTCTCTCTCGCGACTCTTTTTACTACTGTTCTAAAAACGCGTACCTAAACAGAGTTCAACACAGACAGACAGACAGACATACACACACACGCGCGCGCGATGAGCACCGCATGTCTTCATTCGATGATGTCATCGTCCGCGGCTGGAAAGACGAGAACGTCGTTTTCTTCAAAGACGAGAATTGCCTCGTCGTCTTCGAAAGGAATTGAGACACGTCGTCGTCGTCATCGCCGTCTTTCAGAAAAGAATTACAAGACGACGACGACGCGGGCGGTGATCAACGGAAGTTCTTCGAGCGAGCAAAACGAGGCGACGGTACCGGAGAAAGATTCCTCGAAAACTTTGAAGGTCGCCGTGGAGAAGAAAACGGAAGGGGAGAAGATTCAGGATATGCTCAATAAACCGTACAAATGGGGCTTCACCACAGACATCGAAACCTTGACGATTCCTAAAGGTCTATCCGAAGATACCGTTCGATTAATCAGCTCGAAGAAGAATGAACCGGAGTGGATGTTGGAATTTCGGTTGAAAGCGTACCGAAAATGGCTCACGATGGAAGAGCCGGACTGGTCGGATAACAAATACCCGGAGATTGATTACCAGGCCGTGTCCTATTATTCGGCACCAAAAGTATTAGAGAAGAAAGAATCTTTAGATGAAGTCGATCCAGAACTGTTGAAAACGTTCGATAAGCTGGGAATACCTTTGAACGAACAGAAAAGAATGACAAACGTTGCCGTAGATGCCGTTTTTGATTCCGTTTCTGTCGCGACGACATTTAGAGCGGACTTGTTGAAAGCCGGCGTTATCTTTTGTTCGATATCCGAGGCCATCAAGGAGTACCCAGAGCTCATAAAGAAATATCTCGGTTCTGTTGTCCCGGTAGGCGATAACTACTTTTCGGCCTTGAATGCCGCTGTTTTTTCAGACGGATCTTTCTGCTACATCCCCAAGGGTGTAATCTCGCCGATGGAGTTGTCTACGTACTTTCGCATCAACGCCGAGTCCTCCGGACAATTTGAAAGAACTTTGATCGTGGCGGAAGACGATTCATACGTTTCGTATCTCGAAGGTTGCACTGCTCCAGCATACGACGAAAACCAGCTTCACGCTGCGGTTGTAGAAATTTACGCGGGGAAAAACGCCGAAGTAAAGTACTCCACCGTTCAAAACTGGTACGCTGGCGACGAAAACGGAAAAGGAGGTATCTATAACTTTGTCACGAAACGCGGCTTGTGTAAAGGTGATAACTCGAAAATTTCTTGGACACAAGTTGAAACCGGTTCTTCCATCACGTGGAAATATCCATCCGTCGTACTCGCTGGAGATAATAGCAAGGGGGAGTTTTACTCCGTCGCGTTGACGAATAACAAGCAGCAGGCTGACACGGGATCGAAAATGATACATGTCGGTAAGAATACGAGATCTAGAATTGTTTCGAAAGGTATTTCTGCTGGAAAGTCCAAAAACGTGTATCGAGGTCTAGTCTCTGTTGGCCCCAACGCGACTGGCTCGAGAAACTATTCACAATGCGACTCTATGTTGATTGGGGACGATGCCGGCGCGAATACGTACCCATACATCCAAGTCAAGGATCCTTCCTCTAGAGTCGAGCACGAAGCGTCTACTTCCAAAATTGGTGAAGATCAGTTGTTTTACTTTCAACAGCGCGGTATTGATCTCGAATCTGCGGTTGGTGTGATCATTTCTGGCTTTTGCTCAGAAGTATTTCAAGAGTTACCTCTCGAATTCGCCGCCGAAGTCGAAGCGCTCATGTCCTTGAAGTTAGAGAATGCGGTGGGATAAAATCGTCGAGATGTTGGTAAGCAACAGCAAAATATAGTAAAAAATTTGTAAAACCATTAGTATACCAGTAATATTTGCGTATTAAAATAATTCCTGTTGTTTCGATTCATATTTATGCATGTACGCTTTGCTTTGTTTACAATTTTTATATCTGTTATAAGTGTTCTCAACTCTCGCCGCTCAGCGAAACCGAGTCTGCAGCCTTTTGCATCTTCTCCATCAGTTTCGCTTCGTCCTTCAAGGCTAGTTGAGAACTCTTATCGCTATTCTTTCTAACATCTAATCCCGTTAAGCAACTCCCCGTCAACGCATTCATTTTTTCCAACGCGGCGCGTTTCTTTTTCTCTTTCGCCTCCTTCAACTGCTCTCCCGTCAACTGTACCTTTCCAATGTCGCCAGCTTCGTCGCGGTTGTCAGAACTCATAGACGCCTTGGACGACTCGCGAGACATCGTTCCAATCGAAGAGGTTCCAATATCACTTCCGTAAGTATTCGACGCAGCAGCTGCACTTTGCAAATGACCGTTAACCAATGGTTGATCAGAGCTGTAACCCTGAGAGGGTGCGAGAGGCGGCTTGGCACTTTCCATCCCGGCAGAGAAATGCTGTTGAGCGTATTGTTGTTGTTGTTGATGTTGTTGCTGCTGCTGTTGCTGTTGCTGTGATTGCACCGGCTGATACAAGGTCGATAACGAAGCTGAAGAGTGCGCGGTCTGAGTCATTTGAGACTGCTGCACTTGCTGCGTGTATTGTTGCTGTTGCTGCATGGTGGCCAGTTGCGGGAGATTGCCATCTGATTGATGATTGGTTCCTAATCTTGAGAACGAACGCTCTAAACGCCTTTTGTGAAAAGCACGAACTTTACTCTGGCGCTCGGTCGCGTGCCTGTGCCGCATTTCCGCCTCTTCTTGCTGCTGCATTTTTTCTAACTCCTCTAAAACTTGAAGCTCCATTTCATCATCGTACTCTAACTCACCATCCTCTAGTGCGGCAAGAACCGGAGTCTCTGATCGACTCGGATACGCCGCTGCTGACGCGTCGTAGCCTTGTTGTTGTTGTTGTTGTTGTTGCTGCTGCTGCTGTTTCATCGCTTGCTGTTGAGACTGAGGATGTTTTGGTGGTAAAGAAATACCACCGCTAGAAAGCACGTCCGCCGGAATTTGTTGTGGGTAATTCGAATTATTTATAGCACCAACCGGCGGAGAAGCTAACGGAGAACTCAACTTCGATGCACTCGCGCTCGAATCATTGCCTCTCTGATCACCTGGATACTGATGAGAGGGTTCGCGTGCTTTGAATTGCTGTTGAGCCAATCCCGGTCCCGCAGAGTGAGATCTTTCTATGCGTTCATCAGAAGCGAGCGACATGCTCTGCACGTCCAAGCCTAATTGCTGAACGGATGAAGCGTCCTCTTGCGTCTTTGATCTACCAACGACTATCGACGGTGACGCTGATCTGACAAATGGATCTTGTCGCAACTCTGCGGAAACGACGATGGGAGATTTTTGTGGAGATCTTTCTCGCTCGTGCATCTCCTCCGGCGATCCTCCCGCGCTGTGATGATGGAGGCTCTCGCGATCTTGCGATTCGACCGACCTCGCACTATCCACTCTGGTCAACCCAGTGGTAGAGCCAGCACCGCTAGCGAGTTGTTCACTCGAACCTCCGTCGCCGAAACCGTTCGTAGATCGCATCTCTTCAAACGAGTCTCGAGAGGAGTGTTGTTCGCCAGATTCCAAGTTCGGCCTCTCCTCGGACAAATACTTCACCTCCTTATTTATCTCGCGTTCGATAGTATTCACGTCGGATTCAGAGAGTTGTAACTCTTCGACCATCTCCTTCGCGACGTTCTGCGCAGAATCTGTATTCGTGCTGAATGGAAATTCTACAGTTCTCGTCTGACCGGAAGACTGATCCGTAATACGCAAGCGCAAACGTAAAGTATTATTGTCCATCAACAAACCTTTGACGCGAATGTTCAACGAAGCACCACGCTCGCGTTGTTCGAAAGGACCAGCGGGTAGGTCGGAAGATCCTTCGGTGTTGGAAACGACGCGATAGAATCGTCCGCCGGGCGTTGCCGGAAGTTCTTTCGATGCCTCTTGTATGGGATACAAACCTTTCCCCTTCGTTTCGCTACCCGCAACAGCGACAGCATCGCTGCTCGTCAGTACAGGTGGAGGATTCGTAAGCGTGTCAAAACTAGACCTGCTCGTTTCTGACGATTCCTCTTCCGCGACCTGAGGTCTCGGCGCTGCGGGTTCTTCTTCAACGACCGCGCGCGGTAAGTTGCGTGGACGCGACTGTTTCTTCTCCAAGAACGGATCCGCGAGCAGTTCAGAAGCAGTCCAACGCTCTTCTTTTGGTGCAATGCACTTCAAAATGAAATTATAAATCGCGTCGCCTTTTTCCTTGACCGCTTCGAGAGCATCGGGCAAAATGCCCTGCGAAACTCTTTTATAAATCTGCGCCGGGTTTTTGCACTCGGAGTATGGACACGTGAAGGTGACCAACTCAATCAAACACATCCCAAAGGAGTAGATATCTACGCGTTCATCGTAATCTTCCTCATAGAGTTCAGGAGCCATGAATTCGGGCGTTCCGATGACAGAATGCGTTCTTTGATGATTGAGCATAGCTGCGAGACCTAAATCGCCAATTTTAATCTCGCCAGCGTTACCGTTGACGAAAATGTTATCGCACTTCAAGTCTCTGTGCACGATGGGGGGATCGTGCAAGTGTAAATACTCCAATCCTCTCAAAATTTGGCGAGACCACGACTTGACGGCACGCATGTCGAGGTTGGTCTTAAACTTTGCCGCGTATTTATTCAAAGTGCCTTCGCACGCTTCGGTGATGAAATTCACGGACATTTCGCCCTTCTCCATGACGTTCCAGCTGTGATAGAATTTCAAGATGTTCTTATGGTCGAGCTTCTTGAGAATCTCAACTTCGTGCATGAGCCGTTGCTTCTCTTCTGGCGGTAAACCAGAAACTTTAACTTGATTCCACGCGACGTCCATGCCTTCTTCTTCGTCAAACGCTTTATACACATTCTTGTACGTCCCTCGCCCAAACAACTGCGTCGTCCGACCGAACCTCCCGGTTGGATCCCACTCCACGAACTTCGTCTCTTCTTCTTCTTTCTCCCCTGGGTCGTCATTCTCTAGCACTTGTTGGTCGGTAACAATCGGCGGCGGCGTTGGCGGCGGCGGATCAGTAGCAGTTTCTCCTCCTCGCTCCAATTCTTGTGGTTGAGTTTCACTTTTGGGTGAGGAACCCTCAGCTCCACCACCAATTTCTTCGGCCCTTCCTATCGGCGACGACGGCCGCGCGAGTTCTTCCTCTTCAGAACTTTTGTGCTGCCGTTCGACTCCTTCACCCTCGCCGTTCATTTTGCTCCAAGCACGTGTGCGCACAAAGCTCTCTCTCTCACTCTCTCCTTCTTAAAAGTCCTTTTTTTTATTGAATTCAAACTTGTTCAAAAGCGGCCCCTCTGCCTTCTTCTTTTCCGAGTACTCTAAGAATTCTCTCCTCCGAAGCAATCTTCTTGACCGCTTATTCTTCTATCAAAGCGATTTAAATCTAATTCTTTTCGTGTAAAATGATTCCCCGTGCGTTCTTCTTTACTAGCAACAAGAAACCATTGTCACTGGACGATCTTAAGTGCGTCCTATCCCGCGCGGAATGAAAATTTATGCAGTTCAATTGTGGAAGCTCTTTTCAAGCGACGCCGGCACGGCTCTTCTTCGGACTCAAAATTTCGAAGACTTTTGCGACTATTGAGACGTGACGCGAACGTAAAAAGTTCAGTTTCGACGAAGAGTTGAATAGAAAAAACGGTTCGGGATCCAAATCCGCGTTTTCCACAACGTTTATCGCGACCAAAGGTGAGGATATTCGCCGTAATCCGCCGCTTTTTCTCGTGGTTGACTACGGCGGGTTTTTAGGGTGTCAAAATTTCTGTCTTTCTCCTCTTTCCTGGAAACGACGACGACGGTTTTGAAGAAGAAGCTCTTCTCCGATCTCTTTTCTTCGTTTTGTCTTCTTCTCTCGTCTTTCATTTCTTCATTCTTCAATCGAGAACAACAAAAAGAACGTGTCTTTCTTTTAATTTTGTTTTGCGAGGGAGCGCGGACTCGCACCCAAACAACCGACAGGGTTGAAAAAAAACATGTCGTCCATGCTCAAACCGTTCCTGAACTCCGTCATCTCCATCATAACGAACGATGGCCGGCACATTGTCGGTCACTTGCGTGGCTTCGATCAACAAACAAATCTTATAGTTGAAAACTGTCACGAGAGGGTCTATTCCATGGAGAACGGCGTGGAGATGGCACCGCTCGGTTTATATGTAGTAAGAGGAGATAACGTAGCGCTAGTTGGAGATGTGGACGAGGAGTTGGATCAAAAGTTAGATTTGAGCGCTGTTCGTGCGAAAGGCCTAGGACCCATACAATGGTAAAACGAAGCAACAAGAATAAAAAGCAAATTGACGCATTAGAAGAAGAAGAAGAAGTAGTTTTTACGCGGTATCTGAATACGACAAAAACAAAAATAGAATTTAGCGATGTAGAAGAAAGAGGTATATCAAGTAGTATATAAAGTCAACGCCTATTCCGCTCACGGCGCTGTTTGTGAAGAGCCTTCTTGTTCTCGCTTCGTTTCTTCTTCTTCTTCGCTGTCGTTGTCGTTGTCTTTTTCAGTCGAGAAGAGCAATGGGACGCGTCGCTTGTACGACTTTACCTCCTTCATTGATGACTTTAACGCTAATTCTGACACTTCGCGATAATACGGCTGGACATCACTCATCGAGTGAAGAGATTGAATCAAGATTTCAAGCATCTCAAACGCAACTGATAACGAAAGAAAAAGAATGGCAGTTAAAGCGGCGTGCGCCGAAATAATCGGGACCACCACTGAGGAGAACAACAACGCCATAACCGATACTGGAAATGCAAAACAAATATTCACCGCTACCACTTTACAGTTGTTCAAAATACCTGGAAGTATTCGCGTACGGTGTCGTCGACGTTGTCGTTCTTTCTCTTTGTTTTTCTTCATCCAAGCGCGCGGGGATAACACTTCGAAAAACGTCTCGATAAGAGGCGAAAACCGTTCTTCTTCTCCGCTTCCTCCTCCTCCAGCCGAACTTATTCTCAAATAAGGCGGAGAAGCAAACGCGAGCGATTTCGTTAAAGAAGGCGTAGATACTCCCATCGCAGGAGTGAGTTGTCCCTCTCGCGAGTCTTGTTCTTGTTCTCGGTCTTCTCTTTTCCCGCTCGTCGTCGAGAACGAAAAGAGAGCAGGAAACGAAAACGAAGAAGGCGAAGACTGCGGCGAGCTCACGAGTATCTCCTCGGCCGTATCATCGAGGCCGCGCTCCTTCTTGTAATACTTCTTCTCGCTCGCCTCAAATTTCTTAAGCTTCTCTGCGCTCATTGTGTATGAATCGTCGAAAACTACCTCTCGGTTTTGCGCGCAGCGTGCGTGTATTTTATTCTGACGAAGCACTTTTCTTCTTTAGATATGAATTTACTTCTTCTTCACTTTTTGTGCCGCGCGCAAAACCACCGACGATTTATTAGACGACGACAGGTGCGAGAACAATTACGATGACGATATCATCATCGTCGGTGTTGGATGCGAGAGCGCGGATTTGTGAACGATGCTGCTCGTATCAACACAAGAAAACTCGGAGGAGAAAAAGTGAACCGCCGTTTGCCTCGTCGTCATCATCGTCATCGACGACAACGAAAGTTGCTGCTGCTGCTGTTGTTGTTGCGTCTTCTTCGACACAGCGTAACGACGAGAACGAAAGGACAACGTCGACGACAACTAAAACTCATAGCAACAGACGAGCATTTTTAGTCTCGTCCACTTCGTTGTTTTCTCTCTGTGTAGCGGCGATTGCTCGGTATCCTTTACCGTCGTCAAAAATCGCCGCCCACGCAGCAACAATAACAATACAAAACGAAGAAGAAGTACGAAAAAATTTACGCCAAGTGCTCGAGAGTAAAATACAAAAAACAAAGTGTCCGGCGGTGTTGAGAGTTGCATTTCACGACGCGGGAACGTTTAATAAAGCGTCGAACGATGGTGGAATGAATGGGAGCGTTTTGTACGAATTAGGACGTCCAGAAAGTTTTGGTTTGAAGCGAGGACTGAACCCGATAAAAGAGGTGTACGAGGAGATGAAAGCGAGAGGTTTCGGCGACGACACCGGCGGAGTATCGTTAGCGGATTGCATAGCTTGCGCAGGAGCTTACGCAATCGAACTCACTGGTGGCCCAAAGTTCTTAGAATCAATCCCGCTTGGACGTAGAGACGCTTCCTCTGCGGATCCAGAAAACCGCATGCCAGTCGAGACGCTTCGAGGAAAAGAGATGCGAGAACATTTCCAAAACTTGTACGGGTTATCCTCCCAGGAAATGATTGCGCTTTCTGGAGCACACACGATAGGACAAAAAGGATTTGGTGACCCGTACACTTTCGACAACGAGTATTTCGTGACGTTAAAAAAGGATCCGTGGAACTTACCAAACTTAACCAAAGACGAGTTGGAGATGAACGAACACATCGGTTTGTTATCGGACCGATACTTGGCTGAGGACGAAGAAAATAAAAAGTGGATTAATAAGTACGCCGAAGACGCTGGAGCGTTTAACAAAGATTTCGTCGAAGCTTACATCAAATTGACGACATTAGGAGTGTAATATTTATACTGCAGTAGTAACACATAGTAGGATTGGTTTGATTGATTATTCAGATATTTTTTACATTTACAAAGTTTATGATATTGGTTTAAAAAAATAGAGCTCTCTTCTTTTCTCTTGTCCTCCTCTGGGGCGCGTTTTCACGCAACCCACGAGGAGCACGATAAAGCCCGAGGAGAGAAGAGGACGCACGTTCACGGGTTTACGCGCGTTCGCCTCTGATTCTTCTCGCCAATTGAATATCTTTCGGCATGATGGTGACCCGCTTGGCGTGAATGGCGCACAAGTTGGTGTCTTCAAACAAGCCAGTCAAGTACGCTTCGGACGCCTCTTGCAACGCCAAGACGGCGTGCGATTGGAATCGCAAGTCAGTCTTGAAGTCTTGGGCGATTTCTCTGACCAAGCGTTGGAACGGCAACTTGCGGATTAAGAGTTCGGTCGATTTTTGGTATTTTCTGTTTTATATTTTTAGAAGAGGAAGAAGAAGAAGAAGAGGAAGAAGGAAGGTCAGAAAAGAGGAAGAAAAAGAGAGAGAGAGAAGAGGGAATTGGGCCACCTCCTCCCTCGAGCAAGGCACCGCGCATTTTTTTCTTGATTTGATGTTTCCGCAGATGCGACTAGAATACAAACGAAAGGATCTGACAGTCGCGCAGTTAAAATGCGTCAGCGCGCAAGAATGACCGCGCGTGCGAGATCACGGCGCGTTTACGCCTCGCCCGATAGAGAAAACGAGAATCGTTTCCTCGAGAAAAAACACCGCCAAAATTGACCAAAAATGGCGCTAAAAACGCAAGATCCCTCATCATCCCACTCACCGAATCTCTCTCAACGCAACGGTACCCGGTCTATATCTGTGCGGTTTCTTGACACCGCCAGTCGTCGGCGCGGATTTGCGCGCGGCTTTAGTCGCGAGTTGTTTTCTCGGGGCTTTGCCACCGGTGGATTTACGCGCAGTTTGTTTGGTACGAGCCATTGTTCGGTTCCTCACTCTCTCTTTTATGACGATTATATCTCTTTCTCGAAGTGGAAAAACAAAAAAACGAGAGGAAAGGAGGAGGCACACAAAGAAAGAGCCTGCTCTTCTTACATTCGTTCCTAACAACTACATCTATACTATCTACTTTAGAAACTATTTTAACGAACTACCAAATACTAAATATACATATTCTACTTGACTATTTTCACGTCTTTATACCCCATCGCTTTAATCATATCCTCGAGAGCGTTGGCGTGCGTGCCCTGGAAAATACACGCCTTCGTATCCGCGTCGAGGGAAGCGCCCGCGCCCAAAACCTTTTTCAGTTTCGTCACCAGCTCTTTCGTTGGGTTTACTAAACCAGACACGACTGTAACGACTTTATTCTTTCGCCTTTCTACTTTTATGCGCACGCCTTTACCATTCTTCGATGGCGATGGCGGCGTCGCTTTCTTCTTCGTCAGCTCTTTTTTAGTATTGTTTTCGTCTTCGTATGCAAACTCGTCGATATTCGTGCTCGTTCTTTTTTCTTCCTTCTTGAAGACGATCTCTGGTTTATCTGCCAGGTGACTCCTCATGCTCTGCAACGCCGCGAATGGATTTTCATCGCTATTCTTCGCAGCGCGACAGGCGAAAGAAACCCGGCTCGGTGGTAAAAGAGTAGGATTTCTTCTTCGCTTCAACAAACAACAACTCTTTGATGATGATGATGATGATGATAATGAAGAAGAAGAAGAAGAAGAAGTGGAACTTGTTCTCGGGGATAATAATAACAAAGAGTGCGCGTTAATGCGCGTGTAACACGCTTGGTGCATCACAAATGTTTTATTTAGTATAGAGGTAAAGTTGCGGGCAACAAAAAGCGTTGTGTTTTGAAGAAAAAAAGTAGTTAAACAAACAAAACAAACTTTACAAACAGTGTGATGTGTGTTCTATTTATACGTCAATGCAGTGACACGCGTCGAATATTTTTACATCAATAGAATACTATGATTATTTACTGTCCGTGCAATCCATCACGTTTTGCAAATCCCGCTCTATGATTTTACACAGCGGCGATAACGGTAACGTCGCGAATGGTTCTTCGATTTGAATACCGATTTCATCCACGCCTAAAATGAGATAACTCACGCAAAACATCAAAGGTAAAAGCGTCCATCCAGTCGTTATCGAAGATAACGCAAACGGTAAAGTGAGCAACCAAATCATGATAGACCGCGACGAGTGACGACTGAACGAGAGCGGAATTGGTGTCGATAATAATCGTTCGCACACACCGCCGGCTTGGTTAATTTCTGAAATCGTTTGCTCGAGCATCAATTGAGCGTTGTCGTTTATGCCCTCTTTCACTGCGATCTTCATAAAGTGAGTCAAGCGCATGGTGCAGAAAAACGGGCGATTCCTGTCTTCGTTCAATAGAATAGGAATTTCTTCGCTGGCACCAACTCTGTTCAAGATGCGAGACACCGCTTCGTCCGGCGTGTCTCTAAAAGCTGAAGGGTCGCTTTTATCTTCTCGCGTTCGACCGGACCGTAATCTAGATTTCAACAGGTACGGATAACACGAAACGACGCCTAACATCGTCTTTCTCAGTTGCTCGTTTTCTATGTACGCGCTGAAGCGCGCAAAATCGCGGCACCGGCGAACGAGCGCACCCCACGCCATCCGACCTTCCACGAATCTACTGTAAGAAGAGTTTGTGCGAAAGACGAGCACTAAACCGAGCACCGTACCGAGCATCGTGTGGAACAAAGGTGAAATTTGAAACGTAAACGTCTCTATCGTCGATTGCTTCATCCACTCTACTAAGCTCAATGGTAAAATTCCACTTGCATAGGGAACCATTTTGTGCGTAAGGTTGTATAAAGTTCCCGGCATGATCAAAACCAAGTACGCGAGAAATGTGAGCGTCAAAAGCACTCGGACCAACCGAAGAAAAACCGTCGAACTCGGGATGTTTTGCAAATCGTAAAAGAAGCGGTTCACTCTTCGATG
>JACLAA010005439.1_pt1 | contig 28445 bp, 20 predicted proteins | sample 8027891 | NCBI WGS metagenome assembly JACLAA01 (sample SAMN15724900, study PRJNA655200) | protist metagenome | isolation source: fluorescence activated cell sorting (FACS) single amplified genomes of... | place: Spain: Blaines Bay Microbial Observatory, Mediterranean Sea | collected 2016-01-19 | reverse complement strand
GTTGCCGAACCTACCGACGAGGACAGACCGCTGGCTCCGCCTCCGTCGCCCGAGACGAGCGAGCGCGAACAAAACAAAGAGACGACCACCACCTTCGGAAAGGAGACGACGACGTCGACATACCAATTCCCCGTCCCGCGAAAATCATCTCTCGTTCGTCGCACGCCGAGCACGGGTTTTTGAAGAAGAGAAAGAAGAAGAGAAAGAAGAAGTAGCAGTAGAAGAAGAAGAAGAAGAAGAAGAAGCGGATGAACCAGAATCGATCGACTTGCGCAAACGCTCGTCCAAAACCACCACAACCGCGACTCGCGAGGACGAACCGAAAGAACTCTACAAAGTCCTTGGCGAAAAAGAGGCCAAAATCGGCACCGCGCTCATGGGTTCCGAACGCATCTACGACGTCTCCGGAGCGGCAGCGTCGTCAAAGAAAATCATCGGTTCCGGCGTCGACGTCGCCATCGCCCCGGAGGACCTCGAACACCTCGACGAAGAAGGTTTGCGCAAAGTTTTCGAAAAGCAAAAAGAAAAAGATGTCTCCGCGCGCCGAGGCGAAGACTTCTCCGATATGGTCAAAGACCACACTCGGCAACAGAAACGGAAAACTGCGGACGCCGACGCCTCGAACGGAAGTGGTAAAAAAAGTAGCAGCAAAAAGTTCAAGTTTTAATACTACTCATTATATATACTAGTATATAATAATAGTAATATAATACGATGTCTCGTTTACTACTGATGAAGGGAAAGCATATGGCGACGTTAAGGTTTCTTTTAAAACGGGTTATTAATTTTCACAATTTGGCACGCGCTTTTTGTACACAACACCAACAATCATGCACTGTACGACGACGACGACGACGGCGCATTGTCATCATCATCTGTCGTACCGTTCCCATCATTCCGTTGCCCGGGTACTTTCCTCCTTCGCGTCTTCTTCATCATCTTCTTCCTCGTCGTCGTCATCAAAGTCAAAGCCGCCGACCAAATGTTTCCCGAACTGCTCCTCGAAAGCAGCGCTAAGTTCTGGCCGCAGCACAAGCACAGGCGCGAAGAGAAACGACAAGAGGTCGAGAAGGAGCATTTCCTCCTCCTCTTTACGCGCAGGGGTCGATGAAGAGCAAAAGAACGACAACAACAACAATAACGACATAGAAGATAAATACAACGAAGCCATGAAAGCGTATTCAGCCTCTCCGTTTGAATATCAACACGAGAAAGGCTTGTATTACCACCAGATCACGGATTCGATATTAGTCGGGACGCAACCGTGGGAGGAAGGGTCGATTACGTATCTGAAAGAGAAGGAAAACGTGACGGTGTTGTTTAACACGCAAGAAGACGGGAACTTTGAGTATTGGAAGGTGAACATTGGCGAGCGCGAGGAGGAAGCGAAGAAGGCGGGCGTGCGATTGCATCGACAACCGATCGTCGATTTTAGCTTCGATTCGCTGAGAGAGCAGTTACCGGAAGCGGTGAGTGAGTTCGACCGATTGATGAATCAGTCGGATACGGAGGTGATTTATTGTCACTGCACGGCTGGGATGGGGAGGAGTCCGGCGGTGGTGATTGCGTATTTGTATTGGACGGACGATAGATTTGAGAGTTTAGATGCGGCGTATGAGTTTTTGACCAGTAAAAGGCCGTGTGGTCCTAAGAAGGAGGCGATTCGACAAGCGACGGTGGATATTCTGGAATCGGAAGGAGATTCGTTGCCCACGAGAGATGGAAAAATGAAAGTGGACGCGGGGAGGTATTACGGGGACGATAGTAAGAAGTTGAAAGAGGAAAATTTGGACTCGAGAGGGACGACGTTGACGAAAGCGCAAAGAGAGACGATAAAGAAAAAGTTGCGAGTGAAATCTGGGACATACGTGCCACCAGAGAAGAAGAAAGGCGGCGTGTTGGAGATTTTGAAGCGTTTTTTCTTGAGCGCGGGACCAACCGACGATTAAAAATGACCATGTGTATTATTTATTTACAGAATCGATTCTGCGACCATATTCGCGATATCAGCCATTCTCGCGGAATACCCGTACTCGTTATCGTACCATGCGTACATCTTCAAGTGTCTCTTGTCCACAACTTTCGTCGATAACGCGTCAATAATCGAACTTCTCTTATCGTTGATGTAATCCGTGCTCACCAACGGTTGCGTCTCGTAACCCAAAATGTTTTTCAACTCGTTCTCGCTCGCTTCTTTCAAATATCCGTTCACTTCCTCCACGGTCACATCTCTCGGTAAATCCAACACGATATCCGTCAACGACCCGTTGATTAAAGGCACTCTAACCGCTAACCCGTCCAACTTCCCTTTCAATTCCGGGAAGATCAACGCTATCGCCGTAGCGCTCCCGGTACTCGTCGGCGCCAAATTCACCAATCCACTCCTCGCTCTTCGCAAATCCGATTTTTTACTATTTGGCGCGTCCACGATCGTTTGCGTATTCGTGACGTTATGAATAGTCGTTATCGATCCTCTGACGATCCCAATCTTTTTTAAAATAACTTGAATCACTGGCGCTAAACAGTTGGTCGTGCACGACGCCGCGGTGACGATGTGGTCCACATTTTTATCGTACTCGGAATGGTTCACGCCGTAAACGATGTTCAACACTGGATTCTTCGCATCTTTTACCGGCGCACTGACGACGACTTTCTTCACGCCTTGGTCGAAATACGCCTGCAACTTCTCTCTCGTCAAAAACTCCCCCGAACACTCTAATACCATATCTATTCCCTTCGATTTCCAATCCACTTCCCCTGGGGACATCTTTTGCGAATACGTCATGACCGTCGTCGTCTTCGAACCATCTTTTTCTTTCACCACCGTCATCGTCTCCGTCTTCTCGTCGAACTCCGCGTTAAATCCTCGCCACGGTCCGTGCACGCTGTCCCAGTTCGCGAGATACGCCGAGGACTCCCCGCTCCCGACGCCTTCGTTCACGTGCACAAATTCCAAACGCGAATCGTCGCTCTCAAACGCCAATCGAAACGCCAAGCGTCCAATGCGGCCGAATCCGTTGATCCCGACCCGAATTTTCTTGTTCGTCTCTGTCATCTCGTGTAGCCTCTTCTTTTGTCGATCTTACTTTCAAGCGAGAGAGTGCTCGTGCTCGTAACAGATACAGCACCACAGAAGGAAAAGGAATATAAATCTAACAACACTTCCCCAAGGTACAAAAAGGAATAAAATGTTCTCGTGCCAATGATTTAGGGTTCTAAATAAACCCTAAACACTCAGCTGAAAAAAAAAATGTCAAAAAAACCGACGGAAAAAACTCTTTGGCGGCGGCTTTGAAGTGTTTGCACTCGTAAACACGCGCGCAGAACGCACAAAATATTATTGTCTCGAGTATTGAGCTGATATCATCGTCCGAAGAAGAAGAAGAGGAGGAGTTCTTAAGCTCAGACGACAGCAAACAAAAATATGTCTCAGTACAACTTCAAAAAGATCGCCACGGTCCCCACGGCGAAGGATTTCATCGACATCGTCCTCTCCAAAACGCAACGACAAACACCGACGGTCATCCACCGAGGCTACGCCATCACGAGAATTCGCCAGTTTTACATGAGGAAAGTGAAATATACTCAGCAAAGTTGGCACGAGAAGTTATCGAGAATATTGGAGGATTTCCCTAGAGTGGACGACGTGCACCCGTTTTATTCGGATTTGTTGAACGTTCTGTACGATAAGGATCACTACAAATTAGCGTTGGGGCAGTTGAATACGGCGAGAAATATAATCGATAAAATTAGCAAAGATTACGTGAAGCTTTTAAAGTACGGGGATTCACTGTACAGATGCAAACAACTGAAAAGAGCCGCGATGGGGAGGATGTGCACGATGATGAAGAAGCACGCGGCGAGCTTAGCGTATTTAGAGCAAGTGAGACAGCACATGTCGAGATTGCCGTCGATCGATCCGAACACGCGGACGATCTTGGTGTGCGGGTATCCGAACGTCGGCAAGTCGTCGTTTATGAATAAAGTGACCAGAGCGGACGTGGAGGTGCAGCCGTACGCGTTTACGACGAAAAGTATATACGTCGGGCACACGGATTATAAGTATTTGAGGTGGCAGGTTTTGGATACCCCGGGGATTTTAGATCGACCTTTGGACGAGAGGAACACGATCGAGATGCAATCGATCACCGCTTTGGCGCATTTACGCGCCGTGGTTTTGTACGTCGTAGATATTTCCGAGCAGTGTGGGTTTACTATTAAGCAACAGTCGGATTTATTTCACTCCATCGCGCCTTTGTTCGCGAATAAACCGTTGGTGGTGGCTTTGAATAAAACAGACGTGGCGAAAGTAGAAGAATTGAAAGAGTCGGACAGAGAGTTGTTGGAGGACATGAGGAAGTTTGTCGCGGGACCTTCGACGTTGCAGCTCGGTGAGGACGACGGCGAGCACCAACAGTTACCGACGATGTCCACGCTGAGCGAAGATGGCGTCGCAGACGTGAAGAATTTGTGCTGCGATCGTTTGTTGGCGATGCGCGTGGAACAAAAGTTAGCCGGTCGAAGAGCGGGGGATATTTTAAATCGATTGCACGTGGCGCAACCGAAAGCGAGAGATTCAAAGTCTAGGCCGCCGTCGATACCGGCGAATTTGGAAGAAATGAAAGCGAGAAAAGCGAGAGGGGAGAAAATCATCACAGAAAAAGATTTACAAGAGCAAAACGGCGGCGCGGGTGTTTACTCCGCCGATTTCAACAAGCACTATTTGTTAGCGAACGACGAGTGGAAGTACGACGTCGTTCCGGAAATTTACAACGGGAAAAACGTGGCGGATTTCATCGACCCGGAAATCGAGGCCAAGTTAGCCGAGCTGGAACGCGAAGAGGAGGAGTTGGAGAAACAATGGGAGGCCGAAGCGCATTTGAGAGAACCGAAGGAAGCGCCGTTGACGGAGGAAGAAAAACAATTGTTGGGAGAAATCAAACTGAGAAGGAAAAAGTTAGTCGCGGAACACCGACGGAAGAAATCCGTCGCCGGGAACTCGTCGAAGATTCCAGCCTCGAAAGCGGACCCGGAAGGCAAACGCACGACGAGAAACATGAAAGACTCGTTAGAGAGTATGGGATTAGACGCGGACAAGGCGGTGGAAAGAGCGCGAAGTCAATCGAGAGGCCGAAAACGCGAACGGTCCTCCTCTCGATTCCAAGAAGGAGGAGACGGCGACGTGGACGAAGACATGGAAGGCGTGGAGAAAAAACGAACCCACTCCTCGCGCTCGCGTTCCAAATCCGTCGCCAAAAGAGTCGCCCAAACGCCCGCGAGCGGTTCCGGTCTCAAAAACGCCGAAGCGAACATCAAAGCGCAACGCTTAGCCGATTTGGCGCAAAGGAAATCGAGTAAAAAAGCGCGCTCGGGCGAAGGCGACAGAGTTATCGTCACCAAAATGCCAAAACACTTGTTCTCCGGTAAAAGAGGGAACGGGAAAACCGATCGGCGTTAGTAAGGTTTTGACATTTCTCTTTGTTTTACTTCAACGCTGTACACGTATTTTTGAGAATAACTACTTCCTACGTGTTGGGAAATACCGCACACAAAACAACCGAATGAATGACGAAGAGGACGTACCAATCCTAGATTTTTCCTCCTCCTCTTCCGAAAGCCTCTCTAAAAAACTGCATCAAGCGTGCGCACGTTCCGGGTTCTTCTACGCCACGGGCGTTCCTTCTGTTCTCGAAAAGGCGAGACGAGCGCGTAAAGTATGCGACGCGTTCTTTTCACGCGATGTGGAAACGAAGATGAGATGTTTCTCGTTGAAAAAAGGATACGTCCCGATCAATGGCACGGAAAACGCGGTGAGAAAACCAGAGTTTCACGAGAAGTTTAGCTGCGGGAGACTCTTGGAAAGCTACGAACGGTCAAACGATCCGTATTACGATCCGAATCGGTCGTTGTTTTTTGACTGCGAGAATACGTTTCCTCGAAATGTTTTTGGAGTCACACGAGAGAAAGGTGAAGAAGACGCGTTCGAAGAGGCGTATTCGAGTTTATATCGAGAAATGGAGCGGTTTTCGGAGCAATTGCTGCGAGTATTTGCGATGAGTTTGAACATGAAAGAAGAGGAGTTGGAGTATTTCGTGGAGAGATCGAGGAAACACGTGACGAATTTAGTCGCGTTGCGCTACGACGTGAGTCGCGCGAAAAGAACGCTGAAGAAGAAGGAGGAGGACGAGGACGATACTTTACTCGTACGAGCACACACTGACCCGACGGATTTTACGTGTTTATTTTTTGACGACGAGCGTGGTCCGAATGGGTTACAGATTTTAATAGAAGAAGAAGAAGGAGGTGCGCGGGGAGAAAGTCGTTGGATTGACGTTCCTAAGGTTCCGAACGCGATGTTGGTCAACGTTGGCGACGTTCTCATGGCGTGGACGAACGGAGAGTATAAGAGCACGAGACACAGAGTCATTCTTAATAGGAATAGCAACAATGAAGAAGAAGAAGAAGAAGAAGAAGAAAGCAGATTAAGTCTCGTGTGGTTCCACTGTCCAAATTACGACGCGCTGATAGACTCTCGCGACGTGGATGCGAGAAAGAAAAATCTCTCGAATACTACCCCACCGAAATACGCGCCATTTTTGTGTAAAGACCGAACTCATTTCCAGCAAACGGAGCGAACGAAACGAGGGTTGAAAGACAGGCAGTTGACATCGACTCACGACACACGAGTGAGGGGGTTAGACGTGGAAAATAGCTAGCGCTGAAAAAGCGAGAGAGAAAAGTCAACGCGCCCTGGAGTATATCTCGCGCGGTTGACCAAATGAACGCGAGCGAGCGAGCGAGACGTGTATTACTAATAGTGTGTTGTACAACCAAAACGGATAGCGGTTACAATATCTACGCCTCTCCTTCATTTTTCTTCTCTTCTTGGACTTCTTCTTCTCCTTTTCTCTCTTCCACTTCGGTCGCTTTATCGTTGCTCTTCTCCGCCGCTCTCTCGCTCGCGTTGTTGTTCTCTAAAATGCTGCTCATTTTCTGCCCCGTCGTCGTCGTCTGCTGCTGCTGCTGTTGATGCTGCTGTTGCTGATTTGGATTGTGTTTCATCAAATACTTGGCTAGAAACTCGTGCGGATCTTCCGGTCGAACTTTCACGAGCTCTTTCATCGCCTCTCGCAAGCACGGGACGACGGACTCGTCGAGGTATTGTCGCACCGGAACCACTTTTTTCTTACTATTATTACTATTACTATTACTACTCGTATTATTCAACATCGCATTCAATGACGACGTCGATGCCACGTCTGTCATTTGACTTCTTTCTCCTCCTCTTCTTCCTCAAAAACTCTCTTCTCTCTCTCTCTCTCGGGACTCTCTCGCGCGCGCTTTGTGTCGTTTAAGAAGTGCAGTCAACGACCACCCCCAAAAACTCCAAAACTTTTGAAGGAAAGAAAAAAAGGAGAAAAAAAAACACGCACTGAATTGCTTAGGGTGTCCAACCCTAATTTTGCAAAAGAAGGAAGGAAGCGAGGAAGGGTGGAACGCAATCTCATCGCGCTTTATACTAAAAACCGACGCCTTATTAAACGTGAACATAAAAACACTTTGAACGTCACTCCGTGCAGTTTCTCTCTCTCTGTCTCGATCTTTCTTTCTTTCTAATAATAATACTACTATAATAATAATGTCTTCTTCGCTTTTGGAAGACATGCGAGCGCAGTTTCAACTCGCGAGAGATCTGGAAAAGTCTGACCAAAACGGGAAAAAAGCGATCGAGCAGTACCGTTTGGTGATATTTTCCTCCACGGGTTCAGAGGAGGAGGAGGAGGAAAAGAAGAAGAAGAAAAAGACGACGACGGAGATGAACGAGGAGACAAAAATTAAAGAGCAAGCCATCGACGCGGTCTCGCGCGTGTACGCGAAAAACAACGACGCGAACGCGATTAAACTTTTAGTGGATGAGTTGAAACCACTGTTCGAGCAAATGCCGAAAGCGAAGACGGCGAAGATTGTGAGGAATTTGATCGATGTGTTCGCGTCGCTGGAAGGGTTCGACGACTTGCAAGTGGAGCTGTGTAAAGAGCAAATCGCGTGGAGTAAGAAAGAGAAGAGGACGTTTTTGAGGCACAGGGTGGAGTTGCGGCTCGCGGCGTTGTATTTGAAAAGCCGGCGGTATACGGATTCGCTGAGGATGATTTCGAGTTTAGCCAGAGAGGTGAAAAAGTTGGACGATAAGCTTTTGTTGGTGGATATACACTTGCTAGAGTCGAAGATTCACTACGCGTTGAACGATTTGGCCAAAGCGAAAGCGGCTTTGACCGCGAGTAGGACGAATGCCGGGTCGATTTACGTGCCGCCGAGCGCGCAGTGCGGCATCGATTTGCAAAGCGGTATTTTACACGCCGAAGAGAAGGATTACAAGACTGGATATTCGTATTTTTTCGAGGCGTTCGAGCAGTTGACGAATTTGGACGACGCGACGTACAAGAAAGAAACCGTCGTTGCGTTGAAGTACATGTTGATGTGTAAAATTATGAGCGGGAACGCCGGCGACGTGAAGACTTTAGTGGCGAGTAAAAGCGGGTTGAAATTCGCCGGCGAGGAGTCGTTGGATGCCATGAAAGCGGTAGCCGAGGCGTACATTTCGAGGAGTTTGAAAGATTTGGAGAGAGTTTTGAGAGATTATAGAGAGTTTTTGGATAACGATCCAATCGTGGCGAACCATTTGGGTAAGTTGAAGGACGATTTGATGGAACAAAACTTGTTTCGATTGATCGAGCCATATTCGCGAGTGGAAATTGCGAGAATAGCCGAGTTGATCGAGTTGCCGACGCTGGCGGTGGAGAGTAAGTTGAGTCAAATGATTTTGGACGGGAAATTTGAGGGTATATTAGATCAAGGGAGCGGGTGTTTGGTGGTTTTTGATGAGCAACCGCCGGAGACGATGTATAAGGCAACTTTGGAGACGATCGGGAACATGACGCAAGTCGTCGAAAAGCTCCAAAAGAGAAGCGAGGGGATTATTTTAGGACAATAAGTAATGCATTTTGTAATAGCACAATTAATATAATAAACAAATATATATGCGTTAAAGCTTTCTCGATTTGATGACGGACGTTTTGACGCCAGTCTCTTCGCCGCCGTAGGTTGTCGCTCCAACTTTCATGTCTCTCACCGTGCCTTTTCTTCTCACCACCGCCTTGGCAAACTTGTTCTTTAATCTCACTCTCGGGTTCTTCATATCCTTCGATCTGTGCGGAGTTAAACCTCTGTTAGACATAATTTTGCCACCTATTTCGCGTCGTCCTTCGGCGTCGTCTTCGGGTGCCACTGCCATGCGTTGTTCGCGCGTGTATTTTTGCTGTTTCTCCAAACGCTTGCGGTCGCGGTGGGAAAGCGCCAAGTCGTACTCCTCGTTGGCGCCCAAATCTCTTCGAGGTTCGTTCGGTCGTGCACGCATGGCGTCTTCGTGCTCTCGCATTGCGTGTTCGTGTCGTTCGTGATGGCGAAGTGCACCTTTTTCGTATTTTTGTCGGCGTTCCTGTGTGATGAGAAGGCGAGGAAAGAAATAAAAAACGTCAGCGATGAGTTCGAGGCATTCGCAAAATAATTTTTGCGCGTGGAAAGGCAGCGAAGGAAAACGGTGAATGTCCAGCGCGTCGAGACCGAAAAGAAGACTAGGTAAACATCGAAACGGTCAAGCTGCACCCCGTGAAGTATAAATACTTCATTCGGTGATTATTTTAGCATCAAATTTGACAACGATAAACCACGGGAAAGACTTATCGAAGCTTCGATATGATGATGCCGAAATTGTTAGGAAAAACGATGCGATAAAATCAAGCAAGAACAAACGTACCCCGAGCGTGTCGCGTAACGGCACGTCTTCCTCTCCCGTGTCTCTTCTCCCAGATCTCATGCCAATTGGCACGGACCTGTTGCCATCTTGGACGACATCTACTAATCTTCGTTTCCTATCGTTGGACGGTAATTCGTCCAGCTCTTGCGCACGTTCTACTAAATCCGCAACGTCGTCGCCAAAGTCACCAATCGCCGCGATAGAGCTGATGTTTCTCGTCGTTGCATTTTGTCGCTTGCGTTCCTGTTTCGTCAACGGAACCCGCGTAAACAAATCTTCCTCAATTCTCGCGCGAGCTTCCATGCGTGCGTGTTCTCTCTTGACAAACGCGTTGCGGTCGTTCGCTTCGCCGTCTTGAATTTCTTCCGGGTCTTCGCCGAGTTCGTGCGCGAGTTCCTGTATTGATTGATTGTTACATGAGTATTATATATTAAGACGCTCGTGAGTATATGCGTTCGCAAATGTGATGATCGCATCGAATGAAAACGTAAGAGAGAAAAGAAAATGTCCACTTCTTGATTGAAGTACCGCCACGGACACGGCGATACCACTGCCCAAGACTTAGTACGTTTGGCTATACGCATCTTTAGGAAGCCCGAGAACACCTGATAAATAGCAGGTCCCGGGGGCAAAAGTGCGAGAAAAAGAAGATCGCGATGACGAGAAATAAAAATACGCAAGAAGAATAAACAAAATCGTACGTACCTTGATGAGCGAAGATCTTTGCGCGCGTCGCCTTTGTTCCTTCTCTCGTCTTTTTTCCTTGTTCGATTTCTCCTTTCCATCTTCGTCTTGTTCCATGGTCGTCGGTAACATCTTCGGCGGACGATATTTGCCGTCTCCTTCCTCGTCTTCTCCTTCTGCGCCTTCACCGCGTCCGACCAAAGCGGACGGATTCGGTTTGAACTGAAGGTTATCGCCGCCTGCGGCGCCGTCTTCGTTGACGACTTTGAGGAGTTTTTCAATCTGCGTTTTGTTCGAGACAAAGAATAGAATTCGTTCGTTAGTTTGTTTGTGTAATCGATCGATGAATGCGATAAAAGTCGACGTAAAAACAACGCATCGCCACGCGTGATTCTAGCACGTATGTAATATCGCTCAGTCCCTTAGATGTTCAATAAAAAGCCTTCATGGGCGTGCCGCGGTAAGCGGAACGTTTTCAGGACATGCTGTGAAGCATTTTTCATCACCGCGATAACATATTAGCGTGATATATATATTTTTGCACGCTGCATGCACACACACGAACGAGGAAACAAACAAATAAGGAGAAAACATACCTGATAGTGCAACTTCTTATCGATCGGTCGAAGCTTTTCGATGTACGAACGAATCTCGACTAATCTCATCACCACCGGGTGATCTTTAATCGATTTTCCTTCCGATTTCATCAACAAATAAAACGTGAGATTCACGCAATAACTCAAGAGGAGCATGTACTTGGTATCTAAATACGAGATGCCTTCCTCGGTTAAGTATTCGCCTCTTTTTGCGGATTTCACGATCGGTTCGACGTTGGTTTCGACTTCGGCGAGCGTTTTTTGCAACTCCTCCGCCAACGCTCTCACTTCCTCCGCCTCGTCGGCGTTCGCGGATGCGTTTTCTAACTTCTCGCGTTTAGCGCGCTTTTCGTCGTCGTCCAACGCTTCAACGACTACGCCGCCACTACCTCCATCGCTCGTCTTTGATCTCTTTTTCTTTTTCTGCTTTCCTTTTTCCTCTTCCTCCTCCTCCTCCAACGGCGTCTTCTTGGCGCCCAACTTACTTCTCTGCGCTTTCTGCTGTAAAGTCATCTCCTCCGAATCTTCTTCTTCTTCTTCTTCTTCAGAACTCGACGACGCTTCCTCTTCGGAATCGTCTTCTTCATCCTCCAATCCGAAATCTCCTAGCCGCATCTTCCCCGCTCTTTGCTTCTGCGCCGCCCTCGCGGCGGCTTCCTCGTCCTTCCTATCCTCCTCCTCTTCCGCGTCTTCGTGATCAATCTCCTCGTCGCCGTAGAAATCCTGCTTCCTCTTCCCTCTCACGCCAACGTCGTCTTCTTCCTCGGAATCCTTTTCCTCGTCTGAATCGTCGGAATGTTCCGCGCGATTCCTCAGTCGCGCGTATTCCAATTTTTTCTTCTGCGCCTTCATCGCTCGTAACAAACCAGCCTCGTCGTCTTCCGAGTCTTCCAAAAACTCTTCTTCTTCCTCTTCTTCTTCCTCTTCATCATCCGACGATTCTTCATCCGACGATTCAGACGACGACACGTCCATCAGAGCTTCCTCCTCGTCCTCGCTCTCGCTCTCGTCTTCGTCCTCGTCCGAGCTCTCCTTGTCCAAGCGGACGAAAGATTTCGACGATTTCTGCTGGACCGTTTTGTTCGCGAGTTCGATGTCGTCGTCCATCCACGCTTCTTTTTTCCCATCATTTCTTCTCGCATTCTTCTTATCGCGACCTTTCATTTGCTTCTCTTCTTCTTCTTCTTCTTCGTCTGGAACGAACTTCTTTCCTTTCTCTCTCTGTTTTGAGCAGCTCAGTTGAGTGCTTCAAAGTGAGAAGAAATGCGAACGAAGATTTCTTTCGGAAAGGCCCGGCGGCGGGTAGGGTTGTACACCCTAAACATGAAGAAGGCCAAAAATCTCTTCGAGAGAAAAGCTTTTGCGCGCGCTTTCTTCAGAGCTTTAATAAAAGCCCTTCGTTGAAATAACAATGACGGGAGGAGAAGAAGAAGAAGAAGAAGAAGAAGAAGAAACAAAGGAGAAGGAGGATGTTTTGGGAGATTTCTTCGAAGAAGTGGCGAAAGCGGAGAAGGAATGCGTTAAAGAAGAAGACGAATTGGAGGAAAAGAGAGAACAGACGTTCGTGGACGACGACGGGACGACGTACGATTGGAGCGAAGAAGAGAAAAGATATAAACCGAGGGAGATGAACGAAGAAGGAAACGGAAACGGTGGTGCTGGTGATGGGTTTGACGTGCGCGAGATGACGTTCTGTCCCGAGGACGATTCAAACGAGAAAGTTTTGCCTCCTCCTTCGTTTAAGAAAAGTTTTAACGAGAAGAAGAACAACACCAACAACACCAAGAGCGAGAGAAAGAAACCGGAGATTGACATCGAAGCGGTGAAACGAAAACGAGAGCAACAACAACAGAACAAGAGCAAGAAGCAGAAACAAACGAAGGCGAATACTAAGACGAATGCAACGACGTCGGTGTATTGCGAAAACTTGCCTCGCGACGCGACGGTTGAACGCGTGGAGAAGTTTTTTAGCAAGTGCGGACAGATTAAGCGAGACCCGGCGACGTTGATGCCGAAAATTAAACTGTACGAGGAGGAAGGGAAGAACGTGTTCAGTGGGAACGCGCTGGTGACGTATTTGTTGAGGCCGAGCGTGGAGTTGGCGTTGACGGTTTTGGACGGCGCGAAGTTCGAGTTGGTCGGCGAGGAGGTGAAAGTGACCGAGGCGGATTTTAGCAAGAGTAAAGGTGGAGGTGCCGGAGAAGAGAACGACGCGAACAAAAACGAGAGCAACGGCAACATCGGCAACGTAAACGCAAAGAAAGGAACGACGAGCGCGATAGATAAATACGCGCACGTTTCAAAAGAAGAGATTCGTAAAAACGCGGCGCTTTTGAAACGCAAAGCGGAAAGGCAACTCGGATGGGACGGATTCGACGACGAGCACGACCCGACGAAAACCATGGTCGTGCTTCGAAACATCTACGACGAAAATGATTTAGAAGAAGCGAGGAAAGACGGTTTAAACGCGCAGACGTTTTCGGACGAGCTGAAAGAAGACGTCGCCGAGGAATGCCGAGTAAAGTGCGGAAAAGTTGAAAACGCGTACGTCAACGCCAACGGCGTCGTAACCGTTCGATTCAAAGAGCCGGAAGGTGCGGACGCGTGTTTACAGCTCATGCACAATCGATGGTTCGGTGGGAAACAACTCAAAGCTGAAATGTGGAACGGAGTCGAGAAGTTTATTGGATTGAAAAATATAGAAAAGAAAGAAACCGAAGAGGAAGAGAATCGCCGTTTAGACGCGTACGCGGCGACGTTAGGTCAGGATTCGGATTCCGAGTAGTAGCAGAGACAAAGAAGATATGCGCATATCAGTTAGTTAGTTAGTTAGTTTTTAGTCCTAGATGTTCACACGTGCATCGCATATTCATCGCGCAGCTACCTAGATAATGAGAGGCTAAACAGTACCAGACGCGTCTTCGTCGCGTTAACAACAGGTCACAACTTCGTGCAAATTCTTCAATAAATCTATGCACTCGCTCACTTCGCAGCTATCCGAAACGCTAATCTTCACCCAAAAAGAGTGAAACTTCTTTCCTCTCGGTTTAATCTCCACCTCTATCGCTTCTCGTTTACACCTCGTTTCCACCGTCTCTTTGATTTGTCGCCTGAGTCGCAACACGTCGTGTTCTTCGCTCACCTTCGCCGACGCTTGAAACGTGTACACGACCGGGTAGTTCGTCAACGTGTCCATAATTTCTCCGTACACTTCCCCTTCCGTCTTCCCTTTCGCTTTCGTAAACTTTCCTCGCATGGCTCGAACCGCGATGTCGAACCGCGTCGCCTCTTGTTGCTTTTTTTGCATCTCCTCAAAATCGTCTAAAGGTTTCCCTGTTTTCACGTCCAAAAGCTCCGTGTAATCGTCGTTCCATTTCAGACCGATTTTCGCCAGCGAAGCCTCGTCGCGGATGTCTATTTGTTGCACGTTTTCTTCTTCCTTGTCTTCTTCTTCTTCTCGAGCGTTGTTGCTCTCGCTGTTCTTCGACGAGGCGTTTTGTTTCCGACGACGACGACGATGAGGACGACGGGGAAAAGATATCCGCGAAGAGACAGACGTGGACGGTTTTTGATGATGACTCAAAACACAACGCTGCGATGGCGGAAAAATACAGACAGACGATGTCATCGTTATAATTATTGCGTTTCGATGAGTGCTGTTGACGCGTGGAAGTGAGTGACGTTCTGTGTTCTGTGTGGGGTATTTGATGCGCTTGCTTGTTCTGACGATTTGGATATGGTGTTTGCTTGGATGTGGCGAAGAGAGCGAACGCGCGAAAGATACTCCCTTTCTGCGAGGGTATGAGTAGTATCGGTAGTATTAAACGCCTAACGCGGTGGTCCCTTCAAACGTCGGCTCGGCTGGACCAGTCATGATGATTTTGTCGTCTATTTCTCTCCATTCGATTTCCAAAGGCCCACCGGGTAACTCGACGACGCACTTTCGGTCGACGTGGCCTTCGATGACCCCGGCGACGACGGTTGCGCACGCGCCGGTGCCACAGGCTAAAGTGCACCCGGCCCCGCGTTCCCAGACGCGCATTTTGACCCGTCCTTTGTCCACGACTTGAACAAACTCGGTGTTTGTTTTCGCCGGAAACGTTTCGTGCTTTTCGAAAATCGGGCCTATTTTCGGCAAGTCTAATCCGTACACGTCCGAAATCATCTCCCCGTTCGCTTTTTTATAGACGACGCAGTGTGGATTTCCCATACCTACCGCGTTGGCTAACCACTTCTCCCCGTCCACGGTCATCTCGTGCGACCTTTCGCAATCTTTCAACGTCGACGGCACGTTCGAAGCATTTAAAATCGGCGTCCCCATATCCACCGCCACTTGACCATCCTCTCGCACTTCTGGCACGATTAACCCGGCTAAAGTAGACACGTTGTATTTCTTCCCTCTCTGATCTTTATCCAAATCGGCGACAAATCTCGCTAAACATCGAATGCCGTTCCCGCACATCTCCGGTTCCGAGCCGTCGGAGTTGTATATGGTCATCTTGTAATCAAACTTAGAGGGATCCGGCGACGGCATCGCAAAAATCACCCCGTCCGCCCCAATGCCGAAATTCCTATCGCACAACAACGCCGCGCGCTCGGGAGAGATTTTCGGCGCATCCGACTCTCGATTGTCCACGAGAATAAAGTCGTTCCCGAGGCCTTGGTATTTCCAAAACTGGATCGACGTTTCGGAATAGTTCGAGCCGGCTTTTCGTTGGATGGCTTTCGGGACGATGATTTCTCCTCTTCGTCTTCTCACACTGGTGGTCGTGGCAGAAGAAGAAGAAGAAGAAGAAGAAGAAGAAGAAGAAGAAGAAGAAGAACACGAAGAACACGTCGTCGTCGCCGTCCTCGTCGTCGTCCTCGCGCTTTTGGCTACCTGGTGATGAGAATACCAACCGCGTTTTGAAGCAGCAGCGGAAGCGTTGTTCGCAGCCATCATATCTGTCTCTGGTGAATAAAAATCTGACACAAAGAGGAAGAAAGAGGGGGAGAAAGAGGAGAGCGTTTTCCTCTAATAGGGTTTACGTAGAGCTTGAATTTAATTGGACGACACGTCCCAAAGAGGTCTCCTTCTGCATGTGATATTTTCTGTCAAATAGCCCCAGTTTTTACATTTCCAACGTATGGAACAATGGAGGACGAGATGGCAACGCTCCTCCTTCAAAACCACCTTCGTTCGAAGAAAAAGACGAAGACAAAGACGAAGAAGAGGAATAAAGGCTCTTCGTCTCCTTCCTGGGAGGTGGACGAGTACGAGTGGGACCAAGTCAACTGCGTCGGACGAATGAAGAACGAGATGGATTCGTTTTCCTCCGGGGGTGAAGAATCGGGGATCCCCGAGGAGGAGGAGGAGAAAAAATTATCCTCCTCTTCCCCCGCCTTTGGAAGAGCGGAAGAGAAACAACAGAAGAAACAACGTCTCGAAGACGACGACGAGGAGAAGTTGTCGCTGTTTGACCTCAACACCACAAAGAACAACCCGCTCTTCGTGGGTGTCTCGAGAGGCGCTCGGGAGATAGAAGCGGACGAGAGGAGGTTTTTGATTGGGCAGCAGCAAAAAGGAAAAAATATCACCATCGTCGCGTCGAATGAAGATGGAAAGAGAGAGACGAGGAGGAATAATAATAAAAATAGAAATGGGGGCGGCTCTTCTGCAAATGGAAGTGCGAAAGTGTCGTCCTCTTCCGTCGCGAACATCAAGGACAAACTCGTCCGCTGTCGCGTGGACAAGTGCGAAATGATGTGCGAGCGCGTGTACGGGAAACGATCGAAAGTGTGCGAGATGCATTTGAAAATGGACGAGGTCTTTCACGAAGGAATGTTGCAAAGGTTTTGCCAAAAGTGCACGAGGTTTCACTCGATCGAGGAGTTTAAAGATAAGAGGAGGGCGTGCGCGCTCTCGCTGTCAAAGTTGGCGAAAGTGCGGGCGCCGAACGGCGTCAACGGGGTAGGGTCTTCGATGATGGCAGCGATGGCGAAAAGAAGTGGGTTGAATGCAGATAGAAGCGAAATGACGTCATTCAACGGAAATGACGAAGGGTATCAGCAGCACGTGCCGTTTGACGCGCTGATCGCGCAGGCCAAAAGTAATCTGACGACGACGAAGCTTTCGCAGCGGCAAAACCAGCTGAAGCAAGGAGAACAACAGCAAAGGAACTCAAATACGAGCAATTCGAAAAGCACCTCGTTAATTAGGAAAGAACCCAGCGATGATTCGAATACGTGTGGAAACAACGACAACACGAAGCACCACAAGTATCAGCGACAAGAGCAAAATCATCATGAACAACACCAACAACAGGGACAACAAAAAGGGCAAAGCACCATGCGCGGTTTTGATGTTCTCGACTTTGCGTTTCCAGGCATGGAAGAGCACGACGACGCGTACTTAAACGATTTTGATAGCGCAGGAGAACCAATTCGTCCGCAAAGTAACGTTCTTGGACTCTTCTCTTACGACTTTACGACGGGGACGTTACAAAATCGGAGCAGAACGAACTTACATAAAGATGCGGAAGGGGAAAGCACGGGAGGCGACTTTAGCATCGTGCAAGAGGGAGCAAGAAAACATTTGGAAGAGATTGGCAGCGATACGTATTCTGGCGACGTAGACGAATTCTTCGAACGACAGCAACAGCAACAAAAATTGTACGCGGACAAAATGACCAACTTCCCCGACGTGCACGTCTCTCGCGCAGAGATTAAAATTTCAAATCGTACGCCGGCGGATATCTCTCCCGCAGTTGGTAACGGAATTCGTCAGATCTTTAAAGATGCCGCGCATATTCGCGTTTGCGCTGAGCCGGGATGCACTAAACTTACCGTGGATGCCGTATTTCCAGACATAGTGCGCCTGAAGAATGGGGGGTCGAGCGTAGAAATAAACGCGCGAGAACTTGCCCAAAAAGCCGTCGACGCAGATCGAACTTTGGACGACGTCGACGCCAGCGTCACGTTTCGGAACCAATCGGCGACTCGAAAGAACGGAAAATGGACAGTTTCGGATGAAAAAAACTCGAAAATGATTTCTTTCGGAAGAAGTTTGGAAGCGCCATGGAACGCTCCGTTCGTGATTTGTACCAATCCGAGTAGGAATAAAAAGAAGAACACAATTAATAATCATAAGAAAGGACATCAACAGCATGAAAACAAAGGCAATTTGTTTCGCATAAGCAATATCGCGGAGAACGTGGTCGCACACGTGCGGATTAACGGTCAAATTCTGAAGGATGTGAAGTCTTTGCGCCGAGTCGGAAGCGATAGTTCGGTGTTATGTTTTTCGGTGCCGCAAGATTACGCGGAGGGCGTTCTCTCCGTCGATCTCGTCTGGAGCGATGAAGATTCAACGCATCCAGATCTGGTTGGCAAGCCTGCGTATGATCGGTTCACGACAATTTTGACGCCAGACGAAAAAGTTGCGGATGAGATTCAATCGTTCATCACGGAGGTGCATTCCTTGAGTCCGAGAGTGGCTCGGTCCCTTCGAACGCACTTCGAGACGATTTTTGCCGAAGACTTTCGCTCTGAAAGCTTTGAACGACCGATGTTTCGGGAAATGGTAAAGGATATCACGTCGTGGTCGTTGCGGAATAGCTTCTCGTATACCGTCGAGCGTTTATTCGAGGCACAAAAACGCGCGCTCGAAGAATTTCAGCTCTCGAGAAAAGCGCACACAGCTCTGGCGACGACGTGTAAGACGTACCTCCACAGTGCCTCTTTATCGGGCTCATCGAATCTCGTCAAGATGGTTATTATTCATGGTGGTGATTCCGATATATTCGGAAGTGCTACAACAATGGTCACTCTACCTAACGGATCGAAAGAATGCGCGTTACACGTGGCTTCATCGGACGTATTCGCGCATTCCTCGCCGCTGATCTTGGAACTCTTTTTATTGGGAGAGGAAAACGTGCGCGCTTTCTTCACGCTGAAAAATTCAAAGGGCGAGACGTCGAGAGATATCTCATCCGGGCATGAACCACGAGGCAGTTTGCAACACCTATACGTGCAGCGCTGCGTGCAAAGTGCACTGAATGTGTTTTGGAACGTTTCGAAAGCTATCGTAGACCAATATTTGACCTCGATTGCTATGAAACATCGCCTTTTTACGCAAGACGCGTTGTCGTGCTGGACGGACGCTTACGAAGAAGTGTGCGGCAATTCGTCGGGTATCATTGACGATATGAAAACAAATTTTGTTAAAGATATCGCAAAATCATCGAAATCTACAGACTTTGCTACCATCACGACTGCCCCAGTCGCGGATACCGACGAAGGCGACATCGATGTATTATTGGAAGAAAACAATGAAGGCGTGCGTCTTTCTTTAGAGCTCGCGAAGGTGCTTTCCTCTTGCGATCACGTCGTTCGAGAAGTTTGCGACCGACACTTTTCGCACATTCGGCGCGAAATGATGAATGCGCTGAATAGACCCACGGCGCGCGCGATAGAAGAAGAAGAAGAGAATAATGAGAAAAAGGAAGTTCGTGGATCGAGCGAGTTCCAGTCGAGAGAAGACGGAAGTCCTCCGCGATGCGCAGATTCTTTTTTGAATGATTGCTTTTTGCATCATCGACGAAAAAGTAGGATAAGGATGGAATTGTCGACTTGTGCGATTCATATCGAAACCGCAGCACGTGCACGAATCACCCAAGTTCAAAACGCGTGGCATCGATTGGCTGATTACGTAGCAGGTTTGGCGATTTTATCTTTCGACGAACCGGAAATGGAAAAGCTTTACGTTCACGAAGATTCAACGGAGAAGATCTCAACTGATTTGTTCGTGCACTTGTTCTACTCATTGGCAATATTCATCGCTTACGTGCGATTTTATCGCGCGAATCAGTTGTTTGGTATCATCTTCTTCCCGTCTACTTGTACTCAGTTGTTCAAAAAGTTTGTGGCGATTTGCACGCTCCCGGCGTTGTGTTATATGAACTACTTCAACCCGAAATTTTATGTGCGACACCGAGAAGCGATTAACGTAGTGTCAAGAATTTTGCTCAGTTTCTTGCCATCTGGTAATAAACAGCTCGAAAATGTCATCATGCCGGTGTTGATCGTTTTGAAAGTAGTCATGTTCCGCATGTCCTCGGCGTTATGGCCTATTCGAGCCGAACGCCACGCGTGCATGGTCATCCTCGGAGAGATTTTAAATCCAACCTGCGTCTCCTCGATACTCTCCGTGTATGCCATAATACCGATGATTTTGAACATCTATTTCTGTTTCATCATCGAGTTACGTCAAAGGCGGATGTTTGCGTGCAAATACGGGTGCATTTGGTTGAACCAACGGTGGAGCGTTTATGGGAGTAAATCTGGAAAGTGGACGCATTCCAAACGTCGCGGCGCGAGTAAAGTGTACACGACCAAACGCGCGTCGACGAATACAACGACAACGACAACAACTCCCACGACTTCTAATTACGCGCGGTAATATCTACGAGGTAGCACGAGTAATCGTACCTTTACGTTTCAACGACGCCTCCTCGCGTTTAGGCGTATTTTGTGTATTAAAAAGCCAACACCAACTCCTCGTATACCACAGATCTCGGAGCACATATAATATATTAACTCTGAATGCATCCTCCCTCCTCTAAAAGAAAGCAGCCCCAACAGAAACAAGAACACACAACATTTACGGTCGGTGGGTTGTTTTGAAAAAAAGCAAAAATCCGGGTGGTTGAAAAAAAGCAAAAAGCAAAAAATATCAGCCACACGGAGATTTTCGTTTAAAAATTCAAACGCGCTTTCAAAGTCGTCATTCTGTGAACATATATTCCCAAAGCATATATACATACACATACATACAAAATGTCCTCCACTGACGCGTTAACCACGGCTGGTCGTCACTTGTTGTCCTTCGACTTCACCGCGAACAACGACCACTTGCACGATTTCGAATGGAGTGCGTCTTCTTCTTCTTTTGTTTTATATTCTCTTCTTTCTTTTTTTATCCTCGAGAACTTTTCCAATGCGTCTCGGGATTCTCTCGTTATCGACGATGCGTTCGCACCTCGCGCGCCGCACGCCACCGCGAGCATAAATCAACGCCTCTCAGAAGAACAGCGACGATGCACTGCCACCGTCTCTCTCTCGTTTGATATGCTTTAATCGATCAAAATCGAGAGAGAGAGAGAGAGAGAAACGCGTCTGTTGAGGAATATAAAGCCAGCACGAGAGGAATATTCCAGACCCAAAAAGGAATATTTTTTGGCGGCGGCTTGAAATTTCAGCCAGAAAAAGGCAAAATTTTTTCACGAAAAAAAACTAACCACCAACTATTTCTCTTTCTCTTTCAACAACAACAACAACAGTTGTCGTCCTCGGCGCTTTGCTCTGCTTTTGCACGGCGTTTGGCATCGGCGCGAACGATGTCGCGAACGCGTTCGCGACCTCGGTCGGCTCCGGCGCGGTGTCGATTAAGTTGGCGATTATGCTCGCCGCCGTGTGCGAATTCACGGGTGCCTTATTTATGGGTTCTCACGTGACCGAGGCAATCCGTAAAGGGATCGCGGATTACAAATGCTTTACCAACGATCCGGCAATTATGATGTACGGGTGCTTGTGCGTGTTGGCCGCGACGAGTATTTGGTTGATGTTGGCGTCGTATTTGGAGATGCCGGTCTCGACGACGCACTCTTGCGTCGGCGGCATGATTGGCATGACTTTGGTCACCAGAGGTCAAAAGTGCGTCATCTGGTCAAAAAAAGTTGACGAATTTCCGTACGTTAAAGGTGTTGCCGCGATTGTCTGCTCGTGGTTGCTCTCTCCGATTGTTTCCGGCGCTTTCGCGTTTGCCTTGTTTTTGGTTATCAGAACTTTGGTGTTGAGACAAGCGAACTCCTACAACCTTGCGAGATACTTGTTCCCGGTCATGTCGATGGTAACCGTCGTTATCAACACCTTCTTCATCGTCTACAAAGGCGCGAAGTTTTTGGAATTGGACGTCATGTCGATCAATGAGTGCATGGCCTGGGCGTTTGGTATGGGCGGCGCCGTCGGCCTCATTGCCTTCCTTGTCGTTAACCCGATCTTGTTCAAAAAGATTGAAGCCGACTGGGAGCGAATTCAATTGGAAAGAGCCGAAGGTGGCGGTGTTGATTCGGGCATGTTCAAGAAGCCGTCCGACTTCCCGGAAAAGCAACCGAGAGTGATCCAAAAAGGTGTCTTTGGCATCCCGGCAAGAATGTACTACGCCGTCGCAGATCACTTGGCTATTTCTTTGAACCACGACAACGACCAGTTGGCGGCTGAAGATGAAATTGTTGCCGCGATCCACGCCAACGCCGAAGTCTTCGACGAAAAGACCGAATTGGCGTTGAGACCGTTGCAAGTTTTAACTGCTTGCTTAGATGCCTTCTCCCACGGCGCGAATGACGTTGCCAACTCTGTCGGTCCGTTCGCCGCTATCGTCACCATTTACAAAGCTGGTGGCGTGAAGAAGAAGATGCCGATGGGCGATGATTCCTACTGGATCTTGTCTTTGGGTGCGTTCGGTATCGTGATTGGTTTGGCCTTGTACGGTTACAAGATCTTGCACGCCTTGGGCGGCAAGATTTGCAAAATGACCCCGTCCAGAGGTATTTGCATCGAGCTCGGCGCCGCCATGGTTATTATCATGGGTTCTCGTCTCGGCTGGCCGTTGTCCACGACTCACTGCCAAGTCGGTGCCACTGTCGGCGTCGCCTGCTTGGAAGGTGTTGGCGGTATTAACTGGTTCATCTTGATGAAGACCGTCGCTGGTTGGGTTTTGACTTTGATCATTGTCGGTTTCACCGCCGCGGCGTTCACCGCGCAAGGTGCGGCTGCGCCGATGTCCAAGTATCCGGCCTGGGCGAATATGAACTAAAAAAGTTCATAGAATTTTGCGCCTTGAGTTGAGAAGGAACATATTTAAATATTATTGAAGCAAAAGTTATTAATGCAAAAGTTCCTATAAAAATTTGAAGATAAACATTTCATTTCTCTTTTTCAAAATCGTGCTTAAATTACCTGCGCAGCCGCTCTAAAAGCAATAACATACCCTCTACTTTCCAAATCTAATGTGTGTGCTACCTGTGTGCGCGATTTATCTCTTTCCTCCTACTCTGCGAAAAAGACGATACGTTTCGGTAAGAATCGAGTATCCCACGCCAAGGATGGCAACGCCGGATGCTATTTTGATAGGAAGTCCTGCCGAACTGTAGTTCACTTCCGCTTTAATCATTTCGTAAAACGAGGACGACGGTGGGGTGGTCAGGCGCGATGGTTTCGAGCGCGTTTGCATTGATGGTTCTTGTTTCGCCGTTACTTTGTTTCCCGTCGTCTTTTTCTCCTTTTTCTTCTTCCTCTCCTCTTCCTCGTGAAGATAATACACATCTTTCGGCGTTGGCTTCTTATCTGTCTGCACCCGTCGCATAATCTTTTTCCCATCGCTTTTCCTCGTCACAATCTGCTCTGTCTTCACGTTCCCTCCGTTATATGATACCCGCACATTGACAATCTTCGGCTCGATCACGTCCCCGATGTCCCTCGATATGCACTCGTACGCCTCTCGACTGCAACCACCACGCTCGTACCGTTTCTCTATCCACTCCTGAGCGTATTCGGGCGCACTCCTTTCTCTGGCGAGAATTTCCACCGCGTACAGCCACGACGCTTGATCCGTGACGGGCACTTTTTTACTCTCTCTTTCGCCGCCGCAGACGTCCACGTTTTCTTCTTCTTCTTTATCTTCTTCTTCTTCATCATCATCATCCTCGTCGAAGTCAACCTTCCTCCCTTCCTCGTCGTAACTCAACACGTACTTCAACAAAACTCTCTCCACCTCTTTCACTTGTTCTTCTCCTCTGTTCCTCCTCCTCGTTTCCAAATCGCCAGCGTCGAGATATTCCTTCCTTCTCCGCTCACTTTGCTCGGCCAAAGTCAAATCCGGCGGCGCGTCCGCGTCTTCCTCCCACTTCAATTTCGCCCAAAGCAATCGTAAAACTCTCGGACATTTGTCCAGAACCATCCGCTCGCTCTCGTTGTTAAACTCGATCCCGACTTCGTCGTGCGCCGCTCTTTCTCTTTTTCGCGCTTCTTCTTCTTCCTCTTCTTTTTCTTCCTCCTCCTCCTCCTCCTCCCGTCGTCGTCCGAATCGTCTTCGTCCTCCTCGTTTCGCCTCTAAAAATCCATCCTCACACAACACCCTTAAATCCTCCTCTATCGTCGTCAATCCGGTCGTTTTGAACTTACACTGGATCCAAACTGCCATGCTGACGACATTCACGTTTCTTCCTTTCTCTCGTTCTGGAAACGCGGACACGTATTCCCCTTTTTGATGCGTTTTATAAATCGTATACGCCATCACGCCGCTCTGTCGGTAACGGCCAACGAGGAGCAACTTCTCGCAAAAATCCAAAGAAATCGGTTCCGCGTCGACCGGGTAGCCTTCGATCTCGTACAAGTCCGAATCGTTCGGGTCTTCCTCCGGGTAACTGCTTATCACCGCTGGTAACGGCGACGGCGCTTTGTCTTTGTCTTCGTCGTCGTCGTCGTCGAAAGAAAGGGGGTCCTTTTCCTCTTTTAAAATCATACGTCGAACGCAGCCTTTGCGGCAAAAAATGTGAAGCGAAAGAAGTCTCGAGAGATTTGATGAGAGAGAAGCTTGTAACGAATACTCTCGAATACGAACAACACAAACGAGAATAACACGCGCACACAAAAATTGATGATGATAAAAAATTATTTTATAATTACAAGCGCTGGTGCGGGTAGTGCGCGTTGAGATCCGAGCAATCGCAGTTTACGCGGTCGGCGTTGCATTCGGGTTGTTTTATTTTCGCGACGAGGACGTTTTCTTTATCTCCCTTTCGATCTTCTCGCTTTTCGTCGACGTCGTCGTCGTCGTCGTATAAATCCGCGTCGGTGAGCGACGACGTTTTATTTTTGTCTTGTATTCTTTCGTCTTCGTCCTCCTCTTCGGTCAAGACTCGAACAATGTCTAACTTTCCAGCCTCGCCTACTTCGATGACTTTCAACACCGTCCCGCCTCCGGTGAACAAATACGTTTGAGGATTTTCCAGAGCGTTGAGATAACTTCCCGGCGATAAGGATTTGAACTCTTGGAGAGTATCACCACCGCCAAAAAAGACGTTCGCCGGCGATGAACTATCTGTGTTGTTGTGAATGAGCTCGTCTAGCCCAACGGTGCCTTCGTGAAAGCCTTTCGAAGTGTATCCCATAACCGCATTGACTAAAATCGTCTTTGCCGTTCTCACCGCCTGGACAATCTTCTCGTCTGAGTACGAAATCGAAGCGACATCGTTGATGAATGAGTATTCATTCCCAGGCTTCATGTCTTTTACGTGCACCAAGCGAATGGCGTCGTACTCTTTCGGCATGGTTGTGCACCTCCCATCGACCGGCACGCATCCGCATCCGTCTATTTCTTTCGATTCAACCAACGTCGGCAACTCCAAAAGTTTCTCTCGCACCTCTTCCGCGTTCACTAAATGCGTCCTCGCTAACTCCACGTCCTCCTCGTCCACGCCTTTGATTTTCACTCCATACTTAGCCGATAAATACGCGTTATAAATCACTCCACCTAGAATCAACGCGTCGCATTTTTTCGCCACGTTGATCAACGTCCCAATCTTCGTGTTCACTTTCGATCCCGCGACGACCGCCACAAACGGTCGAACCGGTTCCAAAACTCTCCTCATCGCGTCCAACTCTCTCTGCATCAACAGCCCGGCGTAACTCGGCAACAACTTTGCCACATCAAACGTGCTCACGTGCGGCTGCCACGACCCGAACGCGTCGTTCACGAACACGTCCGCCATGTTCGCCATCTCCCTCGCCAATCGCGCGCCGCATTCCTCCCCGCCTCTCTCTTCTCCGCTAAACCATCTCACGTTCGGCATGTATATCCCGCCAATCCTTCGTGCTTTCAAATCCGCAATCATCGTTTGCATCGTTCCATCTTTAAAAAATTGCGACATTTCGATCCCGCCGTCGTCCTCTTCTTCTTCTCCCGCCTTGTCCGTCTTCTCCACAACTCTCGGACTCGCAAACACGCACCCGAGTTTCTCGCTCAAATATCTCGCAATCGCCTTGGTCCCGTCTCTTTTCTCATCCATCGTGATTTTCTTCGTCTTTTTATCTCTCGGTCGGTTCACGTGCGTCATCAAAATCGGCCTCCCGCCTCGTTCGATTATCGCGTATAAGGTCGGTATCGAACTTTCCACCCGGAACGCGTCGGAAATGACGGTTAAACCGTCGCCTTTCTTCGACTCAATCATCGTCACGTTATGGTCCACTCGCACGAGGACGATTTTCTCCCGAAGGTCCACGTCTTGGATTCGTCGCAGGAATCCTCCCATCTTTTCTCTCTCTTCTTATTTGTTGTATTCCGTGGTGCAAAAAGAGCAGCAATCTTCTGCGTTTGTTCTTCTCGTTGTTTTGTCGTCGTCTCGTTCGCGCAGATATAGATATTTACGATGTCACGTGCCCTTCTTTATGACGCGAACGACTTCGAATTCGTATCTAAACTCTAGAGGAATATTCCAATTTATCCCATTGTTCAAACTCTTCTCACGTCTCCGTAAACGCGCGACGACAGAAGACGAGCTTTTCTAAAGTGAAAGCTCGCTTTTCGACGAGCGGTTTAAAAAAGAGGAATGAAAATATCCGAAGGTGAAGGAGGATCAGGTGGAACTGATGCAGAGACTCTGAGAGTGAACGCTGAGAAAGAAAAGAAACAACCACACGCGTTGTTCCCGTTCGCCATCGTCTCCATCACCTACATTTTATTCACCATCACGGACGGCGCGGTGCGGATGATCGTCCTCTTACACGCGTACGGGAAATCCTTCACCGCGATGGAAATTGCAATCATGTTCTCCTTGTACGAGTTAATGGGCGTTTTGACGAATTTAATCGCCGGGATTATGGGCGCGCGATGGGGGATTCGGATGACGTTGTTGGTGGGGTTGTGCTTGCAAATCGTGGGGTTGAGCGCGCTCTTCGCGTGGGACGATAAATGGTCGAAGATGGAAGCGATCGCGTACGTGACTGGGGCGCAAGCGTTGTGTGGGATTGCGAAGGATTTAACAAAGTTAGGCGGGAAAACGGTCACGAAGTTAGTCACTCCGGATGAGAAGCAAAATCGATTGTTCGTCCTCGTGAGCGGTTTGACGGGGTTGAAGAATTCGTTCAAAGGGGTCGGGTATTTTCTCGGCGCGTGGTTGCTGACGATAAGTTACGCGACGAGTTTGATCGTCATGATTGCACTCATCGTCATCGCGTTACCGTTTGGGTTTTTTGGTTTGAGCAAAGATTTAGGACGCGTGGGGAAGGAAAACGTGACGTTGAAGAAAGCGTTGACGCAAAATCGAAACACGAAGTATTTGTCCTTGTCCAGAGTGTTTCTGTTCGGGTCGAGAGATTTATGGTTTGAGATTCCGTTGCCGTTCTTTTTGAGAGATTCAATAGGCGGGATGGGATGGTCCAGAAGTGCAGTCGGAGCGATGTTAGCCGGGTATATCATCGTGTACGGTCAGTTACAATCCTGGACTCCGGCGTTGGTGTTGAAACCGCTGAAGCAGTCGCCGCCGAACAAGCGCGTCGCGGTGTTGTGGAACGTTTTGTTGGTGTTGTGCCCGTTGTTTTTAGGCGCGTGCGTTTCTACCGAATTGTTTGATTCGAAAAAAGATGAGGAAAAATACGAAACTGAGAGAGCTGTTTTAGTCGTTCTCGGCATCGCCTTCTTCGCGTTTCTCTTCGCGGTGAACAGCGCCATCCACTCGTATTTGGTCGTTCGATACGCCGAAGGGAACAAACTGTCCATGTCGGTTGGCTTTTATTACATGGCTAACGCGTTTGGACGCTTGTTTGGAACGATATTATCGGGCGTTATATACACCGCGTTCGAAAACGACGTGAGGACCGGGTTCGCGGTGTGCTTTTGGGCGAGTTCCGCGAGCGTTTTGTTGAGCGCGTTTTTTGAAACGTTCTTAGAGGACGAAGGCGACGACGCGAGCGTCGGTGATGCTGAAAAATAGTTTTTAGATGATGATGCATAGCGAGGTAGTCGTAGATTTGCTAATATTGTGGGTAATAATACTCTATTATTACCTTGGTACCGTGGTACAATAATAAAGAAAGTAATGCTACCTACAGTAAGTATCGTTGTTGCGTTTATTATATTCATTCGTCGTCGTCCGAGTCGTCAATCATCACGCGACGCTTTTTTGAAGGTTCCTCCTCTTCCGCGGTTTTTTCTCCCTCGTCCTCGTCCTCTTCTACGTTCTTCTCTTGCTCTTTGCGTTTGTTCGCGGCGGCTAAGAACGCCGCGCCAGGCGCATCGTTTTCTTCCTTCTTGT
>JACLAA010003386.1_pt1 | contig 28483 bp, 50 predicted proteins | sample 8027891 | NCBI WGS metagenome assembly JACLAA01 (sample SAMN15724900, study PRJNA655200) | protist metagenome | isolation source: fluorescence activated cell sorting (FACS) single amplified genomes of... | place: Spain: Blaines Bay Microbial Observatory, Mediterranean Sea | collected 2016-01-19 | reverse complement strand
AGCATACAATAATTATTACAATTCTATTGGAGAAAAGAAGTTTGCAAAACAACCTGCATTCTGGTTATCAGCAGAGAAGTATTTAGACGAAAAACCCAAAGAATATTCAAGAGAACAAGAGGAAGATTATAAATTAAAATCTTATATTCAGATGTATCGTAAAGGAATTAGATTACCTATTTGGAGTAAACAAGACTTAGACAAACTTGAAGCACTTGCAAAACAAACTAATTAAACTATCTTCCAATCATGGAACATGAGCCACAACCAGAACATTATATAATTGTTGAGGAGAAAGACGGAACATTCTCAGCTTTTATTAGATATGCAAACTTTGAAAGCAAAACAGATGCTGAAAAAGGATTGCAGTTAGTAATGGATCTCATGGGGTTAAAACTTCAACCGAATATAACTTATCATTAATGGCAAGACCTAAAGAATATAATATCAACCCAGAAGAAATAACCAAACTAGCTAGTTATGGTTGCACTAATACTGAGATAGCTGATTTCTATGGGTGTAGTGAGAACACTATAAGGCGTTATGGCGAATATCTTACAAAAGGTAGAAGTGAAGGTAAAATCAGATTACGAAAGATACAATGGGGAATAGCAGAGAAGGGTAATGCAGTTATGGGTATCTGGCTTGGTAAGAATATATTAGGTCAATCAGACAATGGAATGATGGAAGATGATGACTCACCATTACCATTCAATGTAGAATAGTGCCATTATCTAAAGCACAAAAAGAAGTATTTACATCAGAAGCTAGGTTTAGAGTTCTTATTACAGGGAGAAGATTTGGTAAGACATTTCTTGCCCTCAATGAATTAGCTAAATTCTCAAGATATCCAAAGAAGAAAGTCTGGTACATAGCACCTACTTTTAGAATGTGTAAAGACATTATGCTTGATCCTTTAGTAGAGAAAATGACTAAGCACAAATGGATTAGCAAAGTAAACTATTCTGATCTTACTATAACACTCAAAAACAAATCATTAATACAGCTAAGATCATCAGATAATTTTAACTCTCTAAGGGGTGTAGGTTTAGATTTTATTTGTATTGATGAGTTCTCAGATGTAGATGAAAGAGCATGGTTTGAAGTGCTTAGACCTACATTATCAGATAAATCTAGAGAAGGATCAGCTTTGTTTTTGGGTACACCCAGAGGCTTCGGTAATTGGAGTTATAATCTTTATACAAGGCAAGACAATGATAAGAATTGGCAATCATTTCAATACACTACATTAGATGGTGGTCAAGTATCACAGAGTGAAATAGATCAAGCTAAGAATGATCTTGATGATAGAACATTTAGACAAGAGTATATGGCATCATTTGAGAAGTATTCTGGACAAATATATTACAACTTTGATAGAGAACAGAATGTAATAGAACAATATGCACCTACAACTAATTCAATACACATAGGAATAGATTTTAATATTGATCCTGTATCAGCAGTAATATCAGAAGTTAAACAAGATGATCTGTATGTATATGACGAAATTGTTATCTATAGTAGCAATACTGACGAACTTGTTGAAGAAATCAATAACCGCTACTCTGGTAAACATATCTTTGTATATCCAGATCCTGCATCAAAGCAAAGAAAAACAAGTGCAGGTGGTAGAACAGATTTATCTATACTAAAGAACGCAGGGTACAATGTTAGAGTAAGGAATGCTCACCCATTGATTAGAGATAGGATCAATGCAGTAAATACAAAACTAAAAAATGCAAAAGGAGTAAGAACATTATTTATTGCAAATAACTGTAAGAATGTGATAAAGAGTATAGAAAGACAAATTTACAAAGAAGGAACAAGTTTGCCAGATAAGGAAAACAATTACGACCATATGAATGATGCACTAGGATATTTAGTTGAGTTTCTATACCCAATCAAAAGAGATTTTAAACCTGCACCACCAAAGAGATTTAGTTAATGCCAAATTATAAAAGAGATTTTTTAACAGAAAGACATAGTGATTATGAAGATAAGTTTCAAGATTGGAACTTTCATCTACTATCCTACATAGGTGGTCAAGACTATCAAAATGGCTATCTACTTAACAGATATGTATTAGAGTCAGACGAGGAGTACATTAAGAGAATGAACAATACTCCGATTGATAATCATTGTAAAAATGTAGTACAAATCTATTCATCATTTCTGTTTAGAGTACCACCTACAAGAAACTATGGCACACTATCTGGTGACGAACAGCTTCAGAACTTTTTAAAAGATGCAGATTTAGATGGTCGATCATTTGACAATATTATTAGAGAAATGCAAATCAATGCTTCTATCTATGGTACTTGTTGGGCAATCATGGATAAACCTGCTGTTCAAACAGAAACAAGAGCAGAAGAAATACAGCTTGATATCAGACCATACTTATCAATTTACACACCAGAGAATGTCTTAAATTGGAACTATCAAAGAATGATAAATGGTAGATATGAACTCACATCATTAACACTATTAGAAAACCTATCGAATGATGTAGCCACAATTAGAGTATGGACAAAGGAAGATATTACTACATTAATGGTCAAAGACTTCAGTAAAGGTTATTCTACATCAAAGCCAATACTCATTGATGAGATGCCAAATATGATTAATGAGATACCTGCTGTGACTCTATACAATCAGAAGTCACAAAGACGAGGTATTGGTATTAGTGATTTACAAGATGTGGCAGAACTACAAAAATCTATCTACAATGATTACTCAGAGATAGAACAACTTATCAGATTATCTAATCACCCAAGTTTAGTTAAAACACCTAATGTAGAAGCTAGTGCAGGTGCAGGATCTATCATTGAGATGCCAGAAGATATGGACTCAAACTTAAAACCATACATCATACAACCTAGTTCTCAGTCTATGACAGGGATTATGGATTGTATCAATATGAAAGTAGATGCAATCAATAGAGTCACCCATATGGGATCAGTCAGAGGTACAGAGAAAACAATAAACTCTGGTATTGCTTTACAGACAGAGTTTGAATTATTGAATGCTAGACTGTCAGAGAAGGCAGATTATTTAGAGAATGCAGAAGAACATATCTGGAGATTGTATGCTAAATGGCAAGACAAAGAGTTTGATGGTGAAATAGATTATCCAGACAGCTTCAATCTAAGAGATTACTCAGCTGATCTACAGTTCTTACAAGTAGCAAAAGCATCTGGAGTTGTATCTGATACCTTTGCAAAAGAAGTCGATAAACAAATAGCTAGGGCAGTTGTAGAAGATGATGAGAAGTTAGCAGATATAGATAATGAGATAGAAGCTAAACCAAGACCAATAGGACAGTTCTCAACACCTGCAATCGAGGGTGAAGAAGTTGCCGAAGCATAGTAAAAGACGCAAAGTTCCAAAGGATAAAAAGACAGGTGTACCAAAGAAATATTTATCTGGACTTAAGAAAGAAGAAGAACGCAAAAGACGAGCCAGACTTATCAAAAGAGTTTCAGCATTATACAAAGCAGGTAAACGAATACCTAGATCATTACTTAGAGCAAGGACAAAAGCATAATGGCAGTTAGAAGAAAACCTTTATCAGCATCAGTTCAAGCAACACTTAGAAGAAAAGCAAAAGCATCTAAAAGATATACATATGGAACATTAGTCAAAGTTTATCGTAGAGGGCAGGGTGCATTCTTATCAGCAGGAAGTAGGAGAGTACCTATGGCGGCTTGGTCTATGGGTAGAGTTAATAGTTTCCTAAGAGGATCAAGAAAACATGATCTAGACCTTAGAAAAAAAAAGAGAAAATAATAGAACAACAGCAAGATAGCAGACACAACCAATGGTAAAAGTAAACTCAATAAAAAACATCATAAAAGATCTCACACCAAGACAGCAAAGAACCATGCGTAGTCATGCCAGACACCACAGTTTAAAACACATGAGATCAATGGCTAGAGCCATGAAAAGCGGCAAAACATTTGGACAGGCTCATACTTCAGCTATGAGAAATGTAGGCAAGTAATGGCAACCTATAGAGGTAGGTCAGTAAAGCTAAATAAACCCTTTAGAACACCTAATAAAAGCAAGAAGTTTGGAGTCTATGTAAGAGATAGATCATCTGGTAATGTAAGGGTAGTACGATTTGGTGATCCTAATATGAAGATCAAGAAGAATATACCTGCCAGACAAAGGTCATTTCTGGCTAGAATGGGTGGTGTTTTGAAGCAAGTAAAAGGGCAAAAGTCATTATCTCCTGCTTTTTGGTCAATAAAAGCATGGAAAAAAAGTTTTCCTTTGTAGTTGCATTTCTATAAAAAATCTATATATTTTCTATATGTTAAACACAAATCAAGGAGATACAAAAATGAAAATCAAAGTTAAAGATCACCCACATTGGGCAGGTACTTCTTTTCAAGTAAATATCAATGGTAAAAAATTTCCTACAGAAAGAGGAGTTTGGTATCAACCTGTTGGAAAAACTGATGATGAAAAAGAAGCTAAAGCTATTGAAATGGCTAAAGCTGAATATGCAGGTAAGTATCTTTCAAGAGCAGGGTTTATTTATGAGTCTGAAGAAGAATATAAAAAAATTTTCTATAAGGAGTGGGCATAAGCCCACTTCTAAGAAGTAATACATAATTTACTTATCTTCCATTTCATTATATACAAAATGGAATGGCAGACGCATTCAAAGACAGTTTCAAACAATTTGCTAATAAGAAACAAGGCATCTTAAATAAATTAATAGATAGCCATGAAGAAAGATTACTTGGCACTTTAAAAAAATTAGAAGATGATATTATTGCAGAACTTACAAAAGCAACATCTGGTGGTGTTAATCTTACAACACAAATAGCAATACAGCTTAGACCAAACTTAAAAACACTTATTGAACAAAACTTTTTGAAAGAAGCAGATACTATTGTTTCAGAGTATGATCAGATCGTAAAAGAATATCAAAAGTTTATAAAACCTTTACAAGTACCAGATACTTTCAAGACACTTACGAAACCAGATTTAAAAGTAATCAATGATCTTAAGTTTTTGTCATTCTCTGGATTTGAAGATGTAGCAAACAGATTTTTAGATACTGTAGCCAATGAAGTATATCAATCCTCTGTGACAGGTAGACCATTTACTGAGATGGTAAAAAACATCAGAGGTCAGATCAATGGTGTTTATCAAAGATCAAATGAAACAGCTATCAATAGGCTAGTAGATTATATAGATAAAAATAGATACTCAGACAACGCAGAAACTATTGCAAGAGTTAAAAGTGCAAGGGAAGTTTTACATACAAAGTATGCTTCAGATATTCTTGGCAATAACATGAGAAGATATGCAGGACAAATAGCACATGATAGTTTGATGCAATTTGATGGACAGTTTACTATCTATAAAGGTAAAGAAGCAGGGATCACAAAGTTTCAATATGTAGGAACTAATATAACTACTACCAGACCATTTTGTAGAAACAATCTAAATAAAGTGTTTACTGAAGAAGAAGCTAGGAGTTTATGGTCTAGTACATCATGGAATGGTAAGTCTGGAACTGATCCATTTGTCAATAGAGGTGGGTATAGATGTAGGCACAGCTTTATTCTGTTTGATGATGATTGGGATAAATTTGTTGAATAATCTATAATTATTTTATACATCTAGAATATTAAGGAGAACTATTATGTCTGACGAGAACAAAACGGAAACAGTACAGGAAGAAGTAAAACAAGAAGAAGTAGTAGAACAAGTAGAAGCGAAAGAGCCAAAAGAAGATAGCCAAGCTATGATTGATAAAACAATCAAGGATAGACTTCATAGACAAAAGAGAAGAACACTAGAAGATTTAGGTGTATCTGATATTGATGAGGCAAAAGAGATTATTGCTAGATCAAAAGAAGCTGAAGAAAAAAGAAAACTTGAAGCAGGTAAGTTCGAAGAGGTAAGAGCCTCAATGGTAGAAGAACATAAAAAGAGAGAGAAAAAATTACAAGATGAATTGAAAAATGAAAGAGTTGATAAACAATTAATACAGTCAGCTTCTATAAATAAAGCAATCAATCCTAATCAAGTTAAAGATTTATTAAAAAATAATGTTCGATTAAGTGAAGAAGGTAGAGTAGAAATACTTGATAAAGATGGAACAACAAGATACAACAAAGAAGGCAAACCATTAACCATAGATGAGTTTGTTTCTGAGTTTATGACACAGAATGCACATTTCCAAGTTGCAACCCCTTCTGGGAGTGGAAGTGTTAGTAATGTGGGGAAGGTAAACGCACAGACCTTTAATTTGGCGGACTTAGACATGAATAATCCAGACGATAGGAAGAAATATGCTGAATATAGAAAAGAGCGTAATTCTAAACCTACTGTGATTAATCTTAACAAATAACCGCTATTTAAAGGAGAAATAAAATGGCAAATGAAACAACAAGTAGTACGGTATCAGAACTATATACTGAGATCGTAGCAGAAGCATTGTTTGTTGCTTCCGAGCAATCAATCATGCGAAATCTTGTGCGTAATTATACTATCGCAGGTGGTGGTAAATCAGTAGAAGTACCGATTTATGCAAATGTATCAGCGGCGGCAGTAAATGAAGCAACAGATTTATCAAACACAGCAATCAACCCTACATCTGTGACTATCACAGCTTCAGAGGTTGGTATTATGACAACACTCACAGACTTAGCTAGAAATTCAGCATCAAGAAATGTTGCAGGTGACATTGGAAGATTATTCGGTGAAGCTATTGCAAGAAAAATTGATGCAGATTTATCAGCATTGTTCACAGGCTTTTCAACAGAAAGAGGTGGTGGGGCAGGTAATGAACTAACTGTTCAAGACTTGTTTGAAGCGGCGGCAGATCTTAGAACTGCTAATGCACCTGCACCTTATTATGGTGTATTTCACCCAAAGCAAATCTTCAATGTTAAGAAGTCATTAACAAACACATTTGTTGGTAGAGATACAGAATTATCAAACGAAGCTATGAGAAGTGGTTTTGTTGGTAATATTGCAGGTGTACAAATATTTGAAAGTTCAAATGTTTCTGTTGATGGATCAGATGACTCTATTGGTGGTGTATTCTCACAAGACGCTTTAGCACTTGCTATGATGCAAGATCTGAAGATCGAAAGTCAAAGAGATGCTTCATTAAGAGCAGATGAACTTGTAGCAACCGCAGTATTCGGTGTTTCCGAAATACACGATAGCTATGGTGTTAAATTAACAGCAGATAGCTTAGCTAACTAATAAATAACACTTTAGGGGTGGGTTTTTCCCACCCTTATGGTAATAATAATTATGGCAACAACAGATTTTTCAGTAAACTTAGCAGAAGTTCAAAAATATCAACCAGATATAGCTGAGTTTGGAATTACAGATTTTGATACTCAATTACAATTCGCAGAAGATGATGTCATCAGACAGATCAGAGAAGAATGGTGGGAGAGATATAGACATACAGTCAGATACAAAGATATTACAAAGATCACATCATTAGAGTTAGTAAACTCTAAATTAACAGACGCACAATGGAAAAGATGCGTAGTTTACAAAGCATTATCAGATTACATTTACCCAATACTATCAAAGTTCAAAGATCCAGATGGTGGAGATGGTAAAGACACATTTCAAAATAAAATGGATTATTATAGACAAAAGTATGCAGAGGAGTTTCAAGCAGTACTTAGAGATGGTGTTGAATATGATGAGGACAGTAGCGGTACAATCCAAGCTAGTGAGAAAGAGCCAATTCATATGTTAAGATTGCAGAGGTAGATATGTGTCCATGTAATGGCGAATGCGTATGTAGATAATGGTTGCTTCTGTCACCATCAAATCTAATACAATTCAATTAAGAAAAAGTTTACGAGAACTTCAAAAGAAATTTCCAAACGCTATTAGACAAGCGTTGGCAAATGTATCAGCTTTACAGATAAAAAACATTAGAGATAGAACCCAAATAAAAGGTGTATCTGTAAATGGCTCACCTTTTAAACCTTATTCATTTGGCTATAAAAGAGCAAAAGTAAAAGAGTCTGGAGTAGTTGATCTTACTGATACAGGACAGATGTTTAGTTCTTTAACAAGTAAAATAACACCATCTAAGGGTAGTTTGTTTTTTAGAAATATGTTTAGTAATAAAAAAGCGTTTTTTCACGATATTGTAGGTGCAGGTAAAGGTAAAGTAGTCAGACCATTTTTTAGTATTAATAGACAAGAAGAAAAACAAATAGTAAAAGTATTTGAAGATAAGATTGCTAGAATATTACAATGAGTAAAAGAGAAAGTATTGTAGGGAATATAATTACAGTATTAGACGCTGTATCTTCACCTATTGAATTCAAGAAGCTAACAAGAGAACCCTTTGATCCAGAGGAACTATCAAACGCACAGTTTCCTGCTATGTTTATTTCTACAGGAGATGAAACAAGAGAAGATTTAAGTCTTGGTGACTCAGCGGCAGGAACAAGAAGTGGCACAATAGATTTTGTTATAGTTGCCTTTGCAAAGGGTACAGATACAAATATAGATACTAAAAGAAACCAATTAATAGAAGTAATTGAAGAAACATTAGACGCAGATAGAACCAGAGGTGGGAATGCATTAGAAACAAAAATCGTAGAAGTTTCTTCTGATGAGGGTACACTTTATCCTTTGGGTGGAGTGAGAATTGTGGTAAGGGTTTTATATAGTTTTACTAGAGGTACAGCATAATGGCAAAAAGAATTACTTTATGGAAAGATGGATATTCTAAAGAAATTTGGGATAGTGAACTAGACAAGTTTCTTTCATTAGGTTATACACTTAGTGAAGAAAAAAAATCTACTAAGAAGAAAAAAAAGGTAGAAGAACAAACAAAGGAGAATGAAGAATGGCAACCCATGTCGGAACAAGTGGATTAGTTAAAGTTGGCGGTACTACTGTCGGTGAAGTAATCGGTTTTTCTATTGATGAAACACAAGATACTGTAGAAGATACAACATTAACTGACTCAAAAAAAAGCTACAAAGTTTTAAGGGGAGATGCTACAGCTACTGTCGAATGTCATTTTGACGAAACAGATAGTGGTCAAGAAGCATTAGATGTAGGCACACAAGCAACTTTGGAATTATATCCAGAAGGTGCTGATAGTGGCGATAAATACTACTCTGGTAGTGGTATCGTGACAGGTGCTTCTATAGCTGTGACTCTTGATGGTATTATTTCCAGAACTTTTAACTTTCAAATTTCTGGTGGCATATCTCACTTATCTGTATAATATCTAGTATTATATGGCAAAAAAAGATTTTCTTGAAGGTGCTATAACACATTTCAAGCACCAAGAAACAAGAATAATTGAAGTTCCAGAATGGAACTTAGTAGGTGAAGATGCGATCTATGTGAAACCTTTTACTCTCATTGAGAAAGATGAGATATTCAAAGGCTCATCTGATAACAGCTTAACAGTTCTCATTGATGTTATTGTAAAAAAAGCATTAACAAAAGATGGAGAGAAGATGTTTGATCTTGAAGCTAAGATCAAAATGAAAAGATTTGTTGATCCAGACATTATAAGCAGAGTTGCAACGGACATTCTAGGTACAAACTCAAACCCTCAAGACTTAAAAAAAAACTAAATTCTGATTACAATTTTAGATTTTACTTTTTCTTAGCAGAAAAATTACACAAAACTATTGGTGAAATTTTACAGATGCCTGTAGAAGAATATAGTATGTGGATTGCGTATTATAATTTAAAATCAGAGGAAGAACAAAAAGCATTGAATAAAGCAAAGATGCAAGGTAAAAGAAGATAATGGCTACTAAAAAGTTAAATATTGACATTATTGCTAAAGACAAATCAAAACAAGCACTTAATCAAGTACAAAACAATTTAGAAAAGACAAAATCATCAGTTCTTAATTTAAGAAACGCTTTAGTAGGACTAGGTGTTGGTGCGGTAGTTAAAGGATTTGTTGATGTTGGTGCAGAGGTACAAAATTTACAAGTAAGATTTAAATTTCTTTTTGGATCAGCAGAAGAAGGATCAAAAGCGTTTGATAATCTTGCAAAGTTTGCAGGAAGAGTACCTTTTTCTTTAGAAAGCATTGCGGCGGCATCTGGAAATTTAGGTGTTGTAGCAAAAGATGCAGAAGATTTAACAAAAATTTTAGAAATAACAGGTAATGTTGCGGCATTTACAGGATTAGATTTTGAAACAAGTGCATCACAAATACAAAGATCTTTTGCAGGTGGTATTGCGGCGGCAGATATTTTTAGAGAAAAAGGATTAAGAAGTGTATTAGGATTTGAAGCAGGGGCAAAAGTATCAGTTGAAGAAACAATAAAAGCATTTGAACAAACCTTTGGTGCAGGTGGAAGATTAGGAAATGTGACAGGAGATTTAGCTCAAACACTTGTAGGTCAAGTGTCTATGGTGCAAGATAAATTTTTTAATTTTCAAAAAATAGTTTCAGATCAATTCATAGGATCATTAACATCAGAAATAAATCAACTTAATCAAATATTAGAGGAAAATGAAAAAGTAGTAAATCAAGTTGCTGTTGCATTAGGCGACACACTTAGGAAAGCTATTGAGTTGGTATTAGACTCAACACAAAAGTTAATTGAAACTTTTGCTTTTTTATTTGAAACTGTAGAAAAAATTAATTCTCTTTTACCTAGCAATTTGACGATTGCAGACATTATCTTTAATAACACCCTACCAACATTAATTAAAAATTTAGATGACACAACCATATCAATTTCAGAAACAACCGAACAATTAAGATTGTTCAGAGATGCAGATATGGAAAGTAGAATTGAATTAGAAAAATTCAATGAAGAAATGGCAAAAGCTAATAGTGGATTTAAAGAATTTGCTGAAAATGCAAAAGATACACATTCAATAGAACCATTTGTAGTTGTTCCTGTAGAGAATGATGAAGAAGATATTTTTACTCAATTACAAAGAATAAGAGAAAAAACAGGTGCAGGTCTTATGCTTCAAATAAAAAGACAATTTAGACTTGAATTAGATGTATTAAGAGAAGCAAGAGAGCAAGGTTTATTATCAGAAGAAGAATTTTTACTACAAAGAGAAAGATTAAATACTTTATTTGAGGAAAGAATTACTAAAGCAAAAAAAGATGAATTATCAAAAAGAGTACAGTTAGAACAACAGGCACAAAGTCAAATTATAGATGCTACAGGTGATGCTTTACAGAAATTATCTGGTTTGAATAAAACAGCTTTCAGAGCATATCAAGCATTTCAGATTGCCCAAGCAACAATAAATACATTTAGAGCAGTATCAAATGCATTAGCTTCATTCCCACCACCAATAAATGCTTTTGTAGCAGGTGCAGAATTAGCAAGGGGATTGGCAACAGTAGCACAAATTAGATCAGTAGCACCACCTAGAATTGCAGGTGGTAGGGTAAATGAAGGACAACCATATATGGTAGGAGAAGCAGGAAGAGAGATGTTTGTTCCCCAACAATCTGGAACTATTGTACCCAACAATCAACTTACAGGAACAAATGTTAATATTACTATTATGGCAAATGATACTGAAGGATTTGATGATTTACTGCAAAGAAGAAGATCAACAGTTGTAAATATAATTAATGATGCTTTGAATAGTCAAGGTAGGGAAGCAATAATTTAATGAGTGGAACATATCCAACATCACCAGAGTTTAGGTCTATAAATTTTTCATCAGAACAAAAAACAAAAACATCAACAACTGATAGTGGTAAAATGTTTTCTACACAAGTTGATGGTCAAAGATTTAAATTTTCAGCAACTTATGCACCAATGAGTAGATCAGATTTTGCACCTGTTCTTGCTTTTATAATGAAACAAAGATCACAAAAAGAAACATTTCAAATAGCTTTACCAGATTTGAAAAATGCAAAAGGTAATGTATCTGGATCAGTATTAGTTAAAACTGCACATACAGCAGGTGACACGACTATTACAGTAGATGCCATGACAGGAACTTTAAAGGCAGGTGATCTTGTAAAATTTGCAGGTGATACAAAAGTTTACATGGTAGTTGCAGATGTGACAGCAGATGGAAGTAATGAAGCAACACTTACTATTGAGCCACCTTTAAGATCAGCAATATCAGATAATGCCGCTGTGACTTATGACGGAGTAGAGTTTACAGTTAGACTAACAAATGATTTACAACAATTTTCAACAGACGATCTTGATACATTTAAGTTTGAAGTAGATTTTATTGAGGCTCTATAATGCCAAGAGGTCTTTCAAGTAGTATAACAACTGAACTACAAAACCAAAATATAAAACCTATTGTATTAGTTGAGATACTTTTTCCAACACCGCAAAGAATAACCAATCACTACAAAGACATAACATTTAATTCAAACACTTATACAGCTAGTGGACATTTACTTTCTATAACAACAAAAGCAGAAAATTCAGAAGTAGATACTAGCCAATTTCAAGTAGAACTATCTGGAGTTGATAATGCTTTTATTTCTATAGTTTTAAATAATGTAGTCAGTAATGATAATGTAAATATAGATATAGCTTTTCTAAATAGTTCAGATGCAATCATAGATAGCTTTACCTATGATAAAGGTTTTTTAGATAGTTTTAATATAGATACAAATAAAGGAATACTTCTTTTAAATTGTTCCTCACATTTTGCAGACTTTTCAAGAGTGCAAGGTAGAAAGACAAACAATGGATCACAGCAAAGATTTTTTACAGGAGATGTAGGTTTTGAATTTGCCGCTTTAACACTTGATGATTTAAAATGGGGTAGAGCATAATGGGTTTCTTTAATGACATATTTAAAGGAATTGAAAAAATATTTACCAAAGTTATTTCATGGTTCATACCAATCCCAGATGTTCCAGACTTATCAAACTTTAATCAAGAAGAACAAAAAGGAATACTTGTCAATAAACAATCAAATGACGCTAATATTCCTGTCGTATATGGAACAAGACTTTTAGGTGGTACAAGAGTTTTTTTAGAAACATCTGGAACTGATAATCAATATTTATATGGTGCTATAGTTTTATGTGAAGGAGAGGTCAATAATATCACAGAAGTAAGAGTTGATGATAGTGCAGTCACCTTTGCATCAAGTATTTCAAATGGCACAACTATTACATCTAATGACACAAGGTTTGGAACTACAATACAAGTACAACCCTTTTTTGGTGCAGACGATCAAGTAGCAAGTTCTTTGCTTACCACTTTATCTAATTGGGGATCAAATCATAGACTGCGTGGTGTTTGTTATTTAGCATTTAGAATTACTTGGGATAATGATAAATATTCTGGAATACCAAAAATACAAGCAAAGGTAGAAGGTAGAAAAATATCTACATTTGATGGTAGTGATAATGAAACAACAGGACAATTTTCAAGTAATCCTGCATTTATACTGATTGATTATTTAAGAAATACTACTTTTGGAAAAGGTGTAGCATTATCTTCTATTGATATTCCATCATTTTTTACAGCTTCACAAGTCTGTGATGCAACTGTGACTTACTTCGGATCAACAACAGGAAAACTAATAGAGTGTAATGCAGTCTTAGATAGTAAAGCAAAAGTTATTGACAATGTAAGAAAACTTCTTACAGGAATGAGAGGACTACTTAGCTATTCACAAGGTAAATATAAACTTGTAGTAGAAACAACAGGATCAAGTCAATTAACACTTTCAAAAGATAATACCATTGGTGGTATCAAAGTTTCATCAGAAAAGAAAAACAACAAATTCAATAGAATGTTGATTGATTACACATCACCAGATCATAACTTTCAAAGTGATACAGTTGTTTATGACACAAATCATTCTTCACTTTTGACTGAAGATAATAACCTATTACAAGAGGGAAGATTATCTTTACCTACAATTACAAATATTCATCAAGCAAAAGAAATGGGTAGAGTTGCATTACTTAGATCACGAAATAGTTTATCAGTTTCTTTGAGAGCAAACTATCAAGCACTTAATTTAATTGTTGGAGATATTGTATCTGTCACCGAAGAAGTGACAGGAATGAGTACAAAAAAATTTAGAATTATGAATATGGCTATCAATAATGATTACACAGTAGATTTAGGTTTGGTAGAGTATCAAGATAGTTTTTACACCTTTGAGGCACAGTCAGCACCTGCAACTATACCAGATACTAATTTACCCAACCCATTTACAGTACAAGCACCTGCATCAATTACATTATCAGATGAGTTGATTGAATATTCAGAAGGTATTGTAATTACAAGATTGAACATAGTCATTGGTGCATCTACAGATAATTTTGTTCAATATTATGTTGTTGAAGCTAGAAAAAGCACAGAAACCAACTTTAAAATAATTGGTCAAGGCACAGAACTTAATTATGAAATGTTGAATGTTGTTGATGATATTACTTATGAAGTTAGAGCAAAAGCAATCAATACTCTTGGTATATCATCATCTACAATCACAGCTAGTAGAAAAATCGTGGGTGCAACAGAGCCACCGAGTGATGTTCAAAACTTTTCTGTGAATATGCTTGGTAGTTCTCAAATGCAGTTGAATTGGGATGCTAACACAGATTTAGATATTTCATTCTATGAGATTAGATATCAAAATGTAACATCAAACGCTCAATGGAATAAGTCAGTTAATTGGCTTCAAGTACCTAGAACATCTGGTACATCAATCACAACCAATACAAGAAGTGGTGCTTTTTGTATCAAAGCGGTAGATAAACTAGGTAATGAAAGCAATAATGAAACAATAATATATTCTAATATTGCACAGATAACTGAAAACTTTAAAGATATTCAAACACTTACTGAAGATATAACAGCAGGAACATTTGATAGTGATGTAGCATTGACAGATAGTAGTGGCACTAATTCTATAGTCTTAGATACTAAAAATGATTTTGATGATCTTACAGGGAACTTTGATAGTGCATCTGGTGATTTTGATTTGGGTGGTACAGATGATAATATTGATGATGAGGGATTTTATACACTAGCACAAACACTTTCCTTATCAGCTATCTATGATGTTTCATTCATAAAAAGTATTACTATCGACCAAATAGAAGATCCATACGATTTATTTGATGATGGTAGAGGTGCAAGTTTATTTGATGATGCACCTGCACCTTTTGATGGTAATGATCCTACAAACGCTACTGCTCAATTACAAATAGCTACTTCAACATCATCACTTGATAATGCTACTACATTTCAACCAATGAACACATCTACAACCTTTAAAGGAAGATATTTTAAATTTAAACTTAGATTAGCTAACAAGAACAACAAGACTAGAGCGTTTGTATCTGGTATCTCTATTGATGTAAAAATGCAAAAAAGAACAGAAACAGGAGAAGATCAAGCTAGTGGCACAAGCACCAAGACTATAACATTTTCTAATCCGTTCTTTGCAGTACCAAGTATTGGTATAGCCGCTCAGAATATGGCAACAGGAGATTTTTTTTCTATCAGTAATAAAGCTATAAGTGGTTTTGATATTGTATTTAAAAATTCAAGTGGTACTAATATAGACAGAACTTTTGACTTTGTTGCTATAGGTCATGGGTTGAAAAGTTCATCATAATGAGGTAAAGAATTAAATATGAGTCAAGTATCAGATGTTTCCATAGCTAATCAAGGTTTTTCAGCTTTTAGAACAGAATTAAATAATATTTTAGGTGCTTTAAATTCTATGCATTCTGGAACATCAAGACCATCTTCAGCAACCACAGGCACAATGTGGCTAGATACAACCAATTCTGGATCTAATTCATTAGAGATTAAATTTTTTGATGGATCAGATGATATATCTGTTGCCACAATTGATACATCAGCAAACACAATAAACTTTCTAGATAGTGTAGTAACAGGATTTGATATTGTTGGAGATACATCGCCCCAATTAGGTGCAGATTTAGATACTAATTCATTTAATTTAAAAATAGATGATGCACATGGTATTTTTGATGATGATAACAATGAACAATTAATATTTCAAAAAACAGCAAGTGCTGTGAATTTTGCAGAACTCACTAATTCAGCAACAGGGAATGATGTTGGACTAGCTGTTGATGGTACTGATACAAATGTAGGATTATCCTTATCTACAAAAGGTTCTGGTAAATTTAAATTCAATGATGCCGCATACTTTCCAGAGGCAACACTTACAGACGCATCTACTATAGCATGGGATACACAAGCCGCACCTGTAGCGAAAGTGACATTAACAGATAATAGAACTCTTGGTGCAGGAACAAATGCAGTTGCAGGTCAATTTGTTAGTTTATTAGTTATTCAAGATGGTACAGGATCAAGAACATTAAGTTTTAATGCAGTTTATGAGTTTACAGAAGATACAGCACCCACACTTACAACCACAGCAAGTAAAGGTGATTTATTTGTATTTAGATACAATGGTGCTAAATTTTTAGAAGTAGGAAGGAACTTAAATTTAACTTTATCATAATATGTTTGCACAAGTAATAGATGGATCAGTAGTTTCACACCCAAAGGGAAACAAAGGAATAATAATTGATGATGTTCAATATCCATCAACTATTTATACATTATGGACAGAAGCTGAAAGAAATGCGATTGGCATTTACACAGTAGAAATAGATAACACAAATTTTAAAGATGAAACATATTACATAAACACAAACCAAACTATTGCTTATGATAGTAGTGCTGACAAAGTTACAGCTAGTTATGGAACTGCAACAGCTAAAAGACTTAATGATGAAAATGCAGTAGATGATGATGGTGATCCAATACTTGATGCAAATGGAGATCAAGTTGTTAATTATGGATTGAAAACACACTATAAAAATCAATTCAATGCACAAGCAAAAGGCTTACTAGAAAAAACTGATTGGTATGTGATTAAGGCAACTGATGTTGAAAGCTATTCAGTACCAAGTAATATTACAACTTATAGAACACAAGTAAGAGCAAAAGTAAATTCTATGGAAACAGACATAGATAATTGTTCAACTGTTGAAGAACTTATCACTTTACTTTCATATACTAAAAATGATGCAGGAGTATCATCAAGACCACTAGGTGAGTTTCCAGACGAGGTAGTATAGATGGTTGCTATACTTGGTGCTAATAGTGTATCTGGTGGATATGAGATAAGTAACTCTCTAAGGTTTAATGATGATGATAGTCCATTTTTACAATTTACACCGAGTGGAGATGGCAACAAAAGAACTTTTACTTATTCTGTTTGGTTTAAAAGAGCAAATTTAACAGGTGCAGAACAATATTTATTAGAAGTTAATGAAAGTGCTGATGACAACGATAATTTTAGAATTATAATTACATCAGCAGAAAAACTCACAATACAAGATACAGAATCTAATTCTTCAAATCTTGATTTGAGATTAGATCAAGTTTTTAGAGATGTTTCGGCTTGGTATCATTTAGTTGTTTCTATTGATACAACACAATCTACAAATACAAATAGAGCAAAAGTTTATGTTAATGGAAATCAAGTCACATCATTTTCAACATCAAATTATCCATCACAAAATTATGATACAAATGTAAATACTGCTAGTGAGCCTTTTGCTATAGCAAAAAGAAATAGTGGTGGATCAGCAAGTCATTTTGATGGATATATGACTGAAATTAATTTTGTAGATGGCTCACAACTTACACCTACATCTTTTGGAGAGTTTGATGATAATGGAGTATGGATACCAAAGAAATATACAGGAAGCTATGGAACTAATGGTTTCTTTTTACAGTTTAAACAAACAGGAACAAGTCAAAACTCAAGTGGTATAGGTGCTGATACATCTGGTCAAGATAATCATTTTGCAGTAACTAATCTTGCGGCTACAGATATAACAGAAGATACTTGTACTAATAATTTTTGTACATGGAATCCATTAAACACAGCGGTGGGAGGCTTTTATACAAATACTTTGTTACAAGGAAATCTTCAATGCTCATCTGGAGGCTTTGGTGCAACTTTTGATATGCCTAGTGGTAAATGGTATTGGGAAGTAAGATGCAATAGTTCAGATGCAGACCAAGCAGTCGGTGCTATGTCTGTCACAGAAAGTGGACAAACATCATTAGCAGGTGATTCAAATCCTACTCATGGGTTTATTTATCAAGCAAATGGAAATGCTAGAAGAAATGGAACTGTTGAAGAAACTTGGTCAACTTTTACAAATGGAGATATAATAGGTTTTAGTTATGATGCAGACAATAGAATTTTAAAAGGATATAAAAATAATTCTTTAGCAGGTGATATAACTCTAACTGATAGTGGTGATTCTTATACACCTACTGTAACTGCATTAGGGGGTAATTTTATTGCAAACTTTGGACAAGAAGGAAGTTTTGCAGGAACTGTAACTGCACAAGGCAATTCAGATGGTAAATACGGAAACTTTTATTATACACCACCATCAGGATATTATGCACTATGTACTAAAAGATTAGCGGAGTTTGGATAAGGAAATAATATGGCTTATACAACAATAGATGACCCTTCAGTATATTTTCAGACAAAACTTTATACTGGAACAGGTTCAAGTCAGGCTTATACAAACGATGGTAATTCAAATTTACAGCCAGATTGGTTATGGATAAAAATAAGAAGTTCAGCCGATAGTCATCATCTTTTTGATTCAACCAGAGGTGTCACAAAAAGACTTCATACTGACTCAAGTAGTGCTGAAGTGACTATAAGTGATGGCTCTAACTTAACAGCTTTTGGTTCTAATGGATTTACTCTAGGTGGTAACGGAGGTGTCAATGGTTCTAGCAGTACTTATGTAGCATGGCAGTGGAAAGCTAATGGTGGAACTACATCATCTAATAGTGATGGTGGTATTACATCAACAGTTCAAGCTAATACTACGGCAGGATTTAGTATTGTAACTTATACAGGAACAGGAAGTGCTACCACAGTAGGCCATGGTTTAGGTGCAACCCCAAAATTAGTTATTGTAAAAGAAAGAGCTAATACTAATTCTTGGTTAGTTCAAAGCAACCTTTTTAGTTCATCAAACTTTGTAACTTTTTTAAATAGAAGTGATACAGGTGGTGAAAATGATTCAACAACATTTAATGGCACATTTCCAACATCAAGTGTTTTTAGTGTGGGAACACATACAGGTACAAATAGAAGTAGTGGAACTTATGTTGCCTATTGTTTTGCAAATATAAAAGGTTACTCAAAGATAGGTTCTTATACAGGTAATGGTGCATCAAGTGATGGACCTTTTGTATACACAGGATTTAAACCTGCATTTTTTTTAATAAAAAGTATAGGTGCTGCAAGAAACTGGCACATATTAGATAATAAAAGAAACACAGTTAATCCAGTTAATTTATATTTAAACCCAAATAATACAGATGCTGATGGAACTTTTGAATTTGGTGATTTTCTTTCTAATGGTTTTAAAATTACAAACCTTGGAAATACTTTTAATACAAGTGGTGAAACATACATCTACATGGCATTTGCAGAACATCCATTTGTAAGTAGTAAAGGAGTACCAACTACTGCGAGATGAGAAACGATTGGTATATTTATTTTATATCAGCTTTACTGATATCATTTGTTTTATTTTTACCTAAGTCTTATTCAGCAGATACAAATACAGTTAGTTCTACAGTCACAGTAGATAAAACACCACCATCAGCAAATTCACCATCTATAAATTCTGTAAATAGTTTTATATGCCGCTCTGGGGTGTCTGGTGCAGTTCAAACACAAATTCTTGGTATTAGTAGTGGTATGACTATTATAGACCTTAATTGTGAAAGATTATTGCTAAGTCAAACTTTATTCAAACAAGGACTTAAAGTTGCAAGTGTCAGTATATTATGCCAAGACAAAAGAGTATTTATAGCCATGCAAAATTCTGGAACAAGTTGCCCTGTCTATGATCCTGTCCAAAAAGTTTCTTTAATTGGACAAGAGGCACAAGATTTTTGGGAAGCAAACCCACAACTCAGACCAGATTATGAAGATATTAAAGATCAGATTGTAGTAAAAGAAAAACAAGAAGGAACATTTGATGATATCAAGGATTTTGGTCTTTTGGCTCTTAGTATGCTCGTATTCCTCTAAAGCTGAAGAAATAGATACAGGTAATTTAGTTCCACCTGCTGATGAGTGGACATTAGAAGATCAAGCATCAATCACTCAATGTAGTTATTCTGGGCAACTAGAAGATGGTGAAGTATGCACAGGAAGTTCAAGTATTGGTGGTGGCTACAATGAAAATGATGGTGGTAAGATTGTTTCCGATCAGATCAGTTTAATTAATCAAGGTTTATCTATTGCAGAAATACAACAAGGCTTTGACTATCAATATGGTGCAAGTATTGAGAGCCATGTCAGTAATACAAATGTTCCAAGCTGTTCAGATACAAGTGGTGACTGTAAAGATTATTTTACAATAACAGTAAACCTATCAGATGAACTAGGAACAGTTTTTAAAACACACGAACACACAGTAGAAATGAACTATGTAGGTGTTCAAGATTATTCTTATTCTCAATCACTATCAGCAAACAATTATTTAGATATAAATTTTCAAATGGACATCTGGTCAGTAGATGCAGGATATACTTCTGGTTATTATGGTGGGATTATTTCAGATCCCTTTTTATCTGTTCAATATCAAACAGTAGAAATTATTACAGATATCATAGATGATATAGTCAATGACATTGTATTTGAAGAAATAGAATATGAAGAAGTATCATTTGAAGTTGTCATAGAAGATTATTTTAATGAAGATATTTCTTTTGAGATTGATTTTGCACCTGTTGAAGATTTAGATATTACTTTTGATATGCCAATGCTTGATGATTTACCAGAGATAGAAGTAGAACTTTTTGCAGAATTAGATGAACAGTTGATGGAAGAATTACCACAAACGATTGATGAAATGCCAGAAGAAATAGAGATCGAAGTTGTAGAAGAACAACCAGAAGAAATAATTGAAGAACAACCAGAGGAAGTCATAGAAGAAACACAAGAAGAAATAGTAGAAGAAGTTGTAGATGAAACAGTAGATGAGCCAGAGCAAGAAGAAGTAGAAGAAGCTGAAACTGAAAGACTAGAGCCTAGAGAAGTAAAACAAAAGATTGCAAAAAAGATTATAGCTAATTTAAAAGATAAGATGTCAGTAGAGTCACAAACAACACAACTAGCTTTGATGATAGTTTTATCTGACAATGATTTTGACAGCTATACAGATAAAGTATTACTAGATAGACAGTTTTATGAAGATGTAAATTTGTATCTAGATCAAAACATGATAGAAGATACTAACTTAGATTTATTTTATATGGATTATTTAGAAATGAACAAACTAGTGGATTTACAATGGCAGAGGTAGAATATCAAGGTTTTAAGCTAAAAGGCGGCAAGATATTTATTTTGTTTTCTTTACTAGGTACACTTGGCGGTGGTCTTTGGGGTGCATTTGAATTTTGGAAAGACTATCAAGATATGAAATCTAAGATACTTACTTATACAGCACCAGATTTATCACACTATGATACTCAGCTAGAAGTCTTAAAATCAGAAATATCAACAGTTTTAGAAGAAGTAAGCCTAGTCAATGATGTAGCTAGTAATTTATCCAAGAATATCAATGATGATTTAAAAGACCTAAAACAAGACATAAGAGCCATAGATAAAGTAGTTAATGATATTGAAGATAGAGTGAAAGATACTGAAAGAGAATTATCACAAGATTTAAAGGTTATTGAGCAAGAATTAGAAGATAAAATACAAAAGATATTAGCTAATCCATTAGCAGGAGTTAAATAATGGCTACCCTGCAAGAAATCCAAGACCAATTAAAAAAGTCAAAGAAAGAGTGCAGAGAACTCAGAGAAGAAATCAAAGAATATAAAATCAGAGAAAAACTTTATCTTGAAAGATTAGAGAATTGGGCAGAGAAAAATCAATCACTAAATAACAAAATATCAAATATGACTCTTGATGATGTTGCTAAAATGCAAAAAGCAAAAGCAGAGTATGTAGATAAATATCTAAAAGATAAAGAAGTGACAGAAGCATTTGACAAACAGACACAAGTTAAGTTAAATTCTGAAGGTATAAATCATGGCAACACAGACTGATAAAATAAATAAACTTGATAAAGAAGTAGCTATTATCAAAAAAGATATTGAGCTGATAAAAACAAATCATCTCAAACACCTTGATGATAAATTACGATCCGTACAAAAGGTATTATGGACAGTAGGAGTATTAGTATTTTCTAACCTAATTATTCTCCTAAGAGATATTATATTATGAACTTAGCAAGTATCTACTTGCTTGGATATTTTTGTGTTAATGCAGTTTGCGTAAATGTGAATGAAAAGTTTAACAATGTAAATGATTGCAAAATGCAAGGCGATCTCATAAAGTCTATGCTTGATGAGAACAATATTCGCAAATACATAATGTTTTGCGTAGATGCAAATGAGTATGAAAAAACATGATAGAATACTTGTAATTAGTGATTTACACTTTCCTTATTCGCACCCAGAAGCTATTGATTTTCTCTCTAAATTAAAATCAACTTATAAACCTACATATATCGTAAATATTGGTGATGAGGTAGATATGCACTCTATTAATGTTTCTCATTTAGTAGATCCAGACTTACCTAGTCCGCATGATGAATTAGAAATAGCAAGATCTTGGATAAAAAGATTAGAAAAATTATTTCCAGAGATGGTAATATTAGAAAGCAATCATGGTTCAATGGTTATGCGTAGGGCGTTGGCAAGTAAAATGTCAAGAAGATTTATTAAGTCATACAATGATATTTTAGATGTCAATGATAAATGGATTTGGAAAGATAAACACAGTATTGATTACAAAGGAAAAAGAATTTTGTTTGCTCATCAATTTTCAAAGGATATATCAAAAGCTGTTAGAGAATACGCAAATTGCTGTGTCATGGGGCATTTTCATACACAGGCAGATATAAAATATGTTGGAAATGATTATCATTTAAATTGGGGTATGTCAGTTGGGTGTTTAATAAACAAGGATAGTTTAGCTATGGCATATATGAAAGTAAACCTAGCAAAACCAATACTGTCATGTGGTCTAATAACTGAAGGATATCCACAAATTACACCTATGGTATTGAACAAAAACGGATCTTGGGATAGAAATATCTATATATGAGTGATTACGAGGATAAAATAAATCCTGCATATTATATTGGCACAAAAATACAGCTTATTGATGTCATAGAAGAATTTAAGTTAGGACACCACGAGGCTTGTGTTTTAAAATATATAATCAGATATAAAGATAAGAATAAATTAGAAGATTTAAAAAAGGCACAATGGTATTTAGCCAGATTGATAGAGAGGTATAATAACTGATGAATAGAGAAAGACTGATTAAAGATTTGATAAGATTTGAAGGTATTCGTTATGAAAAGTATTTTTGTTCAGCAGACAAAGAAACTATCAAAAATCAAAAAAGATATACAATAGGTGTAGGACACTTAATAAGAGATGATGAGCCAGAATTATTATCAAGAGAAAAACCATTAACTAATGAAGAAGTTATGGTTTTATTGAATAAAGATTTAGATATAGCAATAAAAGAAGCTAACAAATTTATTGATCCAACAGCTATCGAACCAGAGGCTTGGGAAATAATTTGTCATCTTTCTTTTTGGCTTGGAATACCAACTTTATTAAAATTTAAAAAGGCACAACAAAGTTTAAAAGACCGAGATTATATTATGTGTGCTGAAGAATTATTAGACTCTCGTCTAGGTAAATCTGAATATGCAGGAATACAAAAAAGAATTATTGAGTTATCAGCTAGAATGAGAGATGTGTAATGTTGAATAAATTATTAGGTGGTGGATTAGTAGATAGTGTTGGAAAGATAGTTGATGAACTACACACATCAGAAGAAGAAAAAGCACAAGCAAAAATAAAATTAAAAGAATTAGACAACGCATTAAATAAAGCACAAACAGATATAAATTTAGCTGATGCTAAATCTACAGCTACAGGTATTGGTGGTATTATGCAAAGAAGTTGGAGACCATTAATAGGAATGTCTTGTGCATTAGCAATCTTTTGGGAATTTGTTTTAAAACAATTCATAGTGTTTTTTCTTGCAGTTTTTGAAATAGAAACTTTAGACTTGCCAAGTCTTGATATGAGTGTTTTGATGCCGCTAGTCATGTCACTTTTGGGCATGGCTACACTTAGAACATACGAGAAACAAAAGGGGATAAGTAAATGATAGATATAATAAAAGATTGGTTTGAGGATTTTATGAAACTTAAATCATGGGTTAAAGTATTAGCAGTAGTAGTTGTTGTTGTAATACTACACCATTGGGTACTGCACTAATGCCGAAACATAGTGGAAAGAAAACAAAAGGTCTGACTAAAAAGCAGATGAAACTTCCAAAGGCATTAAGAGATGCTATTATGAAGAAAAAGAAAAAATAGAAGGGAGTTAATTATGCCATATCACAAAGGTGGTCATTCCAAAGGAATGAAAAAGACCAAGAAGAACAAGATGAGGAAAAAGAAAAAAAAGAAATAATATTGGGGTGGGGTTTTTTCCCACCCTATCATCATCATGGGAATTACAACATCAACACTTATTCAAGAACTGATACCACGATCATCTGGGAAGCGTAGGAGAAAAAGGCAACCCAAATCATTCAAAGCAAAACAAAAGGTCTTGCGTGTCAAAAATACTTCATATTAAATTTTACGATCATATGTCATTAACGAATGAATGGCATGAACCAGAGTTATTGCTAAATGTGACACCTGTCATCTGTGAAGCTGTCGGTTTTTTATTAAAAGAAGATGAGATAGCATTTTACATATCAACTATGAATGGGGGAGATGAAATAGGCTCTTGCCATGTCATAATCAAATCTACTGTAGTTTCAGTCAAAGAATACCCAAAAAAATCCAAATAAATGCGTTTCTAGGGGGTATGTAGCCTCTTTGGAAGGGAATGATACTAGAGAATATAAACACCCCTCCTAGATGAAAAAACTATAGTAAGAAGGGGTGGATGTTAAAAAGGGATCTTTTTTTGATCCCACAGGAGGAATACTCTTGAAAAAAGAAGTGTTCTAATTAATTTCTACTGATTTTTATGTCTAAATCAATGTCAAAATTGGACAAAAAAAAATAAAAATATTTATAAATATAATTTGCATTTTCTATAAAAAGTCTATAAAGTTTATTTATGTTAAACAATAAGGAGAATACAAAAATGGAAAACGCAACTAAACCTTTAGATTGGCATTGGACTCATATTATGACTAATACCAAAACAAACGAGGAACTTTACATCAGACAAGATTATTGGGGAAGAACTACACCAACTAATTCTTATCATTTAGTTAAAGATGGAAAAGTTCTTAATGTATTTATAGACAGACGACCAAGAACTTCTAAGACTTGGGAACTAACTGAAGATGGTGAATTACTTCAATTTGAAAATTGGGGTAGAGATTAAAATGTTAAACGAAATAATTACACTAATTGTTCATATAGGAATGATTGGTTTCACACTTTATTTTGTAAAGGAGTTGTTCAATGAGTAATCTAAAAAAGAAACTATCCGACCAAGTTGATGAACTTGCTACAAAAGATATTGATGGTCGTGGTGAGTTGCATGATATGACACCAGAAATGCACACAATTTATATTTGGGCATTATACAACGCACCTATTCATAAACTAAGAGAATGGAAAAAAGAATTTAAACAAAGACATAAAGAACAAGAGGAACAAGAAGATGAATAGACAAAAACTTGCAGAGATTAAGTATGATCTACAAGGTCAGCTTAAAATGAAACTTCATCATTTAGAAGTTTCAAATCATCTACAGCAAAGTGAAACAAGCAAAGAGTTTATACTTGGCTATAGAAAAGCAATCAGAGATTTGGGAATGACTGTTGTTGATTGGAAGCATGAAAAAATTAGTAATGAAAACAATCCAAAAGTATTTCCAGACGAGGAAGGAGAAACAAATGACAATTCTTGAATTTACAGGAAAGAAGAAATCAGAAAAGTACACAACAATTCGTGTCAAAACTTCTGATATTGATAAGATCAAAAAGGCTTATCAAAAGAAAGATATGACTGCAACAATGCACGATATTTTTACACAAATGGTTAATACTTGTTTTTTGGATAAACGATAATGCCAGAAGAACTTAAACCATTTATGAGTTTAGTTGCAAAGCTATACTTAAATTATGGGTACGAATATTACCCATTATGCAGATACAAACAGGAGAAAATAGATGTTAAAGAAGTTGTGCGTCATGTTAATGATTACATCATGCTCTTACAAACCCGTAGTGGATAATCGTGGACTTGATGGTAAAGAAGTTAGTTATCGCTACAATGATGATCTCTCAACTTGTAAAGAGATCGCAAAAGAAAACACACCTGTTTATGAGCCATTAAAATATGCTTATAATTGGTATGTAAGACCACAGCTTTTATGGTTGCCAGATAAAGCACCTTATTCATACAAAGCTATGGTAAACAAGTGTCTAACTAACAGAGGACACAGTATAATAACAGGAGAATAAAATGGAAAAAAGAAACGACTATCTAATCAAAGCATTAGAAAAAGCAAGGAAGGAATTTAAGGAACTAAAAAAGTCTGGAAAAAATAATTTCTTCAAAACAGCAGGTGGAAAAGCACACGAATACAGTACCTTAAATGATGTATTTACAGCTTGTAGAGATGCCTTAATGAATAATGATCTCAACATTATGTATAATCTATCTTATAACGAAGGTATGAATTTTCTGACTACAACATTACATCATGTATCTTCTGGCCAGAAAGAAACATCAACATCAATCTTGGGTAATTCTCAAATGACAAGTCAAGCACTTGGAAGTGCAATTACATATATGAGAAGATATCATATTCAAGCTATGTTGAACCTAGAAGGTGATTTTGAAGATGATGGCAATATAGCATCACAAAAACCTGCACCTAAAAAACAAACTACAGCAGAAATGTTAGATGATAATATAGGGGGTTTAGAATTATGACAAAAGTAAATCTAACTTTATTTGTTAATGAGAACAAAAAAACAAATCCATTAGCACCACCATACACAAACAGTAAGTTTCAACCAAAGCACGATATCGTGTTAAAAGCTGATACTGTTTATGAAATGTCATTGTTTAAGAATACACATGATTTTGACAAAAATCCTTTTTTGGATAAAAATGGGAAGCCTACACACCGCCTCAGTATTTCTATTAGAGAAAGTGAGTATTGGGCAAATCAAAAGGAAGTAGTAGAAAAAAACCTTCATCATATTACAGAACCAGAAGTAAAAAAACCTGTGATTGATGATGATATTCCATTTTGATTAAGAAAGATAAAAAATACATGGTTTGGTGCATAGAAAATCTATGTTGCTATCCATGTGAAATTATGGGGTACAACAATATGAGCGAAGCCAGACAGTTTCATCATATTCAGTACCCCAGATATGGTGCTATGTTAAGAGATGACAGTAGAGGAGTTGTTGTTTGTTTTCCATGCCACCAAAAAATACATACTAAATACGGAGAAAAAAAGTTCTGGGAAATGTTAAAGGTAGATCCAAACATTTACGCAGGAGAAATATACAAACACTACAAGGAGAATATTTATGAAAAAAGGAAGCCAAAACGAAATAATATTAGATCATCTAATAGAAAAAAGAACAATTAACCCATTACAAGCATTAAATTTGTATGGGTGTTTTAGATTGTCAGCAAGAATATTTGATCTCAAAGAACGAGGTATAAATATCGAAAAACACACAGAGAAAGACAGAAATACAGGTAAAGAATATGCTGTCTATACGCTTATTGGAAGATAGTGGCAATATTTTCAAAAGAGCAACTTAAATTAGTGGACTGCTTGGACTGTAAGAAAAAATATACTAAAGCTATGTGTATGATTATAGTTCAAGAAGTTCACCATTCATATCTTCAAAGATTATGTATAAAATGTTTTAACAGGAGAAAAAAAGATGGCAAAATTACCTAAGATGAATTTATTTGTAGATGCGTTTAACTCAGACACAGTTTATCTTTCAGAAGAAGAACTAGGTCTATATATGAGAATGATTTTCTATGCTTGGACACATGACGCTTACTTACCAAAGGATAAAGATATTATTTATTGTTTACCAAAGAAACCTAATGATGCTCTGGTAGATAAAATACTAAAGTTATTTTGGACAGAGGATGACAAAGGGTTTTATCAGAAAAGAATGTTGAAAGAATATAACTATGCTATGGAAGTATCAAATAAAGCTGTCAAATCAGCAGAGGCAAGATGGGGTGTTGTAGAGAGGTCAGATAGTGAACCAAAAGGGGATCGAACACCTAATGCGAATGTAATGCAAACGCATAGCGAAGGCAATGCTACTATAACTAAAACTAATACTAAAACTA
>JACLAA010000148.1_pt1 | contig 28510 bp, 21 predicted proteins | sample 8027891 | NCBI WGS metagenome assembly JACLAA01 (sample SAMN15724900, study PRJNA655200) | protist metagenome | isolation source: fluorescence activated cell sorting (FACS) single amplified genomes of... | place: Spain: Blaines Bay Microbial Observatory, Mediterranean Sea | collected 2016-01-19 | reverse complement strand
GCGAGAGTACGCGTACGAGCTCGCAGCTTTGAATTTAGACGCACTTATTGAGGTTTACGATGTGCTGGGTACGAAATACGATGACGAGCACGTCGACGATGCTGTTTTAAGTGGGATTCGAGAACGAAGCATCGGCGGTGTAGAATTAACTTTAGAACTCGATTGGGATATAGAGAAGACGTACGCGCCCGTCGTCGCCGACGAAGAAGGAGAGAAGAAGAAAAAGGAGAGAGTGGAAGTGATGAGTGGGAAAACGAATGAAGTTCCGGCGCGAGCACCGCAAATGAAAAGAAATGCCTCGCCAGAAACAGAATCACTACCATCGAAGTCAAAACCGATTAAAATATCTCTCACTTCCACAACGAAATGCACTCAAAAGCAAATCCAACGCAATTCGATGCGGACGACGCCGCCAAAAAGCGTTGATTATACACGCTTGAGTGAAAGACGAAAATCGGGAGGCATATTGAAACAATTTAAGCCGATCATATTCAGGCAGTACGAAGAAAGCGACGAAGATGGGAACGATGCATACGACGAGGACCTCGAATCGGAAGCACGATTGAAGGAGAAGTTGAAATGGAAAGCGGATGGGGAGGAGCAAGAAAGGTCTTCGATATCGCGTGGTTTCACCGCTACGAGTTTGAAGGAGATTCAAGAGTCGCAAAGTAGAAATCCTTTACCATCGTTTAGATCCATGGTAGGTTCCCAAGCGAAGAAAGAATTTTCTATGGAAATGTTCGAGACGCGAGGTGTTCACAGAGAGGATGCGACGGGTTCATCTGCTACGAGCGTAACGGTGTCGCTTTCCGCTCTGGCGAGACGAACGAAATCGAAAAAGCATGTCGTAGATTCCTCTCCGGCGCCATGGCTTGGCTCTAGCGCCTCGTTCGATAAGAATAAAGGGTTCATCGGAGGTTCTGCGTCTTCTCAACAAAGTCCTCTTCGGGATTTGATGCGTCAGGAGGAGGAGAAGCAGCAAGAGCGCAACGCTTCGTCTACGCGTCCTATTTACGGATTCTCACCGAATGCGTTTTCTTCGACTTCCCCTGGAAGCTGGTTCCCTTCAAACGATGACGAACATGGAAAGAAACTTACTTTACTCGAAATCCAAGCGTTGGAGGAGAAGGAAAAAGAAGAGCGAGAACTCGTCGCCTTGGTCGCCGCGTTCGAGAAAGCTGAGATGGACGGGAACGCTCACCACAAGAGCAACAGTGGAACGAAGAAGAGGAGGAAAACGAAAACAAAGAGAGAAAAAGTAGTCTATTAGACGATTAGATCGTAGTAAAAACGTCGCGTTTAATAATAGCGCTTGAAATGAATAGCGTCTGTTCGCGAATATAGTATAATAATACATGCAACGCAAATAACACCACCCCGAACAACGAATACACAAACGAACAAACAAGAGACGAAAAACAAGAGACGAAAAATGAAGAGAGAAAAAAAAACCTCCTCTTCTTCTTCAATAAAAAGTGGATAAAAAAGACGGCGGACAGACCCACACACTATCTATCGCCTCGTCCATCGCACACACAACGAACGAGCTCGTCACACACGCATCACAGATAGATGTCTTTCTCCACGCATTCCTTAAAGTCTGCGTTACTCGTCTCTTCCTTCAACAACACCAAGAATACGAACAACAAACGACTTCTCGTCGCGAAGAAGAAGAAAAGCATCCCCAACGCAACCGCATCATCATCTTCGTCTTTTAACATCAACAACATCAACAAGAACATCAACGCGAACAACAGAAGAAGTAGTAACAATAATCGCTTAAATAAAAAGTTCGTTCCAATGGCTGGAAAAGTTGGTCCGTCTGGTGAGGTGAAAAAAGTCGTCCTCGCGTACTCTGGTGGGTTAGACACCTCCATCATTCTCAAGTGGTTGCAAGACACGTACGGGTGCGAAGTCGTGACGTTCACCGCGGATTTAGGCCAAGGCGAAGAACTCGGTCCGGCGAAAGTGAAGGCGTTGAAAATGGGCGTCAAGGAAGAAAATATCTTCATCGTTGACGTTCGCGAGGAGTTCGTGAAAGAGTACGTCTTTCCGATGTTTCGAGCGAATGCGATTTACGAAGGGACGTACTTATTGGGCACGTCCATCGCGAGACCGTTGATTTCGAAGAAACAAATCGAGATTGCGAATCAAGTCGGCGCGGACGCCGTGTGCCATGGAGCCACGGGGAAAGGGAACGATCAAGTCAGGTTTGAAATCGGCTATTACGCGTTAAAACCAGACGTGAAAGTGATCGCTCCTTGGAGAGAGTGGGATTTAGATTCCAGAACGAAGTTGTTGGCGTACGCGGACAAAAACGGGATTCCGGTCGCCGCGTCGAAGAGGCAAGAGCAACCGTACTCGACCGATGCTAACTTGTTACACATTTCTTACGAAGGGAACGCGTTGGAAGATCCGTGGGAGGAGTATTTGGAAGATATGTTTACGAGATCGGTAAGCCCAGAAAACGCGCCGAACGAACCGACGTACATCGAGTTGGAGTTCGAGAAAGGGGACCCTGTGGCGTTGAACGGGGAGAGGTTATCGCCAGCTGAAATGTTGACGGCGTTGAATAAGCTCGGAGGAGATAACGGCATTGGTAGATTAGACATTGTCGAGAGCAGATACGTTGGGATGAAGTCGAGAGGTGTGTACGAAACGCCCGGCGGCACCGTTTTGTTAGCCATGAGAAGAGATTTGGAATCCATTTGCTTGGACCGAGGGGAAATGCATTACAAGGACGAGATTATGCCAAAATACGCGGAGTTGCTTTACAACGGCATGTGGTTTTCGCCGGAAAGAGAAATGATGCAAAAAAGCATCGATCAAGCCGCGCAACACGTCAACGGTACGGTCAGAGCAAAGCTGTACAAAGGCAACGTCATGTGCGTCGGACGAAAATCGCCCACCTCTTTGTACGACGTCAACTTATCCACGTTCGAAGAGGACGGCGGCGCGTACGACCAGAAAGATGCCGCCGGCTTTATCAAGTTGAACGCGCTGCGTTTGAGAACGTTGAAGAGAAGACGCACGGACGCCGGCAAGTAAGTTTGAGGCGAAAAGAAGAAGAGGCTGGTTGTTGTTTTTTTACAACCAGTACCTACCACACTATGATATTGTTTTATACCAAGTATAATACAAAACTACTACGTATATACAATGTTCATGTTCACAGGTACACACCGGTACATATCCACTAAACGACTTTTAGTTTATATCCTTTACTCTTGGCGAACTTCATGCAATCTTTTTCCGTAACTTCAATCGCCCAGTGTAACATTGTTTGTCGAACGACGGGTGAAATCGAGGCGTCGTCGAAACGTCTGTTTGACGAAACAATCTTGTTCAAGAGATTATTCTTCCATCGACCTTTTTCGCCGCCAACTCCGGTCCAGCGCGATATTTGTCTCGCATCGTCCGCCGTTCTTCTCCCGAGATAAAACCTGCAATACCATTGGAACCACCCTCTCGGATCTTGTTCGTTAATCCATCCGTGTTCTTCCCAATAGTGCTGATCTTGACCCGCTTTCACTTGATACAGGTTTCGGTAACTTTTATACACTCGATTCTCGTATAAACCTTTGGACATGTTCTCGAACCATTCCTCGGGAAACTCTTTCGACGCGACTAGAATTGGACGTTTGAGGAAACCTTTTTTACCTCCTCGCGGGTTAAAGTAGCACCCACCAAACGTCCCGGCTTGAATCATTTCTTTCGGCGTCAAATTCGGTTGAAAGTGCGCTTGCGAACTCGGAACGTTTTTGAACGTCAGCTTCCCAGTCGCCTCGTCGCGCTTCAAGACGGAACTTTCCGGATACACTTCCTTCGTTCTCCTCGCCGGTTTGTAAAACACTGCCGATTTTTGCGCCTCTTCTCGCGTCTTTGGCGGGTCGTACGTCCCAAACGACGACGACGCTCTTTTCGCAGTGCCACCACCAGAAGGGACTAAAGTGGGCGTCGATATCGAAACGTCGACTTTCTCTTCGGCGTAGTTGACCACTTTTTTATCTCTCGCGCTCGTTCTCTTCGTCGCTCCGAACAGCAAAGGTTTGGATTTTGGAAGCAACGCGTTACTCTTCTTCATCTTCTTTATTCTTCTCTCCTCCTCTGTATCCTTTTCAGACGAAGACGATGGAAAAGCTTTACGCTTCGCGTCTCCGAGAACTTTTTCCATTCTTCTTTTGTTCGCTTCGATGCGCTCGTCGCGTTCGCGCTCGTACTCCGTCCGAGTGGCGCTTTTTGCTAACATTTGATTCTTCTATTATTATTCTTATTATTAAATAGAAGAGAGAAGAGTACTCTTCTTCTTGACTTCTTCTTCTTCTTGACTTCTTCTTCGGAGAGAAGAAGAGTTTCAATGATGTTTATGCTGACGTCAACAAACAACAACAACTTACGTAAGTTTCTTTCTTTTTTTGTGGTGTAAATGTTGTCTTCAAAAAATTTTTATAAAATGGATAGAGGAAAGGTAAGTCTGATATCTACGCCTTCAACATCTTCTTCTTTCACGACGACGACGACAAGAAGACATTTTAGAAGACATTTTAGAAGACGTGATAAAGGGTTTAAATGCATTTACGCGTCGTCGCTCTCACCGAAAATAGTCGTCGTCGCTGAAGGGGAGCAAACGACGACGACATCAAAAACGACGACATCAAAATACGAAGTCACGGAGAAAGTGAAAATTGGTTCCAAACGTCAAGTCCAGTTGGATGTGAGAAGCGGAAGGTTGTACGCGCAAGCGCTGGAAAAGACAGCCACGTTAAAAGTAAACGGAAACGTATGTTTTCCAGGGGTAGCGTACGTCATCAAACCAGAAGGCGCACTATGCGAGATTGGCTCTCAAGGCGAAGACGAGGTTGGAATCTTCAACGTGTCGTTGGAAAACGCGAATACAAACGCAACGGCGAGCGCGGACGCGATGTCGGAAATGTTGGCGAAGAGCTTCGAGATGACGGCGAGTAAAGAGGTTCAAAACGCGTTGAAGGTGGAGAAAGTCATCGCGGCAAAGAAATTAGCCATTCACACGAAAGATATGGATTTACCTCCTCCATCTTCTTCGTCGCGGTGAGATAAGGCGTAATAATTTTTCGTAAAGCAGATTGTTGTGTTGTACAATAGTAAAATAGTTTGTAGTAAGAAACTGGTTGTTTAATAATATCGTTTGTATTTCCTTCGTTTACAATTTTGTTTTTTATGTTGGCCGTTCTTGTTGGCCTGATGCTAGTGCGAAAATGTTGTGAATGATTACTTATTAATAAGATGTGATGGCGGTGGTAAAAGCGAGATCTCTTTTTTACGACCATTGCGATCTGCCAGCCTTCTTCGCTTCTTCCCTTTGCTTTCTCGCAATCTCTCTCGCCTCCGCAGTCGTCATTCTCTTCGTCGTTCTCTTTTGCGGCATCTTCACACCGTTCGCTCTTTGAAACGCCAACACTTTATTCATCAACGTCATGCGGTCAGAACCCGTGTATCGGTCAACCTCCTTGCCATCCGCGAAAAAGACGAAAGACGGGACTTCCGACACCTTCAAAGTCTTGGCCAACGCCTTGGACTCTTTGTTCTTGTCCGCGATCAATCTCGCCCATCTCGTCGCACCCGCAGTGTTTCTGGAAAGAGAAACGACCGCCGGGAAGATCTTCAAGCATCCGCTCGGCGGATCGTTCTCGACCGAAACGTCGACAATCGCGAGTTGCTTGGCGCACTCGATTTCAACCGGAGCGATGAAACCCGGAACTTCTTGCGCCGGCATGCACAACTCCAAGAAGTCCTTCAAGTCCGCCTCGGTTGAGATGTCGGTCAAAAAGTCTTGAACTCTCAATCCGCCGGCACCTTCATCGCCGTAGTACAAAACACCTTCCGCGATGGATTCGTGCGAGCCGGCGCCGAAACCGGAGTGTTGCCACAACAAGTCGCCGTGCTTGTAATATTGAAACGTAGGAAAGTCCTTGACGCCGAGCTTATCGGCCAAATTCTTAGCGCCGGAAGAGGACAAGATGTCGCATTCCAAGAACGTCACGTCTGGGCATTCTCTCGCAATTCTCGCCATCGACGCCGTGATTTGTCTGCACTCTTTGGCTTGTTCGTCCGTGAATCCCTCGCAGGCTTCGTCGGAGATTATGCCCAACATGACCAAGTTATCGCCGGCTAAGGTCAAAGCCGCGTCTAACTCCTCGGTGCTGCTGATGAAGTTCGTTCTCGCCGCAACTTTCGCGGATTCCATCGCGCGACGTTCGTTCCCAGTCGGCGGTGCCGCGTTGACGACGTGTAAACTTCTTCGAGAAGAAGATGATCGCTTTTGAGAAGAAGAAACGAGGTTCTTTTTCGTCATCGCGATCGAGGATGATTGAAGAGCAGCGGACGCCATCTTTATCTTTATTACTTAGTAAAATGAATCGATATAAAACGAATAGTATGTATCAGAACTTATTCTCTCTCGATTATATAGTTAACGACGAGAAGAAGAGCGTTTTGATGAGTGTTTTGAATGAGGATTTTATTCGAATGAATCGAGAGAGAATTATATCAAGCTTGAGAGCTTTTTTGAGTCAGATCGATGATGACGCGATTGAGGAAAAAGAAGATATTTTCTTTCTTTTTTTTTTCTTAAAAAAGGACACGTCAATCACGTGAGCCCATACCATTTTACCTTCTTCCATGCTGTACTTAAAGAGCTATTTTCAGAAAACAAGCACACAAGAAGAAAACGAAAAAAATCAAAAACAAAAGAAAAGCACACACACCCCGCAAACAGAAGAGTTATTACTCGTAGTAGTAGTATTTCTCATACTACGTACCGTCCTCTTCTGACGACCACGTGACTCGGATCGTCTTTTTTACTCCCTTCGCGTTTCATGTACCGCACGGACGGCAAAGACGAAGCAAAAATGACTCGCACGATGACATCGTCCCTCCTCTCTTCCTCCGAAGACACGCCTTCAAAACGTTCCTCCTCGAAACCGAGAAACGCCTTCTCTCGTAAAGCGAATTCCGTGACATCAAACGAGAGTAAGTGCTCTTTTTCTTTCAACAGTTGGTCAAACTTCGCATTCGTTTCCTCTTGCCGTTTCGCGTTGACGATTAATGCTATGCACGGTTTCGCGACTTCGCTCGGTCGCGGGGAAAACAGCATATCAAACGCGTCTTCGCTCGTTTCCGGTTCTAACCACATGTAATTTCGATTCGAACTTCGTTTGGAAAGGAACACATCGAGCGTATCGATGAGTCCAGGCAACAAGTCTGGATCGTATCCCACATCCGAGGCGACGATTAAATCTGGATTTATCACATCTGCGGCTGTTTTCAACGTCTCCTCGTCTGAAAACCAATCGAGTTCGCGAATGGAAACGAACGAGTTCACGATTTCGCACTCGTACGTAAAAGCCATCTCTTCCTCGTCCGTCCTATTTTTGGACGCTAACACGTCTTTACGATACACGTCCTCGCCCGTTGGCATTGGCGGGAGCGCATCTAATGCGCTCTCTCTCTTTATCGCGGTGGTTTTATTTTTCGTACTACTCGTAGTACTGGAAATATTTCCTCGCACGTTCCTTTCCAAGTTATCGTTCGACTCTTTACTTTTATCCGTCAAGACTAATCGTAAAGGTTGCGAACGCAACATAGCTACGGCGGCAAGACCAGCGCCACTTCCTAGTTCTAATACTGTTTTATTATACACTAAACCTGGTTCGTTGATGGCTAACTCGGCGAGTTTGAATCCAGCCGTCCATTCGTGCGCGCCCGTGTTGCCGGCGAACAAATTTTTCGACAGCGAGAGCGTTATTTCCGACAGATTTTCGTAACGACTGTTCGCTCCTACGTCGAGCAAGTCATCTCTGAACGTTTCGCCCGTCTCTTGTATCGTTCCGTTCTCGTACACGAACATCTTCTTCGTCATCTCGTTTTTCTCACCTTCTTCCTCTGTTCGTTTGTCCGCTTTTGCTCCCGACAACGAAGCCGAGGCGAGTAAACGCTCGCCGTGCTTTTCGGCAAAGTCGTCTCGTAAACACCCACTTGCCTCGGCTTTCACGAATATCTTCTTCAAGAAAACGTCGATGTAGTCTCTTCTCGTTTTATCTATTGTGTTCCTTTTCTCATCGTCGTCGTCGTCGTGATGAGTCTCACCACCAGTCTCACTCGGACGACTATGAGAAGTGCACGACAGTCTCTCGTAAAACTTTGTTTTGTTGTCGTTCTCGAGAAGCGAGAGAATGTGCAGCGCGGTAAGTTGCAACTCGTCCAGTGCGTTGATGTTTTTTTGTTTCACATTAAAATTATTTAACTCCTCCTCCTCATCTTCTTGTTGTTGTTGTTGTTGTTTTTTCAATAGCGCTGAACGAACGATGGCATCCACCGACCGCATTCGCGCGAACATGGCGAGCGTTTCCAACCCGTCTTCGAGCATCATTTTCATCGTCGTCTCAAAACCATCTTCTTCTTCTTCTTTACGACGATGATGATGATGAGAGTGAGAAAGAGGAGAAGACGTTGTCTGGTGTTGTTGTGAGAAGGGTGAACTTTTTTTCAAAAAAAAAATAAAAAAAAATCAACACAAAAACAAATATACGCGCAATACATATCATCGCTTTACTTCGTGCACGCAGTCACTGCAACAACAACAACAACAAGAAGAAGAAGAAGAACGAACATCTCTGATAATAATGTTTAAAAAAAAGCCGGCAAAAGCGGTGCAGTCAAAGAGTGACAACCCGAGGTTGTTCTTCGTCGGTCTCGTGTGCGTGATTTTGTTATACATTTACCGAGCGCTTCTCCTTTCTTCGTCCTCTTCAAAGAGTAAGAAGAAGAAGAAGAAAGAGGAAATGGTGGTGGTAGATAAAACGCGGAAAATTAGCGCAGAGGAAGTGAGGAAACACAACTCGGTGGATGATTTGTGGATTATTATCGATAAGAAAGTGTACGACGTGACGGAATACGCGGAGGAACACCCGGGAGGAGTAGCGGCGATTGCCAAAAACGCAGGAGGCGACGCGAGTAAAGGATTTCGCGGACCGCAACATCCGTCGAGAGTGTTCGATATCGTAGACGATTACATGATTGGCGTTTTAGAAGAAAAGAAATGACGATGAATACTAATATGCTTTAATATGATATAAATAACACGCACTACTTTGAGGAAAGCAGCAATCGTTCTTCGAGCGCTTCGATGCGCTTTTGAAGCTTTCGAATAACGTCGTCCTTCTCTTTCGCGTCTCGCTCGAGCTTTTCCAAGCGCGAGTGGAGCGGCGCAGCATCGCTCGAGGTCTGTTCTTTGACGACGGCATCGTTATTTTCGTCGTATTCCTCGCTCGATGCAGGAGCAGCCGTGGCGCCGCCGCTGCCGCTGCCGCTGCTGCCGCTGGTGACTTCAACCTCCTTCGACGAAGATTTCCTCTTGAATTCCCAACTTTTCCTTGCCGTGGACATCCACTCTTTAAATGAAGTTCCGAAACTACCAGTCGTCGTCGTCGTCGTCGTCGTCGGTGCAGACTCCGCTTCGTCGCCGCCGCCGTCTTTCTCTTCGCCTTCTTTTTGTTTTGCTACTGGTGCTGACGAAGATTGGACCGAGTCGCACGTCATCGGCGTTTCCACCAACGGGTGGTTCGCTGGTCGTCCATCTTCGTCCGTCTCGTCAAAGCGTAAAACTTTCGAAATTTTTTCGTCCAGTGACGCGCCCTCCTCGTCGATATTATCATCCGCGAGCTCGGGCGTCGTCGTCAGTGATACTCCCTCTTCCTTCTCTCTATTTTTTGTGCTTTGCTGTTGTATATATTTTTTTCTCTCTCTCCACGGCGTGCACCATTTCTCAAACATCTCTCCTAATTTCTTCGAATCGGCATCTTCTCCGTCCTTGCCGCTGTCTTTGTTATTGTTGCCAGTGGTGTTGGTGAACGCGAAGCTCATGGACATTGTCATAAATTGGTGGTAATCTGCGCCAAAAATCTCCTTGGCGACGGATTTCTTATGCTTTCTCGCGAGCTGTTCAACCTTGTGCATCGTCACGTCTGCGTTACCGAGCGTCGCCGTCATCATCAGCGCCGAAGCGTCGAATGCTTCCGTCACGGCACTTTGTAACGCCGTCGCTAGCGCGCTCACGTCTGATGCAGGTTCTTTCACCGCTTTCAAAATAGACGGCGATTCTAACAGAGCTAAAGTTACTTGAAACAAGACCGTTCGATCACGTTTGAATAACAAAACGTCCCAAACTCGTAACGCGGTCTCCCACGGCAAGCAGTTCACAAACAAGCATAAAAACCAATTCAAAGTAATTGCCGATAACGGAATGTTGAACTTATCGAGCTTTTCTAAAAGCGTCGGCAACTTTTGACTGACGAATACTCTCAAGATCTTCTGATCCACCGAAGGCGCGAGCATTTGCTTCGTGACGAAATATCCTGGCAAGATGTCCTCGACGATTGTCCCGAGCACATAGAACGCGGACTCTTCCGGCATGAGCAGCAACAAAAGTCCAGCTAAGAAATTAAGACCTTGACAGTATCCAACTTTCGGATTGTATCTTGCGTAGGCTAATAATACGCGTCGAAGAGCATCTCTCCCGACGCCTTCCAGTAACGGATGCGCCGGAAAGGTTCGTGGGAGATCCTTCTCGACCTGCACTTTTGCATCCGCAAAGCTCTGCACGTGGTTGTAAATGTCAAAAAGCTTCGATTCGCATTTATCGTCGTCGTCGCTCGTGGGAAGAGTCGCTTTGTTGTTGTTGATGTTAGTGTCATCATTCGCATCTTTCGGAGGCGATCCGTTTCGTTCGCTCAAAATCAGATTATAACTATTATCGTCTGCATTATTCTCGTCCACTGTTTCTTCGATTCTTCGAACTAAATCATCGTATAAACCTTTCTTGCGTTTACTCGGTACGTTTGCAAAAATTTCCCAAAGTTTCGCGCGTTGACTCATCGGTAAACCATTGTTCACGAGCATCTCGAGCTCTTTCCTTCGTTTTCCATCGAATTCGCTGCTACTGGATACTTCGTCGCTAGTAGTGTCCGTATTCTTTTTCTTCTTCTTCTTCTCCTCCTTCTTGTCGTCGGCATCGTCATCGGCGCTATCGTCGTCGCGTATCAGAGCCATGACCGCTCTTACGGCGTCAAAGGAGTCGTTTTCTTCTTCGTCTTCGTCGTTGTCGTCTTTTTCTTCTTCGTTGTCCTCGTTGTATTTCATCTTTCTTTTAGCGTGCGTCGGTGGCGTCATACCATCTTCTCCCCTTCGTAAAAATTCGTACCACGCGACTTGACGTTCCTCTTCCTCTTTTCTCAGCACTTCCTTCCAATCTTTGGGCTGTTTGTTCTCCTTTGAAATCGCAAACCCGTACGCGTCTCTGCTCTGATTTTCTTCTGTATTCGTCGTCGTCGTCGTCGCCATCATCATCGTTATCTTCTCGTCCTTTATTATTATTCACGTTATTATAGTCCTCGTCGTGGTCCTGCACTCGGTGGTACTCTTCTTCGTAAGAAAGAATCAAACAAACGGTCACCCTCTCAACGACTTTTGAAAAGAAAAAATTCGTTTGTTGTTTCTGTCGTGCTTTTGACTTTTAGACGAAGGAAGGATAAAGCGCGCGATGATATTAAAATCTTCTTCTTCTTCTCTCTTCTTCTTCTCATCGAGATGATGATCGCTGCTGTTTTATCTCTTCTTCTTCTTCTTCTCTCTCTTTCTCTCTCTGTTTGTGAAAATAATAACAGAGTGCGTGTCTTTCGTGTTTTGTTGTTGTCTCACTTCACTGTCTGTGTGGGAATCTTCTCGTCTTTTGTTTCTCTTCTTCTCTTTTTGGGTCTCTCTTAAAATCAAAGGAAAGAAGACTCCAGTGCTTTTTTTTTCGTTTTTTTTTTCTTTCTTTTCTTCTTCGCGTCTCTCTGGCCACAAAGAAGAAGAAGAGAGAGTTATCCGAGATTACTCCACTTAAAATATATTACTTCAAAGCGCTCTCCATACGCGCACTTCCATAATACATAAATAAATAAATACAGTCAGATGGTGGTTGCGGCAACAGCATCACCGTTTGGTTGCGCGACGACGAGTTCTGCCGCCGCCGCCGCGCGCGCGAGCAATCTGCCTTCCTCTTCCTCCTCTTCCCATTCCCGAAGATTAGTCGTCGTCCAAAACCAAGTCACCTTTCTCAGAGGTGGTGCACCTCTAAAAGGTGGTGGTTCCTCCTCCGCAGCACCGTTCTCTTCCGCATGGCGCAATAAAAACAACGGAAGAAGAAACTTCTCCTCATCTTCTGTCGTCGTCGTTCGCGCGTCCGCTTCCTCCGACGAAAGCGACGACAAAGAGGATAAATCTTCTGCAGGAGCGTCATCATCGGCAAAGATGACGTCGGATGTGCCAGCGAAGCTGAGAAGAAAGGAAAAAAGAAATAAAAAGAAAGAAATCAAAGACATGTCCGCGGATGACATCAATCCAATCGCGATTGGTCGTAAATCCAGAGAGATGTTCGATGGTTTCTTCGAGCAAATCACCTCGTTGACTCGATTGCAGAAATCTACCGGGAACATCCCAGGCAACGCCGGGTACGACACGAGCATCTACGACATGGACTTGTTATCGGGCGATACCACGGATATGATCGATGCGAATCCGCAGGCGAAGTTCACGACGGTGTTAGTCACCGGTGCGACTGGGAGAGTTGGAAAAGTCATCGTGAGAAAGCTCTTGCTGAGAGGGTACGGCGTTCGCGCGTTGATTCGACGCGAGTCGGACAAGGAGTTTTTACCGCCCAACGTCGAGGTGTTTGTCGGCGACGTGTCAGATTTGGACACCATGAGAGAGGCGGTGAAAGGTTGCGCGAAGATAATGTATTGCGCGAGAGCTTCGTCAACGTTGACGTCAGATTTGTATAACGTCGAGGTTCTTGGCGTTCAAAACGCGTGCGCGGCGATGCAGGATTACTTCCACACGTTGGCGGCGAGACGAGCGGGTCAATCCGTCAAGTCGAAGAAGATGTTGACGGATTTCAAATGGGCACAAAACTTCGAAGGTGAGAGACAATGGTCGACTGAGTTCAGCCAAAGCGCAAGCGATGCAGCTGGGGGTGGCTGGAGAACTGCCAGCAGCGGCGAATCGTCCACGTCTGCGGCCAAATCGGAAGCGACTCGAAGAACTGTACAAAAAGTGAAATTTGAACCGTCCGAGGAGAACTGGAAGTTTGCCAGTTGGTCCGGGTTCGTGACGCCGAGAACCGGCGTTGCGACGCTCATCTCGCCGGATGTGAAAATTCTTCACGCAGAGAGTTCGAATAAGGCGATCGATTTGTCCTCCTGCGAGGGTTTAACCATTCGATACAAGTGCGACGCGAAGAAGTATTCGCTTTGCGTCATCGATACGGATGGGAACTTGTTCCGCGCTTCCATGCGCACAAAGTTGGGATGGAAAACGCAATCCATTCCGTGGTCTCGATTCGTTTCAGAAGATGTCGACGACACGACGATGAACTCGTCCGCGGACGTCCCGCAACTCGACGTTTCCAAGATTGCGAAAATCGGCGTTCAGTTCCGAGCGAAAGTGAACGCGAAAACGAACCAGACGTTGGAAGATGATTTGGCCGGCGCGACCAACCAGTTTTCCTTAGTTTTGGAATATCTCAAAGCGAACCCGAGAGGTGAAGAGGCGGATATCGTTCTACTGTCGTGCTTTGGCGCAGGCATGGAACCAGGGGAAGAGAAGCAACGCGTTGTGAAGCACAAGAAAGACGGTGAATGCGCGTTGAGAAGATCGGGATTGCAATACGCCATCGTGAGACCCGCGGTGTTGAGCGAAGAACCGAGTGGAGGTAAGGCGTTGGTCTTTGACCAAGGCGAACGATTGACGCAAACTATTTCGTGCGCGGATGTTGCGGACGTTTGCGTGAAGTCGCTTCACGATTCTGAGGCGAGAAACCGAACGTTTGACGTCGCGTACGATAAAGGCTCCGAGGGCGACTACGAGCTCGTCACGCAAGTTGCGTCAAAGAACTCGGGCAACTACTTGACGCCCGCGTTACAGCCACTCGAAAGAAACACGTAATAAAGATAACAACTAATAAGAAGAAGAATACGAGAAGAGAACAAGAGAAGAAGAAGAAGAAGAAGAACAGAGAGAGAATAGAAAAAGAAGAGTTTTAATCAGCAAAATACACACAAATCGCGATACTATTTTTACCGACGGCTCGTTTTGGTACTGGTATATATTTAAAAAAATCTTATCATTTCTTCGCCTCTTTCACTTTCACCGTTTGTCTAACAATACCTAGTAACTCTTCCTGTTTGATGGCGTACATTTGCTCCAATCGTTCAGCCGCCGCGGCGGCCAAATTCTCCACCGCTTCTATACTATTCTTACCGTTACTATTGCTACTATCGTTACTACTACCGGCGTGATTCTTCACCAACGTATTTCGGGTCAATATGCACCCATACAACGCCCTCACATCTGCACCAGTGGACATATCAATAGCTGCCGCGTAATACATGCTCGCTCGACGTAAGTTATCAAACCCACCTAAAGCGTATAACTGCTCCGCGACGCGCCTGTGATGGTGATAATTACTCGGCGCCGAGCATATGCATTCCTCGAAACAAAAGATAGTCTGTTCGTGCATGAACAGCTTCGCGTAAATCTTTCCAGCGTGTTCCCACGCTTCAACGTCGTCCATGAACACGTCCAAATACTTGTTCAACGCTTCTAAACACTTCTTCGTATCGTTTTGAGATTCAAAAACTGCTATTCTTCTCTTCATCACTCTTTGCTCCGTCGGTTGATCTTCCAATATCGCATCGTAGTGTTCCATCGCTTTGTCGAATTCTCCGGACGCTTCTAACAACATACCCTCTAAGCGTTTTAATCGTTGCGAATTCTTCTGCCCCAACGTCTCTTCGACAATCGCTTTTAACTCGTTGAATAGCTCCAACGCTCGTTTCAAGTTCGTACTCGAAGTATCCAACGAAGCAATAAACGTTTGCTCCAACAAAATCAAGTGTTTGTTCACCGTCGAAGGACTGGAACCGAAGAGAATTTTCGTCAGAAACGATCGTTTGCGTAGCTTTTCGTTCGTGTGTTCCAACACAATCTCTCCAGCTCTGAACGTAGACGCGCTCCGTCTCAATTTATGTTCTTCGATCATTTGTAAAAACAAGGCGCAGTTTTTCACATCTTTTTTCGCGAAGCCAGTGCTCGTTAAATACTCCTCGAGATCATTCACTTGAGGAATGGTCGATCGGATCGTGTCCATCTTTCTTCTTCTCTCTTCGCTCTTCTAAAAACGCTCTCGCTCCTCGCTCTTAATTGCGCCGTCGTCGTCGTCGTCGTCGTCGTCCTCGTTTAAAATGAATAAGGAATGAAGACGACAAAAGAAAACGCTGCTTTGCTTGAAAAAAAGTTGAAAACCAAAAGAAGAAGAAGGGGGTCTTGTCTTGTGTGTAATAATATTTTAGTAATGAGATTTTTAATTTCAATCAAGAAATCCAACAAGTTCAATCAATAATCCAACCATTTTTACTGGACTCTTCGTTAAAACTGTTTATCCACGCCAAACATGGTCGATACCGAAGCAGCTTGCGCTCTTTCTTGAGGATCTCGCAAGTAACTCGAATACGCCATCGTCCCGAACATCATCGTGTACAAAATGTACGTGATTTGGCTCGTCGCCGGTGGGTGTCCGTGCATCGCTGGAGACCAAACTTTGATAAAGTAGTGAAATCCAATGCAGACGGATAAGAAGAAGTTGCCAATCGCCACCGTTTTCATCGTTTCCGCTTTTGTTCCGGACAAAATGGCGATGTGAAACAATTGCAAGAACAAATATACCGCGTACGACACGCACTTCAAAAACTGTAAGATGATGTAATCGGCTTCGTTGGACGCTTGTAAACTCGCCATCGGCTCGTTTCCAGTGAGCGCGTTGATGAACCACAAGATGAAGCAATACGTCGCGTTGTAAGCGTTCACAACTAACAACACTTTCTGCAAACTCAACATTGCCGTCAATCTATTCAAAATGAAAATCACCACGCACACCGGCAACAACGGTAACGAATACGTAATCACGGCGGCAACAAACGGCGAGTACTCCTTCGGGACGTAATCGCGAATGTTTTCATGAATGTATTTATGAGACCAGTCGTGGGCGGCGGACAGTCTAGGCGCCGCGTGCGTGGAAATCTTCTTGTACCCGGCATCCCACGCCTTTTCGAACGTTTCTCCAACGTCCCACAACATGGCGGCTCCGGCCCCAGTCCATCGACTCCCCGTGCGTCTCCCGAACGAGTCGTTTTCACCGTACGCGGGAAGTTCGCCGAATGACCCCGGGTCGTTCAAATTTTCCTCCTCTACGGTTGATTTCGTGTCTATTTCTCCCTCCTCTTCCTCCTCGTTGTTGTTGTTGCTAATTTCTCCTCCATCGTCATCTCCATCGTCCTCTTCTTGCGCTGCTACTTGTGTGAATCCTCCATTCACGTTCGTCGTCGATTGAATCAAGACGAACGATAAGCACACGGCGAGAAGAACGACAAGAAATCTTCTCGACGAAGACCTTGTTTTCTGTCGCATCATCATCGTCATCATGTATCTCCTCAAGTTCTCTTTTCTGATGATCCTCCTCTCCTTTTTGTGTGTGTCTTGGCTCACACAAATAATCACTTTCTGATGATTTTGATGAGTTTATACGTTTTGTGTGTAATGAATTCTCAAATTCTTACTGCGACGATAAAGAAGGAAACGCGCGAGTATCGAGTCTCTTGTTTGTGTGTGTGTGTTTTAAAACTTTCTTCTGTTGTTCTTCGACAGTGATGAGTAAGTGATGAGTAAGTGATGAGTAAGGAGAATTAATCTTCTGCAAAAAAAGAATTTTTCGAAAGGGCGAAAATTTTCTCTTTTGCGAAAAAGAAAAAAAACGGGAAAATCGAAAGAAGAAAGAGTCGCCAACCACACTAAAAATGCTCGCGTCTACGTTACGACTGGCGGCGAGAAGAGCGACGACGACGAGTAAAGCGTCTTTGCCACTGTCGTCTTTATCGTCGTCGTCTGCGCGAGAGAGCAATTACTCGACTTTGTGCGTGTTTCTATTCTTCTTATTTTTTTATATATTTGTCGTATAGTATTATTATCGTTTAGTCACCCCGGACGGGGTCTCTTTCTCTTTCCAGTCGTCTCGCGATTAGATTTTATGATGCGAGCAACAACAACAACAAAACAAAAAACTAACACGCGACGTTTTCTTCTTCTTCTTCCATCGTATCACTCACTTGCGTGATGATAAAAAACAACAGAACCTCTATTTTGGACGGTTCCGTGTGGCAGTTAAATTCGAGGAAAGGTAGACTAGTCGGGACCGATCAGCACGGGAACGAATATTACGAGAATACGAAATATCAACAAGGACGATCGAGGTGGGTGAAATACAAAGATTTGGACGATTATAATCCAGCGAACGTGCCGAGAGAGTGGCATCAGTGGTTACATTACATCTCCGATGAACCTGATTTGACGCAGGAAATCAAGTACGAGATACCGGCTATTCACGTGAAACTTTCGAAACAGTTCGGCGCGGTGGCATCCAACGAACCTCGATACTACCCGAAAGGTCACTTCTTCAACAAAAAAGGGATCAAGGATTGGAAGAAATATGGTGCCTGGAGTCCTCCGTAACAGAGGATGAGTTGTTAATAAAACTCGTGTACTAATATATATAAATTCGTTTCTTTCTTCTTTGTTTCTTCTTCTCTGGTTTCGCGCGCGCGCGCGATTCTATTTTCATAAAAATTTATGTTTTTACAAGGTTCTATATATTTGAACTAAGCGCCCATATTCTTCTTCACGAATACGATTGAATGTCGCAACGCGCTTCTGTTCAAGTTTGCAACGTTCTCTTCTCCTTTTTCTATAATTGTAGCCACGGATGGCGGATGCGCTTTAGAAGCGTCGTCGCTGCTCGAGTGGCGTATTCCGTGACGTAAAAAATAGGCTCCGTTCGTATCGTTGAATTCATCTCTATATATCAAAAGAGATCGCGGTTGTAGAAGTATTTGCGCGACTGGTTCTTGCTCTTTTTGCTCGTCTGCTGATTCCTTTGGCCAAAAATCCATCAAAGCTCTTCCCGTCGTCGTAACTATAACTACGTGTGGGTTGTACACGATGCCGTCAAAGTGTGGATCGATACCGGCGGGCGCGTTGTATTCATTTATTAAGACGTGATTCGCCTCATTTTGACCATCCATGGCCGTCGTTTCTCGCAGGGCTTTCTTTAACGCGTTGATCCATAAAGGCGTATTCTCGTTGTTCGGTGCTGCCGGTACGTTCAATATTTTCCTTTTCCCTTTGCTCTCCACCCATTTCGCTTCTTTTTGTGTCCGTATCGCTCGATTTATCCTTCTCTCTTCCTCTTCGTGTATAAACTCTGGCACGTAAAACAAACCAGGAATGAATTCATCCGGTTTATCTCTCCTATGCACTCGATATGTATCCCAATCTTCGATCGGTTTCCGGGTAAAAAACTGCGCAAAGAACACTTCGTCGCTCATCAATTCGTCCGCTTTTTTTCTCACCTTTTCTTCATCGTTGTCGTTTTCGTTTGTTCTTGTTGTTTTTGATGAAGGTGGTGTTTTCATCTTCTTCTTCTTTTCAATCTCTTGGGCGAGAAGTTTCGAAAAGTTTATCGACATTTTTTGGGCTGATTCTCTATCTCTCTTCGCTTTTTGCTCGCACTCAGAACGATACAAGCGCGCGAACAAGAGTAGGAGTCCGTAGGAGTGGTGTTCAACTTCCGGTGTTCAACTTCACAAAAATATATTTAACGACTTCCCTCAAAAGCACAAACGACGACTAAAAATAAAAATCTAAAAATATTTATGCTGGACGCCGCCGCGTCCGTCGCGCGCGCGAAGAGAATTCGCGCGCGAAGAGAACGCGCGAGAAAGAAGAACGCAAAAGTGGTTACGTCGTCCAAGAAATCGGAAGCGGGTTCTTTGTCGTGCGAGAAGAAGAATTCAAAGAAGGTAGAAGAAGAAGGTAAACGGTGTCGCTTTTTTCTCTCTCTCTCTCTCTCGTTTCCTTTTTAAGTAGATATTTTTAGGTATCTTTAGATCTGACCTTGTCTTTGTTCCTTTCTCTTCTCAAAAAGACGGCGACGACAAAGAAGACAACGAAGGAGCACACGACGACGAGAGCAGCGAAGCGCTCTTTGAGACCGTGGAATGCGTTCTCAATCTCGCGCGGCGAAAGATGGACGCGTTGTTGGAAAAGAGCACAGAGAAGGTGAAAAAAGAAGAAGAAGAAAGACGAGAGGTTTTGACCGAGAGCATAAAAAATGAAGCAGAGCGAGCAGAAACGCACGCGAGGCTGCGACACGAAGTGCGCATAGATATCGCAGAAGACGCAAAGGTGAGTTGGTATTTTGAAATGCTCGACGATGTGGGGAAAGAAATGGGAAGATGTAGTGACGGTAGTGAGACGAGTAAATTTTCGAAGACGTTCCCGGAAAGTAATAGTACGGCCCCTTCAAACGACGAGGACGACGAAAGCGAAAGCGAAAGCGAAAGCGAGAGCGAAAGTGAATGTGAATGTGAATGTGATAAAGGAAAAGTGAAGAACGATGATAGCGAAGAAAATGATGTTGCTAAGGATATAGAAGAAGAACCAAAAATTGCCGACGAGAAAGAATGGATATCCTCTGCAGCCGCTCGAAAGAACCGTCCAAAGAAGAAACAGGAGAAAAAGAGCGCGCGAGCGATGAAAAAGGCGCAAATGAAAGAAAGCGTTGCAAACAAACTCGAAATAAACAAACGGCTATCGCACATTCTACGCTTAGCAGATGCAAATTATGTCGAGGTCGTGTCACATCACAAAAACGCGATTGAAGAAATTCGACGAAAAACAGAGCAACAAGTGCACGAGTTAGAGAAAGAAGCTACCGAAACTAAACAGGCGTTTGAACAGTTTTTGAGGGACGAGTGTTTAAACAAAATGTTGAAGCGAAACACCGCGACACTCGCGAGGATATACGGTGAAATCGCACAAACAGAAGCAATTAAAATTGAAGAAGCGATCGCGCTACTCGCTATTCGCGAAGAGGAAATTGACGATGCGCGAGAACGCGAACGCGCTTCCGTCGAAAACGAACGCGAAAAATTGGAGAGTGATCTGGAAGAAAACGAAACCATACTTCGTCGATTACACGTTGAAAACTCAATACACGAAGACAGATTGCAACGCGTCGTTAAGGAGTTCTCGGCACGCGAAAAGGCGAGACGCGACCGCGCGTCAATTTTAGATCGACAAACGAAGGATGAGTATCGCGCGCTCAGTGAAGCCAAACGACAGTACGAGCGAAAGTTTTCAGAGCGCGAACACGCGGCTGCACGACTCGCGTGGAGAAATAAAGATGCGGCTGCAAAACTGCTTCAGCAGCAACAATACGAGCGCGAATACAAAGTACACGCGTGTTAGGTTGTGGAGGATGTAGTCTTCCATCATTCCGTGCTCGAGAGTAAAACTCGTCTGTTTCTTCCCGTCTTTTGAGATTCTTTTTGAGTATTTTCCACAACTTTTTCCAAATCCTCTTCTTCATATATATCATAACGAGTGTCTATATTCCAACTTCTACTGAAGAGGAATACTATGCGTGGAATTGCCAGTGTAAGGACGAGCGCGTCTTTTGCGTTTGTTCTGATCACGGTCGCAGTATCAGCGCATACCTTTTCCGGCTTTTCCGCGCGAGGGCGTGAACTTCTTCTTCCTAGCTTTCTCGCTGGCGATGAGGAGGTTTGTTCGGTGGGAAGAACGTCGTTGAGTAAAAGCCTGGATGGTGGAGAATACGCTGAAGCAGAAACACCCGGCGTAGAAGCAATTCAACGTGCAGCACCAGATATCGAAACAAGCGGTGCAGTTTTATCCGAGGAAGAAGCGCGCTTCGTAAAGTCGTCAGCCAAGAAATACATCGTTCGGTTTACGTCGTACAAGATGCAAAATGAGCACAAGAAAACGCTCGAACGAATACTAGGAAAGAAGAGTGGATCCTCAGTCACTCTTGCGGATGATGAGATTGACGATACGCTCACGAGTAACGTTAGGCCAGTTGAGCACACGATATTAGATCGTAAGAATAGAGCGGAAGCATTTCCCACAGATTTTGCACTCGTCACTTCCAGGAACGAGGCGGCGCTTATAGCTTCGCTAGCGGAACCGCTCGCGCGTACACTCGGCGTGAAGGATTTCTTTGTCGACGCTCGTTTGACGCGTTTTCCAAAGTCAAAAGAAAGCACAAGCAGTGATAGAAGTAGTGATAGTGATGAAGGAACCCACGGCGATGACGACGACGACGACAACGACGACGGCGTTGAAGAAGATAACATACATAGCAGCACGTTTAGAAGAAAAGGTCGACGTTTGAGAAATCGGCTACATGCTCGAAATGGCAGAGGTCAACCGATTTCAAGCGCTTTCAACGCGGAGTCGTTGTGGAGACAAGGATTCAAGGGGCAGCGCGTCAAGGTGGGTATTTTTGACACGGGCGTGGACTCTGAACACTCGCACTTCAAAGGCCGAGTGAAAGATCGATCAAATTGGACGCACGAAAATACACTCGCCGATGGACTTGGCCACGGCACATTTGTTGCGGGAGTGATTGCTTCGACATTTCCACAATGTTCCGGTTTTGCCCCCGAAGCTGATATTCACACGTTCCGAGTGTTTACAAATGATCAAGTATCGTACACTTCGTGGTTCCTTGACGCGTTCAATTACGCCATCGCAACTGAAATGCACGTGATTAACTTATCCATCGGTGGACCGGATTACTTGGATTTACCGTTTGTCGAGAAAGTAAACGAAATCACCGCAAATGGTATCATCATGGTCTCTGCGATAGGGAACGATGGTCCATTGTATGGCACTCTCAATAATCCTGCGGATATGATGGATGTTATTGGAGTAGGTGGTGTCAACTATGAAAGGCGTATCGCGCCGTTTTCATCTCGAGGTATGTCCACGTGGGATTTGCCGGAAGGCTACGGAAGAGTGAAACCAGATATTGTCGCCTTTGGTCAAGATGTATTCGGTAGTAGAATATCCGGTGGTTGTCGCTCTCTGTCGGGCACGTCGGTTGCATCACCTGTAGTTGCTGGAGCTGTAACTTTATTAGCTTCTGTCGTTCCAGAACGAGAAAGATGGTTGAAATTAAACCCAGCGTCAATGAAGCAAGCTTTAGTTGAAGGCGCAGTCCGACTTCCGGAAATTCCCATGTACGAGCAAGGTGCTGGATTATTAAACTTGGAAAGTTCAGCCAAAATATTAAAAGAATACGTCCCTCGAGCCTCTTTGATTCCAGGTAACATTGATCTCACGGAATGTAAGTACGCTTGGCCGCACTGCAGACAGCCAATCTATCATTCCATGATGCCACTTATTTTTAATGCCACTATCGTGAACGGTATGGGTGTTCGCGGATCTTTAGACGCAGAACCTAAGTTCAGTCCATCGTCTCACGATCTGGGACAACATTTGGACGTTCGGTTCGCATTTTCAGAGACACTTTGGCCGTGGAGCGGCTATTTGGCAGTTTACGTGAGAGTGAAGGAAAGTGGCAAGCAGTCGCAAGGCAAAGCATCGGGGACAATTTCGTTCACAGTTGTATCCCCACCCGCAATGGGACATGACGGTATTTTTGAGACAGAAATACGCTCTTCTACCGTTGTTGTGCCGATTATAGTCAAGATCATTCCGACGCCGGCGAGAGAAAAGCGCATCCTCTGGGACCAGTTTCATAACGTCAGATACCCACCAGGATACGTACCGCGGGATAATTTAGACGTCAAAACGGACGTGTTGGATTGGCACGGTGATCATCCACATACTAATTATCACGCTATGTATGACTGGTTACTTGATAACGGATATTTCTTAGAGGTTTTGACTGGTCCTTTTACATGTTTTGATGCCACCCTTTACGCGTCGATACTGATTGTTGACGCCGAAGAGGAATACTCAAAGGAAGAGTGCAAGAAGTTATCAAACGATGTGCGGACTTTAGGATTAGGATTGATTGTTTTTGGTGAATGGTATAACGTGAAAACCATGCACACGATGCGTTTCTTCGATGACAATACGCACGAGTGGTGGACACCCGTTACCGGTGGCGCAAACGTACCGGCGCTGAACGATCTGCTCGGTGACTTTGGGTTTAGTTTCGGTGACCGTATCATAGAAGGCATTGCACGGATCGGAAGAGATAATGTACGAATATCCTCTGGTGCCAACGTTATGAGCGCTCCGAAAGGAGCTTTCGTGCATTCTGCATCGATGGTTGATAAAGCCGTAGACGCGGCTGCGGAACAGAAGACTACGCATACCCAACGGACACCTCCTCGACGTGGAGTAGCAGCAGACTACGCAGTCTGTGCTCTATCGGATGTAGGTAGTGGTCGTGTTTTTGTATTCGTTGATTCAAATTGTTTGGATTCGAGTCACATGGTTGCCAACTGCTTTAACTTCCTTCTCTCGGCGGTAAAGTATGTGTCGGATACGGAGAAACAGAAGGATTCGTGTCCGGAGCCTCTTTGTCCCACGGGAGCTGAATTGCATACCGCTATGACCGGAATTGGGCACGCTCCAGAGAGACGAACGGATGTCGCATTCAAAGAATTCTCCGCTACACTTGGTGGAAAACCCGGAAATATTGGAACGACGAAGTGCTCTCCGTCCTCGCCTTTAAATTTTCACGACGCGAAATCCTCTTACACCACGCCGAGCTGGATGCCGACGTACAAAAAGTCGTCTTTATCGTCCTGGTCGTCGTTGCTTTCCAGTAAGATATCTGACAAAATTGATAGCATGAGTGTTAGTAGCAACGATGGTAGTACTAGTAGTAGTAGAATTAGCAGTAATAGTAATAGATTTGCGGGATTGAATCTTCAGAATAACCAAAACGACGAGGAGAAGATTAGGGGTTTGAGCGTCGACCAGCCGGCGGTTGTTTCGTCGTCGTCGTCATCATCCTCGTTACGTCGAAGCGAACAACATCACATGCGTGATGAAACCTGGGTTATGGGTGGTATCGGTGCACTTCTGGGGGTGTTTTGCATTCGAATATTCCGAGTCAGGAAGCGTCGCAGGCGCTTGAGAGGCAAGTAGTTGCTTTGTAATTTATCGATTGATGAAACATTGAGTCATTGAGACCTTACCTTCCTTTTTTACAAACGAGTTCTTCATTTACAATAACAGCATCATGATATAGTACGTAAAAACATGCCCGTAAAAACACAACAAAAGCGGAAAAAGAGCGAAACACCGCGTTATCTCGAAGAGCTCGAGGATTTCTTTCGCGAGAGCGTGAGAGCAGAAGCCAATCGCGTCTCTTACAAGAGTCTCTCGCCAGAAGCTCTCCAATCGTGTTTGGAATTGGGATTTTGTCACGGTGACTTGAAATCGCTATTACGCACGTGTAGAGATCCAAATAATGAAGAATTGGACGAAGAGGAAATAGATGATATGCTCGAAGCGCTGCATGAAAATGGAACTACCATAAATCAACCTTTTTGCTTTGCTCCTGGAGCGGTAGCCATAAAGCAAATGCTCGTATCCAACCGAGTAGTACATCACGAACGAGTCGAGTACTACACGCACGATATCGAGGTGGGAATTTACGCATCGAAGAACGTGAAGAAGGATGGAAAAGAGAACGATTTCGCAGAGTGGCATTGGGACGAAAACTTGAATTATACGATTCAGCTTACCGGTGAGAAAGAGTGGAAAACGGCGCGAGGAGAAGCGAACCCACTTTCGAGTGGTATGAATTTAACGTCGCCCAGAAACGCCTACGAAAAGAAGAGAAACAGATCGCGTGAACTATGGGGAAATACTCTTAATTGTAATGGTTTGAAACGAGAAAAGAAATACGATTTATCGCCATCAACCGAGGGTGATAGTAAAAGCGAAAGATTAAAGCCGGGAATGATGATCAGAGTCTCACCCGGAGAATGGCATCGAGTAGAAGCATGCGAAACTGGTAAAAAAGATGAAGTAACCATAAGTATAAATGTTCGACTCGCGCACATCACGCCGGCGCGATGGGCTGCCGAATGCATATTCTCTGGTCTAGCTATTAAATTTTACGGCTCTCATAGGGACGTTCACAGGCAAATGATAAATGATTCCAAATCGTCAAGTGATGCGTCTTTTGATTCGCACCTGAATTTTTGCGCGTCCCCAAAATTTATCGCCGATGCCAAACAAAAATGTCCGCTACTTCGTATACTTCCGTTCGATGCGAAAATCTCGAATGGATTGATATTAGGGAACACAGCTTCAAATCTTTTAGCCTACGCCGAAAATGCTTCCACTAACGAAACTGTTACGCCTGTGCTAAAAACCGAAGGCTGCGCCACGCTGAAAATTTTTGCGAACCGGCTTTGCGCAATAGAGGTCACCGACTATAGCGAAATAGGGAGCGAAGAGAAGGGATTCGAAAAAATGAAATGTATGAAGATTACAAGTACGAGCACGTTGAGTAACTTCGATTACATGAACACATTTTACATAGTGCTCGATGACGAAGACTTTAGCCAAGAGCTCGTGCAATGCTTCGCGGATGAAAAGTACGAGGACGACGACGACAACGACCGGGGCGTTGAACTCGAGCACGTCTCGAAAAAGTGCGCCCGCATGCTCGACGTCTTGGTCGATCATGGAATAGCGATTGTTCTCTCTAGCTCCGACGACGACGAGGATTGAGAAAAAGTCTGGAACGAGGATTCTTGTTTCGCGCGCGCACGTGTTTTTTTGTCAGTATTAACTAGTCCTAATCTTACTTCTATTGCAGCCGCACTATCAAAAACTCTCTCTCTTTCTATTTCGGTCGGTGTTTAGGAAGGAGGTGGAGGAGGAGGAGGAGTCCGACTATTAATACCACTACTACTCCCAGTCCTAACGATGTTATCCATCATCTCCCTTGCCTTCTTCGCTAACGCGTCCTCAAACTGCATGGTCGTGTGCGCTGTTTTGTGCACGATGCTCTTCAACTTTGCGTGCGTTTTCTCGTGCGTGACGAAATAATCCAGAAACTTCACGCTCCGTCGATAGACTCGTTTGATTCCGAACGCGCGTATCGCGGCTAACACGGCTACTTTCTTCGCCACCCAGAGTTTGAAGAGCAACAATCCTCCAGCTGCCGGGGCAACCATTATTTACTCCTTTACTATCGATTGATTAGTTTGCACTCACTCAAAGCTTTACGTAGTAAAAGAGAAACGTCATGTACAACCCTTTTCGTCTTCGTGTTCGGAAAGTGAAGCGAAGGATGTCGTCACAAAAAATTTTTCTGCACAGAAGAAGAGATTCAGAGATACTCTCTTCTATCCCAAACACGTCTGATGAGAACAACGAACGCGGCGTTCTCGCAACCAAACACGATGTTATCGACGATAAACAACGCATCATCAAATGCGCGCATTACTACTCGAACGTCCTCAACGTCTTCTTTTTGTTGTTCTTCTTCTTCTTCGTCTCCGTTCTCCGCGAGCAGATTTTGCAACAACAACACCAAGAACTTTAACGCTCACAACGATGCAACATCATCTTCATCATCATCATCATCGACGAAAGTGTTTTTGAAAACAAAGATTTATACTAATAGTCGTCACAACCAGCAGAGCCGAAATCGACGCTTCGTCGTTAATTCTTCTTCTTCATTTAGCACAAACAGCGCGACTGCGACGGATGTCGACGTCTCGACCGTTACTACTACGTCTAATGATAAATTTAACTGGCAAAAGAACTGGTATCCAGCCTCTCCTGTATCTTTCCTCGAAACCGACGCGCCAAACGCGATAAAAATTCTCGGTTTAGAGATGGTAGTTTGGAAGACGAAAAATGGATGGTCGTGCTTGGAAGATTCCTGCCCACACAGAAGAGCGCCGTTATCGCTCGGGTTCATCGATTCAAATAAAGATGCGCTCGTGTGCAGATACCACGGGTGGGAGTTTGCCAAGGACGGCAAGTGCGTGGACATTCCGATGTCCATCGATGAGAACGCCAACGCAACCGCGTGTAATTCGAAGAAAAGCTGCGCGTCAGAGTATCCGTGCAAAGTGCACGCGGGTGTTTTGTGGGTGTGGCCAGAAACAGGCGCGGATGCGTTTTTAGAAGCCTCGGTAAAGAAGTGCGCGACGGAGAACTTTAGCGAATTGCAAGGAGCCGGCGACAACGAGTGGGGGATGGTTGAACTTCCGGTGGGATATAACCCAGCTTTGGAGAATCAATTCGACCCATCGCACGCGGAGTGGTTGCACGCGAGGTACGACGCAGAATCAAACATAAGAAGCGTCTCGGAAATGGCAGATTTTGTCCCGATGACGAAATTCGAATCGTTCGATGATGACACCACGGAGGGTTTCAAAGTGAGACACGGCGGATACAATGCGGCGAATTCAAACATCGATGCCACGCGTGTGTTCACCGCGCCGTGCTCGTCGCGTTCTGAGTACCTCGACGATAAAGGAAAGCCGTATCTGAGCGCGCACATTTTATACACTCCAACAGAACCGAACCGTACTTTGATGTTTACAAAGTTTCAAGCGTATCAGTTCACCGCGGTGCAAGGCGCCGGAACGCGCAAAGTCTCTGTGGCGGACAAGATTGAAAATTTGTTCACGACGCCCGTGCGCAACTTGTTCAATTTGTACATCCAGAATTTCAACACCATTGGCGACGCCCGCTTGATTTTCACCGGCTTGCAGCACGGTGCTGGGAACGCGGCGTACACGCTCGGGAATCAAGATATTCGAGCTATGCACGGCGTAGAAAAGGATATGAAAAAACGTGGAGGAAAATGGAACAAGGCATATTATCTTCCCACGGTTGCTGATAAAGGCGTTTCCGCGTTTCGAACGTGGATGGATAACTTCACCGAAAACGGAAATGTGGAATGGCTCGATGGAAGTGCCGTAGACGCCACTCCGACTGTTTCCGAGGAGGAACAAACGGAGCGATATCATCGCCACACGAAACATTGTCGCGCGTGTAAAGCGGCGTTGAATGAATTGGGAATTTTAGAAGAAAGATTACTGTTAGCGAGTAAAGTTTTGTTGGCGACGAGTTTAATAACCGGGTTTGGTGGTGCTCTCGTCGGTAACGAGGGTTTACCGGTACTGACATTAAGTCTCGCCGGTTTGAGTCTGTTAGGCGTGGAGGAAGTTCGCGACATGCAACACGAATTCGTCTCGAGCACGCCGCGAAGAGGCGTGCCGAAACCGAAGTTATGGTAAATATTTAATTAAACTGATTCTAACTTCCGAGTACAGCACATCTACTCACGTGCGCGACAATATATATCTCACTTTATTCGACGGGAATATCTCCCATATCGTCGTCTCCTTCCGCCATTAAAGTGTGGGAGTACTTACAGGCGTCTCCATTTTTACAACTTCCTCGGGCAAGAAAAATGCACGGGACGTTGGAGGTGTCCACCTCGACTCCAATTGCGTTTTCTTCAGCTCCATCCCTCGTCCACTTCTTTGATTTACCTTTACCA
>JACLAA010001984.1_pt1 | contig 28550 bp, 22 predicted proteins | sample 8027891 | NCBI WGS metagenome assembly JACLAA01 (sample SAMN15724900, study PRJNA655200) | protist metagenome | isolation source: fluorescence activated cell sorting (FACS) single amplified genomes of... | place: Spain: Blaines Bay Microbial Observatory, Mediterranean Sea | collected 2016-01-19 | reverse complement strand
GGCCACCGTCACGGCCCGGGTCCGAGTCACGGTCATGGTGACTGGCTAGTTTCTCTGTCTGGGGGGTGAGATGTACTTAGTTTCCCTCATCATAATATTCGCCGGTTTTAGTACACAGACCCCAAGGCCGTCGGAGGGGTTTCGGGATCGAGCAAAACCTTGTCTTGTGTACTACTAGTACTACTACTGTAGTAAACTCAGGCAGGCTAGTTACGTCGTAGGGTCCCCGTAAACTAGACTAGTACACGGTCATGAAATGTGCTTGGGTTTTCGCCCCGCACGGGGCCGACTTTTTGAGGCGGCACAGCACGGAGATTCGCAGCCCTGGCTGCGATTGCGGGGTCGGGGCCGCAGGACGACATCTTCGTCGCAGCCCACGCGCGCGGGCTGCCCGTGGCGACTGCGTTTCGTGGTTTTATGGCGTGCTGAAATGCTCTCCTGGGGCGAAATCTCACGCAGAAATCGCAGCACTAGTTCGAGATGAAGCCGCTGCCCGGCGGCCTCCGCAAGCAAGGTCGAAGTTGCTCTGGGATGCCTCGAGTGTGCCGCGGTGGTAGTGGCGGTCGGGCACGCGATGCGACCAAGAAGCTGGCCTGAAGCTCGGCCCTTGACGCGCCCATAACGAGCCTCGTGGGGCTCCGCGCGAAAAACTTTCGCTGAGCCGAGACTGCCCGAGAAGGCAACAAAGCCAGCGGAACGCGCAGGGGCAGCTATTTGCACCAATTCCGTCGCTGAGATCATGCTTGGCGTACCGCCCCGTGGCGCGACGTAGCAGAAATCGCTAGACGGCATGCCCTAAAGAAGACATTGGGTCAGACACATGCGTGGGGTACTCTCGGACACAGCGGCCGCGTTCAAGCGCTCGAGAAGCTGGAGATAGTGTCGTATTATGCCAGTGTGTCGCGGTCGGGACCGTACCGACGGTCGTCGCGGTGAACCAAAAGCTCGCGCGCCTCAAAATCTAGGGTCTCGAGGCACGTGCTAGGGTAAGGTCGAGGTCTGGTACGATTATCAACACCAAAGGGGCCGGGTAGGTGTGGGCGAAATACCAAGTTACCGTAGTAAGCTGATCGCTATTCGCCGATGGCGCTTGACTATGATAATTCGGCATTTTATTACTTTGGCATGACGATGCTCGGAATTTATGTCATTCCGACAACTTTTTGGATCTTGGCGTACGTCTATCGTAAAGAAACGGCGCAATCGTGACCCTAGGCATGTTGATACCGTGCACTTAGGCATCATGATGCCGCAGCAGCGTTTCAGCGATGTAGCTAGAACTAGTACTACCCCCGGTGTCATTCAAATCTAAACTTACAGCTTGGCGCGCATTCCAGCAACAGGTGTCGAGAAAGCGAAGGCAAGGGAACTAAGTGAACGGCAATCGGTCACGAGACTCCTCACCAATGCGCGATTTATAATAAATGCCTCCCTTCTCGTCACGGCCTGGGTGGTGCTTCTTATGTTGATTCGGGTACGATATTTCTCTAACTAAGGCACGCAACTCTGTCGTGTAGGCGCTCACATTCGATGCTGAGCTCGCATCATTTGATCCGTTCAAAATTTTGGGAGTCGCATCGAATGCCGAGGATAAAGAAATTCGCAAAGCATATCGCAAACTTTCACTTGAATATCATCCAGACAAAAATCCAGGTAATAAGATTGCTGAAGAGATGTTCATGAAGGTGGCGAAGGCTTATGAGGCCCTCACAGACGACGAAGCTAAGAGGAATTGGCTCGAGTACGGCAATCCAGACGGAAAGCAGTCGCTTGAGGTTTCTATAGGTCTGCCAACCTTTCTTTTGGATGAAGCTAATCATTATGCAATCCTTTGCATTTACCTTGGGGTCCTTGTGGTGATCATTCCTGCAATTGTTGCAGCTTGGTACCAGTACTCTCGCAAGTTTGGAGAAAATAATGTTATGTATGAGACGTATAGTTTTTTTTTGCACGTTCTGTCAGAGCATTCGACAGTAAAAATGCTACCCGAGGTTCTTGCAGGTGCCGCCGAAAACAGATTCCCGGTTAGTGTTGGTGCATCCTCCAGACAAGCAGAACTTTCTCGGCTCATCACTAAACTCCGGCAAGGTCTAATGCAAAAGCCACGATTTGAGCACCCAATTGTTCTGAAAGGAAATGCACTACTTCATGCTCATGTGCATCGCTTGGAAATGTCAGCTCTACTACGTGTTGATTTGCACAAACTGTTAGGAAATGCATCGACATTGATTGACGCCATGGTGGAGCTGGCGCAATCCCAGCGATGGCTGCAGACCTCGATCAACATAATTGACTTTTCACAGTGCCTGACACAAGCACTATGGATCAAGGACCATTCCTTGGCGCAACTACCCCATTTTGGAAATAAGGAGATCCATCATTGCATCAAAGGCAAAAGCGCCGTGAAGGGTTTGCGTGAGTACCTAGATGTGCCTGACGAACATAAAAAGGGACTCGCTGGCATGTCAGATATGCAGTGCGCTGATATTGAGCACGCGTGCAAGATAATGCCTCGCCTCAGATGCAAATTCGATCTTTATGTTGAGGACGAAAGTGAGATTGCCGAGCGCGATCTTGTGACGCTCCTGGTTGCGTTTGATCGCTCGAATATAGCTGATGGTAGGCTAGCTCCTCTTGTTCATGCTCCTTATTTTCCCTCTGCGCGGCTTGAATCTTGGTGGATTCTTGTCTCTGACACCGCCGGAAATCTCATCCTTGCTGACAAGGTCAATGCTCAGTCCAAGGTTGTGAATCATCGAGTTAAATTCCTAGCACCTCCTCAAGCTGGCATTTATGTTTTTAATGTCGACTTGAAGTCAACTGATTATCTTGGCCTTGATGTTAGGGAGCAAGTTAAAATGACTGTAATTCCTGCAGCCCAGCTTCCAGAGTACAAGGCACATCCTGATGACCTCAATCTTGATGATGAGCCCACGCTCTTTGAGCAGGTTATGTCTGGTAATGCCGACACTGATTCTGACACTGACGACACATCTCGTGATGGAGATGTCACCAACTGTGATGCTGAAGTTGGCGACTCTCTGGATGATGCCGTCCTCACCGTAGCAGAACGGCGTCGACGAAGAGCACGCATCCAACGGAAGAAACAAAGCAAGGACCAGCCATGTGCGGCTTAAACTCATTGCGAACTAGGGAACAGCACACCTGTCCACCGAAGGACAAGGTGGTGGCTTAATTGTATTGCTTCGCTCTCTGGAGTATGTAACAAATATCACTCCTCTCGCTATATCCTCCCTCGCCTGAATGACGGAGGACGCACTGGCACTGGCAATACCACAATTCCGGGTCGGTGTGTGTCGCATGGACTACTTACCGGTCACCGACCCCCAAATTTACCGTATGCTCTCTATATTACTCGACGTCTTGGCCGCCGCCGCCGTCATTTCGAGAATAGGAGTTGATGTAAGCCTGCTAGAGCACTTTGGGGGCAGGTGAGTCGGTAGGTCACACCCCGCGCTAGCGCGCCCATTTTTGCGGGCATCGCCACGTCCTCTGGAATTGATCTCTTTTGACGCCTCCCAGCCAAGCACCGCGTTGACACGACGTATCATGCGCCGAGTTTTTTAGCATGCGCCGAGTTTTTTAGCAAACCCAGAGATCTGACGAGGCAAGTCCGGAAGTTCCCTTGGGCGGGTGGGTGTCTCATTGTTAAGCGAACGCGAAAAAAAAATCAAATGGACGATCAGGAACCTGCGGAGAGTCCGTTACCACCGGCCATATTGCGATCGCTGGGTGATCGGTCCTATGACAAAAGAAAAAACGCAGCTCTAGAGATTGAAGCTCTCGTTAAAACACTTCAGCAGAAAAGTGACACCGATCGCATTTGTTCAGTAATTGCTTTGTTGGGCCAAGATTTTGCTACATCCACCAACACGAATCACCGAAAGGGTGGTCTCATCGGGCTAGCGGCTACAGCCATAGGATTGATGCCAGATATCTTCCTGTATCTCGATGCGTTGTTGCCTCCAGTCCTGCATTGTCTTGACGACCCAGAGAGCCGCGTGAGATATTACTCATGTGAGTCACTATATAACATTGCGAAGGTAGCTAGAGGTGATGTTCTACGATATTTCAATCAGATTTTTGATGGACTGTGCAAGTTGTTTGCTGATGTTGATATCGACGTTAAAAATGGAGCAAATTTACTGGACAGACTGATCAAAGACATAGTTACTGAATCTAATTGCTTTGATGTTGAACGTTTTGTTCCTCTCCTACAAAAATATATTCGTCGGTCGAACCCATACATACGTCAGTTACTTGTTGGTGCGATTCATTCTTGAAACTGATCTTAATTCCCTGGCTAGGTTGGATTACCGTTCTCGACTCCGTGCCTGATATCAATATGCTAGATTGGTTGCCTGACTTTCTTGATGGCCTATTCCACATGCTTTCAGATTCCAACAGAGAGATACGGCAAGCTGCTGGTTCTGCAATTGGGGGGTTCTTAAATGAAATCAAAAGGTCCAAGCTGGTAGAGTTATGCCCGATGGTTGGCATTCTTGTCGACCAGTGTCGACACAAAGAACGGTCCAATCGACTAACAGCGATGATATGGGTGCGGGATTTCATCAAGCTTGGTGGACACAAGTTGCTGCTATTCTACTCTGACCTTCTTGGCGCTATCATGCATTGCATTTCAGACGTCGACATTGAAATTCGTCAGGTTGCTGGCCATACAAACATAGATTTGTTAAAGTTTGTCAAAACAACTAAAGAGCATTTTGAGCTATCTCCTTTGTTACAAACTTTGACTACAGAGCTGGATTCTCACTACATCCCTACTAGAATGGCGACCTTGAGGTGGATTAACATGTTACTGGAAAAGGCACCAGGTGAAATGAAGAACTTTATCTCTGAACTCTTGCCTGCATTGTTAAAGACATTGTCCGATGAAGCTGATGAAGTTGTCCTAACAAATCTCGAAGTCCTGGCTCAAATTTCGCTCCTACATAATCAAGAGTTTCAACGCGTCCTGAATGCCATAGTCTGTTTGTTTGCAGAAGACCGAGGCTTGTTAGAACTCAGGGGCTCTTTGATAATTCGTTATCTTTGCTCTTTATTGAGCGCCAAGTCTATATACTTTTCTCTAGCCGCCATTCTTCAAGGGACACCAAGTGAAGGGACCTTAGGCAACTCGTCATTGCTCGAAGATGCACTTGAGTTTCGCTCAATTATGGTTCAGACTCTAAGCCTTATATTGCTTACAGCCCGTGAGCTTGACGAGCTGCGAGAAGTACTTCGTTCCAGCTTGGAGCCAAGTGCACCAGATGAGGCCACCAATTTGTTCATCATAATGTATGAATGTTGGTGCCATAATCCTGTGGCTACGCTAGCTTTATGCCTTCTGGCCCAGGCATATGACCTCGCTGCCTCGCTCGTCACTCACTTCGCCCTTGTGGATGTTACAGTGGGATTTCTCATGCAGGCAGATAAGTTAGTTCAGTTACTCGAGAGTCCCATTTTTCTTCAGCTCCGTCTGCAACTTTTGGAGGTGAATGCTGGGTATCACCCGCTGTTGCTAAAAAGTTTGTACGGGCTATTGATGTTACTTCCACAATCTGCTGCATTTTCAATACTCAGTAATAGACTTAGCACAATTGTAACATTACAGCAACATACGCAACATACGAAGAAACTAACTAACATGGAAGGTCCTGTTACGTCAAATGTTCAGAAACGAGAACTCCTATCGAGCTTTAAGCATATTCAATCGCTTCATACTCAGGCAAGGCAAATCACGATTCGTCGCCGAGAAGCTAGTCAGTCCTTGCTCACGTTGTCGACAGCAAAGAAGGGTCTATCTACTTGCTGACAAAACGACCCCCTTGAGCCAGCTAGCCGCCGCTACTAGCAGCCGCAAGAATAATACTAGCCGAGGAGCTTATCCCATTTGAGCGCGCTCTGCGCGCGGGGGTCAGCCGCAGCCGTCGCGTAGAGCCGCGCAAGAGCTGCTGGGCCGTCTCGGCGGCTCCGAGCGCCCAAAGCTGCTGCTCTCCGCAGTTGGAGGATGTTGTTTTAAAAGTGACAAGAGACCCAATTAGACGAGGCTCGGCTGTTTCTGCCACATCAGCAAGTTGCCTTCTCAGTTGCCAGTGGAAATTCTAGGCCGGCGGGCAGCATGGCCCCTATCCCCCCCCTCAATATCGTGCGAGGGAGACCGGACGACGTGTGACGCGAATAAAAATATGTTGAAAATTTCTCTTTTTTGCAGGGAGACACCCGGGCCCCCTTGACAACAAACCTGAAGGCCGCGGCTAGGTTGCAAATGACCCGAGGGGTTATTCCCTGGCACCGCCGCGGGTAAGTAACGGGTAACTAACGGGTCATTTGCGGGAAGTTGCAACCTACTCAGGCTAGCAGCTCTACAAGCCCCTCGGCCTGAGCCTTCAGACGGGGGGTGTCCCCTAATTTGAGTTCCCAGCCACTTATGCGCCGGCGATTTTGGCTACGGGGTCCCAAAGGGTCCCTTTGTACGCTTCGTGACCGGGGTGGGGGGAAGGGGTCACTTTCGCGGCGCGACGCGGTCGCGAAGTAGCCCTCTAGCGGGCGGCGGGCCGCCGCAGTGGGGGCTTTAGACGTGGCTAGCTTGGCGCCACGTGTGCGACTGCCACGAGATAGTGCGCTGGAAAGCCCACAGCCAGGACTACACAGCGACGTTGGCCGTGGCAGTCGCACACGCGATGCGACCGAGAAAAGCTGGCCTGAAGTCCGGCCCTTCGACGCACCCTTAGCGGGCCGCGCGAGGCTCCCCGCGAAAAGTTTTCGCTGAGCCGAGGCTGCCCGAGAAGGTAACAAAGCCAGTGGAACGGCAGGGGAAGCTATCTGCGCCAATTCCGCGGGGCAGACGCCACTGGCGCGACCTTCGCAGGCCACTAAAACTTCCAAACCTAATCGTTTCGCTTACCCGTTTCGGTCACGTCCTAGGGGGGTATATAGGCCCCTCTGGCTCAATTTGCCGGAACACCAGACGCCTAGTTATAGAGATACGGCAAATTTGGGGTTTGGTGTCACCCCCCGGGCCCGTGCCTTCAGGAGTCGCACGACCCCACCATCCAGCAGATAAACGGCCAGACCCCAAATGAGCAAAGTGCCAGACCGTCCCGCGCGGGCCCCCAGAGGAAACAACCGCATCTCCGAGCGATCAAGAGTCCGTGGCAATGGCGTATACGCACAATATACCCCCCGCACTTGCAAACGCGTCCGCAGAGCGCACACCGTCGCTGCATTCGTTTACAGTCAAATCCTCATCGCGGCGCAAAATCCTTCTGGTCAGCCATCCGTAGATCGTGGTACGGCGTTCCATTGAGAAGGAGGTGACTGAAACGGGTAAGCGAACTATTGGGTTGACATCCAGACTCACTCCGAGGAGGACCCCAGCGTGACTCCGCTGCGGTAAGGGTGAAGAACTGCTTCTGTCAATCTATTCATCCTGCCTGGGAACAGACTTGCGTGCGGGGCGATATAAAGCGGCCAAACCTACGCGAGTTTCCTGCAGGCCAGCTTCCGAGCAACATTTTGAGAATTACAGGCAGCCATGTCTATGATTTCCGTTTTTCGTCCCCAGTCGCAGAGCGTTGCTTGGAGATCATACATATGGGCTTTTTGACTAACGTAGTCCAGCGTGGAAGGCAAGCCACTCGGCTCGACCTTGTCACTGCGCAGGTTTTTACTATTTCGCTCGCTTGCAACATCCAGATTCACGGTATTTCTTTCATCACTGACCTTGCACAGTTGTTTGGTCCGGGCAATTATCTCAAGCTTCAGCCAGCCAGACTCAGCAGACAATGTGTTAAGCGTTTTCTTAAGCCGATTAAGCGCCTGAACTGTCTTGCTAGTAGTCATCTTTAGGCGAAGAAGCTGCTCATTGCGATCTTCTATTCGTGCTTGGTATTGTTTGTTCTCTATCTGGAGTTGATGAAAGTCAATATAATGGAGAGCATCACCGGTCTGTTCTTTTTGCTTCATTTGTAATTCAACTTTGTACAAGTGTGTCTTGATTGTAGAATTTTTCAGTCGAAGTTTCCCGATCACACCGTCTCTCTTTTGTAGCTTCTCTTCCATATACCGCGTTGTCTTTTCAGCCACAGTCTTGCCGGTCCGCATGCTTTCAGCTCCGACGACAATGTCACGCTTAAACTCGTAAGCATCTTTCTTCAGCTCTGAGATGCGGATATCTGTCTCTTCCAACACGGTGCGCAAAGTGTCAGCGAGGGTTTCTGCTGCCTTCCTGTGTTCCCCAGACTGCTGGCTAACCCGTTCTTGCTCTTTGATGGCAATCTCGCACTTCTGCTCTATCATCAGCTTCAGAGGCAATTGCCGTTGGCGCGTAACCTAGGGGGATATGAGTAATATGCAAAACTTCCGATATCAGACCTTTTCGCCTTCGGCGGGTAGGGCATAACAGTCGAGCCCCCCACGAGATTTTAGCCGATTTAGCCGACTCTTGTAGTTGCGTAAGATATCATTTTCCAGCTTGAGGCCTTCAATTTCTCGTTGTATCTCTTCATAGATTTGTTCCAATGCTTCTGTTTGATGATTGTCCTGAGAGGGGAAACTTTGCAGCTCCATGTCCAAGATATATTTAATGGGACTAATTGATATCTCATGATATATGTATTGTACCTACGGTATTGTGCCTACGGTACCGTAGGTACTCTACCTACCTATAATATTTCATACATCGGCCAATTCTACCAAATGCCGACTCTGGGCAGGTGTCCAGACGAGCGCCCTGTGCAGTGAAAGCACTGTACGCGGCCGCCGCCGAGGGTCACGGTGCCAGTGGTTTCAAGTTCAACTTGAAGTTGGCCCCTAGCAGACTCGGACCGTGACCCGCCGGGTAGTCACGGTGGTCCGGTGGGCACTCTGACTCGGACCAACGTGACTCTGAGTCGATTCTACGTTGCACCAGGGCCAACTTGAAGGCGCCATCATACTCAGGCTCCGTTCCACCCTGTGTGGGTCGAGCGCCGTCTGTCGCGGGTCGAAGTCTCACGACTCCCCGCCCGACACGTAGGCGGGCCACGGGTCAAAGTCTAAAACTCCCCTCAGGCTGGCCAGCTCGGCGTTGAACCTGGTGCCATGGAGCCAGTCACCAGCTCCACGTCCTGATGGGGGGGCATCCCTTTTCGAGAAGAAGAAGGAGGGAGGTCCGTGCGACCACCTTACTCTGTCCTAGCCCAACGGATGGGTCCCGGAGGAGCGGGGGCGACTAGGGGGTCGCGCGCCGTGTAAAACCCGAACCCAAACCCAAACCCGGCCAGGGGGGTTGCTAGCGGCAAACTTTTCGTGCTGTGGGCTACGCCAGAAAGTTTTTCCGGCCCGAAGGGCCGGTCGGGGCGGAGCCCCGGGCACAGGGGCGAAGCCCCGGCCAGGGGGCGGATTTGGGACCATTTTATGCCCCGTTTGCACCAAAACGTGTCAAATTTGCCCAGGTCACTGATCCCAAAACGTCACGAGCGCGGTGCTTTTTCATCAGTGACACCGTACACACTGAGGGGCGATGTCCTAGATCGGGATTTGTCGGTAGGAGAGGTATATGATCTTAAAAATCGCCAAAATTACCCTAGCAATAAAACAGCCATAAAACGCTAAAAAAAGCTAATATTAACGCCGCCGTCCTCACCAGGACGGGTTATTACATGCCCGATACGCGCTAGACAGCGTGCGCCAAGCCGAAGTCTGCGCGGCTACGCGCGTGGGACCAACCAACGGGCCAAGTTTCGACACTCAGGCCATCAATTCACCAATTTGGGTTCCGGCCCCGCGGGCCCGTCATGCACATATTCCGTAGACCTAGTCCAATTCGCAGCCCGTTTGTTTTTCGATCCTTAGCTCGTGTACATTGCTAGCGGAGCAAACCCGCCTAGGGATGCCTAATATTATGCGGCATCGGAGCTCGCATTTAACACTATGATAAAACATGGCGCGAGCATTTAACACTAAGATATGGGCCCTCGCGGCTGCTCTATTTGGTGGTCGAGGTAGTTTCGCCTTCTCCAGAAATCATGATAACCGGCGTGCCGTGATTCGGGCTTGTGATTCAAATGGCCCCGCAAAAATATTTGTGCATCCGCTATTGGACAAGAAATCTTTCGTGTCAGCAACACGTGAACGCGAGGGGGGCAACACACAAGATCTGGTGGTGCTTCTTTTTGTTCATACGGCGATAATCAGCTCGTCGAATGTTTGCATACTAGGTAATTAAATTTTATGCTCCCTGGTGCCGTGCGTGCAGAGGACTTGAACCCAAATACAAACGCCTTGCAATGGAGTATAGTAACAAACGCGTTGTGTTCTATGAGATGTCTCACAAGGCGATAACGGGTTTCATTTGTGTCCGTCCACTCACGCACGCCCGCTACTGAGTGACACTTCTTCATTCTGTAGGGCGGGATGGGGGAGTGACATTCTTGCAAGGACTAGAGGTAAATGTCTTGCCATTAGTGCAATTCTATGCCGGGGGCAAACGAGTTGAGACGTTCCCCTGCGGCCCTCGCAAAATCGAACTGCTTCGTGAGAAGCTCGAAAAATGGCAGAATTGGTATGCCCAAGACGCCTTGAAACAGGGGAAAGGGGGCTCAAGGCAGAGTGATATGTGATTATATAAAGCGTATTTAGATTTAAAAACAGGCTTTATTGCCAGCACTGAGCTTCCAGATCGACCAAGTAAATTGCGCGCGCGTGACCGCACAGATCTTGTAGGCCTACCACCGAAAGCACAAACAAAGTTGAAAGCCATGAGCACAGAAAAACTAGGTGCAGGATCAATAGCAAATTTCAAATTGATCGTTGCAGGGAAAATAATGGCGCGAGTTCCCTTACTAGCAAAGTTAAATGAAGCTCAATTGGGGACTGTCTTGAAGGAGAGTAGAATCGCTACCTACGAGGCAGGGGACGTTCTTATCTTCGAAGGCGACATCGGCAACAAGCAGAGTGGAGTTGTAAAATATAAATTGCATGTCTTATTCTAGCACGCACATCAAAAACTATAGGCCGGAGATTTTTTGTGCTTCTAGACGGCGAATGTGATGTCTTTCAGCTATCTAATCTGGCCAGTTCTAGTCGCATGCCTGGGTTTTCGCCTGATCCGACACGGACGGCTTTTGGGGGGAGGACAAATACCCTAGTTGCTGGGGCGTATTTTGGAGAACGGGCCCTTGTCACCAACGAGCCTCGTGCGGCATCAATTGTAGCCGCTACTAATGCGATTGCTCTCATCATCGACCGTTCTGCACTAGCCAGAGCGGATCGGCGGATCTGGGGTGAGGATACAACTTTTGATTCACTCGTAGATTTGCTTGAGCTCTCCTCAGAGGGCGTGCTCTGGGGCTACGAGCGAAAAGGGCCGATGCTTGAGTCGGATGACATTCTTGAGAGCAGGTCTCCATTAGGCCATCCATCCAGCGGAAATGTATCTTCTGCGCCACCGAAAGCAGGATCTGCATACTTCGAGAATACCACCATGCCGCTGCCGGTCATGCAGCGGCTTCGGCTGTTGCGCAGCGTGATTCGAGCATTTGATCAAGCTGCAGCTCGTTCACCCAAATGGGGCGACGCCGCCGAAATTTTATACCGCAAAAGGCTCGTTACGCAGCTCACCAACTACCAGCGCCAGGAGTTCAAGCAAACATTTGCTCTACTCGATCGTGATGGCGACGGCTCAATATCTGTTTCCGATCTCGCCTCACTTATGGTCGCTGTTGGAAGACACCCTAATGCTCTGGAATTGGCAAATATGATAAACAAGGCCAATCCGGAAATAGAGGGAAATACAAATTTAAACCTTGATGACTTCCTTGCCTTGATGGCCCAAGCTGAGTTTTCTGCAATGTTTCTTGAGGCCTTCAAGCTTCTTGACCCTGCAGGCCATGGTTGGGTTGAGTCAGAACTCCTCTGGCAAATGATGAACGCACTCATACCTTCCGCAGCCGTTGAGGGGAAGACAGCCATACCTGAGTTTTTTGGCGGCAAGTTAGATGAATTAGTAGATACATTTGGTGTCTCAGACGGACATATAGACTACCAGGCTTTTGTAAAAATAATGATGACGAAACAGAGATAGGAGACAATGCTTTTTAATTTCTTATTTATGAACCGTACATAGTGAATGTGGCGCTTGACAAGACTTCTATTCCTATAACGATATTCCTACCTTAAAAGAACTTGAACTTGAAGAACTTGAAGTCTAAACCAACACAACTCGAAGATCTAAGGTTTTGCCCTTCTGCCACGGATTGCCTACTGGCGTAGAGAGATATCGGCGACGCTTGCACCAGCACCAGCACCAGCACCAGCACACGGTCTAGCCGAAGTTGTCCTCTCCGTACTTGAGCTTCATTCTCAGGCACTTTCGCAGCCTCGGGGCCCAGGCTGACACCGGCACGGGCCTTGGTTTCCCCCCCCCGGGTCGCGCGGCGGCGCTGATGAACAGCGTTGCTCTCCGGGGCGTAGGCTTGGTCATTTTTGGGCTGCAATGAGGATTTGACTGTAAACGAATCCGTCGACAACTTGCGCTCGGCGGACGCGTTTGCGGATTGCGTCACGGACTTCACGACAGAAACTGCGTCGGAGCCTCGGAGGGACATACTGGAAAATATCCCACCGGCTTGGACCGCTTGGTCGCTCGGAAAAGCTCCATTTACCTAGGTTCCTCGCTCGGTCCGTGCTCCGGCGTGGTAGATCCACCCTCCTAGTGAGGTTCTTCAGGTCTTCATCGCGGCCCGGGCCTTTTACGGGCCTTCCATGCCAGGTAGCAGGGACATTTCCGATACTCAGGCTAGTTGCCCCGACAGAGTACTTTTAAGAGTAGGGACACTAGGGCCGATTAGTAAGCAACAAGAATACCGATTTACCGGGGCCGCACTCAGGCTCAAGAGATGCGCCACAAGGCCGGGGCCAGGAACGACGCCACAGGCTCACTGTGACCGTGACGTGAGGGGCTCCGCGATAACCGGATGCTGCGGAGCCCCTGACCCCATCTGTTTTCACAGAGTGCTACTTAGGCTACTAGGCTCGAGTGCAGCGCGAGAGCTTATTAAAACTTGTGCGCACATGTCGCAAATTTCCTTCTTGGACTGCGAGGCGTTGTAAATGGATGTGGATGGCGTTAGATCAAAGCGGTTCGTAGCCATCGCGAACACGGCGCTATCCATCTAACTTTCCTAGGCGCCGTACAGCTGACGCAACTCCATCTGACTTAGATGGTCTATCAGACCAGCTACAGTCAGTGTCTTTGGCTATATCTGCGGCGCTTGATGGCGAGAATGCAGAAGGAAGCCACAAAAGTATGGAGGAATTACGCCAGTGGTACCAAACGGAAGTCTTCGCAGCAACTGACGCTCAGCAGCAGCGATGGGAGGAGCGACGCTGGGCGTTTCTGGGACAGTTGCAGCACACTTCTGCGTACTTCAAGATACCTCAGTGACACTCAATTATTCTCCAGGCATGTTTTACGAAAGCCACTAACACACACGGTGAGTACGACGAGCACCTACTATTACTTCTAGTCCGTATATTCTTCAGGCCTTTGCTTATAACGTTGATGCACTACTTGATAATGAGAGCAACCTTATTCAAAGTCAATTTTACTAGAGTTTGTGAAAACACGTCAAGGATTTTTTAGCTTCAAAATTGCTGTGGCAGGCTCTGCCTTCGGTGGCCTTCTATTTGTTGGACGCTCACGTTACAATGATATTGTTCTTACTCGATGTTATGATTAGACTCGGAATTTCGTGACATAAAAGACTGTAGGTTGTTGCTGATGAGACTGTAAGTCGAGTGCATTGCATTATTGTTCGCTCAATTGGTAAATTCTCTTAGCTCTTAGCAATATCAGCAAGTGTTGACTTTTGTGCACATAGGCACAGTGGGCGTGTTTGACGGTTGGTCTAGCTATGGAACATCCACCCTAGAACGTGGTCGCACAGACCGTGAATGTGAGGAGTCGGCGGTTGATAATCGGCGGCCTCTCATTTTCGACGAGGGTGAACCATTCACCCTGAGGGTAAGTGAGCGCATTCCTGATTGAATGAATTGAATGGACTTAGGTCGGCAAAAACGCAACTATAAAATTTCTTGGTTGAGCAAATATACCACGACCAAAGAAGTCGTGCCCTGAAAGCTAGACTAATATGGCCGTAGTTCCACGCAGCCAACACACTGCTTCTTCAGTCAGCCGGATGTTGCTTCTCGCGGTCCCTGGGTAAGTTAGAGCTAATCAACCTCCAACCTCCCTCAGCAGCCACAATCTCCTCAGGAAATACCCCCCATCCAAAAAACCCCCATCCAACCCCCGGACGACATACAGTGACGAGTGGAGCCTGATCTTGCTGGCCAGCCTCGGTGAGTGAACGACTTGTCTTGTGTAGGGGCACGATAGGCGTATTCGGAGGTTCTACCGCATGACTGGTGACACAGGTCCGGAGCCCAGTCGAAAATGATGCGCTGTAAATATACGCTAGTAATAAGGCTGGCGATAATCGCATAATCGCCATGGAGACTCCCCCTGAACCGCGAGAAGATGCACCAGTTCCCGTGAAGGTCAAGTTTCGACAATCTGTCAGATCATCATAATCGTTCGTAGGACGAGGAAATCGATACCAATTGGGACGAGGCCATAGAAACGTTCGACAACATGGAGTTGCGCGAGGAGCTGCTCCGTGGCATTTATGCGTACCGACATTGTTACGATTCCAAATGAGTGTTGTCGTCACATGCCTCATCATATAGGTACGGATTTGAGAAACCATCTGCAATCCAGCAGCGGGTAGGACCCGTGTCTTGCTGATCGCGACTGTCCCAAGAGTTTTTTTTTTTCTCCTCAGGCGATCAAGCCCATGTTAATGGGGCGCGATGTTATCGCACAAGCACAGTCTGGGACAGGCAAGACTGCCACTTTCTCCATTGGTATTTTGCAGCAGGTAGACAATGGTCTAGCTGAGTGCCAAGCTCTAGTGCTAGCGCCTACTCGTGAACTCGCGCAACAAATTGTCAAGGTCATGATAGCCCTTGGTGACTTCATGTCGGTGCGGATTCATGCGTGCGTGGGCGGCACTGCAGTGCGTGATGACATACGGACACTGCAGAACGGTGTGCATGTTGTTGTTGGCACCCCTGGTCGCGTGTACGACATGATCAATCGCCGAGCTCTTCGTCTTGCTGACACAAAAATATTTGCTCTTGACGAAGCTGATGAGATGCTTTCACGTGGCTTCAAAGACCAAATTTACGACGTCTTCAAGTTCTTGCCTGAGCAGGTTCGAGTTGCCCTTTTCTCGGCAACAATGCCGTTAGAAGTTCTCGAGATCACTAGCCGCTTCATGCAGGAACCTATCCGCATTCTTGTAAAGAAAGACGAGCTCACCTTGGAAGGCATTAAGCAATTCTACATAGCTGTGGAACGAGAAGAATGGAAGCTGGACACACTCTGTGATCTCTACGAGACACTCACCATCACGCAGGCAATCATATACTGCAACACCCGGCGCAAGGTCGACTGGCTCACAGATAATATGACTCAAAAAGATTTTACGGTCTCGGCAATGCATGGCGATATGGATCAAAAAGAGCGTGACATAATAATGCGAGAGTTCCGTTCTGGGTCTAGTCGTGTCCTAATAACCACAGATCTCCTCGCTCGCGGCATTGATGTCCAGCAAGTTTCACTTGTTATCAATTACGACCTTCCAACTAATCGCGAGAACTACATTCACAGAATAGGTCGTTCAGGCCGCTTTGGCCGAAAGGGTGTTGCAATCAACTTCTTGACTTCGGGCGATGTTCGGTACATGCGTGATATTGAGGCCTTCTACAATACACAGATAGAGGAGATGCCCATGAATGTTGCTGATCTCATTTAAAACACCTGGCTGCAAAATAGCACCAGCTAGCACGACAGCGGAGAAGAATTGACGGGTCCAGTGTTGCAATGAAAAAGAAATTCGGCCGGGGCCTAAGCCGCGTCTATACTGACGGGTGATCTGCGGCTCTGGCTCTACCTGTGCCTGGTTTCTGCTTGGCTTCTCCTGTAGCTCCCTCCCCGTTCCGATACGACCTTCGACGGCGCAGGGCGGCCGACGACTAATCCCAATACACCACTAGGATGTAGGTTTAAGGGGAAACTAGCTTCCAACGTCCAGATTCACCCTTCCTGTACAAGGGGAGGGGGATACTGGTCGTCAGGTTTTCGCCTGGCCCGGGGCCTCCGAGATGGGTTGGTAAGCCCCCCTAGATCAGGGGACTGCACGGAGGACGATGACGATAGGGGGTGCGTGTATACATGAGGCCCCATTTCCGGTCCTAGTGGGTATATGTGGTGGCCGATGTCGGTCTGGCTAGTAGGATCCTAGGTACACGCACGACGGCATGACGACAGCAAAGATATACTAGGAATGAGGCAAAGATACCTGTCCCGGAGCCTCCCGCGGTCCTAGACCGGTCCCCAGCGGTCTTGTGGTCCTAGCGGGACCGTGGCTAGGACCCGGGCCGTGGGAGGCTTAGGACCGGTCCCGGGGGGCTCGTGTATATCTACTTATAAGGTAAAGCTCTAAGTCGTTATTATCCCGTTCAACAAGTTCAGTACAGTCGGATTTAGCGGCCACTGTGCGCCAGCGGCTGCACAACCTTGAAGAGGCACCATGTGTCTGACTCGGACTCGGAGACACTTTGACCCTTTCTCCCAGGGCCTCTTGGCGGCGGGGCCTTGCTGGGTTTTCGCGTGCCCCGGGATTCTTCGGGCGACAACCGAGCAAGAAAAAGTTCCCAAGTAGTATGTAATGTAACTTGGTATTTCGCCCTGCTTAGGATTTCGCCCCACACCTCCCCGGGCCCCTTTGGTGTTGATAATCGTACCAGACCTCGACCTTACCCTAGCACGTGCCTCGAGACCCTAGATTTTGAGGCGCGCGAGCTTTTGGTTCACCGCGACGACCGTCGGTACGGTCCCGAACGCGACACACTGGCATAATACGATACTATCTCCAGCTTCTCGAGCGCTTGAACGCGGCCGCAGTGTCCGGCAGTACCCCACGCATGTGCCCGACCCATTGTCGTCTTTCGCGCATGCCGTCTGGCGATTTCTGTTACGTCGCGCCGCGGGGCGGTACGCCGAGCATGATCTCAGCGACGGAATTGGTGCAAATAGCTGCCCCTGCGCGTTCCGCTGGCTTTGTTGCCTTCTCGGGCAGTCTCGGCTCAGCGAAAGTTTTTCGCGCGGAGCCCCACGAGGCTCGTTATGGGTGCGTCAAGGGCCGAGCTTCAGGTCAGCTTTTCTTGGCCGCATCGCGAACTAGTGCTGCGATTTCTGCGTGAGATTTCGCCCCAGAAGAGCATTTCGGCACGCCATAAAACCACGAAACGCGGTCGCCACGGGCAGCCCCCGACCCCGCAATCGCAGCCAGGGCCGCCAATCGCCGTGCTGTGCTGCCTCAAAAAGCCGGCCCTGAGGGGGGTCGAAAACTAGAGATACATTTCATAAAAAGCCGTAGGTACCGTAGGTGGTCAGTTTCCTTAATTCCTTACCTGCGGGAAGAGCTTTTCGCAGGATGAATAGTTGATGGGCATGCCTATTGCAGGTGTGGATTTTTTGTGTTAAAAACCGCCGTAATGACTAGCTCAGATCTTGTAACTACAATCCCCTTTCAGTGGCCTTAGTCTTCGTACGTAGCTCTGGATGGCATTGATGCACTTTCGAAGGAGGGAACATGATCAATGTACTGCAATCTGCACCGAGATACTGCGCACACAACCCAAAAGTCAAGCAGCGATATTTGTCAAATGTCGCGCTTTGAGCTCCAAGACTTGGATTGATGACACAGAGCTAGAACGTACAGGCGACACTGATCTTATGTCGGAGGATATCGCTGTAAGCGTGATGCCGAGGTGATTGAATGGATGATATTGACATGATAAGACCTGTGCAGGCCTGGTACGTCGATTGCGCATCCAACCTCTTCAAGCACGTCTGGCGTCGTAAATCAATACGTGAGACCGGTGTCGATTTGTCGCATCACTAGTCAGTCTGGGGTTTCTCCCACTCTTCAAAATGTCACTGTGGCGGCTACTTCAGAGGGAAGTTATCTGGATATTACTAATGTTGAATTTTTGGAAAATGTGCATCAGACCGCTATGGCCAAAGCAATCTGCGATTACCTGATTTACTTTGTACGCAATATAAAACAGGCGTTGGGGCTGTGTGAAGAGGTCTTGAAGAAGAAAACATCTTTAAAAGACTGGTGGTGGAAATGCCGTTTTGCTAAATGTTATTACCGCCTTGGACTATACAGAGATGCTGAATATCAACTTATTTGCTCATTGCAAGATCAGAATATGGCATTAAATGTGCTGGGGCTCTCAAAGGTATACATGCGCTTAGATCAACCTAACACGGCGCTGAAGGTGCTCCAAAAAGGCATTGAAAAGATGCCGGAGGAGTCGCACCTAAAAATAGGTGTAGCGAGAATTTATGAAATGATGTACGCAACATGCAGAAGCTTGCTATTTTATAAGAATGCTCTGGTTCTCGATGCATCTAACATTGAGGCACTAGCCTGTTTGGCTGCAAACTACTTCTATGAGCATCAACCTGAGCTGAGCTTGCGCTATTATCGTCGTCTGCTTCAAATGGGTGTTTCCGGACCTGAAATATGGAACAATATTGGCCTCTGTTGCTTCTATTCCTCACAGCTTGATATGGCACTCGACTGCTTTGATCGTGCCCTTCGATTTGCAGATGACGCTGCTGATGTCTGGTACAATATTGGACACCTTGGAATTAGCATGGGTGATTTCTACATGGCGCATCAGTCCTTCAAAATTGCATTATCTTTAAATCAGAGTAATGCGGAGGCTTTGTGCAATTTAGGGGTCCTTGCGCTGTATGCTCGGAACATTAAGATAGCTAGATCATACTTCATAAGCGCGAAAGAAGTGGCACCGACGCTCTTTCAACCACACTACAACGGTGCATTACTTGCATACAAGCTTGGAAACTTGCAGGATTCTTTCGCTATGGTGCGATCATAGGGAAGTGGCCCCTCATGCTCCCTTCGCAGGTTTCATTGGCACTTAGAGTGAATAAAGCACATGTGGATTCACGCGAGCTTAAAAATAATCTCGAATGGCACATTCGGGCACTGTGATTGAGTGTTCAAATACTGGGGTGCGCACGAGGTCGGCAGTAGTTAGAGGCAGTAGTATAGGGGTTATGTGCCATTTTTGCGGCGGTAGTATGAGAGTATTGAAGGTATAAACAACGTGGGGCCCGGCGGGCCCCTCAACGTGCCCCTCACCCTGCCCGGACACCGGAAATTCCAATAGGTACGACAGCGACTGGGGAACGATAGGAAAGAATTAGGGCGTAATTACGCGTCCATTCATACTGTCTTTCGGAGCGATGTGGTTTGGGGCGGGTTTTTTCTCCATCCGTCGCATGGCCCGTCGCATCGCGCCGCTGCTGATTTCTCTGCGTGGGGCTGCCCGCAAGGTACCGAACTTTGCACAGCCCATTATTTTAGCATACGAAACCTACGCCTCAGCAAAAATTTCCCGCCATTCGGTCGCCGCGTGGCTGTACGAAGCCTATCACTCATCACATGGATTCTACTAGTATCACTGAGCTACCGTGACATCCTCTAGTAGCCTGAGAACTTGAAGGACATCTGATGGACGCTCGCGTCCAGGGGGAGTAGAGAGAGAAACCTACTAGCCCTTCCTACCCTAGATATGTATCTCCCACTCTCTAAATTTGAGTCTATACATTGAGTGTCTATTGACGCTACGGTGTAACAACAATTTGCTATAAAACACTCTCGTAGTTAGGTTGGCCCAGCCCTCGGCTGGCGAGCTAGGACCCTGCTACTTTACATAACGCTGCGACATACTCTTGCTACAGCCTAATCCACCGGTACCAAAAAATATAATGGAGATAGATATATGATAGATACGGATTCAGTGGCGAATATATATTTGATCACCGTAATTAACGCTATATGGTATGGCTGCTACCGACTGGAAGCAAATTTGGGCTCCCTTGCGCGCACCTGACAACACTCCTTCTAGCTTTTCGCTGATACACTGTCGACTCGGCAGAACTCGCTTCTTCGAGGCGCGCCCGGCGGCGGTCCACTTCTCTGGATTTGAGGTTGGTCGCAAGCTCTCAGTAAAGTTGGAGGTACTCAATATCTCAGAAATGGGGCAGCGGCTGTATCTTGTCGTGCCGCAGAGCCCACAATTCCGAGTACGCAAGTTTGCGAAGAAAGGGCAGATCGCACCAGGCATGGTATACCACAGTGCTTGTTTAATCTTTCAGTTTGGAAATAATGTGCGTGCAACAGGTAGAGCGATTTTTCATAGATTTTATACCAGACCAGTGGAGATACTACTACGAAACTGTGCATTTGATTTCCGAGCATGGGGAAACACTGGCTGTTCCCATCCATGCGTACCCAGTGATGAATCGAATAGCTTTACCAACAGAGATTGACTTTGGGGCTTGTGCTCTATGGGACAGCGTATTTAAAACTGTGGAATTGGTGTGTGATGTGGCAGCTGCTTTTGAGTATCGTATTACCTTAGTTAAGGCGCATTCCCAATTCAAATTACTGACACCTCTGTCTGGGGTTGTTAAAGCTAACGAATCTATACAGCTCCGGATAAGATTTCGTCCCGTGACCTTAGGGACTTCTAGCATGCAGGTTCTGGTTGAGATATCGCAATTGGACAGTGAACCACATCTCCTAAACATCATGGGTAACGCAGTACCTGGTACAAGACGCCGGCAGGTCTTGGATCTTGCGGGAATATATCGAATGAATTCAGCACTGGGCAACAAAAGAGATTCTGAAGTACCATCTCTGCGATATTGCACTGATCACGAGACAAGCGATAGTGGCCGTAAAGTCTCGAGGTATAAAGCACCCTCTCGAGCAGAATATATGGTCGAAGGCCTTAGAGTTCCAAGTGAGCTGCGAATGGGCGACCAACGCAGTGCAAATTATATCTTGACTCAAAGTCCAGGTAAACCCATATCAGATGACTTGAAGCAAGCCACCAATGCCCAACGAGCAAGCGGAGACCACGAGAAGGGGAATGTACCACAGACAAGGATGGGCGACAAACTAGAAGACAAAGCCATATTAAATTTTGCAGAATTAGCCAGCCCACTGCTTGAACTGAAGACTGTAGCAACAAAGAGTGAAGGAAATAGGAGTCATCTGGATGAAATCGCATTTTTGCGCGGCTTGGCTGATCTCAATGTTGGAGAAAAGGAACGAGAATTCAGAGGTTCGGAAGAGTCTCTTGGAGAGCACTTGCTTTCTGTCAAGGAAAGAGGCATCGTTGAGTCTCAAGCCAACCGTATCTCAATCAATTTAGACAACAAGCGTCGTTCTAAGCAGCGTTCGGTGGTTGGGCCGGTGAAGACTCGGTCGTGTCTAACTGCGAATGCCATTCGACCTGTCAGTGCACTTTCTTACCTCCAGAACATTTCCGCCTCAACTTTTAATCTGCTTGCCCAAGGCATGTGGGAGAAGCGATCCGCAGGTCTAAGGTTGCTGATCGCTCTAATTGGCAGGTGGATTATCCGGAAACGTGCAACTAAGCGTCTCCTAAGGGTCAAAGCAAGGGTAAACTACACTAAGGCCGAGAGAGATGATGCACTAGCCAACTGTGAGATTAGAGGCTCCACAGGGTATGTTGAGCATATGGCGAGTGGTAGTAAGCACAATACATGTCCGCTGAGCCCCGGCACAAGTCCGTTAAAAATGGATCATGCGCGACTAATTAAATACATGCTAGAGCGTGAACCCATTGACATCGAGGCAAGCTTGATAGCATCCCACATATTCCCAAGATATGAAGAAAACGCCACCATTGTAAGAGAGCCAATAGTAGCCGGGGAAACCGAGCGCATTGTTGTTCCAAATTCCGACAATCCATTTTTCTGTACCTTGGACAGTATCTATGTCCAGGTTGCTTTCTACTATCTATCCATGGGGCCATCAAAATACTGCTGTCACTTCCCAGTGGTTTTTGGTGGCAGCACTCGAGATGGTGCCGCCGAGGACCTACATGTACGGACTTCTAGGGAAGTAAAGACTCCCTGGGATGTTTCTGAGACAATGTTTGAAGAAGAAGCTACAATGTCCAGCTCGCCCTGTGCTAGCTGGAATTCAGCCATTCTATTGGAGGCTGAAGGTCACGACAACTTTGACAAGCCATGGAGAAATATATCTATGCATTTTTCACTCCAGAGAAATCTAGCAGCCGTTAGCGGCTGGACATACCTCAGGGACACGAGCTATGATGTAACTATGCAAAATCCAACCAAAGACGACGAGGCCTCTAGTACATGGCCCCTACAACCTATGCCTTTAAATCGCAAATTAAGTCTAGCCGCAAGAGTTGCTGCAGCTAGGTTGGCAGCTACTGCAAACGCATATCCATATTACTGGCCTACAGTTTCAGATCACTGGTGTCCGCGGCTGGAACGTCGCGCTTCAGGTCTCCATTGCCTCTCGGGACAGTACCACCTCGGCTCCTGGGCTGTTGAATCTGCAATGCCGCGCCCGCTCTTGGGTTCTGACGTTGACGATGCGCTATCGGAATCAGAATCAGAGGACGAGTCTGTTTATTCCCAGGTCTCTCTTACCACTGACAAGCAATGCAAGTCCATCTTTCGTGATGTCCAACCGGCTTCAAGGCAGCAGCCTGGAAGTACTGAACACTGCTCAGGACTAACTTCTTCAATTGTCTCTGATCTTCCTCGGGACCGTGCTCATCTTGAACTTGTTCGTAAAAAGCAAACCCACCGCACAATGGGCGAGTCGCTCCTCAGAATACGAACTGGCTGGGTTGCAGACTGCATTCGCTGCCCTCTTCTTCGTGACCAGTTTGTCAATACTAGCAGTGGCACTGGCATGGGAAAAGCCTGATAGGGCAAAGTGGATCATTGTGGTGGGTGGATGGGTCTATGGGTTGGTAAAAGCTGGAGGAAAGTTGCTTCGTCCACTCGCAGCCGAATGATCCTGTTGAGTGGCTGTAGTTCGAGTGACTTCTGGACTTCTACTAGTACTGCCACCCTCTACTTCCACCCACTGACCCTCTAAGTGACTACACCTATCAAGGCCCTTCTTAGAAGTGCCCTTAGGAGCTAATTCCTTATTCCGGGCCGGGGGTTTCAATTTAATTAGGGCTTTTGAAACCGTGACTTCAAGTTATGAACCACTCAGGCCTGCTGATTTCGGGTGGGGAAAATCCTGCCATTGGGTCAAGTAGCCTAGCTGCTTAATGCAATCTGAGCGCAGGGCTCGAGAGCACGGTATGCTCTTTAATCTTAGGCCCTCAGGCTAGTAGTAGTTTTACCGTGACTCTGCAGCCTGGGCAACTTGACTCGGAATCGGGTGTGGAATTCCGGACTTCAAGAACTCCCCCGACAGTGTCACGACCCGCGTAGCCTGAGTGTAGTAGTCGGGCCCGGGCCAACGAAATAGTTTGCCCCATGCTTGAGGGGACTCGCGACGGGAAAAGCATCCAAGCCCGGCCATACAATATTTCATGATGAATGATATACTAGTATAGTTGGCCCGGGACCCGCGCCTTCCGTCACCCGTGCCTTCCGGGACAGCGCCTGGCTGATATGGGCACGACGCCCTCAAGTTCGCGGCCCAAGGAAGAAATAAGCACCAACGGTGGTTTCTTCAGCAACCTGTGGCTGTGCGGCGGGGCCGACGCCATCGATGAAAATTCGACCGAGCGCTCGCGTCGTCGCGTCGCCTCTGCTGATAAAGAGACAGATGGGAGAAAGCTCCGCGCGGGAGCAGACGACGCAAAGCGTGTGACCGAGAGCACGGAATCTGCGTGGTAGCAACGCGTTCGACCCATAATTCGCATTCGGCACCCACTCACACAATTCCTCCGACAGAGATTGAGACGGCAATCTCCCCACAGGTGCAGAACTTTTCGCACAGGAATTCAAGACGACCATGCGTCAGCGAGGCTTCGCAGCCTTCAAGTACAACCGCAATGGGCGGTGCACACGGCGTCTCCGCCACGCCTGGCATTCTTTCGACAGCATGCCCACAGGTCGGCGCCCCGCCTCTTCCTGCTTGACGAAACGGAGACCCTGATCCAGTGGAAGACAAAAAAAACGGGTCGTGGTGACTTCGATGCTTTCAGCCTCCTCGATATTGATGGCATCGTTCGAGGGTGCGAGACTCGCAAAGTCTGTGCCACCAACGAGACCTGGCGCATGATCACGATACACGCACCGCCGCGCCGCCTTGTGATGGGATTCGAGACAGAACAGCGCTGTCGGATGTTTGCCGATGGCCTTTCTCTCGTTGTTGCGGAGGCACAGGGCCGCGCTGCACCTCAGACTAGGAGAGCAGGCGCTTCTAATGACAGTCGCACTGGCGGCCCTAAGGAAAACGGCGTCCAGAAGCTGAGGAAGACCGGGAGGGAACGGGGAGAGCGCGGGTGGCGTTTCTAAGTTTTGAACTACTGGACGCGTTGCCGCACGTAAGAGTTGGCCCAGATTATTCGTCGAAGTTGCCGCCGCGGGCCGCGGTGGTGATGATGAAATAGCTGTAGCATTCTTTACACCATTTTTCGAGCATTTGGAGGTCAAACAAGCCCAATTTTTGCCACGCTCACAGGTCAAATGACCTCTAAGCTCGAAAATGATGTTAAAAACAGCTGCAGTACCGAAGAGTATTCCAATATGTCTCTACCGATATAGGCAATCCCGTAGTAGACTTCTTTTGGTGCCAATGGCCCCGGGCCTGATTCGCGCGTTTTTCCTCAGGCTCAGTCCGCGAGCACTGGGACCTCATCCGCTGTCGGGATGTCTTCTCCTGGGCCCATAACCTGCGAATGATGCAAGACCAAAGGGTACGCACCTTTGGGGGTACGGCAGCTGAGATAGTCTGCCGAGGAACCTACCTCAGGCCCGGGGGGCCAAGTTGACTCGGAAGAACTCAGGCCGCTCAGGCTTCAAGTTGCCAGTGCCTGTGACTCGCACTCTGAAGGGAAACTTGAACTTGAAGGGTATCCTAGGATACAAAGCAGTCGCCACTGGTCGCCACTAGTGCCTGAGAGGAATTATCTGTACCACTGGGCCAGTAACTAGGGGGGTCATGATGATCCGTAGCTACCCAACGCTTCAATGCTACATTATCATGCTCAAGCCGCGGGTTCGTGCCCTGGGGCCTTCCAGGGCCAACCCGCGGGCACCGCAGCGGCGACGCCGCCGCGTTGGCCTCGAAAACGAAGGGGACTGCTCGGATTGGGGGGAGGGTCAGCATGGGGCCCACAGATTACACGTCTCCCCTTCCTATGCAGCCCTCCGGGCGGCCTTGGGCATCGAAACGGACCCCTGGTAGGCATTTTAATACGGCTTAGGGAGGCTAGTCTCCTATTTGAGACGTCCGGGCTGTTGAGACGACGGCCTTGTGCGCCGTACCTAGGTAGCCAGGCCCCAAGCGCGCGGCGACGAAGAACCAGCCGGTAGAGCTAGCTGTAGCCCTCAGGTGCGACGCTGAGGCCGTCGTCTCAACGCCCAGGACGTCTCAAATTGGACACTGCCTCCCTGTGTGGCACATGCATATATAATACCCGCGCGAGGTTACGAGATATCGGGGTATAATATTTAGTACCCCTTGGAGATAATATGCTCGTTGAGCCCTCGAAGACCACCGGCAGGGCCGACGCCGAGATGCTTGAGATCGTTCAGCATCTTCTCCTGTCGTCGCCGCCCGGTGAGTTCGACGAGGTGTGGTATGACGCGCAGATTCTGGTACCCAAACTTATCTCGCCGCAGATACTCGCCGGCATTGCCCGCGCGTACAACCATGAAAATTTATCTGTGGCAAAGACAGCAGATGGTCTTCACGTGCTGTTGCATAAGGCTGCCGAGATCAGCCCAACGCGCTACGTTGATTACACTACGAGAGCCACATTCCGCGTGGACCATGTTTTGCGTGGAGCGGTAACTGTTAAGGAGACCCTAATACCCACCATGCATGATGTGATGCGCCATGCCATCGATGATGCTGCACGCTCTTATGTGATGACGACATTTGATGTAGATGCCAGACCAAGCGCAGCTGTCCACGTGAACGTCGGACGCGCCGAGCTTGTGATTGCAATGTCTGGCGAGCGCGCTAATCTGAGCAACTTCTGGAGCGGCAATTGGCGCTCCGAGTGGACGGAGCAGTGGCAGCGTAATTCTTGACAGTTCACTGAGCAAGCTGGGCTTGAGAGGGAAGGGAGAGTCAGCGATCGCCGTTGTTTCACGATACGCTGAATAGCCTTCCTCGCAGGTAGTGCTCGGCGATGGCGAGGCCATCGTCTCCGGGACTGTAAAGGTCCGCGCTCACTATTTTGAGGACGGCAATGTCCAGCTTCAGACCACAAAAGCATTTCACCCCGCCTGCATCTTTTTTGAGACACCCCGCATGCTTGGCACCGTCATCATTGAACAGGTCAGGACTGCAGAGTCTGCGCTTCAGTGTGGTCTTGAGAGGATGTATGATAACGTGTCCGTCAAGACAGCCAAGGCAATGCGCCGCGTCCTGCCAATTACGCACGTGAAAATGAATTGGAACATCCACGAGTTGTCACTGAACCGCAGCTTCAGCCTTTCGAAGAATGCGCAGCAGGAGCGCTAGGTGGCATCCCAAAGCCATCTGTTCATTCGCAAACATGCGAGTAAATAAGGGCAATGATAATTAGAAAATCGAGGATGGAGTCGAGGATGGAGGACATCAGAGGGCCACGTCACAGCGCTTCGTGCTTTTCGCCCCGCGCCCCCAGGCTTCCCAATAGCGACACTCTCCTCGCAGTAGAAAACAAAGCGATGTGACACTCTTCATCGCCTTGCTTTCCGCAGTAGATTCCGGCGGCGTCCTCCCCCGGCCGGCTAGACCGCCGATAGGCGAAATGACCACGTACCCCCCTGAGAGCTCCCCTGAGGGGCGCGGGAGTCTCGACAGCCACCGTGACAATCGGGGCAGGTAAAGCGAGGAAAAATAACTTAGAAAAAAAAACACACCGCCAGCTAGACACGATAAGGGAAATTCCGAAGTCGGTGGTCTGGCCCGGGCCCGCTTCAACAAAAATCTTGGCAAACCCCTTCGCTTTACTCCGGCTCAACGGCTTCCCGGCGGTCTCCCCGAATCCTCGAGATATTTCAGCCACGTGCGGAGGAACCGTACCCACCTTCGCCTCGCAAACAGTCGTCCACTCGTCTCACGAGAAAGTCAAGGCCGCCGCAGCGGCTCGTGATCCTTCCGTAATTCCGAGCTCTTGTTGATTGTTAATTTATCTTTGGTATTAGAATATAAAGAGTATAACCAATTTGCAACATCTTTTCAAGTTTGGCCCGCGGCCCGGCGCCGGGTTATATTTGGAATTATTGGTATTGTTTTAATGATATGATGAGGTTCAAGTTGAGTTGGACTTTCAAGTTATTATCTAATTGAAAGGATACTAGTAAAAATAGTTGTAGAACACTCAGGCTGCCACAGTCACTGTGGCCTATTTTTGGCGATCGTGCCGCAATCCTTCCGTAGCGCAAAATCCTCAGGCTGTGGATTTTCAGGAGCGCGATTTTATCGTCCGAGCAACAGACTTTCTCACCGTGAAAGCGGCCGTAGCCAGCCTGGCAGTGCGTCTCACGATAGCGTCGTGAATGCTCTGCCATTGGAGTCTACCGTTGGAGGTCCCCCAGCCCCCCGATAGTAAGCAACGCAAGAATGAATTTACCTTAAAGATGAGCAGATAAATTACAGTGAGGGTCGCCTACCTCCAACCAACACAGCTGACGCGCGCTGGGTGAGATCAGCTTCTCTCTTGGTTTTATCGATCAATTTTGAGGGAGATTTAGGAGATACGTCAATGAGGGCAATTGCGTATGCATAGGCCTCTCCCGTTTTGATAGTGACAATGCCCATTTGAGACGGTGTTTGATGACGTGCAGAGGTCGGTAACATCAATCTTGTGGCAGTAACAACCAAAGATACATCATCTAATGCCAAAGCAACAAGCCAGTTGTGGAGGAGGTCAAGAAGATCTGGAGGGTCAAGCGTACCAATGGCCGATAAGGCCAATTTCCGACACGCCTGCCTAACCTTAGGATCAACTACAGAGAAGAGCCCAGGGGGACAACGACATATCTCTGCAACGGCTTTCGCCTTAGCTGAGAGTTTGCTACCTACAGCACGGCACCCAAGGAGCGCTTCGATGTCGAAATCGACAAGCTTGCGAGACGCCAATATTACAGCAACACCATCAACATCGAGACAGTCCAGTTCCTGTTGCGCAGCTCGTAGTCTTTTCAATACTGGCTCTCGCTCCAGAACTGATGCAACTACTGCTGCAATGCTTGATGTGGGGGCGAATGTCGGCACACGGTTGCCCTCTACAAAGCACCCAATGACTGGCCCCACTTGCCGGCTGAAACTTACTCTTATGGTTTTTTCTATGGAAGCTTTGTTGCCACTGAACAATACCTCATGGTCTGAGTTGGA
>JACLAA010003231.1_pt1 | contig 28573 bp, 26 predicted proteins | sample 8027891 | NCBI WGS metagenome assembly JACLAA01 (sample SAMN15724900, study PRJNA655200) | protist metagenome | isolation source: fluorescence activated cell sorting (FACS) single amplified genomes of... | place: Spain: Blaines Bay Microbial Observatory, Mediterranean Sea | collected 2016-01-19 | reverse complement strand
CTGCCGAGCTACGCAAAGTCGCTGATCCTGGCGACGCGAGCCATGGTAGGGCCAGTCCTGAAGCGCAGGTCACGTAGGCGCACACCCAACCGATAGAGTTGAGGGGTCATCTTATCGTGCACGAGCTTGAGCGTCGATGCACCTGCGGCGATGGCTGGTGGCAATTCTAGCTGCTCCGTCGACTCGCACGTAAAAAGCCGGTGCAGCTCTTTTTGCCAGGCGATGGTCAACGCCTGACCGTCCGTCTCGTGGGCGCGGTGCTCGGCAAGCAGCGGCAGCACGACGTTGCTGCAGTCGTCCTCTGCGTCGTGTGTTTTCGCGAAGACGAAGGAGTCGACGCCACCCCAATTGTCGCCGACCTCACCTGTTTTCTTCGCCCAGTCGTGCAGGGCGGTCACGATCACCGATGCAAAGGTGGGAAGCCAGGCCTTCAGTTGGTCAGGGTTGCCCTTTTCTGCCTTCGTCAACGTGTCCACTTGGCTGATGGTGCGAGCGACCCCAGCTGCGCCAATGTCCAAGCGCGCATAACGCGCCGTGACCCACGCAATGCGTAGCGAGACACACATTTCTAGAACACGCCGCTCGATCAGTAAAATTTCGCGGTACGTGTACAGCGGGAAGGGTGGCTTGTCAAGGTCTTGTTCCGCGTTGGCGATCGACAGCATGCTCAACTGATATGCGACGGCGTCCAGGCCGGGCTTTGCACCGTCGGCGTAGGGCTGCACGTCGAGCCGCCGACGCTCCGTCAGTGGCGTAGGCCGTTGCCACCACCGCCGGGCGATCCCGCTGCTTCCCGTAGCGCCGAGCTGGTCGGTCTCATTCATTGGCTCGGTCACGTACTCCAGCGCATCGCGCACGTGGTGCAAGATCGCACGCTGTGCGACCCACTCGTCCACACGAGCGGACGTTCGCGCGAAGCTATTTTCACAGACGTAAAAGACGCACACACCGAGGACGGACGCAAGCGCGCGGTTGGCGACAGAGCTGTGGCGCTGCTCGGGGCCGAACCCGTGCGCGATGATCGGGGCCGTGAACGCCGCCACGTACGACTGGTAGTCCGCCGAGGTCGCACTCGCGATGAGAAACGGCCCGCAGACAGCACCCCAAACGGTCAGGCCGACGACGAGGATCGTGTCGCGGCAACCTGCTGTGTCGCAGACGTCTGCGATGAGGCCCAACAGTACCATGGCGTACACGGCGCCGAGCAACGTGCCGTAGACGCGCTGCGACGTGATACGCCTCGACGAGCCGACGCCATTGCACTGCACGAAGATGACGGTGAAAAGCATCGTCGCGCCCTGCCTCTCCATCAGGTGTGAGTCGCGCAGCTCGTCGACGACCTCGAAAAGCATGCACACGATCAGCGCCATGCTCAGCTTGACCGCTCGCGCGACCTCCGACGCGTTGGGCCGGCGCCACGCGCGGCCGCCGCCCGTATCGAGTGTGCACACTATTTGCAAAATGAAGGTGGCGACACCTGCCCACGTCCACTCGACGACGGGCTGCCGGTGTACCGGACGCAGCGCCAGCACGGTGCGCGCGTGCTGCTCCACAAAGAAGAGATGGGCCATGCGACGAGTGTGTCGCTCGATGGATTCGGCGGTCGGTGGTCCGCAGTCCTGCGTGTAGCACACCTGATGGCGCGCAAGCTGGACTTTCTCGTCGAATTTCTGGATGCAAATATCGAGCTCACTCCAGCATGCGTCTCCAGGCTTACGGCGCTCCATCTCCGAAAGGATCGTCTCGTCGTTCACGGAGGTCACTGCTAGCTCCAGGGCGGCCCAACTCGGGTCCATGAGCTCAAGGAAGGCAGTCTGGTCCGGTTGATCGTCGACGCGTTGCCCCCCCCGACTTTCGTCGACGGCGATGCTCTTCGAAAGAAGCATCGGCAGTTGCCGGTCGAGGTGTTCAAACGTGTTACGTAGGAGATGAATTTGCGTCGGGGACCAGAAAATCTCGAGCGTCGCGTTGCGCCGCAGGTCGTGCATGTGCAGCGCATTGTTGCGCAGTGTCTCGGTGATTTGCGCGGACTGCGCGATCGCAGCGTCGCTGTTCGTTTGCGCAATGACGTGTTGCGTGCGCGCGAGCACGGATATGGCGCGGGCCTGATAGGCCATGCGCGCCCGGAGCTCGTGGACCGCGTACATGCCGTACGGCAGGACGACGACGGCGAGGCCGATGGCCATGCCCATCAGCGACGAGACGAGCTCCAGGAAGGGATGGTACCATACGTCGTAGCGCGCTGCGAGCGTCCCTGCGACTGGGTCGTGACGGCTGCGCAACCGCGCGAGGCCGTTGTAGCTGCAAGATACGAGGCAGAAGAGGAGCCTGTGTGTTTGTAGACTGCCTGTCGCGCGTCCGGTGTCGCGTCGATGGCATCCGGCGCCACCCATACGCCATCGACGCGATTTACGGTGACAGCGAGAGAAGTCCAGACGCTGGACGCAACATCTTCTTCTCGGATTTCGTCAAAAGAGGCGTGATCGTCACCGCGACGAAGAGCGCGCCGAGGATACCCGAGAGGAGTCCCGTCGATTGCGCCAAGTTGTTATCCGCCGCAAGGGTGACCTCGACCGTCGCAATTGCTAATAAAGTGCCGATGGTGCAGCCGCGCGCCATCTCGACGCAGCCGGTCACCGCCCCGCCCACGCTCGAGGCGATCGCGAACGTACCGTAGAAATTCGCCAGGATGGGCCATGTGCCGAACACGGTTGTTGATGATACGTGATCCGAGACGGCGTAGAGCATCGTGAGGCAGTAGATGACGCCCATGCGGACGGACCATTCGACGCGCCGGCGGCCCAGCGTCATCATCACGTTGCCCGGATCGTTCAACTCCACCCACGGTTTGCTCGCTGTCGGTGGATTTTTGACGCCTTTGATGACTGGCTGTTCCTCATCGTTGGCCTCGACCGGCGGGATCAGATTGCCCATCTGTTCCTATCGCCTGTAGCCTGCTGTGTGGCCGCTGGGCCTGTGGGCCTATGCGGAGGGGACTCTGCTGCTGCGAAGCTGCTCTGTTGCTGCCCGCTTTTCAGCTAGCGGCCTGTAAAGAAGTCGACCAGCAGTAGTTTGCGCACAGGGCAGCCTAAAAAGCTGCCCAAACCGCGAATTACTAGCGGCTGTAAGACACTAGCAATCAGCTGCAGCTGCTGCTGTTTGGCTTTACAAGCCGCAGGGGTCATTTGCGGCGGCCACAAATCAGTAGAGTCGTGCCAGCACGAGTGCAACGCAGTCCAAGCACGAATTTCGAGTCGAGGACATACGTAGACGACCAACCAAAGCCATGCGGGTCGGCCTCCTCACGCTCGTCGCGACCACGGCGCACGCCCTGCGCCCCAGTCTGATGCTGCTCCCCGGCGCCTCCACGGGACGCATCACCGAGGACGAGGCGCGACAACGCACGAGCTGGCCGCACTGGAAACGAGAGAGCGACTGGACCGCGGACGAGGAAGAGGCGCCGGCAGTGGCGCCGCCGCCAGCGACGAAGCCGCAGAAGGCGTACACGCTCGCGTACTTCCAGGACCGGGTGAAGGCGCGCGCGCGCAAGGAGGCGCTCCTCGGCCTGGTCGCCGCGACGGGCCGGCTCTGCGACGCGGCGCGGCGCGACGACGACGCCATCGAGGCGGAGCTAGCAGACGTGCTGCGCGCGCTGACGGAGGTCGCCGCGGAGCGCGACGTGACCCTCGACGCGTTGGCGCGGCGGATCGACTCCTAATACTTGTGTTTACTTGGCCACGAGGGGCCCGAGGGGCTCGTGGTACTTGGCGTCTCTCGTAAAAACGAGGGACCCGAGGAGCGCGTCGCCGTCCTTGACGAGGTCCTCGTCTCCATCAAAGGACGCGCCGTCGCCCTCGGCGGCGTCGCCGTTGACGCGCCGCCAGGCGTCGTAGCAGTCGCCGACGGCCGCGAAGAGGACGTGCTCGGCCGTCGATAAAGCGGCGGCCTCGGCGTTGAAGGTGAGCTTCCTCGCGCCGTAGCGCTTGGGCGGCGTCGACGCCACAACCGCAGCGTCGCGCCGCGCGTCGGGCACTTCTGGTAAATGCTCGAAGGCCGCGGCCGTCGTCGACGCGTCGAGGTGCCGCGGCGCGTCGGCGAGGGGAAAGCCGACGCGCTCGCGCCCGCCGTTGCCCGGCGCGTAGAGCGGCAATCGCGCCCTTTCCACGCCGCCGGCGAAGGCCGCCGCGCGCGCGAGCTGCGCGTACGGCGCGGGCCCGTGGGCGGGCGGCCGCACGGGGCCCGCCGTGACGACGCCGAGCGGCGTCTCGCTGGAAACGACGGCCTCGACGAGGCGCGCGACGTCGGCGGCGCGCGCCGCCCCTACCAACATGGGCGGGCCTCCTGCTCTAGGTCCCGGGCCCGGGATCGGCGCCATGCGGTTCCGCGCGCAGCGCTCGAAGAAGTAAGCGAGGGGGTGGTTCCTATATTGAAACGCCTCGTCGCAGCCCCTCGCGCCGAGGACCATCTCGCACCGCACGACGGTGGCGCCGCCCGGGAAGTGGTTCGCTTGGGCGCGCACGGCGGTCTCCAGGCCCGGGGCGAGCGCCTCGTCCTTGTTGCCCAATTCACCTCTCTTCCCGGAGCCGTCGTCCGCCGTGAGCGCGTCGCCTACTAGGCACAACGCGTCGACGTTCAAATTCTTGGCCGTTTGCGCGCGCTCGGCCGCCGCGTCGGCGGTGAGCGACGACGCGTCGACCAGAATTCGCCTCCGAGAAGAATCGCCCTGCTCGAACAGCGACGTGAGGGCCTCGTCATACCCGCTCATGCCGTCGGCCGGCGTTAGCGTGCGCACGCACTTGAGCGCCTGGAGGGCCTTCGCGTCGGCGCCGTCGCCGTCGGTCGCGACGCCGACGCCGACGCCTTCGAGCTCTCTTAATGAGGACGCCAGTTCGTAGGCGACGGCCGCGAGCGACGAGCGGCTCCGGTGCAATATAACCACTTCGGCGTCCGCGAGCGGCGGGAAGGCTGGCTCCTCGTCCTCGTCGGCGGCGCGGAGCGGAGCCGTCGCAAACGTGCGCGGCGCTCTAGGCACGAATCCAGTCACCGATGATGCGACAGCGCTTATGACTGCGACCTTGCGAAGCGCCATGGCTTTGGCCTTGAAACAGTGCTTCTGATGCGACGACGTTTATGACAGCTTCACCTCCGTAGCGCAATCGCTGCGGCCACGGCAGGCAGCATTGACCGCACGAGGCCTTGGAGGAGAGGCTCGAGCCACCCAAAATGAAATGGCCAACACGGCTCAATCAGCGACGGTCCTACCCTCTATATGGACTGTTAGAGTGCTGGACGTCTCCGAGGACGGCGGCTTGGTTTTAGCACGGGTTTTTCTCCCTCATTTTGTGGCGCTTTTGGCTTATATGCGTGCGTCGTAAGCAATTCGTCATCAGCATTTATCGTCTGTGACATTGCTCCGGCAGCTGCGCTAGTTCTTATTCGCGCGGCACTCGCATAGACCTCAGGAGCACTGCACTCCTACGACGCTGTCGAGCAGCTCGCTCGCAACGCCGCAGCCCTGGACCAGGGATCGCATACAGCCCTCCCACGCCGCCGAGCAGCTAGATGGCAACACTAATCAGCGAATTTGACGACCCGCCCGGCGCCGCACAACGCCCGGAGGAACCTCCAGCCGTGGACCTGGCCGCCGCCGCGGCGACCGGCGACGTCGAGGCGCTGCGGCGCGCGTTCGAGGCGCGGCTCGCGGCGCAGGAGCAGCGCCACGCGGCGGAGCTGCGTGCTGCACAAATCGGCGACGCCAAGGTGCCGCTCCTCGGCGCCACCAAAAGGCTGCTCGCCGAGGCCGACGCGATGCGCGCGTCGCGGAACCAAGGGGGCGACTCTTCGGACGACGAGGACGTCTTTGCCGGTCCAACTACTGACGAAAGTGGACCGCCGGCGGACGTGGCGCGCGCCATCGCCGCGGCGCGCGCGCTGCCGGAGCACCGGCGCCACGACGCGTACGCCGTCGACCTGTGCCTGGCGGAGCACGCGTGGGCGGCGCAGGACTGGGGCCGCGCGCGTGTGGCCTGTCGACGCGTTTTGCGGGCGGCGGACCGGGTCTGCACGAAGAAGCCGCCACCGCCATTCGCTGTTTCCGTTCTCGAGCGGGCACGCGCGGACCGCGGCCGCGCCGCGCCCGGCGACGTGAATTCGTTGGACTCTGCTTTGTCAAATGGCGACTTCGAGCTCGCGTCTTTGCTGGCGGAACAGATTTCGGCGCGGCTCGACCCTCCTCCTGACGGCCCGGGCGAGGACTCTTGGGTCTAGTCGTCATCACGGCCTCCCTCGCGTCGTCGATGGCGTGGAGGGCCGCCCCAAGTTTTCGTGTGTGTGTAAGATTACTAGTACAACCAAACTTACACAGACAACAGCACCTTGCACTCGTCGTACGGCTTGCGCATGATCTTGATTCGGATGCTATGCACGGGTAGCGAACCCCAGTCGTACCCGGCTATGGCTCGGCGGACACTTGCGAACGCGGCATCCACATCCGGGCCCTTCAATCTCCTCTTGCGGTACAGGGAGAGGTGGTCGCATTTGTTATTGCCGCCGTCGATTGGGCCCAGGATTTCCTTCTTGAGGGCGCGCAGCGCGTCTCTCGATGACCTCGCCAGACCGATGTAGTTGCCCGCGGACCAGTTATTAAATCCTGGCCCGAACGCCACCTCCGTCGGGAGAGTCAGTCCGCGGAAGCGCTCGGCCATCTCCCGCACCTGGCCGGCGCTCAGCCGGCCCTTATGGAACGAGATGTGCCGCGATCCATCCCGCTGGAAGCATTTGTCCTGGATGTGCGGCCACTCGTCGCAGCTCTCCTTGCACCGCGCCAGGCCGGCGCGGAAGCTTTCGGTCGATTCGCGGCAGCACAAGTAGACGAGGCACTCTGGCTTCCGATTCCCGTTATGGTGGCCTTGGGACAGGAAGGACTCGAAGGAATTCCGGGCGCCGTCCACGGGATCCGGAGGCAGGACGTGCTGCGCGATCGGCAGGAGGGCAGGAGCCGCCGCGGCTTGCGCGGGCGGCGGCACGTCCGAGCGCCGCCGTTTCGCGCGCGGCGCGTCGTTTTCAGAATCCGAAGACTCGAGCTCCAGCGGTGCAGCCGAGCTGCCCGTGCCACGGACGACGCGTGGAGTGGGTGTTTCGGCGTCGACGTCGATCGCTGCGGCCAAGGACGCCATAGTGGGTCACTGTGGGCAGGTGTCCAATGTGCGTCGCAGCGATGCGCAGCGATGCCCAGGCGGCTCCGCGCTGTCGATGCGCGTATAGTACGAAGCCCTGCAGCGAGCAGTGGCCTCCACGACGTCGATGCGCGCGCCGCCGCGAAATCGCAGCTAGCGGTCGTAAGACACTAGCGACCGTCGTTACGACGTCGTTGTGACGCTGCCAGGACCCCAAGAATGAAGACAAGAAGCCAACACAAACAAAATGGCGGCGGCGCCACATTACGCCGTCGCGGACAGACATATCACCGGGAAGCGCGCTCGAACGCGGTCTGCAACAACGCCCGCAGCTCGCGCGCGAAGTCGTCGCCACCTAAGACTTTTTCGTAGGGCGCGTCGCCGTCCTGGTCCAGTAACCGCGCGTCGGCGCCCGCTTCCAAGAGCCGCGCCGCGCACGCTAATCTACCAGGAGCCGCCTTGATGGAGGACGCCGTGATGTGCAGGGGCGACGCGGCCGACAGCTGGTTCTGGGCGTTGACATTTGCGCCCGCAGCGATCAGAGCATCTAAAGCATTGGCGTTGCCCCACATCGCTGCTATATGTAGCGCGGTCTGCCCCAGCGAGTTGCCGTAGGACGGGTCCAGGCCTTCACTTATACAAGCTTTGATGGCATTGACATCATCTCTCTGGGCCGCCGCTAATAACTTAGTGGACGGATCGAGGGATGGCGGCGGCGGCCGCGCCTGGAAGGGCGGCGGCGCTAGTGAACGCGCCGCATCATCCTCCAATTGTTCTAACAACTCAATGGCCATGGTACAGACACCCGCGACATCCCGCGCGTCCAAATTCACCACGTTCTCAGTTATTGCACGAGCAATCGCCTCCAGCGCACGATCGCCCTGCTGGGTCAGTCGCGGCCGCGGCCGCGTCTCCGTCCAGGGGATGTCCGCATGGCAAGCTAAGAGCTCATCATGGATCTCGTTGATACACAACGCCACGTCCTCCTGCCTTACTTCGCTCATCCCCATGGGAATCCCGCACATCGCCCTCCGTCCATTTTTGAACACTATCGCAATGGCCACGTCGACGGGCGAGCAGTTCGGGTCGCCGCATTGCACTTCCCGCGCATTGATCAAGACCGTGTCGGGCACGGCTCGGATGGCGGCTTTCACCGTGTCCGGGAGGAGGTCCCTGGCCCACGCTACTACTCGCGCGGAGGCGTTCTGGCGCTGGCCGATCTTGCTGGGGTCGAACATGCCCGTCAGTGCGCGCGGCGCCGGCGGCCGGCGGACGATCGATTTGCGCGCAGCGCCTTGATCGGGGCGATCTGTCTGGTTAGCGCGGTTTTGCGACAGAGCGGCCCTTATTGCTCGCATCTGCCGCTGCCTGCGGGCAGCTGGCGCGACGATTGAGTCTCTCCTGGCCGCGAGGGACCCGTAACGCCCCGCTTCTGGCCTGTTTTAGGCTTGCTCTTGTGCTTGCAAACCTAGTGTGTCAATGTTCGCTAGCTATCAACACGCCTCCGTTTTAACCATGCGTACTCCAGGGCCCGTGTATGGCTCGCCGGCAGGTCTTCGGAGTCATGTGCAGGAGCTAGTGAGCGGCGTCCAGTCGGGCCGCTTGTCGACGCAGCATCGTCTGAAGCGCTTTACCGGGCACCCGTAACGAGTGGAGCGCTTTAGTACACATCAGGTGTGTCGAGGACCGCAGGAACTGCAACTCAGCACTTTGTTTCAGTGCTACGGACAACGCCACGCAAATTTGCTGTAGAAGGCCAGCAGCCAGGCGATACTGACGCGCGCGCGACGAGCGCCGACGAGCGACCAGCGCCAGAGTTGCGACGCAGCTCTCGACGCCAGCCGCCGCGCCAAAGCGCCAAAAGCAAAGATAGGTAAAGGCGCGCAACGCCCGCCGCCGCGCGAGATGTGCCTCGCGAGCAATCTGGTGAAGGAGGCTGCGGCCCACGCCGACTCCGCGGCCGCCGCGGATAAAGCGCTGAGAGAAATAGACCACGAGAAGACGACCTTTACAAGGAGAGAAATTGAATCTCAAAGACATGACCTCGTCATCATCGAAGATCGAATTTATGATGCTGATAAATTCCAATGGGCGCATCCGGGAGGAAGCTTGTTCGTGGCCATGTTTGGAGGTAGAGACGGCACGCTCGCGTTCCAGTCCTACCACATGCGCAACTTTCCGCACGAGAAGCTGCGGCCGTACCTGCGAGGGAGGTTAGCGCCCGGCGAGACGGTCACGCGCTTCGACGAGGACCACCTCGAGCTGTCGAAGAAATTAGGAGGGGCGGCGCCCTACTTCGCGCCGCGGCACCAGCAGTACAAGGCCGCGTTCATCTGGGCGCTCGCGTTTGCGTTGGAGGCCTACGCGCTCACCGTTCGTAGATCGTGGGCCCTCGCCACGGTCCTGGGCTTCCTCTACGCCATGATCGGGTTGAACATCCAGCACGACGCGAACCACGGTACTGAGTCGGCGTCCTTTGACCTTTGACCTTACGCCATCGATGCGCGTCGTCTCCCTCTTCTGATGAAGTGGGTTTCGGACCGCTGCTGTGCTATCGTCGCGGCGCGGCAGAGAGCGCGCGGTCGCGGCGATGGCGTCGTCGTGAGCCTACGGCGAAGTCCCGCGGCTGCCCTCGCGGCCTATGGCTGATCCCGAGCCTCGTGGCCCTTGGGCCATCGAAGAAGCGCCACACTCGCGACAGACCCGGCGGCCCAGGATCTACCCACCAAGACGCCATCGACGCGACGCCATCGACCACGAGCGAGTCCACACACCTCTACCAACGCAGGCGCGATGTTCAAGGACGGCCTCAAGAACATGGCCTGGGGCCTCAGCCAGCAGTGGATCGGCGGGTCGCAAGTCATGTGGCTGCAAGAACATGTTGTATTACATCATATGCACACGGGAGATGTCCACATGGACCCCGACGCGCAGATGGCGCCGGTACGATCTCGGCGTCCCGCGGTGCTGCGGCGCCTTCACGCCATCGACGCGCGTCGTTTCCAGGAGAGGAGGTCGTGGGTGGTCTCTTTTTCGATTTTGGGGCCGTTCGGACCGCGTCGAGCGACCGCATGCTCCGCGCAGGCGATGCGGGGCTACTCCGGGAGTCTCTATTTGCCCTGGATGGTGCTCCAGCACTATTATTTCCTATTGTTGGAGCTGGGCTACTGGGTCGTGCCGAACGTCGGGCACTTTTTCGAAGTCTTGGCTTGGTCTCATAAATTTGAGTATCCTCTCTCAAGATTGGCGATGCCGTGCTGGCGGACGCAGTCTACGTTGTTGCATCTCCTGTACTACGTGCGTCATATTATCTTACCGTCATTGGTCGCGATTCGGGCCTCTTCCCCGGAACAAGTTTTCGGGGCCGTGGGACGCGAACTGGCCGTCAGTCTGTGGATGTCGACGGTCGGCGGCTTCTACCTGGCGTTCTTCTTCTTCCTGTCGCATAACTTCGACGGCGTGCACTTTACGGAGGGCGCCAATGCCGGTGGGGATTGCCAGTACGAGGCCGACAGCGGCTTCCTCAAGCAGCAGGCCGCGTCGTCGTCGAACGTCGGCGGCGAGAAGCTCTGTGTCTTGAACGGCGGCCTGAACTACCAGATCGAGCACCACCTCTTTCCGCGCATCGCGCATAGTCACTACCCGCGCATCTCGAAGAAGGTCCGGCCCTTCGTCACGGCGAAGGGCGGCCAGTACATCCACTTCGACACGGTCTGGGACAACTTGAGTTCGGTGCACAAGTACCTGAAGCGCTTTTCTGATCCCCTTTTCAACCCGGTCGTGAAGGGGCCCTCGCGGCCGACGCCCGAGGAGATGGGGGGCTGATTCCCGTACGTGTAACTATTGAATATCGGTGGGTTGTCTTCGTCGTCGGCGGCGCGCGACGGCGATCGTCGGCGTGGCGAGTCGTCGCCTCGCGCGGCTCAGCAGCGCTGAACGCCTGTGGTGACCTCGGACACGCAGGGGATCTATGCTAGGCGTAGCGGGAGGTGTAGCTACTACGCGTCCTTCCGGTGCGGGAGCGGTCAGGTCAGGAATTTTCGGTTACCCGCAATGCTAGTGGAGCATAATCTCAGGAAGACCTCTCTCCACGCCATCGACGCGACGCCTGCGAGCCGCGACACACTGGTTGATTTCCGCACAGGTGATCATGAAGAACACCATAGAGAATGGCAAGTATGTGAAGAACACCTTCCGCCAGACCTTCTACTTCGAGAATGGCAGCTGCATCATCGACGGAGGTGACGGAAACAATTACTACTTCGTTCAGAGCGATGGCAAGTGTTAGCTATGATGACGTAGTAGTAAAATAGCAGCAGCGCTGCCCAAGAAGCCCCTCCCCTTTCCCTCCCCCCTACTAAGTATCTTTATACGTACCTCGTTCTCGTACCGGCACCGAGTCGCGATGTACTGGGCGGCGGCGCGCGCGTCTAGCCTACTTCGTAGTAAGAGACTACTAAGAGGAGGGAACGTTAAACAGGGCACCCCCAGCGACCCTACTCGCCCTTGTTGATCTGGTCCACGAGCCACTCCATGCCGTCCTGCAACCCCTTGCCCGTCTTCGCCGAGCACTCGACGACGAAGTAGTTGCGCCCCTTGAGCACGGGCGCCACGGACTCCTCGATCTCGCACTGCTCCATCGCGTTCATCAGATCCGACTTGTTGCCATACACGAGGACCGGAATGTCCGCCAGCTTCGCCTCGTCGACCAACTGCCCGAGCTCCATGGACGTCTCCTCCATCCTACGGTGGTCCGCGGCGTCGATGACATAGACCAAAGCATCGGTCTGGTCGAAGTAGTTGCGCCAGTACGGTCGGATGCTCTTCTGGCCCCCGATGTCCCAGACGTTCAGCTTGAAGCCGTCCTGCATGAGACTCTTGATGTTGAAGCCCTGCGTCGGCATGATATGACTAATATCCTCCTCGGAGAGCTTCTTGAGGATCGTCGTCTTGCCCGAGTTGTCCAGTCCCAAGCCCAGGATGCGGGCCTCGTTGTCCGAGCGCTTGAGCTTGCGGAGGAGCGTCTGCGCGCGGGGGTTTTGGTGGGGTCGCGGCGACGGCGTGCTGGGGGATGGTAACGTCCTCTCGACGATGTGTGTGTGGGTGGGCGTCCTCTCGACGGCGGCGGCGCGGCGGCGCGAGCCTCACGGGTCCGAGCCGCCCGCTGCCGCCCTCGCGGGCCGGGCCGCTGGCCGAGGCCGCGGGCCACGGCCGCGGCCCCGGCCACGGCCGCGCGGGCCCAGGCCCGGGCCCGGGCCCCGACGCCGCGCCGGCGCCGGCGGGCGGCTCCGGCGCGCTGAGCCTCGCGCGCGCGCGGCCGGCCGGCGGCCTCACGTCCGTGGTAGCGCCGACGAGTTGGGCAGCGCCGCGCCGCGCGCGCCGCGCGGGGATTCATGGGGCAGGCGCGCTGGGCTGCCCCTGCTTTCGACACGGCGGGCGCACGAGGAGCCCCATCGTTCCCGCCTGTTTTTTTCTTCCTTCACACAAACAGTCGACCGCGTGCGGCTGGGCCCTTCGGTCCGATTGGAATGGCGCAGCGACGATGCCGGCTTACAAACGCCCTGTGCCCGCCACTCTAGCTCTCGGCCTAGTAGCGCCGGCTGGAGCCGTTCCTGTGCCGCGTCGGGGACCCGTCGCAGACTTGGCGCACCGCTTTCTCAAGCGCCCGGAAAACCCGAACCCGACGCAGCTCGTGCCAAGCTGGCCGCGCTTTCGAGCGCCGAATCCGGCATCTAGGATCACGAATCGCTGCATAACGCTGTCCACTCGACGGCACGCAGCGGCTGCAGCAAGTCGCGGCGATTTTAGACGACTAGGAGCCGTCACACACAAAGAGAGCAAGATCTCCGGATGCGCTGGCTCCTGGCCGCGGCGGCCGCGGCGGCGACGACGCGCGCGCTGACGCCGACGCAGGTGCGCAGCCAGCTCGCGCTGACTGGCGAGACCACCGCGGCCCTAAAAACGCAGATCATCAAAGCGGCGAAGGGCACGCGTAACGGCGTCGACGCCGACGAGCGCAAGCGCGCGACCGTCGCCGCTTTGTGTGATGAATTAGAAGCGCGCCAGGACAAGCAGCTCTTTTCTCCATTAACAGGAGAGCATTCCCTGGTCTTCACGACCGTCCAAGGCGGGTCGTCGGGCAAGCTCGGGCCCTTCGTCGGCGACGTCACGCAGACGTTTATTGATGACGTGAAATTCGTGAATTCCGTGGAGCTGGGGCCGCTGCGCCTGGCGCTGCAGGCGAAACGGACGCCGAAGGACGGCCAGACGTATAGGGTCGACTTCGAGAGTTTGGGGGTGGAGCTTTTTGGTTTCAAACTCTTCGAGAAGGCCATGGGCGGCGGCGGCGCCTGGAAGCTGCGCTACGTCGATGATGATTTGAGAATCATGGACATGCCGTCGTTGTTTGTCCTGAAGCGGCGGACGGCGGCGGACGACGTCGGCCTGCGGGACGTGCTCGCCGACCCGGCGCGGTTCATGGAGGACCCGGACTAGGAGTGGCCTGTTTAAGTTTGCACATTAGTCTTTCTCGGCGGCGAGCTGCCGCCGCAGCCGCGCGAGCTCGTCGCCGGCGGCCGCGTGCGCGGCCTGCTTCTCCCGGTCCCGCGCGCCAGAGGCCTGTGCGGCCATGGTCTGGAGCAGGCCCATGCGGAGGAGGGGGATCGTGCCCCCCAGGCCGCCGTCGTGGCAGCCGCCGACGAACTCGCCGCCGACGAAGACCTGGGGCACGGTCCGCGAGCCCGTCCGCTTCGTCAGCTGCGCCCGCTGCCAGTCGCTCGCGGCGACCTCCTTGAAGTCAACAGATGCGTCTGTGAGCGCGGCTTTCGCCTCGTCGCAGTACGGGCAATCCGATGACGTGAAGACGACGACGGGCGCCGCGTCAATTATTTCGGCGATGGGAGTATAGGCTCGCCGCCGCGCCGCGAGGATGGCCGCCTCCTGCGCTTTGGTCGGTGGCTTGTCCCCCAGCCGCTCAAGCTCCTCGTCGGTAAAGTTCTTCCGCCATCCTTTGTAGCTGTTGTTTCTGACCTTGGTGAATTGCTCCCCGTCCCACCCGGCGTTCCGGACGTCCGTCGGATCGGCCGGGATGGACAGCTGCCCCCCGGAGTTGAGGAACAGGGCGTAGGTCCCGCCGCCGAAGAACAGGACCACGGCCGCGCCCAGGGCGGCGTCGAGCATCGGAATTTTGTTGGGCTTGTCATTCAAGGCCCCAGACGCCTTCGCTTGGTAATACCGTTGCCATTGGTCTGATTTCCAGGCGGAGGTTCTCGCGGCTCGTCTTGGATGACTTGTCATACGGTCGCGGCGGTCCCTTCTTGCCCCGCGCCGACAGCGCGCGGCGCGGCGGTGGTCGTGGTCGTGGTCGTGGGAGTCGGGCGAGCCGCATGGCTAGTCGTTAGACTCGCCCAAATCCTTGGGATCAAAGCCCTGCCAGAAGTCCTGGTGGATCTGCTTCTGGTGGTCGGCGTCTCCCGCAAAGGCGTCGATCGGCAGCTCGAGCTCGATCTGCGAGCTCGGGTCCTGCTGGACGAGGGCGGCGGCGGCCGCGGCGCCCTGGGCCGCCTGGACGGCTCTTACGATCTCGGGGGCCCGGTCCATGGTTGTTTTTGGGACCTGCGGCGGCGGGCGTTTTGGCGCGGCGTTTGGTGCGGCGTGCGCGAGGGCCATTTGAGCGCAATTTGGGCGCCGGCTTGACCAGCCCTTAGGGGTCGCCACGCGGCGCGCGCTTTTTTGCTCAAGTCAACCGCTGGCCGGATGCGAGTAGTTGGCGGCTGGAGAGGACGCGGTTGCGTGCTTTTACGTGCTTTTACGGCGGCTTAAACTTGACTCCTTGCTCGCTAGTGTCCTTACTGCCGCTAGCCTCATCTTGAGCCCCAGCTCCGAGTGGCAAAGGCGCCTGCTACGCGCACGCCTGACGCTCTTGAGTAAAGATGAGGTGTCTCCGACTGGTCGCTTTGCTGTTCGGCGCCAGCTCTGCGTTTGTGGCGCGACCAGGTGCGCTGCAAGCGGCTAGGCCGCGGCCTCCTGTTGCGCCGTACGAGCGGCGGTCCGCACCCCGCGTCCGCAGAACGAGAGACGCCCGCCGACGCGCCATCGATGCGACGATCGTCTGCGCGCACATTTGCCGGAGCGAGCGACACGCGTGACGTTCTTGAACGCCCGTCAGAGCGAGCCGCGCCGCACAACGCGCGACGAAACGCCAAACGCGCAGGTCCGTCGTCACGAACAGCCTCTTCGGCCTCGGCGCGCCGGAGCTCGTCGTCATCCTCGGCTTGGGCGCTTTTGTGCTGGGCCCGGACAAGCTCGCGTCGATGGCGAAAGACTTCGGCAAGGTCGCGGGCGAGCTCAAGGACGTGCCCAAGGAGTTCAAGGAGGGCCTGGAGGAGGGCGAGGCCGCCAAGGCCGCGCGGATGTTAGAGGAGGGCGACACGAAGGAGGAGTCGGCCTAGGTCCCAGATACTAGTAAGAATTACTCCTCCGCGGGCGCGGCTTCCGGCTCCGGGTCCTTCGACTCCTCTCGCCGAAGCTTGACTGGAGACGGCTCCTCGACCTGCGTCAGATGGCTCAAGTCACCGTTCAGCGCGTTCTCGAGATCTTCAAAAGCTTGCTGCTGCATGACTTGAGTTTTTTTCAGCTTCTGGATCAGCTTCATCTCCTCGCGCTCCATGCGCGCGACCTCCTTCTCGCGTAGCAAAGTGGCCTTCTCCTCCTCCTTAACTTTCCGTTCATAAGCTTTTCTGTTCCTCTTCAGAATGCCCTGCATCTCTTGTTGTTTCCTTTCTCGCAATTTCGCTTCGTGCTCCTTGACCTCGGCGCGTTTTCGTTGTTTTTCTACGACGTCAGCCAACTGCTCGGCCCGAATTTCATCCCGAGCATGGGCAGCTTCTGAACGAGCCTCGCGAACTTTAGCAAACTTGAGCTGCTGCACGTGCTGCATGGCGAGTTGCCTGTTTCTACGAGCCTCGGCTTCGGAGGCTTTGTTGGCCTCGGCCTCCAACTTCCGTCGCCGCTCATTGCGCCGATGTCTAGCCTCCCTTTCGGAATGGTGGCGCTCGTGCTCGATGCGCACGGTCAGCACTTCTTGCGCCCGCTCCTTCGTCTTTTCGATTTTTTTATAGGCTTTACGCTCCTCTTTTTTCAGCAGCGCGATCCTATTCACGAGCAAGCGCTTGTCGTGCTCGGCCTGCTTCTTCTTCTGTTTGACGAGGAGCATCTTCGACTCGAAGTCGGACTGCTCCGTGGCGACGGAGCGCGACATGGTGGCGGGGCTGCCCTTTGCCCTTTGGTGGTGGCTGCCCTGTCTGGTGGTCTTGTGAGGCGCTGCTCCCGCGAGGCGCTTGGATGCGCTTGTATGAAACCGTGGAGCACGCGGTGGCGGCGTGGGGCTGCCCTCGCGCGCTTTGTGGCCGTCCGGCTTGCGCCTCTGAGCCGCGTTGCGCCTCTGCCCCGTCCGGGAGTTGCCGAGCGGCGCGACGCTTCCGGCCGCCAGCGGTCGCGACCGGAGGAGTACTGTGTGGCACTAAGGAGGACTCGTGCAAATCGCATTAAAAACGCGCTAGAGGGCCTAGCTAGCATCGTCGCGCGTCATCGCGGCTGTTTTCGGCCTCAATATTGCAGCAGGCGGACGGCAACGCACTGGTAGTGACGCTACCGTGCTGCGCTACTGACACGCTGTTGCTTTTGCAACCCATCGACGTGTGCCTCTAGCATCCAAGACAAAGCAGCCGTGTCACACCCGCGTCGCGAGCTGCATCCGCACAATTGCATACTGCAACACACGTCTGGATTAGCAGCAGCAGTGCACGCGCTACGGTGGAAGGCAAACGTTTTGCAAGCCAGCGCCATCGACGCGTACATCTCGAGCAGCCAGGACAAGCGGCGAGCAAAGCGATGCCGACGCGCCAGCAAAGCGCGCTCGGCCGCCTATTACTAGCAGGCCTCGCCGTCCTGACCGTCGTCGCGGGCTGGGCGAGGTACACCCATGCGAAACGAAAAACAACCACCACGAGGATCCCGCCCTTCGCCACGCTCCCGCCCCACTTCGCCCCACCAGAAAAAACAAGGTGGGGCCGCGGTTCAAGAGCGCCCTACCCCACCGGCGCCTACTGGCTCAACGCCGCGCTCGGCGACGTGCCCGTCCCGGCGACGCCCTACCAGGTCGCAATCACGCCCAAGGGCGCGCAGCTCTCCTACGGCTTTAAAAGAAGGCGGGCGACGTCCGAGGCGCAGCTCGACCCGTTTGGGGTTGATTGGTTCGTCCAGCCCGTCCCAGATGGTTCTGATGCGGCGACCGTCGCTGCCGACGCCGCAGCAAGGGTGAAGCGCGTGGAAACTGAGGCGGGCGGCTTCGTCGCTGCTGGGGATGCTTTATATGGCGCCTCGAACCGGACGCAGAACGCGACGCTCGAACGACGTTCTGCTTTAGGCGCGACGGCGGACTACGGCGGCGTTGGTGTGGTATTATGCAAGGGCTCTCCCCTGATAGCGGTCGAGGTCGATAAAGGTAAAAGTGTGGTCCTAGCGCCGGGCGGCGCTGGTGAAGGCGCTGCTGGACGTATCAAGAGTGTGGAGATGAAAGATGACATTAGACTCGTCACGCTCAAGGACTCGTCACAATGGGTCTTGGTCTCGCTAGGCTGCGACGTCGCATTATCATCCAAAGGTGAAGCGTTTGGCGTCACCGCCTCGTCAAGTGCGTGCGTCGTGCGTATTGGTGTTTCGCCACAAACGAAGGAGGACTGGTCCATGTTACGGAAAGCCGCAACGACGTATTCTGTGGGAGGCGCGCCGGCCTTCGACCTGAACGGCCCGGATCCTGGGACTTATCATCTCAGATGGGACAAGCGAGGGGATGATGACCTCTACATGCTCGCGGCGCCGCACCACGTCTCCACGTTAGTAGATTCATCTGTGGATGAAGGGCGAAGTCATCTCACCGGAGCCAAGGGCCCGATGCATTGGTTCAAGGGTGATAGTTGGAAGCTGCGCGAGGCGCTGCCGGACGTGTCGCTGGCGTCAGCGTCGTTCCGGGACGGTAAAGTTGACGACACTACTGTCAATACAATAAAACAGCAGTGCGAGAGGGACGTGAAGAGGCCGCACCGGACGCGAAGTAGCGGACGGGGCGCCTACGGCGCGTTGTATTTCGAAGGGAAAGAAATGGGAAGGCTGGCGCGTTTAGCTTTAGTTTGTGCCGACGCCGGTGCTGACGAGGCCTCGCAAAAAGCGACGAATGACCTCGCGACGCGGTTAGCAAGGTGGCTCGCGAGGGATGATGTTGTGGGGAGAGACAAGACCTGGGGCGGCACGGTCGCTCGATCGGGATATCCCATAAATAGCACAGTGGGAGCGACGGGCGACTCCTTCGCGGACTTTGGCAACGCTTTATTTAGCGACCACCACTTCCAGTTTGGCTACTACGCCTACGCCGCGGCGGTTGTCAAAGCCTTACACGTCGATGGTTCTAGACTGATTGATCAATGGCGGCCTAGGTTGGACGCTCTTGTGCTGGACTACGCGAATCCGCCGCGAGGTTACCAAGCCTACTCTCGCTCATACCCGGAGCACGGCCGCCACAAGGACTGGTACGAGGGCCACTCCTGGGCGACGGGTCTCGTGGCGTACCCGACCGGGAAATCCCAGGAAAGTTCGTCGGAGGCGGCGCACGGCTACCTCGGTGCGGCGCTGTACGGCGACGCGATCCACGACGCTTCACTAGCGGCGTGGGGTCGACTGTGCCTGGCGACGGAGGTGCGCGGCGCGCAGACGTACTGGCGCATGGATCCACAATCAGACGTCTACGATCCGGCCTTCGCTATTAATCGCGTCGCGGGCGGCGTGGCCGGCGGCGCGGCGGTAGCGACGACGTGGTTCGGCAGCAACCCGGAGTACGTCCACGGCATCAATTGTTTACCTGTCCTGACCGGTTTGACGGACTTGTTAATTGACGGCGAGGACGCGTGTGCCGAAGCGCCGATCTTGACCCAAGCTTTGGCGCGAAAGCACAAACCTGTGGAGCCATCATGGCGCGGCTTCGCCGTCGCGTCGTTGGCCGCGGCGTCGCCCGACGAGGCCTGGGCCGAAGCTATCGAGCTCGACGAGGCCAAGTTCGACGACGGCGCGTCCAAAGCTAATTTGTTACATTGGGTCGCCGCCTCGAAGGCGATGGGCCCGGCGCCGGCCTGCGGTGACGTCGAAGCGTCGAACGCCACCGAACTGCCCTGGAACGCTTCTGATGTGGCCGACCAGACGTGCGACGGCAACCTGGCGTGCGCGGCGCTGGGCCTGAGCGGGTTCTGCTGCCCGCAGAGTGACGGCTACATGTTTGGGTGCTGTCCCGTATTGAAGTAGGCTTATCTAACTATCGTATATATCTACTATGGCGACGCGCCGCCCCAGAACGGGCTCCGCGCCTTCGAGTCCGACCCCGAGCGCGTGAGCTCGATCTCCGAAGGGTTCGATGAGCTCGCGCTCCCTCGTCGAAAGTCGCCCGCGGGCTGGACGCTTCCGCCGCGCCGCCGGTCAGGCGTGTTGAGGTCCGGTCTTGGTCTTTCACCTCGTGGCTCGGCGACGGGGTCGCGGGCCGGGCAGAAGAGCGTCCGGCCCGGCGCTTGTTTTTTTTTTGCATCGGAAGCCTAACATCTTCCAGGCGGCGCCGGCGAGGAGGCCCGCGATGATGACGGCCTGCGATGCGCACTGTGACTGCCACTGACTGAGTGGCGGGCGCGCACGGGGTTCATAAGCACCCGGCGCGGCACATCGCCCGGCGCCCGCGGCCCCGCGCACGAGAAAATTAATTGTCGGACGCCGGCGCGCGCGAAAGTCACACCAATTGCGATGCTGCTAGTGCCGGCCATTACTGCGGCGGCGTCGCGTGCGCCGCGACGCGGACGTGCGATTAAAAGAGAGTTCTTGTCAGTGAAGGACCCCGCCGCCACGTTCGACGATCTCTGCGCGGCCGTGACGACGCTCGAGGACACAGAACGGACAGCGCGGCGCGTGATGGGCGGCGCGCACCCGATCACAACGGGGATAGAGTTGTCCCTGCGAAACGCGCGAGCCGTGCTCCACCGCAGCGAGACTAGCCGTACGTAAGCATGAATTAACTCACCCCCTTCGACGCATTTCTCAAACCGGCACCGAGGCACGTCGCCTTGACAACTCCCTCCTCCTGCGCCAATCGGAACGTCACCCCTAAAAACTTCTTGACGAGGCGCAGTTGCGAAATCGCGCGCGCCGTCAGCGGACCGAGCACACAGCTCGAGGCGTCGTCGGCGCCGCAGGCCATCAGCGTGAGTAATAGTGGTTGCGTCGCGGCGTCGACGCAGCCGCCGCTCTTCACTTCCGCGACCAGCGCGCGCGCCGCGCCCTCACCTAAAGCCTCGGGCGACGCGTCGCCTTGCATAGAGGAGGCGTCGCGCTCCGCTCCTCGCGCCAAAGAGTCGTTCTCCGCGATCAAGACGATGCCGACGCCCGCGACCGGCGCGCAGTCGCGCTGCGCCGCGGCGTCCGTCGCGACCCTTACATCAACTTGCAGGGGCTCGAGGAACTCTCGAGCTGCTGCCGCGCATCTATTGGCTAACGCCGGCGCGCATCTGGTCGCGTAGGCCACGCCCCGGACTCGTTTCGTTTGTGACGGTGCGTCAAGGTCGACCGGGTCCAGCGTCCTTACGCAGGGACACCTGAGTACGACGGACCCGGCCTGCTTCGTCCAGTCCCGCTTCTTGTCTCTTGTAGAAGCTTCCCGTCGCTCGACGTCGATGGCGCAGCCTTTACAGCCAAACCGTTCTAGTACCGGCGCCGCGATCTTCGACAACGCGTCGGCGGACCGCGCTTTGTCGTTGCCGCAGGTCACGCCCTTCAATGTTAAATGTAAGGGCTTCGCGCCGAAGGGCGCCAGCGGGAGAAGAGCCGACAGGAACCACCCGATCGGCCTTCCAGAAGGACCACAGTCGTGCTCGATACTCCCACCGCATAAGGTTCCCGGGCTGTATCTTAGCGTGGTGCCCGTCTCGTCTATACTTATACGCGACCCGCTCGTGAGCTTGTCTAGGAGGCGCACGAAGCTCGCCTCGTCGCCGCGCAGGCCCGGCCGCTCCGCGTCGGCCCGCAGTCTTCTAATTTCTATTGGCCTTCTTGCTAAAGTGGCTAATACGAGTCGGCTGCGCAGGTCGCGCGCGCCTGCTAATCGGAGGGGCGGTCTCGTGCTGCTGCTGGACATTGCTGTAAGTGCTACTTTGTGGACAGCGCGGCGATGGCGTGATGCGTGGCGCTATCGCTTTCAGGCCAGCAAGTGATGCTTGATAGCAACTACCAGGTGCTTTGGGGCGAGCAATAACAGCTCACAGGACGAACTAGGGCCCAAAAACCTCTATCGCCCTGCTAGCGTAAAAGGACACTAGCAAGCAAAGCAGCAACTCCGCACCGAGTCCCGTACAGGGCACCCGAGCGACCTTACGGCGGCCCCAGACGTCCCATATATACCGCGGAAGACGTAGAAGCTGCCGCCGAGCTCTTACGTCTCGCGCCGACGCCGTACAGCAGTGCTCCAAGGTCGGTGCACTGGAGCCGGCATTGCCCGCGCGCCGCCGATACGCCGTCGCCGCGGCCCTAAAACGTCGTCCAGACCAAGCTAGACGCCCGCGCGCCGCCGTTACGCCGCCGCCGCGGCCCTAAAAGCACGACGTAGACCATGGGCAACCAGTGGGCCAAGGAGGTCGGCGGCGAGCTGCCGCCCGGCTCGCGGCCGCGGCCCGAGAATGCGCCCATCCCGCCGACGGGGCAGCGACCCGTCTCGGACCGACCTCGAGCCGTCGCGCCGGGGCCTGCTACTTCTCCTAGACCGCCCGAGGCACCAACACCACCGAACCGAGGCCAACCGATGGACGTCGACCAAACGACCAGTAACGACGATGAAGAAGAAGTCCCGACGGTCTTCCGGTGGGAGCACGGCGGGCGCCAGGTCTTCGTGACGGGCACGTTTAATGATTGGACGGCGCAGATCCCGATGCATCGGAGCGGCAACGACTTCACGTATATCCACAATCTGAAGAAGGGGAAACACGCGTTCAAGTTCGTGGTGGATGACGAGTGGCGGTTTGCCCCCGATCAACCGACCGTAGCAGATATTGAGGGAAGGATCAACAATTTTATTGATGTGACGGACTTCGACGCCTACACGGGCGACGAGAACTTCCTGGAAAGGAGGGGTGCGGTGAAGGACGACGACGAGAAGTACACGCGGGAGATTCCGGACCTTGACGAATATACGAAGGATCCCCCCCCATTACCGCCGCACCTGCGGCACATCATCCTGAACAAAGCGCCTCCCAGTGGTGATCCGAACGCCCTGCCCGTGCCCCAGCACGTGGCCCTGAATCATCTTTATTGTACCGCTATTAAAGATGGCATGATGGTGCTGGGCGTGACTTTGAGGTACCGGCAGAAGGCGTGCACGACGGTGTACTACTCCGTATCATAAGTATAGTCTAGCTCCTACTGAGGGCCATCAGGGCGAGCGCGTCGGCGTCGTCGTCGTCGCTCGTCGACGGCGGCGTCCGCGCGGCGTCGAGCTCGGCCGTCGCCACGACGTCGTAGAGCAGCGCCGCGTCCTCGCCCGCGGCGCCGACCTGTGCGGAAATGAAGTTGCGTCGACCGCTATCGACGCGATGCTTTCCGCACGGGCAAGTACCGCCGGAAGTTCCGACACCTTCCCGCAGCGCTTCGCCCGTCGTCGCGCGGATCCGCGGGAAACGCCCCCCGTTGGAATCCGTCGCGAATCCGGACGAAGTTCGAAAAGCGCTGGCGAACTCGAGGCACGCCTGGATGCTCGAGGAGGGGGACATGTTTGATCGTCTGAAATCAACGCATGCGCACAGCCCGCCGCCTAAGGACCCATGACTTATCATTACCACCGCGGCGAAGGCGTCTGCGTGGTACGCCATCGACGCGCGAATAAAGACCCATAATCTTACACGGGAGGCTTGATGTCCGGCACCGGCAGCTGCAAGTAGGCGAGCACGCGGTCCTTGGCCGTCACGACGGCGTGCGGCGCCGCGCCCGCACTGATCAGCACGCGGTCGGCGCCGAAGTCGTCGTCACTCATCGCTAGATCGTTGTCCGCATTCGCCGCCAACGCGGCCGGCGCGTCCGCCGCGATCAGCGTATAGACGGCAGGCAGCCCGTCGATCTTCCGCCGGAACCGCGGTTTGTTTTTATCCGCGTGGGGATCCCGCAGGTTCCAGCCCGTCACGAAGGCGCAGTCCGACGCCATCAATAACTCATTATTTCGCTCATCCGCTTCGAGGCATCTGATGGATGCAGTGGACTTGTAACTTCTTACAATTTCGCCCGTCTGCGCATACCGCGTGCAGAACCAGCCTCCCGACTCGCATTCCTGGAAGCCACCAGCTAGTGAAATCCAGTTAGCATGTGAATCGATATGTACGGCACCGCACCAGTGCTTCTCGTCCGGTAGGTCTTTACAAGCTTTGCGGAACGCATCATCCACACCCGGTATTTCTTTGACGACCTTTGCCGAATCCCTTAGATCGAGTAACTTGCAGGTGCCGTCCTCGGAGCACGAGGCCGTCACGTGGGCTTCGGACGCGTGGCACAACGCGAGGATCATGTCGGAATGAGCTTGGATTTCGTCCATGATTTTGCCTGTTTCTATATCTCGCCTTCGGATTGTACCGTCGCCGTCACCGCACAGCACGGTACTGCCACCGGCTTCTACCACGAGCGCGTTGCACTCTGGCGGAGGGGGAAAGCTCCCGTCCGGATATTGTGTTGCTGGTGACTGGTGGAGCCTGCAATGACTGCCGTCGCTCCAGTTCGAGAAGGCTATGCCTTTATCTCCACCAGCACAAAGGATCGGTTTTTGTTTGTCTCCAGCGACCGCGAGCGCGTAGACGCGTCCTAGTTGCGACGGCTGCGGCTCGCCTATAGCTCTACCGTGCATGTCCAACCTAAAAATTTGGTCGAAGGTCGTGCCCATGGCCAGGACGTCGTCGTGGAGGCACATGCCGAAGACACTCGACTCCTCTACTTTTCTTTGATTGCAGATCTGGCGCGCGTACTCGTCTTGGGGCAGTTGCGCAAATCTTGCTAGTTCCTGGAAGGAGAGCTTCTCGAACTGGGCCATGGTTGGTTGTGTGCTGCGACGCGCGGCGGCAGGCGGGGCAGCGAGCTAGGTGAGCAGCTCAACAAGAGTTGCCAGACGTCGTCCCCGCGGTCGCTGGTGATCGGTGGCAAACACAAACGGTTGTCTGATGAGCGTATAGCGCGGTATCGCCGTGTCGCGACGCTGCTAAAAACACTGAGTTTGCTAGTGTCTTACTTCGCTAGCTTCGATATCTGGGCAAAAGGCCAAGCTCGGCCCAAGCTGCGCTAGTTAGTCTCAAAATCGGTCCAAGCATCGCACTAAAACATCATTGATCGCCACTGCAACCTCCCGTGCATTCGAGCATCGATAACACCAATCCGGCGCTGCAGCCTCTCCCACGTGGGAACACGTGCATAGTACTCAATGGCCAGCTTCCCGCAGCCGCCGACGCGCATCAAGCTGCGGCGCGACGCGATCATCCATGCCATCGCCTGTCATGACGAATTGTACGCCGTCGGCGACGACGAGGCCCTCACCGTCGTCGACGCGAGGACCGATCACAGTATGAGGCGTTTCGAGGACATGGGCACGGTGCTGAGCGTCTGTTTTATGGGAGACCGCGTCGCGGCCGGGACGCTGCGCGGCGTCGTTTCATTAAGAAAGCTGTGCGACCATGAAACGTGGGATCGGAGCTGCGGCTGCGGCAGCGACGAGCTTGCCCTCGCGCCGGCCAGTTCCGAACGCGAGGGCGTGCGGGCAATCGCGGCGACCGGGAGCCGCCTCGCGGCCGGCGACGCCGCGGGGAGGGTCTGCGTGTGGTACGTCGGCGAAGCAGGTACGCAGCCGCTCTTCGCCCTCAAAGCCGCACGCGATAGGACCTGCGCCGTCGAAGGGCTTGCGCTGCACGGTACCTCGTTGGTCGTGGCCCGCTCGGCGCTCGGCGCGACGCAAGTGCCCCTCTTGTCGGCCTGGGGCCTCCACGAAGACACGCCCCCGGAGGTGTCGTGGTCGTCGGACGAAGAGGATAATGAAGATGCGAGCGACGACGGCGACGAGTTTGATCCGTGGCACCCTTCACTAACACAGCGCCTGGTCGTGAACCCCTCTTCCATGAATGTCGACGTCCACGCTGTCGCGCGCTCCGACACAATGCTCGTCGCCGGGGCGTCCGACGGCTCGGTCGCGGCGTGGGATACTTCTACGTTCGAGGTCCGGTGGCGCGGCTCCGTCGGCGCGAGCGTCCAGGCGATCGCGTTAGCCTCAGATAGGGTCATTATTGTGCCCATCGGCGTCGGCGCGGCGGCGGCGCCGGTCTATCTCCCATCTGGCGCATTCGCGGACCGGGTCGCGCTCGCGCCGCCCGCGCGAAAGCCGATCGGCGGAGCGAATTGTGATGGGTGCGGCACGCCTTCCCTAATATGGGACGGCAGCGTGCAGCAGGGCTGCCCCGTCTGCAGCGCCGGGACGGTCGTGAACGCATGCGCGCTCGCGCGCGACGGGAAGCGGCTCCTCGCGGGCGGCTACGACCGGAGCCTCCACGCCTGGGACCTCTCCTCTGACCGATGACGGCCGACGTCTAACGCCATCGCCGCGAATATCACTCCTGTAACACACTGTCACTTACACAACAAGACTACACCATCGCCGACTCGCTCCCGCCCGACTCCTGGCGCCCGATCTTCTCGTATCCTTTCTTGGGTTTGCGAGCCATCGACCGCGCCGGCACGGTCAAGCGCGGCGGAATGACCAGGTCCGCGTCAAATCTGAGATTGGAGAGCATGACGCCCGGGTCGCCCGAGATGTGCGGCGTTTTCCGGCGTCTCACTTCGTAGCGGATGCCCGCGCAGCAGACCGCTATTGAACTTCCAATGGCCACGACGATCAGGAAGAGGCGGAACGACGCGTAGCCCCGGTTGCTGTCTATCGTTTCTGTCGACGACGTCGATAGCGCCAGCAACACGAACTGCGTCCCGATCTGGTCCATGTTATCGTTGTCGTCGTTCACGAGTATAAGCCGCCTCTCGCTACCATGAACGTCGGGGCAGAGGCACATGCCCTCGTAGTTGTCCACTTCTAGGTCAGATATTGTGGACCCGTCGCCACTCCTCATGCCGTTCACATCCCACTCTATGAGTAGTTTTTTGTCGAAGACACCGTCGGAAGGAGCAGCCTCGTACAGTCTGATGGTATTCGTCGTCTGAAAGGTCCGTTCCAGCACCAACAAGGATGTCTGGAGAGATTCAAATTCGACGACTCCCAGAGGCGTGCCGTCGAGCGACGACGCGGTGTAGCTGATTGTTGAAGCCGGGAGCGGCGGGTTCGCGAGCGACCCTGCATCTAGTGACCACGCGTAGACGTCGTGGTGCGTTTCATCATCTCCACTCAGCGCGTATTCTGGTGTTGTCGCCACGTAAGTCTGGTCATCTAAACCTAAAGCTCTACCGGAAGCGAGCGTCAGGGCCTCGAAGCCCTTGTTGTCGAGGACTCGATCCAAGGCGTCCTGCGGCGGCGCGAAGGGCGCGCCTAACACACTACCCGTGATCTGGTCCACCTCAAATATGCCTAGTTCGCTGCCCTTGTGCGCGTGCGCCTCCGTGGAGACGAGGACCGTGCCGTCCCTTTCAATGGCAATGCCCTCGGAGTCGGCAGAAGGCTGCAGCGCGGTCCTCCGTTTTGGATTGACCTCGAACGGGTCTATCGTGACATCGGCTTCAACCAAAGCGCCCTTGTCGTCGACGAACAGCGCCGTCGTCGCGTCGACAAATCTACAAGCCGACAGCTCGCTGAGGGTCTGGCCGTCCCTCAGGGTGTGGCCGACTGGTAATAGCTGGGACGCGAGGACTTTGACTTCTGTTACTTCGAAGGCTGTCGTGAGCGGCAGTAACGCAGCGGCGGCCGCGAGCGTGGCTCGGGTCCGCCGTCTCCGCATCCTCCTGTGGGCAGGCCTCCTGGCCTGGTGGCACGCGCTCGTATATCACGCAGCGCTGCAACGCTGGCCGGCGCGATCGATACGTGCCTTGAATCCTTTCTTATCGCGTAACCGCCCTCTGAATTCCGTGAAATGCTCGACCCAAAACTTTCAGCTAGCGGCGTAAAGACACTAGCAAGAGCAGGAGCAAACTCAAGGCTGCTATACATCCCCGCGAGTGCTTGCCAGGTTGTTATACCGGGCTTAAGACGTTCCTTAGCATAGCCTCGTTGCCGCTCCACTTCGCAGCGCTTCAATCGGTACCCCGGTTGGTTTTTAAGCGCTCCTGTCGCTGACCGCAGTTTTGCGCCAAATTCAGCCGCGATGATCTACAACACGGAGTCCTCGCTCTTCCAGAGCTTCCTCTCGAGCGGCAAGCACAAGCCGACCTCGGATGAGGTGATCGACGCGCTCAACGTGATCAAGGCCGAGACGCCGAACCGGTCGCCGGAGCAGATGGCCGCGACGCTGCGGGCCAAGTACCCGCAGTGGGTCTTGGAGGACCTCGACTGGGCAGAACTCAGCCGCAAGATGGGCGACGACGATTAATTGCCGCGTCCGCGGCGGCGGCGACGGCGCGGCGGCGCCCCGCACCGGCCGTGTGGCACGGCGGCGCGGATAGGGTAAAATTGACTTCTCTCCTTAATACACCTCGTCTTACGCCACCGGCGCGCGCCCCAGAGCCAAAGACTCGCGCAACCCCAACCTTACGCAAAGGACCCCAAGCCTAGAACGAGTCCACGAGGAACTTGTTGACGAACTTGTTCAGCAGGTCGCCGGGCTTGGAGTTCTCGTTGGAGTCGTCGAAGTCCGCCGGCCGGTCTTTCACCAAGCCGCCGAACCAGGAGACGGCGTGGTACCGGTCGCCCTTGAAGACGTTGCGGCCGTGCAAGACCCGGTAGTTGTCGCACAATAAGACGTCTCCCGGCTGCATGGGAATATCTTGAATGTTCTTCTGCGAGACTTCGTTGATGTGATCTAAATCTTCCGAAGGGATGGGCGACAAATCGCCGTAGAAGACCTCGGTCATGCCGACCTCGGGGACCGTGCAAGGCCTTCGATCTCTTAAATAACGAGCATGGTTGTGGATGTTGCAGAACCACAACAACTCGCCCGTGACCGGGTGCCTGTTAAACGGCGACGCGATCTGCTCGATGGCCTGCATGCGCATGGGCTTGCCGTCGGCGCCGTACTTCATCTCCAGGTCCATGTCGAACTTGGGCGCGACCAACTTGTCTACGAGGACGCGAGCCCCTTCCATGATGGGCTCCTTCAATCTAACCTCCGTCTTCTTGGGTAGGCCCGTCTTGTCGACAATAATGT
>JACLAA010004837.1_pt1 | contig 28574 bp, 23 predicted proteins | sample 8027891 | NCBI WGS metagenome assembly JACLAA01 (sample SAMN15724900, study PRJNA655200) | protist metagenome | isolation source: fluorescence activated cell sorting (FACS) single amplified genomes of... | place: Spain: Blaines Bay Microbial Observatory, Mediterranean Sea | collected 2016-01-19 | reverse complement strand
CCTCGGGTCCCTGAAGAACGAAGCCGACGACCACCTCAAGGACTGTGGGTGGGGTACGGACGATATAAAGAGGCTTAAAGAAGAGGAGGGTGGGATGCTCCATTTCGATGCTCTCATCTTGGGTGGTTGTAAGTTCTACTGCCTCAGGAAAGAGGGGTGTGAGGATATTACAAAATGTAAAGGATACAAAAAAAGTAAAGGTGAGGAACTCTCCTTCGAAGACTTCGAGACGATGGCTCGTGGAGGCGAAAAAACGCAGAAGCAGGTTCAATTTCTCTGCCCCAAAATGAACCACCTATCTGTGGATGAAAAGTTCTCCATGCGCACCCCCAAGGTCACGAAGAAGTTCCGCTTTCTATACAACAAGGGTGTCGTCCACGATGACGGCACGATCACGAGTTTTTACAATTAATTTTCGGTTTCCTCCTAAGGTTGCTTAGACCCGCTGTCCCGTGTCTAAACTTCGCTGACTTAAGGGAACTCGCACGGGAGTTCGTGCCTGAAATGACGGGAGGGCAAATCACACTTTTGGGTTGTCGAGGGTGTCTGGATACCCCTGACTTAAGGGAAAGTGGCGAAAATTGCGTCTCGTTTTGGTAAGGGTTCGTGCTTGGTGTGTTTTGCGATTTTCGGGCGTTTTTGGCGTTTTTGGCGAAAACGGTTTTCACGGGAGAATGTGCCTGAAATGACGGAACTCGAGGGATTTTCGTGAAAGTGGAGAAATTGGCGAAAAATGGGGAAAAGGGGCAAAACTACCACCCCCTAAGCCCCCAGCAATTCGCCGATGCCGCGCGCGCGCGTCTTTCAGCGCGACGCCCGACGCTTGCTCCCCGCGGCTTGAGTCGCGCGCGCAGCCCGTCGATCGCGGCGCCGCTCGGCACGCGCGCCGCGGCTCCGTCCACCTCCGCGTCGGCGACGTCTAGCAATTCGCCACGCGACGCCCGACGCTTCCTCCCCGCGGCGCGCTCACCATGCGTCCAACTCTGAAACAGGCGGCTCCGGCATGAACGAGAACCGGTTCAAGGTGGTGTCCAAAATGGCCATGGACTGGGAGAACTGCACCAGATCCGACGTACGTCTCATCTTCATGTCCCCCGACCACCGGAACTCTGAGATCCGCGAGCAGGTCAACGACAGCGTGGCGACCGCCGTGCTCCGGCCATGGCAGATTGAGCTGTTTGAGCTCCTCGAGCAACCCGTCGTGGCTCGCAAAATACACTGGTGGTTCGAACGTACCGGCAACACCGGGAAGACCTTCATGGCCAAGTACCTCGTGCTCAAGTTCGATGCCGCCGTCGTGCAGTACATGCGCAAGGAGGACATGCTGCACATGCTGTGCAAGAAGATCAAGGAGACCACGAGCGTCGTCGTCTTTGACCTAGTTCGCACGACGTCAAACACCGACTGCCTCAAGGTCATTTACGAGGTCATGGAAATGGTCTCAGATGGCGTGCTCAGCTCCGGAAAGTACGACTCCATACAGATGGCTATCCAGCCTGTGCACGTCGTAGTGTTTGCCAACTACCCCCCGGAGACGCGCACTATGTCCATGGACAGATGGGCTGTCCGCGAGATCTCGTGAGCCAAAATCGATTATTTAATAACTCAACCTCTTACATCGTTAAAACTGCTTGTATCGGGCAAAATCGATGATTAATAACTCAACCTCTTACATCGATAAAACTGCTTTCAAATCCCGATACCGCTCCTATCAAATCCTCGATGCAGCCTATCGCGAGATTTATTCTGAAAATTTATTACCACCTTTATTTCTTCTGTTTATTTCGCTTCGTTCTATCTCATCAAGAAACCTCATCATCAATAATAATAATGAATAATGAGATATTTATTTAAGTCGTCTGGTTTTCGCGCAGAGCACTCATCCTCCTCTCGCGTCCTGGGCCGCTAACCGACGAAAATGCGCAGTATACTCTACCCTTTCAAGTTTGTATCGCATACCGCTACAGGTTTGCTTCAAGTTCTGCGAGGCGGCTCTTGGCGCTCCTCGATTTCCCTCGACGCAGAAAGCGCTTATGTGGACAGTGTTTGGCAAGAAGGAGGTGAAGACTTGTGTGAAAGAGATCGCCACTTTCATCAAGTAGGGGCGACCTTCAGGGGCAAAAGGATAACAGAAGAACAACACGAAGAACTGTGTAATTCGGTCATTCGCGGTCTACAGCTCAACAAAACGGTATGTGATGCATGTTGTCCTCGTTTTGATGCCTTCAACTTAACTTGTTTCCCGCTCCTCTTTCCCCAGGACGTTCTGATTGACCTATGCTGTGGAAATGGCATCGTGACATCGGTGTTAGCTAGACACTCTTCCATGACAGTAGGAGTAGACTTTTCTAGTCGCCTCCTTGACGTGGCGCAGCAGAGTTACAATGCCGTAAACATCAGCTACAGGAACATGAACCTGTTGAATCCGGATGAGTCTCTCTTCAAGGAGTTTCCTCCTATTACGAAAGTGTCGTTTCATTCTGCAATCCAATACTTTACCAAGTCCGAAATTTTGTCCATCCTACTTTTCTTCAAATCTTTAGGGAAAGGAAATAAAGTGAAGGTACGATCGCTAAATATGCGGTGAAATGACAAGAGGTTCGCTGACTAACCGCATATCTTTTTACAGGTCTTTGTAGGTGCTATCCCAGACAGATCACGCAAGTCTTTGTTCTACGGAGCAACTTTTCGAGACAGGGCTAGATACTGGCTGCGGTTGATCGAAAGAAAGAGTGACGTCATCGGGTCTTGGTGGACTCCGGCAGACATCGAGTCCCTTGCCAAAGAGATGGATGGCCAGTGTGAATGTTTCCAGCAAGATGCCGTGCAGCATACTTCACACTACCGATTCGACGCAATACTCACTCTGCCGTAGGTAATGCCAAGCGGGTTCCTTATCGAGGTGAAACGAATTATTCTCTGCCTAAAATGAACCGCCTGTCTGTTGATGAAAGCTTTTACTTGCTTACTCACGAGATCACACGCGAAGTTCCCCTTTCTGAACAATAAGGGTGTCGTCCACGATGACGGCACGGTCACAATTTTATATATTTGATTTTCGGTTTTCCCCCTGTCTCGCACAGGGGAACCTCCACGCTGCTTAGACTCGCTGTCCCGTGTTTAAATTCGTCCCTCGCAACCTCCACTTTTGGCTGCCCCGAAATCGCGAACGTGCGAGGGAAAGTAGTCTCGTTTTGCCATTTTTGGGCGTCTTGTGGCGCTTTTAAGATGTTGGGATGGCATATCAAGATATCTCTAGACTGAACACGACTTTCTCCAGACCACCGGCATTCCGGTCAAAGTCACCCAGTCACCAGACCCGTAGCAACTTGGTTGTTCAGGAAAGGGCTGAGAAAAACATCTGACAGGCTCTCGTACGATTCTAGAACGAGTCTAAGGTTTCAGAGGTCGATAACAAACGGCAAACAACGGCGGACCCACGAAAGCGCAAGCCCTGCCCAGTGCGCCGCGACGCGCGGGCCGGGAAAATCACACTGTAACGTCATGTATAACTGGTGTCAAATCGCTAGGCGCGCCCCTGACGGCAGTCGGCCGCAATTCCGTGGAAGGCACGCTACACTTAGCGATCTGGCACAGGCGCGTCTGAGCGCGCGGCGTCGCGTCACTCCTTCTTACCAAGGAAGGATGCCGTGATGGATGGGATGAGCACCCCGGCGTGCGACGGCGAAGCCATAGACCGCTTGACTTCGCGCTCCTTGGGGGCAGGGAGATCTGCGGCGGGCTCCTCCCTCAGTCTCAACGTCGTGCGACCGCGTATTCGCCTGATTCTCCATCTTCTTCCGCTAAAGCTCGCGCTGGTCCCGCCGCGAGGCTGTCTCGCAGATCTCGCTTCAGCTCCTCCATGGTGTCCACAATCAGCGGCTCCCTCCCTCCCGCCTCGCTGGTGTTCGTCCTTCTCTTCTTCATTTTCTTTGCCTTCGGCGGAACAGCAAAGTGCACACTTTCTTCCCGAGCTCGCGGCATACCCAGCGACGCAACGAGACGCAAAAAAATCGCGAGCGGGTTGAGCGCGTCTTGTTTGCGTCATGTCGCGACAGGCGCGTCGCTCGCGCCGTGTGTCACAGGCGTTGAGACGAAGGCCACGACGCGCGGGAAACGCGTTTTTTATCGTCGAAGGACGGGTACTAGGATACGATGTAGAGCTTCCTCAAAGCGCCCCCGACCGCCTCCGCGCCACCTCCCCCGCGCGGCCTGCGGCGGACCCGAGGCCCCAGTGGACCTCAAACTTGCGACCCGGTTGTCGGGTGCGCGGCGACGCGGCCATCAGTGCGCGAAACATGAAGAAGGGAAGTGACAGATGAGGAGAGACAAGAGAGACAAAGGGGATGCCGGGGTCTGTTCCCAGGGCGGAGCACCCAAGGACGCTGGATACATCCATGTCCAAGTCGGGGAAAGTGGGCGAACCGTGCGCTGCGCGCCTTGTTATATTTTTTGTGATTTTTTTTGAAGGAGTGTTCGCTTGCTTGCTCTCATGCATGAATACGATGGCTGGAAATATGAGCCGCAAAACTACCTCTCGTCGAATCTGAATACACCTGTATGTGAAAAGTGATTGAAAGCAAGTTTAAATCAAAATTTATTGGCCCTGCGATGGGGCACCTGGGGTGCAGGCGGGTGATGAGCAAGAGCATAATTCGTTCTGCCACGCACTTGACGCCATAACTTTGTGCTCGACAAGTCAGTCCCTATCGGGGTCGAGACACCGACCGAAAAAAAGCGACCGAAAGTTAAAGTTGATTCGATGGTTTAGGGTTCGATTATTGCCTCGACGGGGCGACAAAACCAGTCAGTTTCAACTTGACCGGTGTGGCTTCAAAACGCACAAATTGAACCTGTGGTTGACCCTTACGTTCGCGAGAGCTCTGAAGGTGTGTTATCGCGTCCTTGGTCCTGAAACTCGCACGACGTATTTGATACGATGTCTTTTGGACACGCAAAGACTTTCACGGCAAACGGCGCCCGTTTACGTGGTTTGCGCAAACGAAGAACCGTTTCACTGTTGATCGGCACAGTGAAACCGACCCCATCGCTTTTTTTCGGTCGGTGTCTCGACCCCGATAGGGACTGCAAGTCAATTATGGCAGAAACTTGAATAAGAATTTTCCTGTCAACACGAAGATAGCACGTGAAAGCTTCCTCGGCGTGTAGGACCACAGACAACGATGCCATAGAACATATAATGGATCGATTGATGGTGATGCGCAAAACCTTAAAGTGTTGCGCATGGCTGTTGTGACGAGCTTCCAGTAAACAGGTGAGTTTGGAAAAACCAAGTTTCCTGCAGGCGAATGAGTACCCACCCAACTAGCAGGATAGGTATTGTTCTTACGCATAAAGTCTTTGAAAGAAGCGGAGGCACTTATTGCCGACTCTTTCACATTCCGCTGTGCCCAGCGAATGTTTTCAACATTGGCATCAAAGTACGGGAACCGTGGCTTGCGAGAGGCAAGGTCGCCCCACTCTTGGATCAAAGCCTCGTTTTCTTTATTTTCGTGGAGCATTCTCCCGACGACATACGCATTGTAAGGTGCAGGTTCAGCAATCAATGTCGTCGCATCCATGCAGTGCGGAAATCTTCGTTGTGTTCCCATGTATCCAGTTGCGGAAATTACGTGATCAAAAAGTTCCCCCGGAAACATATCGCAGGTCACCTTCGTCGTTCCTTCGCTTGTCGTGAAAGTATTGAACTTGGCGTGTGTTGCGTCACCCCGCTCTCCGTATGCATGTAGATGCAAATTCAAAACCACGTACTCAAATCTTGAGAGACCCGCGCCGCGACAGAGAGGCCTAGGGTCGCAATTAGGCGTAGGGCCTAAGCTCCAGTGCGTACCTGACAACCAGTGCAGCATAGACTTCGCCACAGAGTCAGTATAACGTACCTCTACATTTCTGTTCCACTCCTTCGCCGCTGCCTGAGCGGCAGTCTGGTGGATTTCAAGAGCTTGTGCACAAGATATTGCCCTTTCATATATCCTATTCCACCACGTTGTATCGATTTTCTTCCAATACACAGTTGGCCGGCGATACAACACTCTAACATCACATCCTTTCGTCGCAACGAGATACTTCACAGCGTCAGCTGCTGAGCGCCCGCTGCCCACGACTAGACATCGGCCACTGATGTCTTTTGAGCCCAGTTGTGAGCTGTGTGTCTCGAATGGCAAGCCCAACACTCGAGGTTTTCCAGCCCAGTGACCATGTCCGGTGGCTTGAATGGCGTACTGACAAGTCACGGAGAAGGCTTCAACTTCCTGAAAATCGGGCTTGTTATCTGTGTGTCGCGTATATAATACTTCAAGTCCTGCACCATCAAGTCTCGTTACTTCAGTGACAAAGCCCGTTATTTTGGTGGCCTGGATGGTTTCATAGCACTCTTCGGCGTAAGCTTGGACCTCTGCAGCGGAGGCGCAGTACAGATTATCACTTCGATTGTATCTGGAGTTGGGAACTATCCCAGGCACAAGGTAAATATTGCTTGGGTGGTGCAGCCGAGAAGACTTTCCCTGGTTGCGCCAAAGTCCCCCCCCTGATTGTTCCGGTGAGATCATGCATATCGATTCCACGCCTAAGTCGTTCAACCCCTTCACAACAGATATTCCGGAAAACCCAGATCCTATGATGACGTAGTCAAAGTTCACGCTATCGGTGATATCCTTGCTCATCGGGAGCAGCTAAAGGAGCGTACGGATGACGGCTGCCTCAGACGACTATGTTTAGCTCCACAGGAATTTTTGTCCTCTCGGAGCGTTTCGACTCTAACGGTATGGCCTGGTGGATCTTCAAAAGACTACGCCCTGTCACACACGTTCGAAGTACAAAACATATGAATTATTCACCTCGCAAAATATGAGGTATTCATTTGACATTTTCGGAAAAGGCAGTTCGAAAGTTCAATTTCGGTCAGACCCACCCGAATTTGGGTCGACCCACCCGGATTTAAATTCGGGTGGCGCAAATCCAGGTGGGTCCGAACCCTGAAATCACGGTTTAAAAATGACGGTCCAAATCCGGGTCCAACCAAATCCGGGTGGAAATCCCACCCCGATTTCCACCCGGATTTCCACCCGGATTTAGACCCGGATTTTTGGGTTCACAAAATCCCACTAATGAACGTTCGAAATCGGGTGAACTCGCCGAAATCGGGTGAACTCGCCGAAAGTTTTTCTGAAAGATGAGACTAGAAACACAGTTAAAAAACTCGGAATTCTCCGTCGTTGTTCGCTTTTTCTGAGCAGATCTCGCTTTTCCTCCTTGCATGCGCACTTCGACGCGCGCGCGTTGTCGCGCGCGATATCGGTGGCTTATCGGCGCGTCGGCATGACGCACGCGTGCGCGAGACCGAGATGTCCGCGTTTGCCGGGAATGATACCATTTATGGCCTTGGGTGACGAGGATGAGGAGGTGGTAATCTCACCGCCGAGGAGGATGTTTTCTCTCCGGGACGCGGTGATATGCGCGGTGCTTCTTTCGGGGTGGGGTTCACCGCGTGCGCGGGCGACAAGGAAGCAGAGAGTCGCTTCCTTGTCGTTGACCCGTCCGCATCCAATTTTATGTATACGGCGGAGGATATAGTACGGAAGCCGCGGTCTGATGCCATCATGCGCGTGCACACGCCGTCGTCGACGTGGACCCTGAGGGCGCGCTGAAAATGAAGCAGGCGAAAATAAACAACATGGCAGATGAAATCGTACTGCTTGTTGGTGAACTTGCCGCTACCGGCTTGCCCGCATGCACTCGGGGAAAGGGTTCCACAAGCTCCTGCTGCTTTTTCAAGATGTAGACGACGTCCTCCGCGCACACGCGGAAGTCGCCGTTGTTTTCCTTCGAGATTTCCAGCGCGTTCCTCCCCGCTCGTAAGCGACTCTAGTTTTTTCTTTCGTACGTTCGAGGCTCCTCCCGCCGTTCTCGCGTTTGCGGGTGCCGTACACGTGCTCAGGCTCCTCCGCGACAGTCATACGCGGTCGCCCGACTCCGGGACGTGGGTCAGTCATCGTGCGCCGGGCGAACCCGGAAGCAAAGTGCAGTCTGGCTCGCGCGCGCGCGCGCTCTGTCCGCCCCGAGGTGGAGCGGCTCAAGTGAACTCAACTGAAGTCGGCGAAGTCAAGTGAACTCAGTGAAATCGGCGAAATCGAGTGAAATCGCCGAAAGTTTTCATTTATTCAAGACTGGGATGCTGTCAAAAAAGTTCACTTGATTTCGCCGATTTCACTCGATTTAGAAAGTCCACACATGTACTTCGAGACGCGCGGTGATCATCTTCCCCGATGCAAGATGTGCCGGGTTCCTTACCGAGGCCGCGAGGGACGTGACAGGCAGATCGTTGTCTGCCCTTGTCGCCCTGACGAATGATGTATGATAACACATTTTTTAAAACAACCGGTTTCGTTTTCAAACGTCTCACAACGATGCTGCACGACTCCGCGCCCCCGTGGACCCAGCCCTCGACTCAGGACCTCGACGACCAACATGCCGAGGCACAGGGAATCCGCACGCGTAGGAACTCGTACCGGTCTCCCTACGCGTCACCTGTGCGACCGCCCCGCCCTCCTGGGGCTGGGGCGCAGGCTTCGTCCCCCGACCTTGACGTCATTCCTGAGACGGAAGCGCAGATCCCCGAGGCGCAGCCCCCGGTCGACCCGGAGGATGAGGATGCGTCACAGTCCCCCATAGCGATGGGAAACGGTCGTCGCGATCGCACCCCCTTCTCTTGGACGGATGGGGGAGACGAGAAGCTCAATGACCGGAACTTGAAGCTCGCTCAAGGCGTGCTCGAGGCGAAGGCGTACGACTGCCCGCATGGGACGATGGAGGCGCGTTGGCGGCAGGTCGTCGCGTATCTCAAGAGCAACAACTCCCGGCTCTTCGCCCTCCTCGAGGGCGAAGACACGACTTCTTGGCGTCGTGTCCGGATGTACTGGGCCGGGGATACCAAGAAGTGCAGCGACGGGTTGTACTTGGAGTGGGACCGTGCGATGCGGCGGCGTGCCAACACTTCGGGTGCTGCGGAGAACCACACCGAGTTCGACGACGTGATGGAGAACATCAAGAAGGCCATCCGCGACGGGGCGGGCAGGCAGACCAAGAAGCGCAAGAACTCGTACGGCGTCGACGACGACACCGTGTTCAGGATCAACCGTGCCCTAAGCGGGTCGCTCGGGGATACGACGTTCCACGCGGCGGGCGTCAGGACTGTGCAGGAAATCCAACGAGCTCAAAACCAGGGGACGATCCGCGACGGTGTTGTGCAACCGGAGCCGGAGCGGGAGCCACAGGCCCCTGAGGAACGTAAGCGTCGCGGGAAGAAGAGCATGGGCGTTGGCGATATCGTGGACAGCTTGAAGGCATCTGCCACAGCGCAAGCGGAGGTGCAGAAGCTCGAGATCGACGCCAGGATCAAGGAGACTGAGGCCAAAGCCAAGCAGGCTGAAAACCAAAATCAGATCGAACTGAGACGAATCGAACTGCAAGAGAGGAGACTGGAGCAAGAGCGAGTGCGTGATGAACGAAGAGACGCGGCCACGGCGGAGCAGGCGCAGACCATGGGGAACCTCGTGAACGCGGTAGTTTCTATGGTGGACAAGATCGCACAGAAGCTTTGAATTTTGAATTTAAAAAAAGACAGTTGTTTTACACATCTACTGACGAACAGGCGCCACCTGCACCTCTTGCATGCTGAGGTACTCCCTCAAGTCAGGGGCAGCGTAATCGAAGTAGTCCGAAATCTGGTTCCCACCCTCGATACACGTTCTACAGTTCGTCATGAAAATGGCGTTGAGGTACAGCATGCCAGGTCGTGTCCAATACAGCTTCTGTTGCTTCTTAAAGTCAACAAAAGCCCAATAACGAACAGTGAAGCCAATGGCGTGTTCGACGGTGGTTCGCGGCGCGTTCATAGCCATGTTGAACATCCTCTGCAGTGCCGTGATCTCAACGTGAGGAAAGCCCTTTTGCACGTGCTTCGATCGCGCGAAGATGGGATCCCCGTATACCCACAAGTCCTCGCCGATGACGCGCATAAGTGTTGGCAGCAGACCATCCTCGTCGTCGTCGAAGTTGTGCTCGTGCAGAAGAAAGTTGTCTTGGTGCGCCCCATTCGTCGGACCAGCTGCGTAAAGCAGCAGGCCATCAGGCGCCGTTAGCACGAGATACTGCAGGCAGTGGTTGCGCTTGTGGCCCGAATACCATGGGCGCTGCTCGTAAGTCGGCCGCGACATGGCTCGGGCGGTTCCATCCAGGAACCCGAAACAATCGAGGCCTCGCAAGCCTACCTTTTCGCAGATGGCGTCGCGGTACGACTTCACGCGGCCACGCCACTTCGTGAGACCATCTTGTAATAGACGTTTAGCGTGAGTGTCATACATCCACCGCGACACCGTGTAAAACAAGCGCGACAAGGCACCTTTCTGCGCGCGGAAGCCGCCGTTCTGGAGGTCGACAAACCTACACGGATACGTCATCCTGCGAAGATACAGGAGCATCGCCTCGTCACGCGTGAAGTGCCCTTCCGGGAACCTCCAGTACTCGTCGCCCGGGAAGTCCAAGGCATCCATCAAGTCCTCGATCTCTGGGCGCGTGAACCGGAACAGATCAGTAAACTGCTGCGGAGCCCACGAGTCGAACCCCCACGGAGCTCGCGTGACGCCGGTGCCGACGTGATGGTCATCGCCCTCCTCATCCGCCACGGCCGCCGCGGCGAGCGCGTGGCGTATTTGGCGTGCATCGCGAAGGGGGCACAAAGCGCCTGTGGCGACTAGGGTCGCCACAGCCTCGCTGACTTCTTTCAAGGCTGGCATGCGTGCGGATGCCCCGTGCCGCGTCTTCTGACACTAACCCTAGCGCGGTGCTGGGGGAGATCTCGTCGCGAAAAGAACGCGGGTGCGAGAGTGCGGGACACATTTTGGTTGCAAAATGTACATCGTATGGGTTTATAGTCTCAAATGGCGTGTACACAAACTTCCAGTGGGCAAATAGTCAGGCAACAATTTGAGGCGACAATTTGCGGAAAAAAGCTTGTTCTGTAAATTGCTGGCGCAAATTGCTGCCAGCAATTGCTGCCAGCAATTGCTGGCAGCAATTTGTCTCACAGAAACTTACTATTGAAAGATATGTTGTTGTCGTCTAATAATATCTTTTCGTGGCGCATAGCAGGGGGCGCGGCACACATCGCGAAGCACCCACGTGATGCGCCCAACGACTACGTTCCGGACTGAATGCCCAGATGGGATCAATTCAAGTCACACACGCCCGTGATCTAGCGCGCATCGCGAAGCGCGTGTCCTGCCGATCATCTGAACCCAACCATCCACACGCCAGAGACTTCATAAGGATCAGAAGATCTCATAAGGCTTCGGTCGCTTGCTTATAAATTATTTGCTTGCCGGTGAGCACGGGCGAATGTGACTGAAATGACTGAAGGAACGGGATTTTTGTTAGAGTGGAAAAATTGGCGAAAGATGGGGAAAAGGGGCAAAACTACCCACCCCTAAGCTCCAACGGCTGTAGCTCGGTCGTCACAGGCGAGCCCGAATTCAGCCTGGAGAAGCTTTGTTCGGCTTCAAGCTCAGGACGTGGCCGGGCGACCATCTAGTTGAACGTGCTCTTTCGGACCTTGTACCACTGCAAGAACTGCATGTCGTTGAGATTGCGCATGTGGTTCTGCATGAAGACGTCCCGCGCACGGCGATGCTTGTTCAGGGCGCCGCCCTTGACAGTGAACCTGCGCTCCCATGGGCGCGAATGCATGATGGAGGGCGCCATCCGGGCGCTGTGGGATGCGTCGCGGCGACGCCGAGTGATGATGCACGACAGCAAGACGACCATGTAAGCCTCCAGCCCCGGAACCACATCTTGGGGGACACCCGCCAACGCGGAAACCCGCCTGCGGCACCGTGAAACCCCGCGGGTGTGCGTCGCGCTGTGACGGGGCGCGAGCACATCTCGAGGCATGTGCGCGGAAGTCCCTAAACCTTGGAAGCGCCCATTTTAAATTGACCCAGAACAGAACCCTGGTGAATTGTAATTCACCCAGGGAGTTTTGAAAGCTGAACGTTTTCACTCGTTTTATCATACTTTAGGCGGTTTTCATATCTCCATCGACACACGCCGCCTTAAGATCCTCAGCGCCTAAACATCGGAAACCATCCTTCCGTTGAACGAGGACCTGCCTTCTCATCGACTTCATACTCCTCAGAAGAGAGCAACGGATCTTCGCACAAGAAGCCTTAGATAGAATCATTCTCACAGGAGCAATCTACTAAACAGAGGCGGCTTCATACATCTTTGACACCAGAGGTTGGTTTGATGCGGATTTCAACGCGGTTCTCAGGTGTATGACAAGATCTGAAGGGAGACGAATAGTCAGGTTACGCATACCCACTCATGTGCCACCTCAACCTCAAGCATATGGTGACGTTAGAGTCGATTGAAACGATAACTCAAGCCACCGAAAAACTCGTGCGCACACTTCAGCGACTGCTGGCATGGATATGAAAAAGATAAGGGTCCCTCTCCAAGCGGTCTTCATGTTACTTCCGGACTTCCGGTTACTTTCCTTGAGTCATATCAAAAGTCTGTGGATCTCTGGGATTTTATTCAAAGTAGGACATAAAGTGGAAGTCAGCGAGCTGCCATGGTGTTCCCACGTCTCAGGTGGGTGCTCGCGAACGGAGGTCGCGCGCACCGTAGTTACTTACGCCGAGGGATGCAGTTGTTAGTTGATTCGGGATCAGGAACTGGTCACGTTTAAGCACCCGCTTTCCAAGCGAGCTTCTTCCAAGAAATGTCAAATTTATTCGTTCTGTGATTGGTCAAAATCACTCCGTCATTTGCAAAACTTTATTTATGAGTACTGCATCTATTGTCATTTTGTTTCTGACTAACATACCTGGGCACAGTTTCTCCAAACCTTGGACGACGACCGGGCCGTCCTCATCTTTGCGCTCTTTGTATACGTAGTGGTCCTCGACACACGCATTCTTGAGCTGAACGAAGAAGCGCGCCTGATACGTCTTCGCAAATGGCCATGGTTGACGTCGAAGTTGACCGCTAGCACCCAATGAAAATACGCGTTCGATAAAATGAACATTCGACTCACTTTCATCGACATCAACCGATCAAACGCTGTGTTACTTTCATTTAATTCTCCCCATAAGAAAGCGGGCTATATGCCCGCTTTCTTGAAGCCCCAGCGGGGAGCGCCGCAGACGAATTTTTTTTCGATAACGCGCGCTTCAGGCTCAATTTGCTGCCACGTCGGATCGACACTCGGGGACGCACGCATGGGCGCGGCAAGTCGGTTCTTAGGCCAGATGAAAATACGCGAGTATCGTGTTCTATGTTACGTAACTGCGTCTCAAGGGTCCCGCCCCCGCCCATGTCCCCGCCCCATCAGCAATCTTACACCTCCCGCTGCTGCTGGCGGTGAAAACGCTCGCCTCGAGCACGACGAGCGCGTGCAACGAGGCGTCGAGATGCGTGGCAGGCACGGCAACATCCGAGGTGACGGACTATGACGGCCGTTCTGACACTCCCCAGCCTTTATTTTGAGGTATACGAGCATCCCTGGCCGGTCTAGACGACGGCGCGGGCACAAATCCCACATCTCACCTGCCGCCGACGCCGCCGCCGCCGCCGAAAACGCTCGCCTCGGAGCGCCAAACGCGCTGTTTATCGTCACTATTTTTTGGGGCTAGACCTCGACATTGGGAAGGTGTATTGCGGATGGGTCAGGAACCTTAGCCAACCTTAGGCTAGGTAGCGCTTTCGAAATTAGCTTTTGAATGACGCAGATCACTGGTCTGACGGCGTTTCGATCTGCCACCCGTACGATCCTCGCGTTCCTCGACAGTTCCAACTTCGGTCGTGTTTCGAGTGTTAGACGCTGAAGCCTTTTTCCCAATTTTTATGACGAAACATATTATTATCGAATTTTTGCCGAAAAAAATTTAAGGTCATGCACCTATAATTACTCCCGATCGACGAGTTGTGATCAGCACCTATGCGCAAACAGTCAGTCGACCGTTTTTTTGCTCCAACTCATGAGGGGGGCGCGCGCCGTCCCGCGCGACCTCAAGCGCCTCACGCATCGTCCTGAAAACTCACACAGGACATCGCGAGCTCTGTCGCCGTCGTTCCATTCCATAATCTCGAGTTTAGCGCCAGAGACGGCTCCGTTCACGGGGCGAACGCGCAGATAGCGCGATCTCGCGGGTATCGCCTCGAAGCAGGCGGGCCTGAGGCGCTAAACCTCAGATTATGGGATGGAACGACGGCGACAGAGCTCGCGATGTCGTGTGCGAGTTTGCAGTATATTCGCGAAAGCGGTTGGGCGCCTGTCGCGGGGGCAAGCGAGGGCATCGGGGCGAAACGTTTGAAAAAAAAACGCGATGAATCGGTGATGATGGGAGGCGAGGGAGCTTAGGGGTCCGAAAAGCATGTTCCCGGGGGTTGTTGAAAGATTGGTCACTCGATTCAGACTCGCTGTGATGTGTACGTCGATAATCCGGCGCCTCCTCTCCCCCGCCTGTCGCATCGTTGGGACACGCCGGGGTGCGGCGTCGCGGCGGATCGGGTGGGAAAGCGTTTTTTGCAAAAAGGCGGTTTTTCGGGTGATTGTCCGAAAATTTCACGAATTACGGGTGCATGACCTTAATGGCGTTGGGGATATAAGTGTAAGTAGCTAATACGGGCATATTAACTCGTGGTATGACGAGTTATTTAATCGATCGAATGACGAGTTATTCACCACGCTGTGGAAGGACAAGAAGATGCGTATGGACAAGCGCCGCTTCCCGAAGAACTCCCTAAACCCCGATCCTCCCCCCCACTCCCCGTTCATAGCATCGGCCCTAAAATAGTGCACTGTCGGTGGTGTACGAGCGCTGGGTGCGCGGAACGAGACTGCGGCCAGCGAGTTTGGGTTCCAGCTCGGCGCGTCCGCACGGCGACTGACCGGAGAGTCATCGGTGAGATTGATCGTGTAGAGAAGTCATCGACCGTGTTTTCTGACCGGAGGCTTGACCCACCTACTTTACCCAATGCCATTAAAAAATTTGCCGACAATTTGGCCTACAGAAACTTTTACTTATTATTGTTCGGTCGGTTCGGGTTCGGATGTGCTCTGAGAGAGGAAAAAAAACGAAACTCAGCTACTACGTACCGCTAGGTTTTTCAGTATTTCTCGATCTCGATTTTTTATTGAACAGAGGAAGAAGAGTGCGAAAATATTAAGGTTATGGACCTTGTGAGGGGAGAATTTTCTCCTCGGAGACGCGTATCTCAAAAAGATACTACTAAACTCCCAGGGTGGAACGCACCTCAGCCACTCGCTCGCGCGCTCCGCGCACGCGATTGGTTACAGCCCACAGAATCCGACTCATGGGTTCTGACTGGTCAGAGTGAGATGCTCCTGACGCCGGGCTGTCGAAAGAGCGCCAAAATGTAACAGCCCTCTCGGGCTTTAGACACACGTAATGAGGTAGCGATCTCTCACTTTTTGAACGCACAAGAGACTTTCTCTCCTTGCTCCCTCCAGAACTCGACGGCTCCGCCCGATCTCGATTTCAAAGAGTTTGACAGATCTCAGTCAAACAAAAATTAAAAGCAAGCAGGGATTATTGGGTTTTTTTTATTACCTTCATTCCGGCGAGTTCGAGGGCTGCATGATGAAGGCCACCTTGGGCTTGAGCGTCGCACCCCACGTGTTGAGCTTGTCGAAGAGCCCACCGCCAATGTGCGGCCTGGCGTTGTCCATCTGGATGGTGATCTGCTTCGCCCAGCTCATCTTCTTCAGGCACGCCGACATGACCTGCGTCTTTATCTGGTTCTCGAAGAACTCCGAGGTGATGTTGACGTCTCGCTCGATCGGGACACCCGCGGGGCGGTTCTTCGAGCTGCGCTTCGTGACGTCCGGGACCGAGCACCGCCAGATGCCGAGGCGCCCGCCGAACTTACGCGCGGCGCATGGGCGGCCGATGGCGGACAAGAACATGACCTTCGGGATGTGCGACTTGAGGTACGGGATCGGGGTGCGACCAGGGCCTCCCTCCTCCGTCCATTCGGGGTCGACCTTGCGCTTCCGCTTCCGGGTGAGGGTGTAGAACCACTTCTCGTCGATGTCCACGTGGGCGTGCCAGTCGTCGTTGACGTGCTGCTCCGCCCGCGCCTTGCGCTCGGCGCGTAGCTCGGGGGAGAGGTGCGGGGACAAGTACTTCGCGCAGAGTCGCCAACCCCGGTGCTTCGCGGTCCGCGCGAGTGTGACATATCCAACCTTTATCCCGGTGTGACGCTTGAGGAGGACGGCGAGCTCGCGGTAGGTCTTGTCACCTCTGTGCTTGCGATTGATCTCTTTGAACTTCTCGTACAGGTCCCCGGAGACTTTCCGCTTCGCGCCTACCCTCCCCTTCTGGAAGGTCTGCAGATGCCCATCCTCCTTCAACCGCTTGACTTATCTCGCGTACTGGTTCTTGCCGACGCCCAACTCCTTCAGGACGTCCGCGACCTTCTTTCCAGCGGCCTTCCCATCCTTGACCGCCGCGACGACGTGGTAACGCTCATCCACGGTGAGGTCGCTTTTGTCCGTCCTCACCATCATGGCATGCCCGCGTTGGTCACGGGGGATGTCGGACATGAACCCGGGCGCGGGAGTCGCGGAAGAGTCCCGACGCGCCGACGAACGCGTCGGGACAGTGCCGTGCACCTCCGACTGCTTGCGGCGCGGCCGGCGGGGTGCAGCGCGCGCCTCTTCGGGCTCGTCATCATCGGAGAAGTCCGGGAGAGCGAAAGTCGGCACCTCCTCGCTTTCTTGGTCGGCACCCTGCTCCCTCCCCCACAAGAGGTCGCGGGCTTTAGCAAACATGACGTCGGATGGCGACACCGACCGGCTCGCGCGAAGTGCAGGCCCCGCGGGGGTCGCCCGGCGCGTTTGCGGGGTGCGCTGCGCCGCGGCGGTTTGAATAATCGAAACGGACCATTCCATTGAGCATTTAGTCAGAACGGTCGGTTTTTGGCATCTGCACACGCGGGTGATGGAACTTTGAGCGCGAGTTGCAGGTCCGCCGCGCCGATCGAGTCGGCCGCGCGACCGGCGGAAGTTCGCCGAGCCCATCGGGTCCAAGGCTCAAAGCTCTGAAATCGATTTCTTTCAACATGGGGCTAATAAACCGGAGCTATTCCCCAATCTTTCTGAAACGGAGGAAGGTATTAATTAATTTGGGGTCGACCTAAATCCGCTAGATGTCACATGACAAGCAATTAGTCACAATGTTATGCATTCAGTGACGATCTAGTTATAATTTCCGGTTTATTGGTAGTTTTCCGAATGTGGAACAATTCGTGGAACAATTCGTGGAACAACAATTACTGGAACAATTACCGGAACAATTCGTGGAACAATTGTGGAACAATTCGTGGAACAATTGTGGAACAATTCGGGGAACAATTAGGCGAAATCGTATGAGCAAACAGTTACGCGAGGTGTGTTCTGGAGATGTAATTTTTTTGCTCTTTGTCAAAGCTCCAAAATGCCAGCCACCAGGTCCGCTTGGCTCCGTCGTACTGGGCCAGAACATGGATATCTCAGGAAGACTTGACGGTACAGGTTGCTCGGCATGACGCATGGATTGTATCCACGGCATTAAAACATAGCACTTAGTACCAAATATTGGGAGTTGATGGTCGATGTCTGGGTGGGAAGAGGACTATTTTGCACCTTTTCATTCGACGAACATACAGGCGAGAAGAAACAGGCGAACACCTTGCTGCAATGCTTACACTTTACGCGCCCTCCCTCTCGTACGCGCACCTGTACGCGCACCTACTACACTCCCCGTCACCTCCTCGGCGTTCACACTCTTACGATGCTCCTCTACGCGATGCAGGCTCTTGCTGACATCGACGACGTCCTCCTTCAAAGCAACCGAGGCCATGTTCACGAACACCGCGAAACACTGCTCAGAGCCGAATCCTTCTTCCTCTGTCCGCGCGACCCTCGGCGACCCCAGCGCATCGTACGAGTACCACTCGTCACTGTCATGATGCAACATGACGCCGATGTTCACCTTGGTGATGTAGTGCATGTCCCTCCTGTTGTGCTCGACGCGGCAAAGTGCGCGATAAACCCCTTCGGGTGGGTCCCCTTCCTCTCCTTGGTGGCGTGGAAACTTGAGCGTTTTTTTGCCCCCGAAGTTGATGCGCATACCACCATCATCTCTGCGCTCCGAGCTCTCCGATGGGTGCTCTGCACGCAGCACGAAGAACTCGGGCGCCTCCCCGGTGACCGCGCGGCACCTCCGCACGACTCCAACGTCGCAGAAAGTGCACAGCTTTGGATTGGCCGTCTCCGAGTCGCCACTTCCGGCCGCCGCCCCGCTCACAAGACCCTGAATCCTGTCAACTAAACGAAGCGCCGTCGTCGTGCCACCACCGCCCCCGTCGTCGTCGTCGTCGGACGGGAGCTCCACACAGTCTTGCCCCGATACCGGGTAGGACCACTCCGCGTGTTCCTCGACGGCTTTACCCGCTCGACTGCAGCGGCTGCAGCAGGACACCTTCGACAGCCACCCTTTCGCCTGGGGTTGAACAAGGTTGTCCGCCACCACCTTCATGTTCTCGCCCGCGTTCAGATGCTTGCCTCTCCGCCCTCGCCTTCCACACACGGTCCCGTGAATGGTGTCGATAACAGCGGAGCTGACCCTGCGACCGCCGTCCGTACTGCGTTCTTTCAAGTGCACCGCGATAGCACCCCGAACGCGTTCCCAGGGATGCGCCGTCGTCGTCGTCAGAGCTCGTGTGACCGACGGCACTTTGCACATGTGCAAAAAACGCACCACGTCGAGAACAGTGTCCAGGTGACAACTGTTCTTGTCCCACTTCGCAACAGAGACCCAGGCGGATCCGAAGCGCTCCGCCATCAAGGACGCCAGTTCACCCTGCGGCACGGACGTGGACTCGGGCGCCTGCTCGGCGAGCTCGGACTCGGACCCGGACTCGGACTCGGACTCGGACTCGATCTCCTCGGGCGCGGCCTCCAAAACACCACCGCGCACCTTTTCGCGCAGTAAATCGAACCACCCCTTGTTCTCATCCTCGAACTTCGCGAAGTGCACCTCGCTCGCCCCGAGATAGTACATCAACCTGTGCGTCACCGCCAACTCAGAGGCCTCGCGGATTGACACCCGAAGTTCCTCGTACTCGGGGCGCGTGACGACGCGGAACACGCCCTCCATCTTCAGCACGTCTTTCGGACCGTACGGGGGGAACACCCCGCCAGCATCCGCGTCCTTCGCGCTGCGTTCGCTCTGGACATGGACGATGTGGAAGAACGCACGCAAGCATTCGCCTTCGTGAGCTCCGCCCGCGTGGGAAGTGTCTCCTCGCCACACAGCGGCGCCGTACTTCGGGATCTTCACCTCGTCGCCGCGAAAATCCACGACCACCATGTCTCGTTCGAGAGCCACGAGGACAGACAGGTGGTAAGGGAGAGAACCGTCTTCGCTCAGAGACTCGCGGAAGCACCGAAGGGTCTTGTCGTCGTCAGCGTGATACGCTTGCGCCTTGCTCCCGCCCTTCAGAAGCACAGCCTCCTCCATCTCGTGTTCCTTCCCCGCGCCGCATCGCATCTTCGCGAAAGCCAACACCTGGGCACCCATGGTGCCCTCGATGGGGAAGTTGACCATCATGAACCGATCCGAGTCCTCGATGGACTTGGTGGCGCGGTCGATGTCGGGGCGCCCCGGGATCGTCTCGGTCCAAGGCGGGACGTGATTGAACACCCGGGACCACTTCTTGCCGATCGCCCAGGCCTTGGCATCGATCGCGTGCGTCTCCATCACGACGTTCGCGAAGACCTCGATCCTGCCGTCGTCGATCGCGCAGACGTGCGCGTTCGCGCGCGGCACCCAAGCGCCAGGGCCCGCGCCCTGGGGTTGTGGCGCGCGAGGAGGATTCTTCGTCTTCTTCGCGCAGCACACCAGGCAATGCTTCGAAGGTGTTCGGAATCGGAGCACGCCGTTGCCGTCTTCAAAGCAATCGCGCTCCACCACGCAACGCTTTGCGCGTTGCGTGTCGTCTCTTGCATCGTGCGAGCACTCGCGCCGAGGTCGCCCTGCCCCCATCTTCGGCGCGCGGCGAATTGTGAACAAAATCGTGGTTGTCAATTGTGAACGACGCGGTTTCGTGTGGTGGCGGAAACGCGGCATCGGGGAGATCACCCCGTTCCAAAAAAAACACCGCGCGGGAAACTCACGACAGAATTCATCGCGCGTGGCAGCCCCGGGCGTGTCTCGCGATGGACCGAACGTACCTCACCAAGTCGGGGTATTTCATGCCCGAGCAAAGATACAACCGTGGAGCGGCGAGGCGGGTCGTGTCCAGCTGAAGGAACTCGAGTGGCGCACGGTGTACACCTCTGGAGACGCCGCGCATTACAGGGTCGCGTTCATCCCTCCCGACCGACTCCAGGACTTGATCAATGGACACGGCTTCGAGGAGGGCGCGCTTCTCGTGAAGAAGATGGGCGGGGCGTGCTTCCGCGAGGCAAACATCGTGTTTCGTGATCAGCTTCGGTTCTACTGTGTCCACGGGCCGGAAGACCACACGGTGGGTCTGGAAACCGACGATTACGTGACGTCGGTGGGAGCAAAACCATCGCAAGGAAAAGGTTCGCGGCCGCGTTCGAAGCGGGCGAAGGGCAAGAGCCGCAAGATGGGCTGTAAGTTTGGCTTTGAAGTACGATCCTTCAAGTTGAACCCCAACGTGCTGGAGATCAGGCAAGTGTTGTGGAAGGGCTCGGGGCACTCGAGTCCTCTTCACTGCGACGCCTGCGGAGAACGAAGCAAAACCGTTATCGGCGAAGGAATGTCGTCCTGGGCGCGTGGCTTGCTGCAACAATGGTTTGTGTGCGAGCCCGACCTCCGATTGCACCGCGCAGTCGACCGACTCAGGAAGAGGACCGTCGCGCGCGCCGCGGTCCAGTACGGCTATGAGAGCACGCTCGAGGCGGAGCGGGCGATGGTCGAGAAGCGAATCCCTTTCCCGAGTGACTACGCAGTGGACACGAAAGCGGTTGCGAACGTGAAGGTGAAGTTCGCCAAGCTCGAGTGGAAAAGACACGAGGACGTTCGACAGTCGGTGGCCGTGTACGCGTACGAGTACGCCGAGATCATCTGGGTCCAGTCAGCGCATAAAGGCGACGGAGAGATGGTTCCGGCGACGCCGTTCGTGCTGGTGATCATGGCCGACCATCAAGAGGAACTGCTGGAACGGGCTGGTGTCGGAGACACAGTGCTCATCGACTCCACCCACGGGACGAACGTGAACAACTTCTCATTGTTCACGCTGATGGTGATCAACACCCACGGCCGCGGAAGACCCGTCGCGTGGTTCATCACTTCGGACGAACTGGCTACGACTATCCAGCAGGCGCTCGAGTGTGTGAAGCACAAGGCGCGCGAGTGGAAGCCGAAGACGTTCATGAGCGACTGCAGCGACGCGGAGATGAAGGCAGTCACAGCAGTTTTTCCCGGCATCAAGATACACCTCTGTATCTGGCACGTCAAGCGAGCGTGGTTGAAGAACTTGTGCGCTCACGTATCGGGAGACGCCAGGGAGCGGCTCCGGCTGAGGGCGGACATCATGGACGACCTCAACAACTTGGTTGCGTGGAAACCCAAGAAAGCGGCGTCCGAGGACACTGTGCGCCAGGAAGGGGAGACAATGTTCACGAACTTCGCGAAGAAGTGGGAAAAGAACGCGAGGTGCAAAAGCTTCGCGAGGTACTTCATGGCGGAGTGGAACGGGAAGAAGGAAAACGTCATGAAGGCGTTTCGCGTGCGCTCCGGCAAGGGGGTCCACACGAACAATGCGCTGGAGGGATACCACGCGGCGATCAAGAGCAGATTTCTGGATCGGAAGTCTACTCGAGGTGCCCGCCTGGACTGGTTACTCCACGTGCTTCTCGACGTCGTCATGCCCCATTACCAAAAGATGCAGGCGTTGGAGGATTCGGGAATAAGGGACAACAAGCACCTGGAGAAACAAACCCTGGAAGCGTGCATCATCGCCAAGGCGATCCCGGAGGATGGCGTGAAGGTCATTCGCGAGGGCATGTCGACCCGCTTGTCCCAGAGGTTCAGCATACAAGTCACCATTCCAACGCGGGACAAAAAGCAGAGTGATGACGAGGACGAGGGATCGGATCGTGGCGACGAGACCTCCACGGTTACGGGCATCGCCGGCGAAGAAGTGGGTCTGCAGGAGTTCACGAACGAACTGCAATGCGACTGCTACGCAGGCCTCGAGGGCTCGGTCATGTGTCCGTGCAGAGTGGTGGCCGCCAAGAAGTACAAACCAGCGGCCATCGCGATGTGGCTCGGGCATAACGTCGGAGGGGCGGTGAGGCGCGGGGCGTTCGTCCAGGAAGGCGGGCGGAAATGCCCCGAGGACGGCATCGATGCCCTTGGCTTTCACGATGCCGTCGTGGACGACGACGATGAAGGCGAGACCGGCGACGATTGCAGTGGCGCACGAGTCGAGCGCAGGATCACTCCTCTGGCGGAGATGAACGACAGGCTGAAACTGGAGGTGGACAGAGCGATTCGCCAGAACCAGAACAGCAACGCCAGAACGGAGGAGGATAAGAAGGCGATGGTGCAGGGCTGGATCACGACCGCGCAAGCGTGGACGACGCGGGCCAGTGTAGACGCGGAGACTCTCGCGAGGACGGGCGGATCCATGCTCGTGCCGGACGCCCCGCTGGGCGGATCGGTGAAGAGGCGGAAAGACTTCCTTGAGAAGTCAAAAGAAAACGGTTCTGCGCGAAAAAAAACGGCCACGAGCCAGCGGGGAGAACCGTCCACGACGCCTGTGCCAATCGTGCGCTCGACGCCAACACCCGTGAGTGTGTCGTTCCCGGAGCGGGGCGTGTCCGTGGGCAGACCTGCGAAACCGTCGCGAACATCCGCGCCCGGGTCTATCCCTCGACTCCAACTGCGTGTGGTGGAAGAAAAAGAGGCGAAGGAAAAAGAGGAAGCTGCAGCCAAAGCGGAGATGGATCTTGCCCAGTACATCGCGGATGAAGCGTACTTGGACTCTGTGTTCAATTGTTTTTTGGTCCATACCGCACGTTCGGGTGTAGCGCGGAAGTGGATTGACGACATGAACAGCGCTGCTGTGGACGAGGCGGATGGTACTGCGATTGCTGAGAAGACAAAGGTTGCTGGGCTTTTCTCCAAACAGTACCTTGACTATCCGGGGGCCATTTGTGTGCAGACGTACCGCGGCATGATGGACGCCGCGATCGAAGACGCGAAGGCGACGAAGATCATAAACGACAAAGATGCGGATGCGGATGCCAAGAAAGGTGCCCGAAAGTTCTTCGAGCAGACCGAACGCGTCCTAAACAAGACGAAGGTTGAGAGTTTCGTAAAGGGGAAAATCCCAAACTTACCAAGGTCGTCGGTTACTGTGGAGATGATGCTGTACGCTGGAAGCGTGTGCCTGACAGAACACAAGTACATCAACGCGTCGAGTATACAAACGCGGGCGAGAAGCAAGGGGAAGCGTCCCGTCAGGGAAGGGGTATACGACGGGGTCGTCGAGAATCCGCCGTCGTGTTACGCAGAGTTTGGCGGGTACTTCAAGAGTTAGGTTGTGTTTCACCGAATCGTTCGCCTAAATCATATTTGTTCCACGAATTGTTCCACGAATTGTTCCACATTCGGAAAACTACCAATAAACCGGAAATTATAACTAGATCGTCACTGAATGCATAACATTGTGACTAATTGCTTGTCAAATGACATCTAGCGGATTTAGGTCGACCCATTAATTTGTCTATTTATGACATTTTCGGATCAGTGGGGGGAGGATCGGGGATTAGGGGGTTCTTCGCGAAGCGGCGCTTGTCCACACCCATCATCTTGTCCTTCCACAGCGTGGTGAATAACTGGTCATTCGACCGATTAAATAACTCGTCATACCACGAGTTAATATGCCCGTATTAGCCAGCTACTTACTTTTACATCCCCAACGCCATTGAAAATTTATGGTTTCGTCGAGCTTCATCGCGCGACGAAATAAACTTTGTAATCGAGAGCGAGAAATACCTAAAAAATCAATTAATTCATTTTAATAGTAATACATAATAAATACTTATAAATATAAACAAACAAACAAACAAACAAACAAATAAAGAAATAAATATACATAAATAAATAACGCATTTTCAAACTTTTATGACTACTGGTACGTACCATACGTGAAATATATGTCAATTTTTAGGGTGATTATAGGGCGATTGTAGGGCGATTTTATGGCGCCTTAAAATCTTCTTCCGAGTTTTCGGGTGCCCAGACGGCTAATTTGGGTTTTTGGGGGGATTTTAGGGCGATTTTAGGGATTTCGTTCTTGTAGTGATTTAGAGCAGGTCAGGCTCATTGTGCGCGAAGTTGGCTACGCTTTCCACACGAACGAACGCAGACACCATGGCTCTCTTTCTAAACAAAACACGCACGAGCCGCCTGGTTTTCTTAGGGGTTTGCTCGCTGCTCTTATTCCTTTATTATATACCTCAACGGTTTGGAGCCAGCTCTGAAGAACTCACACACGAGGACAATATCTTGAAGTTTTTGAGCACAGTAGACCGGACATCGCTGAACGTTCTCAGAAGTATTCAGGAACAATCACCCGAGCGAAACTTCCACGAAGGGACACATATCTTGTATGACTTGCGTTCATTTCTTGGGCAGAAACAGGCAACATACCTAGAAATCGGTTCTTACACTGGCAACTCTGCGTCTTTACTGCTTAGGCATCCATATCCAACATCCGTCGTCGCAGTCGACCCCTGCGTGCTTGACAAGTCGCACTACGGCGGGACATTATCCCAGAAAGACACGATTCTAGCAGCATTATCGAGGAATTCGCCGCGTGACAAAACCAACAGGAATTCCTGGGAATTGAAAGTAGGCTTCTCACCCCATGCTATCCCCAAAGACAGTTTTTTTGACATAATATTCATCGATGGCGATCACACTTCCCTTGGAGTTTGGAGTGATTACAACGCAACAATTAAGCTGCTTCGACCTGGAGGCTTCATGGTGTTTGATGACTATCTGGACAAAGAGCACTCACCTGAAGTGAGAGGTGCCGTTGACGAAATAGCACGTAGCACAGAACTGCGCGATGTAGGTTTACCTAGAAATTACCATGGGGCCATCGGTCATGGCTCAGAAATGGGGGAGTATATATTTCAAAACCGTGTCTAGTCACGCACTTCTCGCTGCGTGTCGAGATCAGGCTCGACGTCAAAAGCAAGCCCACGAGACTTTGGTAGATGTATTCCTTGAAACACGTGTACAGTCGGGGACAACACCCAAATCCAGCAGACCCTCCTCAAGGTTCAACAAGACACTCAAACGGCAGGATGGATCTAGGAAAGCGTTTCTGCAACTCCAGCCAAGGTAGCTGCCACTGATCCTGATTACCTGACACCTCATTCAAGTCGAGCATTTGCGAGCTGTCATTCACGCAAAATAATTCTGAAAGAGCTAGTTGCACAATCTGAGTTGTTTCCTCTATGCTGTGTCGTGGTGCGAAGTGATGGACACCGAAAGGTTTTGGTTGGTACAACACTTCACAAGCAAACTGATGCTCCAGGTGTTTTGGAGCTACGCCAAAGTCAAAGGCGTCAAGCAAATTTCCGAGAACAGCATCTTCGTTGTCAGCACCAAGAGCACCCAAGTCTGTCGTGTTTGAAAGGAGGCTCCGAAACTCGACGTTCAAGTCAACCGCAGCTTCAGAAAGAACAGAGCGCTTTCGATACGAAAAGCCTCCGTTTCCCCCAGGTCTGTTTCCTTCGTCAAGGTTCCAAGGTGCCCCCGCATAGCCGTATTTCATTATTTCTGCAAAGAGCTCCTGAACCTCAGGATGATCCCATCTTCGAATCGGGACCCCGTTGTCCTGTATGACAAGGATGTGTTCAGCCCTGATACCTCTCCAAAATGGTGAAGCCAACATGAACTGAACGCGTCGCATGAAATCTTCTTGCACCCAAGGCCCATATCCATACCGCTCTTCAAAAGTGTCAATATGCGTATTCTCGAGGCCATAGTGTTCGATTATTTCTTGGTAAAAGTACACAGTCCTCTCTTTTGTTAAAATCTGTAGAGCCCAGTCCGGGCCCAGTAAGTTGAGAGTCCAAGGGATAGTCCAAAAGTGGCCCAAGTGTTCTCTGTCGTCAATGAGAAGAACAACTTTGTCAGATTCTTTGGAATTTGCGCGGTTATGAAATAACTCAGCCTTCATATGTGTAAGAGTGAAAGAAATAAAGTCGCACCAGGCCGAGTTTGGCCTGGGCGAAAGCTTCAACTTCTCTCTGGGAACCTCTGGCACTCGTCTACCACAATGTGTAGTGTTTTGCCTCTGAGCCAGAAAGGTTTTCGGTGTGAAAATTAAGAGCAAGGTGCTGGAAGCGAGGAGAAAACGAACAAATGGACGACGGCGCATCCCGGGCACGCAATTGCCTTCAAGGTATCCCTAACCACGAGCGTCTGTTACGCGACAGAATTGATAATAGGTGCTAAGTCGGTGATCGTGGAGAGCTAACTTTGTTATTTACCGAAAGAAGCACCAGAATATGACGACAAAAAAAAAATAACGGAAAATTCGTTTTTGTAGTGATAAATAAGAAGAAGCAAGCTAATAAGGAAGAAATCAAGCAAGCACGCAACATTCAAGTAGTAAGGTGAATAAATAAATAAAGAGAGGGCAAATAAATAAAACGAACTAACTATTAACATAGAATATCTAGATGTACGACACCACGAGAAAGAAATCCCTAAAATCGCCCTAAAATCGTTTTAGCGATATTTTTTACGGTCATAATATCACGATTAAATCGTCATGAAATTTAGACGGTTTAGGGCGCGCGATTTTATCGACCATAATAAAACTGCCCTAAAATTAAATTAAGTTTCTCGGCGATAATTATTTCACAGCTCGCTCGCTCCTCCCTCGCTCTCCCTTGATGATCAATTTTTCGTCCGGATGGATAAGTGGCGGGATTTTAGGGCGATTTTAGGAGATTTTATTGGCAAACATACAGCACGCAGCAGCACGCACGCAGCAGCAGCGGGCGCGCGCGAGCGAGCGCGAGCACTAGTATTAGTGCTCGCTCGCTCGCTGCTAGCTCGCTGCTAGCTCGCTGCTCGCTCGCTCGCTCGGCTGGCGCTGCTAAATTTCATATTCGACCCTTGGTCCAGCACTGCAGCACGCGCGCTTCGTCGCGTGCTTTACAGTCTGGGGGCTCGAACAGGATTACCTTGCGCCTGAAGTCTTCCAGCGCGACGAACATCGTGTCCGTGTCCGGTGAAGCTTTGCTAACAGTGCCATACCCAAGAGCTTTGTCTTCTTCAGTTGTGATTTCACGAAAACAATACATATCACAAAACCGAAAAGTTCCTTGTGCCCATGTCTCTTGCATCTTGTAGTACCTCAGCACTCGACCATATCGTCTGGTGGACGCGCCATCGCCCTTGAGCTGGTAACAGACATGATGGGAACGTCGCGACCTTGTCTGGAGGTACTCCACAGAATGGAACACTTCTAAATCAACTTTTGCTCTCAGGAACACATGCACCGAAACTTTGCCCATCTCCAAGGCTGAATCCATGACTTCTTGCCTGCCCTCTACCACGTAAGAGCCTTCTGAGCAAGTCCAATTTGTCTCCAACGAACGCTTCCGTGACTTCAACTTGCTTTTTAGATCCTACAAGATGCTGGTAAAGCTTGACGTCGTCGAGATGTTCGCTGTTCAAAGCTTGACGAGGAGCTCGATGAATCAACTCGTGTACAACTCTTCCAGCGGCTGCGGCGTCGTTGAGGGCACATTCCAGCTGATAACAATTCCCGAAGAGGATGTCAGGTTGCAGGTTGCAGCACCACCCGATCCTTTACCCACTTCTTATACCGCTGGATGACCCTTTCTACCCAGAACTCTAACGTGTGCTTGATCGGGCCTGTCTGAATCTCTTGTTGGTACGAGTGCACTGTTAGCATTCGAAGGTTGTTGGTACACAACGGGATCCCAAGTTCTGACTCCAAAAACTCAGCGTACGTGCGCGTTGAGACTTTCGCTTCGACGCGCGCCTTTTCCTTTTGCCTGGCGTCTGAGTGATCATACCACTCATGCGAACACAAATAATGCAGAAACGCTCGCCGGAGATGCAACCAAGCTTCAAAAGCTTGTGGACAGCTTTCTTTCAGAACGTCATGAGCAATGACTGGACAAAACGTCTCGGCCCAGTGCAACCAATTTTCCATCACCCACGTGCCTTTATATCTCACAATATCGGTGTACGGTCTCCCCATGTATGATGTCAGCACCAAGTATTTTGCGCGACTGGACATCTTCTTCCGATCTGCATTCGCAATAGCAAAGGCTGGCGGTCGGGTACTAGTGTAATCCCGAAGTAAGTACTTCCAGAAGCTCTTCAAAACTCCCCAAGGGCCAGCGTGAATCCATGGAAGCAGATACCCGAAGTGCAAATCAAAATAGT
>JACLAA010004061.1_pt1 | contig 28884 bp, 18 predicted proteins | sample 8027891 | NCBI WGS metagenome assembly JACLAA01 (sample SAMN15724900, study PRJNA655200) | protist metagenome | isolation source: fluorescence activated cell sorting (FACS) single amplified genomes of... | place: Spain: Blaines Bay Microbial Observatory, Mediterranean Sea | collected 2016-01-19 | reverse complement strand
TCGCCGTTTTCATCGATTTCGGGGTCGTGTGTTTGAGGGAAGTCACGGAGAAACCGACGATAGGCTCTGTACTTCTCCTTCATATGGAGGTCTAAAGGGCAGTCCTCAGTCTGCGTCCAATCTGTTTGAGCCAGAAGTTCATTTCTGTGCGAACGATACGAGTTGATGACGGCTCGTTTGTTCTTCTCCTCCCAATCGCTCAAGTCATCTTGGAGAAAAAAAACACCCTCGACCACCTTGTACTTGTAGATACCCCGACCGATATCTCCAAGCTCATCGGGGACTTTGTGTAGCACGACATCGGGAGCGTGTTTCATCAACGCCTCAGCGTCTCTATCGTCGCACCTCTTTGAAATAACGCCATCGTCTTCGACCTTCACATACATCTAACAATACACGAGATTAATTTACTCCGTAGATCGTCACTCTGTACCAGTCCTCGTGTCCCGAACTCATGTTGTTCTTCTTGAAGTATATCTTCCCACCACTCCAAAAATACGAAAGGTCTCTGTTTGAGTAGTAATAGTCTGTTTGATGTACCATTCGAACGACAGAGCCATTACCCGAGTTTGAGTTTTCAGCTACAAAAAAGACAGCAGCAGCGTCGTCGTTATTCAAGGGTGTCCAGACGACCATCCCTGTAAATCTATCACCAGTCACGGATCTACCCATGCCCTGTGTAATCTTTTCGTATCGGTAATCAACGACAGAGTAACTCGGCATATACTTTGCCGTCCTTCGTCCAAAGAGTATCCCCACTCGTCATCCCATATCCATCAATATTCCCGTTAATCGAAGCACCTCCATTCACTTCGAGACGCTGTGCTGTTTGAGTAGTGTTGATGCTCAAACCGCTGGTATATACCCGACCAGAAGCCTTAATGTTTCCTCTAAACTCCCAGTCGTTATTGTTGTAGAGGTTTCTCGCAGTCCAGTTGTATGTCCCGTTATCCACACGATATAGAGTGATGTAGTCCGCACCAGCCCCAGTTGAAGCAGGGCTGTTGTCTCCGTTATACTCTATACCACCACCATAAGTTGAGCTTTGCCCAACATACAAGCGTCCAGTTCCTTGATTAGAACCATACGCACTTATCTGTGAGACACTACTATCACTTGCGTTGTAGCAAGCAATTGCTGAAGCCGTGAGCGTCCCCGAAGCGTTTATTGCCCCTGTATTGATTGCGTACCGACTATCATCGTATCCACTCGTGAAGTAAAATTGAGAGTTCCTGAAGCGTATCTGTCCCCAGTATATTCCTCCTTGATGAAATCGAAGAGAGACCTCGTTATTCCCACTACCCGAGTTCGGTGAATACAACTCAAAGTGCCTATCATTAGCACCAGCGGAGTGTGCTGTTTTACTGATAGTAGTCGAGACTGAACCAGTAGCTCCAGTATCCCAATTGTCGCCCTTGTCTCCTTTGTCACCCTTGTCTCCTTTGTCTCCTTTCGCTCCTTTCGCCCCAGTAGCCCCAGTAGCTCCAGTAGCACCTTGAGGACCAGTAGCACCCTGAGGACCTTGAGGACCGGTAGCCCCGTCAGCCCCGTCAGCTCCGTCAGCTCCAGGTGGAATTGTAAAAGCTAAGTTCACACCGTTCGTCGTACTCGACACAGCCACTCCAGCAGTCGAACCAGAACTCGCAGACGCCGAGACGCTCGTGTTGTTTAGAATATCCGTGGTGGTCGGTATGTCCGATGTGAGTGCAACCGCCGTCCCTCCCACCTTGAGTGAGCCATTAACATTAACCTCCCCGTTCGATTTGAGGTTCATCACATCCACATCGTTATAGTTGTCGTGGGCGAGAACCAAATCCAATTGACTTCGTGAATGATCGAGAACATTCTCGAACCTCGACAGCTTTAAAGTCGCCCGTGCGCCACAAGCCTCCGTCGTTCCTTCTCGGGTAAAGTGGGCGATGGCTTTAGGGACACTCGATGTAGGCTCAAGTTGTGTAATTGTCATAGGTGCTTCTGAATGGTCATAACAACAAGCGTACACAGGCTGGTCTTGGACTGTGAATACTGAGAGTGGTGGTGGTTCGACCCAGTCGCACTCTTCGTCCATCTATTGTATGTTCGTATTTTTAATCACGCTGTAGCGTCAAAGGGTCGAGTTCGCTAAAGTCCGTAAGACCTGCTTCGAACAGATTTTGATTTCCTTGTCGACCAGGTGAAAGTTGGGCTTGGTACAAGGGATTGGTTGATGCTCTCATCCGATCCGTTCGTGTCTGCCCCAACAACTCCGTGTTCTCGATACGAGCCTTTTCTTGTTGAAGTTCTGTGCGTCGAATATTTTCATTCACGACTTCGATCAAGTCCGCCAAGTCTGTTTTTACAACAACACCAACGCCGTCCACCTTGAGACCACCTTCCTTCACGATGTTCACATCGCCATCGTCCTTAAACTCTGCGACCTTCTCGTTGTCGTAGCGACCCAATACGGGAGTAGCCTTCCTCACTAAGTCCAAGCCGTAGTTGGAGTTGGTTTCGAGTTTCCAATCACTCGCAGGTGCTGAACCGAAGTTTGTATTTCCAAAACTATCTTTCGGCGACCGAAGGAACTGGATAAGTGTACCCCCTGTAGTGTTGCGTAGCCTTAAGTAGCTACCCCCGCCGTCCCTAAAAGTGTCTATACCGCTGTTCACGCCGTTCTTTATCTTTCTGTCCGTGTAGCTTCGCAAGGTGGTGTGAACTGGTACAACTGGATTACCATCGCTGTCGAGTTCGGGATACGAGATCCAATCAACAGGGCGAAATACAATAACAGAAGAGCTTCCTATCTTGCTGTCGACATATTGTGGAAGCGTACCAGCTGGGGTGCGTGTCGCCCAGTCTGTTGGTTTAGGCACTAAGAGAGCGGATGCTGCTGATATCGCTACTACTGTCGCAGCAGCTTCAGTCGCCACAGCAGTAGTCAAATCAGTATCGGTTGCGTAGTTGTCTTTGATGTATTGGACTTCGGTTTCTAAATCATCGACATCATCCTCCAAAGTATCAAGACGATTTCCATGCGACGAGAGGGTGCTTCCGTGCGATGAAACGGTGCTATTTAAAGTGTCAATACGGGAAGCGTTCGAAGCTAAGTCATCGGTGAGCGTCTCGACATTCCCATGAAGTATCTCTATGTTGCTCGTGAGGGTCTCGACATTCCCATGAAGGATGTCGATGTTGCTGGACAAGGTATTAACATTCCCATGAAGGATATCTATGTTGCTGGTCAGGGTCTCGACATTCCCATGAAGCATCTCGATGTTGCTGGACAGGGTCTCAACATTCCCATGAAGGATATCTATGTTGCTGGACAGGGTCTCGACATTCCCGTGAAGTATTTCGATGTTACTCTCGAGTGTTTCAACATTCCCATGAAGTATTTCGATGTTGCTCGTGAGGGTCTCGACATTCCCGTGAAGTGTGTCGATGTTGCTCGTCAGCTCCTCTTCCAAAACATTCACCCGAGAACTGTTATCCGAAAGGTTGGTCTCCAACACCGAAACACGAGAGGCGTTACTCGTCAGGTCGTCTTCCAAAACACTCGCCCGAGTTTCCAAAGTATCCAAAGCACCCTGGTTTGCCTTGGTCCCCAGCAAACCATCCACGCCGTCGATTCGACTATCAACGCTACTGAGCGCTGAGTCCAACTCGGATTGGTCCGCTTTGAGGCTCAAGGAAGCGGCAACTTCTTCGTGATCCGCTTTCATGTTGAGAGTGACTACCGCTACATCCAGATCGGACTGATTCGCTTTTAATGAAATCGAAGAGTTGAGTGAGTTCGTGGCGATCGCTATCTGTTGATCCATTTTAGGACACTCTCCATGTAGCAGTATGTCTCCCCCTACTCGAAGATGCCCTTCGACTTCCAACTCATCCACTCTTTCGTCGAAAGCGATGTCGTTGATGAAGGACATCTATACATTTCGCGAAGATTATTAACTGAAGAACGAAAAGAAGGCACGCGTGACTTTGTGACCAGCCTTGGAGACCGTGTCGATAGCTCTGTCCGCAACCTTATCGACGTGCTTCTCGACCCAGCTCCCAGCGACGTGATGGAGAAACACAGCCCCGGCACCGGCGACCATGCTGAGACCCATCGTCTCAGGGGCGAGTGCGAGTGAAGCATCAACAATCATTTCATCGACGACGGCTTGTTCCTCACCGAGAGCTACATTCACACCGAGGTGCGTGGTCATTTTAGAGGCGGACGCTCCAGCATCGATGACGCCGTGTGCGAGAGAAGGAAGCCGATCCGTGACGGAGACCGCGGCTTTACCCACAGGATGATACGTGACCGTGTGCTTGATTCCATTTTTTATTGATTGTTTCGCGGTTTGGCGTTTCACGGAGACTGTTCCGTCGGCATGAACCATGTACGGAGTAGGGGAGAATTGGTCGATGGAATGCGTCGAGACCGGACTATCCATCCCCTTTATCGTTCCAACGGTGTGAACCGCGGTGTTGGACTTCTTTAGATGCTTAGAATACGCCAACGGCGACGCAAAGTCCAAATGCGTTTTATAAATGTTTTGAGCGTTTTTATTGTTTGCGAACTTTCCAGCTTGTGCGACATTCGAATGGTTTGTGGCGGGGTTGTAGTGATGCCCCTCGAGATCGTATTTCGTGGCGATGTGATACGAAATGCCTCCACCTTGGCTATGACCCGTGACGACGAGATTTTGCTTTCCATACTTCTGGATAACCTGGTCGACTTGTTTCTCAGCCGTTTTCGCTCGAGACGTGTGGGTGGAACCACCTGCTATCTGCCCGTTTACGAGCCAGTCGTTCACGAAGTTCTTGGGCTTGCCGACGGGGTCATCAGTCGTTCCCCGATAAGAGATGACTGTTTCCCCAGTTTTTGAATTGTGAAGCACAAGATCATCTCTGGTGGAGAGTTCGTCGTCCATTTCAAAATCTTTCAGATCACCGATGTAATCATATTGGCTTTTTCGCAAGTTGTCGTGGACACTCTTGCCGTTGAAGTTGTCGTAGGAAGCGTTCGCCAATCGAGCGTATTTGTGCTGGTTGATAGACTCGACATCTTTGTGCTTCTTATTGATATCGCTCTCGAGGCGTTGACCGATGTGGGCGCTCAAGTCAGCGCTGATGGTGTTTGTTGGTCTATATGAATAGACGTGGTGTCCGAAATCATGTTGTTGGAACACCGCATCCAGGGCGTTGCCTGAGTCTCCGTAGATGTCTTCGAGAGACTCGCGCTGGTCCATTATTACTATGGCGAGAACTTAATTGGCGACAGTCGAGGACTCGCCGTTGGGCTTAATATACAGGGTATTCTCTTGTTCGATGAAAGTCTGGACGGACTTGGGAACAGAGGCGTTGGGGTTGGAGTTGAAGTGAAGTTGAAGAGAAATGGCGCCCGAATTAGCAGAGTTCAATCCCGAGACGATGCCCTTATCTCCCGACTTACGGAAGGAGTGGGCGAGGACGAAATCACGCGTCTCGAAACGAGGCTGGGAGTCGGTCGCGTTATCCTCGAGAGTCGCCATGAAAGGACGCTCGTTGTTCTTGAGGTCGAGAGTTGCGAGAGAAGTCTCGAGCGCCAAAGTAGAATCAGGAACCAATTCAATCGGAGCCTGAGGGAAGTATGTGCTGCCGTATTTCCAGACGTACTTATTGACGTAGTCTGTGGCGTCTGTGAAGGAACCAGACGCGTTGAGAGCCTTGCGACCGCCGTAAAAAGAGTAAGGATCGTACTCCTTGGCGAGATACTTAGCGGAGGTGACGGACTGCTTTTGGGACCAAGACTGTGGCACGAGAACGCTATACATGTTGGTGAGGTTCATCGCAGACTCAGATATATCGATCTTATGTTCGGCCCCAGCACCGCTGAGCGCGGTTTGGTGCGAACGCCACGACTTGTAAGGTAGGGGAATCTGGGTGCCGTTGGCTAACTCGGAGTTGATGTCCGCCATGATAGCGTCGCTTACCTCGACCAGTTCCACGTCGAAGGAAACCTCTTCGAGAGAATACGAAGCGGCGTTGGTGTTGGTGGAACCCACGACCTTAGCATCCTCGTTGAGGAACAGCTCGAGCTGGAAGGCATATCCAGAGGCGGCTACCATAGAGGACACAGGCACGAGATACTCCTGATGATCGCCGAGGATACCAGACTGGAGCGTGTGCTTCGTCAGCTGACCCGAGGCGTTCGTCATTTTGGAAAAGTTTTTGCCGACATCCACGGCGCGAATGTCTTTGGTGGAGACAGCCTCAGCCTCCAAGGTTTGCTTAGTCTTCATGTTCTGGAAAAGGCGACAAAGCGTATCGTAATTGTCGACATCTTCGAGGACTTGACCCCGAGACGACTTGAGAAGGAGACGACGGAAAGGGTTCGCCTGTGGAACGAGAACACCGTTGGCTGATGTTTTCAATACGAAACGAATGAACGATCTTTTTGTGTTGATGTAGCTATTGGGGAATGAAGGTATCTGAAAAGTCACCTTATTGGACGCGGTCGAGGTGAACTGGTGGTTGCCCGAGTGGTGCGAAGGGAGGATGTTCGTGCGAAGACACTTGATGCCTGGGATCATCTTAATCATATCGCGAGAAACGAGACCACGAGGTATGGCTTCCATTATTGTTTAGAATAGACGGAGAAAAGATTTTCAGATGCCCGACGAAGTAGGGTGACCCTCACGATACGCCTGGGCTTGGTACGCGACCATGTCGTCGACATTTTCGTTGATTTCATCCACCACCTCAAACATCAGGACCATCACGAAGTCAGCGATCGCCGAGCGAGGGAACAGATGTCCTTTGTGGTCGCGAATCTCGATATCAAAATAGTTGAGATAATTTTGGTGAGAACATTCCACATGGGAACCTCCGTGTGGTAGGTGAGGTGCGAGAACCTGGGAACGTCGTTGTTGATGAACTGAAGCACGTCGGACGAGTGCGCCACCATCGTGGTATCATCCACCGAACGGGCGACCATCGTGTCGTTGCCGAGCGCCTGGGAAGCGATGTATATCCCGTTGTGGTTTTCGTGGGTTCCAGCGTGAGGAGACACGAGCGTGCGATACTCCGCCGCCACCGATGAATTACACCCCCTCAAGAAAGCCGTCTGGTCTACCCTGAGTGCGGACTGGATATACGAAGCGGACGCTCCAGGGGGTAGCGCGTTCAGCTCTGTCTGGATATCGAGGAGGTCGGTCGATTTGACGATTCGCCTCTTATCGAAACCGAGCGATTCCCAGATGGTATGCTTGTTTTGGTCGTCGACGTAAAGGCAGCGATGACTTTGTCCTGGGTTCCGCTGTCGAACGAGAGACTGTTGAGGTAGTTGGACGAGTTGTGACTGACGCTGACGATCGTGGGGGTATCAGTCTCCCCGATGTGTTGGACGGTGGTCGAGCCATCCGATTCTCGAGTGATTTCATTACCCGAGGCGTTGGTGAACTTACTTTGTATTTCTGAAAAGAGGTTATCTGTTTCGGTGTACCCCTCTTTGAGATTAAAGGTGAACACCTCATACACCCAATCACCACCCGATGTGGGACGATAGAACTCCACGAACTTGACGGTCTTCAGGTCACCGTAAATGTTATGATACGAGTTAGGCATCGAGAAGGACTTCACACACACTCGGGTCGTTCCGGTGATGCCTTGTGGGATTTGAACTTTGAACTTAGCGTCCACGGCGTTGTGGTTCTCCTTGGAACTGTCGATGATGACGTACTTATGCTTCATTTACAATAAGTCTCTATTTTGTTTTGATGTACCCCACGCCGTGGATGTAGCGATACTTTGGACGCGGTTCTTCATCTTCACTTTCGGACTCTGGTACAGGTTCAGGAGGGGCTTTTACAGGCAGAGATTCAGAAGGAGGGGGAGGGGGCGCTTCAGGTTCAGTTTCAGGTTGAGGTTCGGGAGGAACCTTTTCTGCCACAGGTTCAGGTTCGTCTTTCTTCGCCAGAGCGTTTAGCTTAGCTCTTTCGGCGATGACGATCTTCGCCTTCTCACGGGCTTGGGCGAGGACGGCGAGTTGGGCTGGGGTTCGTTCTTTGCGACCACGGGACATTTAACTTAAGAGAACATTTTTTTCACAATCAGCTATACAAGGGCGCCTTTCCAGGCTCGTTGCACCCCTTCCATTCTGCGGTGGTGCTTGATCTAAGTGTAGTTCAAGCAACTAGAGCTCAATCATATTATAAACGGAATACGAGAGCTCTTCCAATGCGTGCGTAAAACATGCTGGTGACGAGTGATTACGCGAGGATCGCGAGGGCGCCGACGAGGGCGGAGATGATGACCATGGCGGGAGCCGCGGAGTTCGCGCCGCTAAGTGCAGCATCCAAGTTCTCAAGTGCGGGGTCCGCTGGACAAAACGTTTCGAAAATGCTTCTGCCAGCGGAAGGATTGAGTGAGCATTCTCCCTCGTCAACAACACAATTGGGGTCGGTGCAACTAGCTACCTCGACGGAACAAGTGGTGCCAGCAATTACGAGTACTGACTGAAGGGCCACAGTACCGGGCTGGAACCCAGCAACAACTAATGCCGCAACGACATTTTCCGTGGAGGCAACGCAGTTTCCATTTTTGGCATCCCAGAAACAAGTGTTATAGCAGTCAGATTCAGTCCATACATAACAGGCCGCATCAGCCGTTGCTTTTACCATTTGCGCCGATGTGAAATCGGCCCAAAAGTCGTCGGGATCCTGCAAGTTGCACGATGAATCTACTTCCGACCACTGACATCCAGCGGGGCTGGCGTTGCAGGTTGCCTCCGAACTGGACGTAGCGTCGAGACTGCAAGTCACCCAGTTGATGTTGTCAGTGCAAGCAGCTTCGGGGGTGGTGTACGCGGTGGTACAAGCGACGAGTGAAAGGAGGGCGATGAGGGCGATGGTGCGAAGCATGATGCTGTTGCGTCGTGTAAGATATATTAGTGTGACGGCGCGCGCGGTGTTGTGATCTTACTTGACGAGGCTTGTAAGATATTATAGATAGTTTGCAGACACTTTCTCGCGTTTTGATTGGCTATGATTTTCGATTATTATTTTTATTCATTTCCCCGACGAGAATGAGAGCTTCAACCCTCAACTTTTTCAACCCAACCGATACCAAGTTGAGAAAGTTGAAGGTTGAGCGTATGATTTCAGCTCGTGGAATGAATAAAAATTATAATGGATAATGAGCGAGTACGCTCAATTACCGGTTTGTTTTGACTAAATGTGATAGAGCTTAGTCATCGGTTCCAAAAATATAGAACGCGTCATTTTCATCCGCTGAGAACAGCTTCAATCGGTGCCAGTTCGCGATTTCGTGGCGTTCCGGTCCGCTCACGACTCCAAAATCCACTCTGTATAGTTCATCCTGTATGGACTTGGGTGGTGCTTCTTCGGTGTAAGGTCCACGAAGAGAAAGTTGTGTCTGTTGTTCGGGTCTTTGTTCATTACATAGTTGTACGCTTCCAGGATCTCTTCTTTCGGAAGGACACCTGAAAGTTCTGTTGTGAGTAAGTCGAGTTCCTTCAAGTTGCCCGTCTTCCAAATCGCACAGCAGTTGATGTTCCCTCTGATGCTCTTTGGAATACCTTCGTTCCCCGAGGCGACGTAGTTCTGGACGGCTATGAAGATGGACACGCCTATGGGTGGTTCCCCATTTTCGAAGGACCCCACGTGGCGACATTTTATACAGAGGTTCTTAAACTTTTTGCTCCCTATCAAAGGGGTGCCTTGAATATCGTCACACAGTAGACCCACGACTGGTTTCCGTCCGTTGTATCTATGTTTAGGTGGTTCGAACTGCCTCGTCACGGGGTCGTAAAACTCCAGCAGGTCATCCAGGTTGTTGATGTCCAACTTTTTGTTGAACGCTTTCCATCGTTTCACTTTTTCTCTGTACTCCAAAAGGTCGTCGCGTTCTTTGTCTATCTCGGCGACGATTTTATCGATCGCATCGGGGTCGTTGGGACTGAGAATGTCCTCGGGGCGTATCTCGAGGTTCTCCAGCATCTTCTTGTTCGAATCGAAGGTGTCGCTCAAACAGAAAACACGGTCCATACACCCTGCTTGTTTCAGTTGATACAGTAGGTTCGACAAGAAAAAAGTTTTTCCACTTTGCTTCTTCGCCACGCAAAGCACGAGACTTCCCAAGCTTATGTGGTCGCGGGGCGTGTCGATCGCAAAGGCGGGGTTCCCCAGCTCTTTGAATGGCTTAATGTCGACGGGTCTCGTCTTCATTTTATTTATGCGTAGATTATATATGTACCAGAACGCTCAAGGCGTCCAGGTGAGAGACTTCTTGGAGGAGAACGAAGCTCGTTTGAAGGACAAGCACTTCCTCTATGTCGTAGGTACGAACTTGGAAGAGGACACCTACCTCCGTAGGCGTAGCACGAGAGGTAGTAAAGATGGTATCAACATCAAGATCGGCATGTCCCAATCGGGTGTCACAGCTCGTTTGAAAAGCTACACTCACATGTCGAGCAACTTCGACCAACTGTTTCCGCAATCAGGTGTTCGGGTGCTGTTCCTCAAACAGTTCCCTCGGCGGATGAGAGGCGAGACAGGTGTTTCGATCGTGGCTCGTGTGGAGACTCGGCTAAAGCAGATTCTTAGGGAGATGGACCGTTCGGTGATGGGTAGAGGGTCCGAGGTGTTTCGAATTAATCCTGAAGAATTGTTTCAGATCATCGAAGACATAGGTAACGCCGATGCCTCCTACGAGCCTCGACGCCAATCAGAACGGTTCGGCAAGACTCTTCTCTGGTTGATCACGGATAGCGATACTGGGAAGCAAACCATGATGTTCGCCGAGGATTACGACGAGGTTTTGCTGAAGTTCGCCCAGGATAACGATATCGACCTGTTGGATGAACGTTCAAAATATATCATTCGTCGTGTTGGACGTGTCGCTAAACCATCGCGCCCCTTCGCCGATGACGTGTCTCTACCGTTGACCGAAGACTCGACAGTCAATTTCGAGGGTGGTTCTGCTGAACCCCTGGTGGAGGGTGTTGGTGAGTCGCCGTACAAACGGCGCCGTGAAGAACCCAGGTTGAACATACAAAATCTTCGTCCATGGGAAAAGGGCATTCTTTTTCGGGAACTCATCTCGGACCGCGACGAGCGGGACTCTCAGCGACGCTTCTCTGTTCCTGGAACGACAGGTCTTAGACGTGGCGCTGAAACACCCTTGGATGGAGAGCGTCCCTGGGATGAGGCGGTGCGTCAAGTGAAACGACGCATGGAAAACCCTCCACAAGAGCCTCAACCTCAAAGACGTGTTATCGTTCCAGGCACCTCGGGGCTTCGACGTGATGCTGAATACCCTCTTGATGAGGAGGAACGATCGAATCAGAAAAGAATCGTCACCCCAGGCACATCTGGGCTTCGCCGTGATCCCGACTACAGTCGCCCTGCGGGTGGGACGAGACGACCTGCGAAGGTCTTAAAGAAATAGTTTCTAATATAAAGAGAGATGGGTAAGAAGGAATACAACCAGCGATACTACGAAAACAACAAAGAACACCATCGTGAGAAGGTGAGGGCGTATTACCAGCAGAATCGAGAGCAAGTTCTCCTCAGGAAGTCGCTCGTCAGGCATCTCGCCGGGTTGCCCGTCAAGGTCGCAAATCTCGAAAAGCTCAGGAGGGCTCATCTGATAAAGTAGCTTAAGGAAATAATCTCACAGTAGTGTAGGATGGTGAGGAAGAGAGATGTGATGAAAAATGAGCTTCGAGCTTACTTCGGGCTGAAGAGCGTCAGGGGATGGGAGCAGTTCGGTGGCTGGAAGCTCCTTGGTCTCAACACGGAGCATATTTGGGACAAGCTTCAGGAGGAGTACGAAAAAAAAAAAGGAAGTTTCCGCGAAACGCATTCAACGAGCGTTTCGAAAACGGGCGTTACGAGCGAAAAGCGTCACGACCCGATCGTTCGAGGACGTCGGGGTGTTCGATGATTACATGTTCGACGTCAGCGAGACGGAGGAGGACGATATATTGGCTGAGCTTCGGCAGATGTTGTTCATGAGTGTGCCTCTCGTGGCTGGTGCTTTGTATGGCTTCGAGCTTTTTGGTAATGGAACAAAAAGACACGTGCCTCCTCAAAAAACAAAAGCCGATGCTGTGAAGGCGCTCCAGAGAGAGCTCAGGAATCTCACGCTGAATTACTTGGAGTGGGGTATTAACGATGTCGCCATACGGGTGATCAAGCCAGATGTTTCTGTAGGTAAAGGGGGTCGGAGTTTCATTCAGGCGAGTAAGATCTGGGTGATCGTTTCGCCGAATACTACGACGAACTGTGCGTTTTCGGCGTGTGAAATATCCATCAACAGGGATAAGTATAAGTGGTTGTTGGAAAAGGGTGAAAAGCGCCTTGTCCAGAGATCCGCCGACTTAAAGCATCGGGTGAATCCCTCCAACAAGAAGCGCACTCACATGGATGATCTTCAGGACATCGCCGACTACAAGAAAACCGAAATCGTTTTGTACAATAACGTGTTCCATAAAATCAGAAGGTTCGTGCCTTCGGGTGAGGTTGGGAAGAAGGCGAGTCGAAAGCTGAACCGACGCCCAATCGAAATCCAGCTTCGTGAGAACCACTTTGTGGCGCTCTTGCGCCGTGCCGAGATTAACGAACCTTGGGAAGCTGAGGTTATCGTGGCGAAACCTGAAAGTGAAAGTAGAGTTATTCAAGTGAAACGAAAAAAGTTTTTTAAACCTTACGATCAAAAGTTCGTCGCGTGGGACCTCGAGTGTACGGGTAATGGTAGGGATGATGGTGTCCACGTGTGCTACGCTATGGGTCTCGCTTGGGAAGACCAGTATGCTTCGTTTTGGGGTCTTGGATCGTCAATCAAGCAGGGCTTGGGCTTCATCTACGAAAATCGTGAGCGATTTGATGGTCACACATTTTACGCTCATAACGGCGGTTCGTATGATGCTATGTTTCTCTTCAAGGAAGGTCTGTTGGAAGACGACAGGTTTGATATCCCCGAGCCTCCCGTCGATCAGGATGGTAAATACATCCACTTCAAGGTCATCGTCGGCGGCGACACGATCATCACGTTCAGGGATAGTCTTCGTCTATTGCCTCAGGGCTTAGAAAAGTTGTGTAAAGAGTTTAACGTCGAGCATAAAAAACTCACCGAGACTGTTTCACACGACGACATCACCGTCGAGAACTGGGACACGTTCCCTCAGCTTCATAAGTATCTCGAAAACGACTGTAAAGGTCTCCTCGAGTGCTTGGTGTGTTTCAGTAAGGAGGTGTTCAATAGCACCGCTGAAGACGAGTTCAAGGGTAGTGAAGCCTACGTGCGCCAACTTTTTGCGAGTGCCTTCGGTCGTCCCTTCATCAAGGTTCGTCCAAAGTTTCTCGAGGGCTTGGAGTTGGACGGGTATTGCGAGGAGTTGAAGATTGCGTTCGAGTATGACGGCGAACAACATTTCAAGTTCCCTAATTGGTTCCACAAGTCCAAGGAGGCGTTTCAAAAGCTTCAAGCTGACGATGCGAGAAAAACGCTTTTGTGCGAACAGCAAGGGATCAAGCTTTATCGTGTTCCGTACTGGGTCAAGTTCAAGGCGCTTCCCGAGTTTGTGAGTGAAGCGGTGGGAATAGCCGTTTCAACACCCTTCGACCCTGGTCGTAGGCTCGGTATCAACATGACCTCATGCTACACGGGTGCGAGTTTAGCGAAGAAGACCATCTTTGCGAAACATTATAAACAGTTGAAGTATCCAATTTACACGCTCGCCCCCTCGATCGATAAGTTCATTCGCGACTTCTATCGTGGCGGTCGTGTCGAGATTTTTCATATGGGTCGCGTGCCTCGTGATAGGCTCTACTACCTCGACTTCACCAGTTTGTATCCCCGGGCTGGGACCAAGTCTTTGCCGTACGGCGAACCTGTGTGGGTCGAAAAGGTTGATCCAAAAAACTTTTACGGTTTCGTTTCCGTCGAAGTCAAAAGTCGTCCGAGCATGGTGGGTAAAAAGAAGCCCCTTCATGGCTTGATGGTGGATGGTAAGTTCCAGTTCGGTCACTACAAGGACTTCACTCCTATGAATCTGTTTAGCGAGGAGCTGAAGCTGGGTATCCAGAGCGGTATGTATGAGTATAAGATAGGCGGCGGGTGGTCGTTTCAGTCGGCACCCTGGATGAAAAGCTTTTTCGAGGAAGCGTTCAAACGCAAGGCTGAAGCTAAAAAGGCTGGGAACAGGGCTTTGGCGCAGGTGTGGAAAATCATCATCAACTCAGCCTACGGGTTCTGGGGTATCAGGGTGGAGGACAAAGATAGTGTGCTTATTCAGGAAAAAGGGGCGTGTGATATCCACGACTACATCAACAGGGGTAAGTTTTTGAACTATACCGAAATCGGTAAGTATGGTATCGCTCGAGTGTTGAAAGACCTCCCAATCAATGACTTTAATGTTGGCGTCGCTTCAGCCATCTCGTCGTATTCGAGGTGTCGGCTGTGGTCTCTCATCGACGGTATCGAGTCCAAGGGTAAGCGGGTGTTCATGTGCGACACGGACTCGGTCATCACCGATGCGAAGTTGAATGACTATCCCGACCTGATGGAGGAGTTCATGTGGGATGGTTGTGGTGATGCCCTCGGGTCTCTAAAGAATGAAGCCGACGACCACCTCAAGGATTGTGGGTGGGGCAAGGACGACATAAAGAGGCTTGAAGAAGAGGAGGGTGGGATGGTCCATTTCGACGCGCTCATCTTGGGTGGTTGTAAGTTCTATTGCCTCAGGAAAGAGGGGTGTGAGGATATCACAAAATGTAAAGGATACAAAAAAAGTAAAGGTGAGGAACTCTCCTTCGAAGACTTCGAGACGATGGCTCGTGGAGGCGAGAAAACGCAGAAGCAGGTTCAATTTCTCTGCCCCAAAATGAACCACCTATCTGTGGATGAAAAGTTCTCCATGCGCACTCCCAAGGTCACGAAGAAGTTCCGCTTTCTATACAATAAGGGCGTCGTCCATGATGACGGCACAATCACGAGTTTTTACAATTAATTTTCGGTTTCCTCCTAAGGTTGCTTAGACCCGTTGTCCCGTGTCTAAACTTCGCGTTCTTAAGGGAACTTAAGGGAACTCGCACGGGAGTTCGTGCCTGAAATGACGGGAGGGCAAATCACACTTTTGGTCGGTCGAGGTGTCTGGATGTCGGTGACTTAAGGGAAAGTGGCGAAAATTGCGTCTCGTTTTGGTAAGGGTTCGTGCTTGGTGTGTTTTGCGATTTTCGGGCGTTTTTGGCGTTTTTGGCGAAAACGGTTTTCACGGAAGAATGTGCCTGAAATGACGGAACTTGAGGGATTTTCGTGAAAGTGGAAAAATTGGCGAAAAATGGGGAAAAGGGGCAAAACTGCTATCCCCTTAGCCCCGGGGTGTCGCGCCCGTTTTACGCGCAGGACACTGAGTTCGCGAGCGAAAGTCTCTCTTCTTGTGTTAATCCCTTTGTAATTCAACGAGACGAACGCGCGCTCCGTCGATGGACACGGCGGAGGGGGATCATCTGATGAGTAATAATAATGAAACGTACCGTACCTAATCAATCAATCATCATTTAGCGGCGAAAAGTGAATGATGTTTCTTTCGGCGAACGGGCCGAAAGCGGGTGGCGGTAGGGCGGTAGACAACGATAGCGACCGTTCAGACCGCACGGATAGTCTACCAGGCAAGACTGATCAAGAACAACCACGGCGAAGGTAAAGAGACAGCCGGGACTGGTCGGCGCTGGCGAGGACCGGTTCACCGCCGGTTCCGCGTTTGTTTTGGGATTATTTTCATCATCATCACATCAAAATAAAGCCAGTGCTGGTGATCTGTCATAAAGCTTGATGACGCCGACGTTCGCTCGATGATACGATGATGATGATGATGTTGTTACGTAATCATCAGCCAAGAGCAAGTTGTCTTACTAGTCACTATGTGTGTATCGTTAGCTAGCTAGTGCCTCGAAGCTAGCTGGGGAGAAATTTTTTCTCCCCAAATTTCTCCCCATTTCTCCCCACGAATAATCCGTCGGGCCTCCCTCCGAAATGATGACCTGAATTTGATTGTGGTCGGTCGGCTGGTTTGGGACGAGACGAGACTGACGATGGGTAGACGTACTCGCGTCGTCGGCCGGGTGGTGGGCCCTTGAAATCGAAAGACGAACACTCGAAGTCCGTAACGTCTCGAATGAATCACACACGCACCCGTCCTCTCACGCCTCACTCGCTCTCGGAGTCCTCGCCTTCACCGGAGGACGTCTCGTTGCCGTCGACGTCGGATACGTAATCGTCGAGGTCCATCTTGTTCACCCTAAAAAAACGCGTTCGCCGCTGCCGTTTTTCGCGTACACAAAGACCATGTAGTGCATGTTCGTCTCCCCGGTCACGTACACGACCTGGCCCTTCTCCAGAACTTGTCCGTGCTCGAAGCCGTCGAGGCGCTCGTTGAGCGACATCGTGCGGTACTCGCTGAGGTCCTCGTGGTGCTGCGAGGGGCCCGCGCCGCCGCCGCGCACGCCCGGCGCGGAGAAGCCCGGAATACCACCGGGGTTTTGCGGTGGCGGCGGCGGCGGCGGCGGCGCGGGCGAGAACGCGGGGTTGAAGCCGTAGGCCGGAGCGTAATACGGCATCTGCTGCGGATAACCCGGCGGCATCTGCTGCGGAAAACCCTGCGGCATATGCTGCTGCGGCATCTGCTGGTAGAAAGGAGTCTGCGGGGGGTACGCGAAGCCAGCGCCGAAGCCGCCCGGCGCGGCACCGAAAACGCCCGGCGCGCCACCGAAGCCGCCGAAAACGCCCGCGCCGCCGAAGCTCCCAGGAACGCCACCGCCAGGCATGGGGAAAGCCGACTTGAACGTCGCGGCACCACCTCTGTGCCCGCGGTCGCTCGGCGGAACGCGCGCGCCCTCGCGCTGCGCAGCCAGGGTCTGCTCGACGGTCTTCCACGCGGGGTGACCCATCGGCGCCTCGTCTGCGTTCGCCTCGCGCCAGTTGATGAGCTCCGCCCACTTCTTGTAGAGCGCGTCGTCGTACTTCTTCTTGCCGTGCATCTGCTTCAGCACCTGCTTCATGTTCTCCATGTTTTGGGTGCCCTGCTCATCACCGCCGAGACCGTACGAGCGGCTCAAAGACTTGCCAGACTTGCCGCTCGCGGTGCTCGTCACGCCCGGCGTCAGCTTCTGCTTTTTGCGGGGCGGCGGCGCGGCGGCGGCGGAGCGCTTCGACCCGGAGCCGGCGCCGGGTTTGCAGTCGCCGACGGTGAACTTGGCATACAAGTGGATGGTGTTGGTCTTCGCGTTCGAGGGGTCCAGCCTCTTACATACGTCGTTGGGCCCAAGGAAGCTCAATGTCTGCGTGTTCGAGGCCTTTTCGCGGTATCCGACTTCGACGCAGACGACGTCATCGTCCTCCGTGTACCATGGCGCGCCATCTCTGGCGACAGACAACGCCATCTTCTTGAGGTCATCCTGCGATTTGCACTTCGCGATGGTCTCCCACAGGTGGTTCGTGATCATGCGGTCGATGGTGAAGTTTCGATCGGATCCTGCGAGTGAGAAGAGGAGTTGTGAGCGTGTGACGCGGGCGACGTGGTGGTCATGGACGAAGACCCCGCCGACAAGAAGAACGGAGTCTCCCGGAGGCGCGGCCGTAGGTTTCACGGGCGGAGGTCGTTTCGAAAACGCACCAGAGGATCTCGCTCTCACCGTGGGCTTCCTTTTGCCACCCTTCGGCGCGGTCGCCCCGGATTTCCGGGGGCTCTGTGAGGCCTGCTCCTGCGAGCCTTTCGAGCGGGTCCCGTAGTGGTGTCCGGGGCTAGTCGCGACCATGACGTCGCGGCGCGCTGAGAGAAATGGATGAGATCTCGTCGTCAACCCCGAGAAAACGGCCGATACCCGGCGACGACCTATCTATCCGTCGGGCCTCCCTGTGCGAGCTGGCCGGCCGCGTCATGTCCCCGGACGGGCGCCAAAACTCCCTTATCGCCGCGAGCGTCCCCGATGAGGTGCCATGAGCGCATCTCGGCCATAAAAACACCACGGTGCACGTCAAGCTTCCGCCGTCCCGCGCCGTGCGAGCGCCAGGGGCCGCCTCAGAAGGAGACCCGCAAAACCAACACGCATCGCGAAACGCCCATGTGCGAGCTGGCCGGCCGCGTCATGTCCCCGGACGGGCGCCAAAACTTCCTTATCGCCGCGAGCGTACCCGGTGAGGTGCCATGAGCGCATCGCGGCCATAAAAAAACACCCCGGTGCACGTCAAGCTTCCGTGCGAGCGCCAGGCGAGCGCCAGGCGAAGGGGCGCCAGGAGGAGAACGCCCTGGCTAGCGACGACACATGATTTAGTCTATGACTTCTGCAAATGATCATGCTCTCGACCAATCAGAAGCACGCCTCAAAGTTGATTGACCAATCACAGCACGAATAAAAGCTTCAAAGCCCGGTCTACAGAATTTCTGCTAATGTGACTTCGTCACCCTGCGGGTTTCCTCGTCCCAAATAACTCAAGATTAAATCAACAAACTTCTCATATACAGCTTTTACATCATCTCTCGCGCACGTCGCGCCGCCCGTGGCGCCTCTGCACCGGTCTCCGGAATACTTTCTGACACGGTTTCCCGCGAGACGATCCCAGCATGCGTGTCGAAGCATCCGCGACCAGTGCCCGGCCCGCAAACACCTTTTCGGCAGCGCGGACACCACCATCGAGTCTTGATGTTCTTGTTCAGCGCCTTCCAACAAACATGACTTGTCTTCCGCCTGTCCCCGTCGCGCCGTCCATACTCGTCCTCGATCAGGATTAAAGTGCACGGTACATCCCCAGCATACGTCTGAGACCGAGCAGCTATAGACTAGTAGTAGTCCGTGACGAGAGCGAAGAAGAAGTTCTTGTGAGTCATTACACACTGTTGCTTTCTCGTTCCTCGTATTCGAACGCGCACGGAATCATCAACATGATGTCGCAACAGGCTTTACGAATGCTGAGGTGTCGACGGCGTGTCGCGTCAATCTTCGCTCTCTGTTCTTACGTACTGTACATAATATTAAAAGTACGAAGGTTTTATTTTTTTTGTCGCGCGCCGCGACGACCGACTCCACGCGTGCGTGTGGATGTCTTTCTGTCGCCGTCTTTCTTTCTGAGATTTGCTTCATCTCGCTCATCATCAATATCGCGTCGCGTGCCTTGTCGAGTACCCGCTTCGCAGAGATTGCCCTCTCGGAGCGGATATCACGAATCAAATGCGGGTGCGTGGCGAGAGCTGTATTCTCATCGCAGCGGCGGATGGTAGCACCGCGCGCTCATATACATATCCCGTCTACCTCGGAAACGAGCGAGGGGCAGACGTACGTGCTGGGGTAAATCCAAATCAATTTTATGTATCTTGCTTGAGAGACGATAGATAGAGTAGTAACTATCGTAGTAGTATGTCGTAATGTACGAGGTTCGACTTCGTCGGGTCATCAAAGCGAGCGCCGCGGCGCTTGCGCGTTCGAATCGCGACGGCAGCGTTGAACGCGGTGGCAAAGACGAAGAAAGGCCACGCAGGATCGGGTCATGCGTATGCGCGCCGACCCTGCCAGTTCCTTGATTATCGCGATAATGTGCCGCGTTTCGTTCGCTCACCCTCATCAGGGCTGAGCGGCAGGAAGGGCTTGATTGTTATTCGCAGCGGAAACGGCGTTCGCTTTGCCGGCGGCAGTTTGCTTTTGACGGCGGCGTCGGCGAACCCAGCACCACCCCGCGCAGCATGTTCCGCAACAACAAGCCAAGAGTGCGGCGGCGGCGAGAACGGCGATTCCAGACTCTTCGTCCAAACCTTCGATGGGGCCATCCTCAGCCTCGGTAGCGCTTTGCGAGTCCCGAATGACGCCGATCGCGTCTTCCTTCGCCGCGGCGATGACGTCGACGATGGGGCACTCGTTCGAGCCGACGTCGACGGTCGCAGTCTCCCAGTCGGCCGCGACGCGGGCGGGGCAAAAGAAAGCTCCGACGTCGGTGATCTTGCCGCAGAGCTGGCTGCCGCCGCGCTCGATCGGGATGGACACCGGGGTGTACTTATCGACGCCGGCGACGGTGGTACGCTTCGCGAACGCGTCCGCGGTGTACCCGTCCGCGAACGGACGCTCGGGTTTGGTCTTGAGACACGCGCGTACGCCGTCGAGAAGTTGTTGGCCGATACCGAGGGAAACCTGAACGCACTCTCCGAGCAATTGGCCCACGAGCACGTCGTCGTCGTTTCGAACTCTGCTCCAGCATCCAACATCCTGCAAAGACGCGTCTTCAGCCTCCGCCTGCGTCAGGCGGCGTCGCGCGGTGCGACGGCGACCGGCGTCGGAGGCGTTCGCGACGGCCGATGCGTCATCGTTCGAGAACGTTCCCAAGCACACCGCGGCGAGGGTATCGTTATCGGTGGGCACTCGCACGATCGCGGTGTCGACGCTGTACGAGGCGTCGCCGTCCGTCGAGTTCGCCGAGGGCTGGAGGTTGGTATCGCCGGGGTTGCCGATGGTCATGTCCGTGCCGCTATACGCAGTCATGTTGTTCAAAAGCTTCGAAGCTTTGTCGAGAACCTTCGTGCGTGCGGCGAGGTCCAAGCCGCTGCATACGCCCGCCAACTGCTCTAGGGATTCGCCAACCTGGCCGTACTGACAACGCGTGAACACGGAGTACGCCTCTTCCTTGAGGCTGAGCTCGACGCTCGCCAATAAATCTTGCACGCGCCAATAATCGATGCGCCCGCTCCAGGAGTTGACGCCCGCCTCGTACGCGCGAGTCTGCCAGGTGTTGCCGCTGGGGACCATCGCGGGAACGACCCACGTGCCGGATACCCAGGTGTTTTCCGACACCATGCGACCGCCGCAAAGAGTACACTGTTCGGCGTCGCGCTCGCCGGTCCATCCCGTCTCGGTGCGGCCGCCGACGCACGTCTTGGCGCTGGTGCAGAACGTCTGTTGGGAAGTTATGTCGGTCGACCACCATTCGCCGTCTGCGGCGTCGCAATCGGCTTCGCTGGCGATGTAGTAATCCGCGCACTGATCGTGATTCACGCTCTCGCGTTTCTCATCCCAGCAGTGCGTCTCTGTGACCTCGATCCAATGTCCGGTCGAGTTTTGGGTCGAATACGTGTAGTTTGACGCGGTGGGGTTCCCGACGCACGTGTGGCCCGGGCACTGCCAAGATACTTTATCCTTCTTCGTCACGCAGACGTGCGAGTACGTCGTGCAGGCGTACGTGTAGCTTGTTTCGTTCCACGCGCATAATTCCTCCTTCAGCTGCGGACCCCAGGAGTTGGAGCAGGAGCCCGTCTCCGTCGCGCACTGCTCTGCGGTTTTGCAAAACGTCTTTTCCTTCGTGGCTTTGCAGTTGAGATAGTTCGAGGCGTAACCGTGAAGTGTTGTTGTATTCGCGGTGGCGGCGCCGCACACCGCGTCGTCGATAGTCTCGCACGTGATCCATTTGTTCGGCGAACTGCATTCTGAAGAGATCGTGATTTCGTCGAAGCGGCAGAGTTGCAGAGCGTCTTCGGAGTAAATGCCGCCGAGATCGGTGCATTGAGCAGCCTTATTGGCATCGAGCACGCCCGACTTGTAACACATACCGCTCAACGGCGAGCTCACCTCGTTGGAGTTTGGCGCGCGGCATCCGCCGCAACCCAGCCCCTGCGTCTTGCACACGCCGCCGAGACTAGTGCACGTGGCGTTATCCACTTGTTGGTTCTTGCCGATGATGTTGCAGTATTCAGCTTCACAGGTCGCTTGAGTGTCCATGGTACCAGCCTGGAACTCGCGACCGACGTAGAAGGTTGTGCCCGTCTCCGCGTCGCACAAAGTCTTGAAATTTTTGGTAGCGGTGGCGCCAACCTTCCAAGACTCGTACTTAGCCGACCAATCGTTGGTATCAGTCCGGATATCATGCCTCATGAACGAGCAAACGCCGTTGACGCCGCTGCCGCCCATCTCAGGTCTCCACTGTGCCCAGAACCCATCTGTCGTGCCGGAAGCTGCTTTGGATTTGCTGTCGCAGGCGGCTTCGGAGGTCACTGCGTTGCCTCCGGTCGTGTCAAACCAGCACCGGTCCTCGTAGCACTCGCCCGAACCGTCGTCCACTTCGCGAACGGACGCGCCGACACCGGTATCCGTGCACACCTTTTCCGCTTGCGCCAGCGTGGTGAAGGAAAAACCTTCCCACCAACGGAAGCCGGTGATCGTTTCCCACTCCGTGCCGACGAGATTGTAGGTACCGGCGGTCACGCCTCCGTTGGATCCGTCGCCAGCGAGCGTCACGCGCCAACCGGCGTTTGTTTGCGCGATCCCGATGAGCGAGTCGTCCCAGTCTGGATCGCCGTGCTGTTCGTACAGGTTATTGGGTCCCCAATATTCCGCGACGCAAAAGACGGGGCGGGAAACACCCTCCGGGGCGTGGAAGTTCCAGTCTTCCTGGCGTACGGTGAAGTATCCGGTGGTCGGGCACTTACCCGTGGCGGAGTCGGGCTCGACGTAGCATTGGTACCTCGCCGCGGGTTGGAAACCGTTCGTGCTCCCGGTGCAAGCGTCTAAGCACGTAGCCTTCACGGAGGACATGCCGGTTCCTGAAAACGCACACATCTTCGCGGGGTCAGAGCTCCACGTGTCCCAAGGGACAGCGGTAGCGGCGAGGCCTCCGGCGCCGATATCGGTATCGATACCCGAGCACACCGTGTCGTTGATGCTCGTGCTTTCGTGCCTCCAATGATTAGTGTCCCAAGTGTAGCTGTCGTCGTATTTGCCGTAGTAGCTCGGGGCAGACGGCCGGCAGAAACCAGCCTGCGTGAGATCTTCGGTAGAGCCCCACTCAGTTTTGCCGAGGCAGTAGTCGCCAGAAGTAGCCTCGCAGACGGCTTCGGTGGTCAACGCCCAGCAGTTTTCCCAGTCGAAGAGGGTACACGCGGTTTCATTATGCGACCGCGGCTTCCAGTTGCACGCCTCGACGCCGACGCACGCCGCTTTGCACTCGGTGTCTCCCTCGCAGTCTGAACACTCGCTGCCCCAACAGTTGGCGTCATATTTCCAGGCGTCGCCGTCGCCCATGCACGTTTGTGAGATGGCCGAGTCTGTGATCGTCTGGCCGACGTCGGCGTCGGTGGCGTTTGAGGAACCGCCGAGAATCTTCTTCACGGTAGCCACGACTTCGTCGGTAACTTTGGTGTTCGCCTTCAGTCTCCTGTTCAGGCACCGCGCGATGGCCGCGCCCGACGTGGCGGAACCCGCTATCGCGCATCGGTTCGTGAGCGTAGCGGTGGACCAAGCGCAACCGTCGTCGGTTGGTGTGTCTTTTTCTGTGTTTGCCCCCGCGATCAGACATTTGCCGGATTCGCATTGGTCGTCGTTTTCGCAAGGCTGCGTGGACTTCATGGAATAGCCGTTATCCCAACTTTCCACGCCGACGACCGCGCTTAAGCAGCATTCAAGATCCGAGTTGATCTCCGTCACGATTTCATTCACTTCGAGGTACTTGGACATGCACGCCTTGGGGTTCTGCAGCTTGCCCGCGATGAAATCAGCAGCCGCGGTGGCTTCCGTCGGGTCGACGCACTTCAGAGACTCGACGTCGCCCGAGGGGAATTCGGTCGTTTTGCTGTTTTCGAACGCGGCGGAGAGGCACTCCGTGACGTACGATTCCGTCTTGAGCTTCGGGCGGAACACGCTCACCGTGGCGTTTTTCGGAGCGCAGCACATGGTCTGCTGCATATCCCAGTTGCAGCACGGGTCGGCGCACCAGGCGTGCTCGGGATGGTCCGCGCAGTACCCCCACGAGCCGTGATTACACGCTTCCACCAACGTCTCGTTGCCGTGGTCCATGGTCATCCAATCACAAGGGTCGGCGACGACGCACTCGGTGGTTTCCTGCGTCTCCTCCGCCCACGCGTCTTCCATGGAGTTCGTGATGATCGATATGCAGTCCACCCAGGCGTCGGTGCCCATGTGTTGGAGGTAATCGACGTAGTCGGTGAGCACCGTCCCCGTCTCTGTTTTTTCCATCGTCGCGTTCAACGCTTCCACCACCTCCGCGAGCTTTTCGTACGAACACACATTCTCGGCGGGCGTCAGGGGAATCCCGCCGCCGTCGCCGTAGCACGAGTCCACCATGAGCATGCACCCCTCGAAGTCCGCGACGGTGAGCTCAGTGAGGTCTGGACCACCCCAAAGTTGGTTTTCTTCCTGGAACGCGTAAGACGCTTGCCCGGTTTCGAGGCTTCGAGAGCCGAGGTAAAAGGCGAAGCTCAGACTCGAGTTCTTCATGCCGTCGATCGCTTCGTCTCGGCCGCCCGGAAGAGCGCTTAAGTCGACGTGCGCGCTGACGTCGTATGCCGAGTCGCGAGTGAAAACAGCGTCCGCGAGCTTGATCTTTCCTCGAGTCCTGTCAAAGTCCATGCCGCCGCATTTGAAATTTCGTTCCCAACGCATGTCGTTTCGCGCGTCGAGCTTTCTCTTGAGAGAGGAGTACGCCCCAGTCGTCGCGGTAATGTTCGTGTACGTCGTCGAAGCGCCGGTGACGGTATCGCGTAGCTCCACCGTGAATGCTTGGCCTAAGCCGGGTACCTTACCGGTGGTTCGAGCCAACACGGTGAACGCGTCAAGCGCGACGTACGCGTCGGGGACGCTGTCGTATACGGACAAGAGGTTGGAGAACGCGACGCCATCGATGGAGACGAGCTCCTGGGGATCGACGAGGGTGGGAACGTCCACGAGCGTGACTAACATCTTGCACGTGTCGCTGATGTTCTTACTCACCGCGCTTTTGAAACCCGTCAGCTTCATGTCACTGCGAATCTGGTTGTTGCCCGGAATTGGGTCGTTGTGGAAGTTTGCGAAGTACCCGGCGATGTTGTCGCGAGCGAGCGGCGGAACGCCGAGCGTCGGTGGGAAGTTGAGCGCGGCGTTGCAGTTTTTGTACCTGACGCTGATCTTGCTGGCGATCTCGGACTGCTCGCATTCCCAGCACCAAGAGCTCGAGTGAACGAAGCTGCTCAGGAACATGTTCACTTGCCACTCCTCCAAGCCCGGGAAGTCGACTTCAGCCGCGTCGGGATCGTCCGCGTCGAACCCAAGGAACGTGGTGCCTCCCATCGAGCCCACCGTCTCTTGTCGATCGAAGCAATCGTCGGGGTTCGGTCCGTTGCATTCGTTCCATCCTACTTCTTGTGCGTCGAAGAAGGCGGTGATTTCTGTCTCGGTAAAATCGGCCACGCCGGTGACTTTGACGACTTTATCCGGCGCCATCAGGTTCGGCCAGAAGGAGTTCTTCAGCACCGTTTTCGCGCGGTCGCCGAGCTTCTTATACACGTCTTTGATGGTGTACGGACCGTCTCGGCCGTCTTGACCGTCCATGCGAACAGTCGGAACGGCCTCGACGCGATCGGAGGTGTCGAAAGGAACGGCGGTGAGGTCGACGTCGTTGCCCCAAAGCTCGGCGAACCTCGCCGCGGTGCACCTTCCGAGAGTCACGACCGGGCTGGCGTCGTACGAGTTCGTCCACTCTTCCTGTGTGGGCTGACGCATGATGAGCGTGGATTTGTCGGCTGGGCAGCACACGTTGTCGGCCCAATCATTATTTTCGTATATCGAGCATTCGACACGCGTGTACGTGTCGGAGCCGGAGTTCCAGGAAGAGGTCTCGGTGACTTTCATGCAAGAGTACTTGGCGGGATCGTCGAGGAAATCTTCGTAGTCTGGAACTTCCTCTTCGTACTCGCATTCGTACGTGGCGCTGCCATATTCATTTTCCCACGATTCCGGGCAGTACGCATTATCGGCCGCGTAGTTCATCTCGTACACTCTCGTCGGCGGTATGGTACCGTCGGGGCACACTTCGGGCTCGACGGTGATTGTCTGATCAGCCTCCACCTCGACGTAGAGGAAGCTCGTCCTCGCGACACCGCCGTTCTCGTCCTCCGTGTCGATGGCGACGGGCTTCATCTTAGCCACGCACTGCATGTTGAGGTCGTGGTCGGCAGATACCAGGGTAAACGCCGTGGACGCAACCAGAAGCGCGCGGAGAAAGACGACGGGCGACGTCATGGCTCAGGCAGAAATGACGAGGATACTTGTCACCTCCAACGGCTTTCCCTCGGGATCTCGGCTCGAGAAGGCCCGCGCGGTAAATCAGCGGCGGGGAAAGGAAAGCCTCAGGCGTAGATTACGCTTCGGGGACGTCGCGATGACTCGGACGCCCGGGTTCGGAGGTTCAATATATGCGCGGCGCGCGATGTTGTGGCGTGAGTGCGCGCGGCTTTGGGAAACAACACTTCACTTTAGACGACAAATTAGACGACAAATTAGACGACAGAAGCAGATGACGTGGCTTTCGACATTCTCATTGGCCAGCCACATGGAAAATATCAGAAATATCACAATAATAACAATAATAACAATGATATCAAGCAACTAACGTATGTAACGATAACGACGAATATAGGAGAACGAAATAATCCCTAAAATCGCCCTAAAATCGCCCTAAAAATTGAGATTTTGGGACAATTTTATTTCACGTATCTTGCATTATTATTGTCACTCAGAAAAGTAGTACTTTCGTATCTTATTGTACTACTACGTACTACCTTCGTCAGGCTCGTCCCAAGGTATCGAGGACTTCTCAGCTGGCTAGCTAGCCATTTTACGACCCATCTGGAGAGTGATGATAAACGAACAACGTCATCAGTAGAAGCTTATCAGAGACAAAATCATCATCATCATTAATTATTATTATGGTTGTCGACGACGATGATGACAGCAGCGTAAACTCGCACGCTTTCATACGGGAATTGTCCAGACAAATAAATGGCTTGAGAACCATTACTACTACTACTAGACCGAAGAAGAAGAAGGAGATACCTACACCATGCTCGAGCTTCCAAGAGCCTCATCATCTTCGCCAAACACCACAGCGATTCGATGAAACACGATCTGGCGCTCCGTTCGATCATGGGCATGACCGAGAACACGTGATCGACACGTACGCGTCGATACCGTGTCTCTCGTGCGCACAGGTGGATGACGAGTCTGGACTCGTGTGCGAAACTTGCGATAGGGTCCAGCACCTTAAGTGTATGTCCATATGTCCGATGAATGATTGCCCCGAAGGCGACTGGTACTGCGAAGAGTGTCGAACGCTTCCAGCGTGCAAGCGTGATGCACCTTGCTTCGCCTGCGGTTTACTGGATGGAACCTGCCGAGATGTCTGGTGCGACCGGTGCGGGAGAAATTGGCACGCGCACCACTGGCCCGCCGCCTCGTCGTCCGCGAAACCATTTTTCTGTGACCAATGCAGAGAAGCCGCAGGCGAGGATGCGCGTTTGTACGATCGCTCGAACGCGCTCTGGGATGGGGTTGACGGGAACGTCTGTACGGTAGACGGTACAAATGTCGATGGGTCATCAGACTCGGCCGCGCGGTTCCTTTCAAGCACCGAGCCATCCGTTTTCGCCGTGAGCGCGAACGGGTCGCAAGACCTGCGCTTCGCCTTACACGTGCCACAGCACTGTAAAAGAACGGCGTTTGAGGTTGTGCAAGCGTCTTCGACGAAATTGTTCGATTCGTGCGCGTCAAAGTTTGCGCCTAGGTGTGTGTACTTGCTGACTGGGAAACGGTTCGACATGCCCCGAGCGAACGCGTTCAGTCGCTCATTTTCTCCCTCGCGAGCGCACATCGGTCATACAGACGAGTGGATCGTTCCGAGCGGTTACTCTGTGCTCGTGCCGATGTCCATCGACTTGAACACGTGGTGTCTATTTTCACTTCCAGATGACCTCATCCGACATGTCGGTTACGATCGGCGTCAGAGACGAAGTACCATAGAAGAATACATCACTGACATGTTCAACGTCGTCGAGTTCTATTGCGGACTCGGATGTTTCATCGACGGCGCGGGGCGAAGCGGGTGTCTCGGATGGGGTGCCGGCGTCGAGTCAGACCCGGAAATAGCGAAAGCCTTCGCGAGCTACGCGCGCGGGAACGGAAACATCGAAACGTTCGTCGCGAAAGTTGAATCAATACTCGGGCTGCCCGGACACGTCGTGGAACACGGCAGTGACGCTCAAAGATTTCTCGACGCTCTGAAGACGAAGCCGGTGGACGTGTTGGCCGGATCTCCGCTTTGCGAAGGGTTTTCCAGCCTGAACGCACATTCATCCGGGGACGCAGCGAGGTTGAAACGGAATCATTTAAAATACTGGGGACAGGCTGTCATGAAGTTACTGCCTGAGTACGCCGTGATGGAGAATGTTCCCGAGGTGATGTCGCCGAAGCACAAACAAAACTTATCCACGCTTCTTTTGCAACTCGCCGGTTGCGGGTATCAGTTACAGTGTTACGTGCTCTCGAGCTGGGCTTTCGGAGCGGGAAGCGACCGAGAACGTTTCGTGCTGCTCGCCACGCGCCTCGGAACCCCTCTTCCTCCGAATCTGCAACCTTTCCACGCCAAAAAAAACGTTCATCAGCACGACAGGGGCGTGCGATGGGCGTTTGCGTCGAAACGAGCGTGGACCGGCGCAGACAGCCGCGAGAAGGCACGTCTTCCTCGTTGCGTCACGCTAGCAGATGTGTTGGAAACCCTCGGGCCACCAGATGTTCCACCCAGGAAGGCACACGTCGCAGGCAACCTGCACTCCGCCCGTATCGAGAGTGTGAGGGTTCAATCCCTCATGGACGGTGTGCCGACCACTTTGAACGCGTGTTACGCCACGATTCCAAAGTCCATCCGAGCCGCGAACGCGGTGCCACGGTACGAGAAGAATTTGACAACCACGGGCAAGCTCGGATATCGTCGCATGCAGTCGAATAGCCCGGCCAGGTCGCCGACGAAAAAGTCTAGTCCCGAAGGAATGCAAGGATGCGTGATGCATCCGACGGAGAGTCGAGTGTGCACGCCGGCAGAGAATCTATGCGC
>JACLAA010004737.1_pt1 | contig 28945 bp, 15 predicted proteins | sample 8027891 | NCBI WGS metagenome assembly JACLAA01 (sample SAMN15724900, study PRJNA655200) | protist metagenome | isolation source: fluorescence activated cell sorting (FACS) single amplified genomes of... | place: Spain: Blaines Bay Microbial Observatory, Mediterranean Sea | collected 2016-01-19 | reverse complement strand
CCGACGAAGGACGTCGAGATCGAGCTCGGCGAGCGACACGAGGAGGAAGCAGAGGACGATTTCGGCGAAGACAACGCCGTGGCCTTTGCAGACGCGTGGACGTCGTTCAAGAGCCAAAAGGATCCGGGCTTCGGGAAGTTACGAGATTATGCGAGGGCCCACTATGCGCAATTGTTGAGGATGCTCCTGGCGCCGAAGCGGGAACGATGTACGCGGAAGCTCGGTCCTGCATCCTTTGAATTTAGAGGTAGAAGTATTGTAAGGGACGACTTTTCACTAACATGTGACCGCGGCCACGACCTCCAATGTTCGCTGTGGCGCGACGATCTGGGGTTGGGGTCGAAATTATACAGATGGCGCTCGAAGAAGACGTGTGTGCTATATGTGCACGACGTCGGTGGGAGTAGACTGGGCGCATTGTCTTGCCTAGGCGTCGCGTTGGACGCGGGCGCCGCGGGCTACTGCGCGTTAGATACGACGGCCTGCGGCGAGAGTGGAGGAAGACGCGTGTCCTTCGGATCTCTGGAACGATGGGACGTCGCTTGTTGCGTCCAGGAGCTTGTCAAAAGAAGAGGCTTCACGGACGTTGTGCTGTGGGGCCGCGGCGCCGGCGCCGTGGCCTGCGTGTTGTACGCGGCCGTCGCGACGCCTCCGTCGAAGGATACGTCGTATTTCGGGGGTGCCATTTCGTACATGGGCCTCGAGGATGCTGTGGGCGAGAAGGACCCGTATCCTTCTACAAAAGAAATCACCATCGATATAGATGATGTGGATGCGTTTATGAGGGGCACGGAAGTGGAACAGACGACGTACGTCTGGGTCGCGTCGAAGCCTTCATTACAAATATCCAAGTGCATGCCCGCCAGCGGATTGTTAGTAGGGGACGTCATCTGCGGCGTCGGGGCGTCTACACTTTTACCGCACTCTTCCCAAGAACTGAGGGATTTGCTCATGAAAGTATCACAAAAGAAGCTCCACGTCTTTCGCAAGACCGACGCGACTCGACAAAGTCTGATAGGCGACGATCTACCGATACCATCGGGCTTGATCCTGGACTGTGTGGTCGACTCGCCGGTCGATGTGGTCGAGGCTTTGAAGGGCCACGCGGCCGAACGCGAACCGATCCTCACTGGTTTGTTAGAACCCTTGCTCGCGACGGCGTTGGAGGTGTTATGTCACTCGGTAGAAAAACGGACAAGGGTCGATCCTCGAAGTGTCAGGTGCGCCAAGGCCGCCGCATCGTTAACGATGCCGGCTTTATATGCCATCAACGACTACGCAGACGTCGATAGGGGCGTGCCGCGGCTGGCGTCGACGTCGCGGTTGGTCTTCGACGCCCACGGCGGTTCCACCAAATCCCTATGTCGGTACAACGCTCCTTTAAGACTGGCGCTGCGCGGGTCGCTCGACGCGATGTCCTCTGGGTTTTTAGATAGGGCCCACTCGTTCCTGAGGCAACTGACCGACGGCGTCCACCATGGAGCCGCGAGGTGGTGCGTGACGACGCGGCCCTGGGACCAGGCCGAGGCGGAGCAGACGATTGATGATTATGAGGGCGCCGCCGACGACTCCATCGACGGCGGGGAGTAGCTTAAACTTATACATATTACATCACAACTCGTGGGAAAAAAACAACGCGAACGCCGCGACGATGGAAAACGCCCCGGCCAGGGGCTCGGCCGCGCGGTACGCCGTGCACAGAAGGTCGGCGAGCGCGGACGGCGCGGAGGCCTCGACCTCGACGAATGACCGGCCGAGCCAGCGGAGCGCGCCGAAGTAATAGGGGAAGAAGCATAACTGCGCCGCCGCGACCGCCCGGAGGAACAAAACTGGCGGCCGTGCCGCGGTGCGCCAACACACGGCCGCGGCCGCCACCTGAAGGAGCCGGCTCGGCGCCGTCGACACGATCTCGCGCCGCGAAAGGTGGTCCTTCGCGCCGTAGGCGCGCGGTCGCGGCCAACCGTTCAGCAGGGACCAGAGCGGAAACACCGCCCACGCCGTCGCGTAAGCCAGGACGCATGTCGCGTCGCCTGCGTTCAAATGCAGCGCAAAGGCGAAGAACGTGCCAAAGTAAACGCCTGCGTTTTGCGCGTTTTGTGAGGCGCGGCGATGGCATGGGGGCAGGTAGGAGCAGAGCTGAAGGCACAACCACGCTGGCGCATGCCGCCCTCGAAGAACGCCTGGAGGAGCACCGCGAGTACACTTGGCAGGCGGCTGTACGTGCGGAGCCGCATCTGCCGCTGGCCCGTGATCCGCAGGCCGACCTCCATGCAAAGGTTCAGCACCGTCGCGGCGCCGACGAGTGACACCAGCCCGGCGAACGCCTCTGCACCTCTCATAACTCGCACGGAGCTGCAAGACGCTACGAAACGTAACAAGTAATGAACACGCTCCACGCGGTAGTGCAGGTAGTCGACGCGTCGTACAACGAAGTACTTTGGGCAGTGGATGTATGCCAGCAGTCGCATCGATGGCGTATAGAGCAGGGCGGCTGCGACTGATAAGGCGGTCATGAAGCAGGTGTAGCCTGCCAGGCCCATTTTTTTGCCACTGGCTGTCAGCTTTTTGCTACTGGCTGGCAGCAGTGCGAGTTGTGAGTGCCGGTTGCACAAATGAGTCGCAGCGCTGCAAAGAATCAGTCGCAGTGATACACAACAATCACGTATGAACTCTATGGCAATACGTTCGACTCATGCGATGCGATTTAGCCTCGAGCCGCTTACTGCTAGTGTCTTACAGACGCTAGCTCGTGCATACGTGTCGGGAATCCCGTAAGTTGGGCAGGAGAAAGAACCCATACAAGGAGAACCTATAGCTCCATCTGCGTCGCGAGCGCGAGCGCGTTGAGCCCCGCGGACGGCCGCTCCGTCGCGGGCGCGAGCGCCTAGTGGTCATCTCACGACGAACGCGACGCGAGCTCTCGCAATGGCGTTTCCACCCGTCGATCGTAAGGTTTTGTATCGCCGCGCATCGAAGATGCCCCGGGTCCAGGGTGGCAACGTCATGCTGCGCCAAACGGGCGCGATGCTCGGCCTCGACACGGCCGAGCGCGAGGGCTGGTGGTCGGGCTACGACTGGGTCATTCGATTGAATCCCGATGTCATTGTACGCGACTGAGTGGAAATCAAATTTTGAGCGCCCCACGCCATCGACGTGATACCTTAACTCACTGGTTAATTTCCACACAGGTACGCGACGACAGCTTCCTGCGCACACAAATGGCGCGCGACGACGTCGACGCGATCTTCGCGAACTGCAGGACGTGGAGGCCAAGGGACGTCCTCGTCATGACCGACTTTACGGCGTGGAGGCCCAAGGCGGTGCGAGTGGGCGCGTTCCGTCTGCCGGCCGGTCACACGACGGACTGCGGCGGCCGAGACGCGTGGAACAATGTACAAAAATGTAATTCGGAGAAGTCCGCGACGGCCGCATTTAGACAAGTGCTCGCGTCGGGGCGGTACGCGCTGTTACCGAACGCGAAGGGTCCCAATGGCCACTGCCGCGTCGACGGCCGCTTCTCGAGCGTGGTTCACGTTCATGACTATGCGGACCGGTGCCGCGCCGACCTCGCGTGCCGCTCCTACGCGTTACCGACCCCGACCCGCGATCCCGCCGCGGCAAGATGTTACGCGAAACGGTATCGAGATGTCGAACGGAAGCTCTGCCCCGGCGGCCGATACCAGCCGAGCTGCGCGGAAACGATGCGCGGGCATTACGTAGCGCATGGCGCGGAGGAGGGCCGCGTCTACGGGTGTAGCGGGGAGTGCGACAGCTTTCGCGACGTGTGCGTCGGGCGGAAATATCACATCAATAGATAAAACGCACACAAAATGTTAGTAGGCCGACTCGCCCCGCGCATTGGCAGCCACCTCGGCGTAGTACCCCGCCCGCCTCAAAATGCAGTAGGCCCGCTTCGCCCGGCCGACGCGCTCGAGCAGCCGGAAGTCGCCGCCCCCTCGTAGCCGCGCGCCGCTCAGGTCGTCGACGAGCGGCCGGGCCGTCTCCAGGACCCCGTTGTCCGTCAGATTCAGCTCCCGTAAAGCAGCGTTCCGCGACAGCGGCCGCCGCAGAGCCAATAAAGCTCCGGGCGCGAAGGTTCCTTTGGAGCCGGAACACCACGGGCTCGTGACGCCACAGAGCTGGTTCTGCGACAGGTCGAGCTTCTGCAGCGTGTCGTTGTACGCCAGGGCCTCGCCCAACGCATTCACCCCGCGAGACGAGTGCGCGCCCCAGCCCTGGGGACTGACGTCGCAGACCATGTTCCGCGCTAGTTTCAATTCCGTTAATGAAGCGTTCCTTCGTAACCCCTGTGTTAGGGCAGCTAACCCGTTCGCCTCGACGCGGCTCTCGGACAAATTAATGGATACTAGTCCGGTATTCGTTTTGAGGGCCTCGCCCAAGGCCTTCAACCCAACATTCGCCGCCAACGAGTCCTCGTCGTCCTTCAGCGTGTATTCATCACTCAAAACATGTCCGGCAATCGTCTTCTTCCCGAAGGCCATGCGAAACCCGTGGCCCGTGTCCTGCACGATGTCGGCCTCGTAGCGCCGCTGGACGGCCTTGGTGCGATTCCCGTCGTCGAAATTATTTCCTGATAAATCAATTTCTCTCAATATGTTATTCTGAGGCAGCGCTCTTGCTAACCTTTCCAATTTCTCCCCATCTAAACCGCAGGTCCGCAGATCCGCCTTTATCAGGAGAGGTGCTATCGCATCTGGCTGTGCATCGATGGCGATCTGCGGGTCCAGGAGCGCCGTGATCAAGGTACAGTTTTTGAGAGACACCTTCACGCGTCGCAGAGTCAAGATAGCCTCACAACCTTCCTTGAGTCGGTACTTGCGGCACGCCCGCCGAATACGGCCAATGGGTGATGCCATGTAGGCCGCTCGTTCCGCGCCCGTCTCCAAGCGCAAACAGACATCCAGCAGACCGAGCGGCGCGATGTCCTTCTCGTGCAGGACGTCTTTTAAGCGACTCCACCCAGGCACGTCGCCATAAGCCGCGCCCTTGCAGGACGGCTTGGCGTGAGGCGAGTCGAGGGCCATCCACCTTCTTCTCACATTCTTATCTAATAAGGGAAGGATGGGCACCGTACAGACACCGAGACACGTGTCCTCGTCTCCTTGAGAATCAAAGACCTCGATCTTCACAGTAGACGTGTCGTCGACGACCTGGTCCAGTAGCAATTCGTCGACCTCGAACGTGAACTCCTCTCCATAAAAAGGTCGCCGGGTCCTCTGGACGATCTCCGTCTCGATGGTCGTCTTGGATATTGCGGAAGAGACGCGGACCCAAGTGGAAGGGAAGGGCGAGGCGGCGCCCGGCGGGATCGCGGAGGCGATGGACAGATCCTCGGCCCAGGGCGCGGCGGGTGCCGGCGCCGCGGCCGGCGCGGGCGCCGGCGCCGGTGCTGGCGCTGCGGTGGAGGCCCGCGAGGACTTGGACGCCCTTCTAGCCCCCTCGAGCACGGTGAGCTTCGGGGCCCGTACACTTTTAAACTTCGCCTCGCCATCTAACCGTATTTTCCACCAGCCGCCCTTCGTGTCCGGCGCCTGGATCACGAGGCCTTCCTTGCCTTCGAATTCAATACGTGCGCCTTCTTCTAGCTTGGGTGGCGTCTTCGGCCTTTCATATACAAGTAAGTCGGGGCGCTTGCCGAGATTTCGCGCCGCTACAATAGCTAACCTCAACTCGTTCGGTTCTTCGGCGGGGAACAGGTCGGGCCCCGTGTAGTACTCGGGAGCTCTCTCCGGGTCGTGTCTGAAGAGATACGCGATCTTGAGCGAGGCTAGCGGGTCTTCGGGGGGCGGCTCCTCGTTAAAAGCGAGCTTCTTGACGGGCACCTCCGGCTTGATCAACGAGTGCCAGCGCCAGTCCGGCGCGGGCAGCTCGTGATCGTCGTGCTTGCGGCGCTGTTTCAGTCCCTCTTTCAAATCGAGTGTTATCGAACCGAGGACCGGTTGCTCGCCGTCGTTCCCTTTGACGACCCGATCTCTGATTTCAACTTCCAGGGAAGACACTTCCTCCGTGTCCACGGCGTGCTCGTGGAGTCCAATTCTCAGTAGTTCGAACCAGCGGGGCCCGTACGTGCCTTTCTGTAGAGCCGTGTTCATAGAAGTAGACTCTTCATCAATCACGTAGGACGCCTGTAAAAACGCCCGCATCTTCCCCTCCTCCGTGCTGTTGCCGAAGATGCTATCTTTGATTCTGATCTCGTCCGGTATGTCCAGACGTGACGGTCTCAGGTCCCGCGCTCTACCGACCAACACGAGTAGTTCATTCGCATCTTTTTGTGGAGTGTCTTGTAAATCCCCAAGCAACTGCGGCTCACAGGCCGGGTTGTGCCGCCATCGAAATAACAACTGGACCTGGCCTAAGGGCGCGTCCTCCTTTCTTGCTTCTTCGCCCGGCGCTCTCGGAGGATCAATCAACGGTCTCTCTATATAGTTAGCGTCCTTCGATTCCAGAGGATACCACTTCCAGAAGGGTAGTCTATTCGAGAGGCCCTGCGTCAGATCTCGTAATTTAACCACACCAATAACCTTCTTGCTTATGGTCTGGTGGTCGTAGACCGTGACGTCGCAGTCCACGGGATCGCCGACCTCGACGTTGAACGCGAAGTTGTTTTTGAACGTCGGCGCGGCTTGCGCCTTCTTCTTATCCGTATTTACTGGAGGCGCCATGCCGAGAGCCACAGACACCGAAGGAGAGGGCTCGTTGCCGTTCTCTCTTAATGGCAAGCACCGGCACCGGTATACGGACACTTGCAACTCATTCTGTAACCTATCTTTATGTATAATAGGCCCGCCGAAGGGGTCAAACACCAAGGCCGGGTTGTGCCGCCAGCATCCGATCACACAAATACTGCCGCTCGCATTGCGCGTCTCCGGATCTTTCAGCGTGAGCCACTGTCGTAACCGAAACTCCCGTCTCACACCCGACAGCGGTAGGATGCCTATGCCCAGTACCTTCTTGCCACTCTCAACAATGACCTCCATCAAGCCCGGCTTCCGCTCGTCGGACGCCTCGTACTCCTGCTTGAATTCTTCTCTAAAGAGGGGGTGCTGCGTGTTTTTTCGTTTTGTCGTTGTTACTTCGACGTCCGTGCCCGGCACTCGCAGTCTCACGGAAGGACTCGGCAAACCCGACCCGAACATGCCCTTCTTCGGCGCCAGGTCTCTAGCGCGCACGACGGCTAACAGTAACTCGTTTCTCACTTTCGTCGGATACTCGTCGACCTCCTCTTCAAAAGGCTCATAAGCTAGCTCCGGATTGTAACCCCAGTACAGCGCTATTTCTACCCTCCCTTTGACTTCCTTGCCATCAGTATCCGGCAGCACGGCGCACCACGTTCTGTAGAGAGAATGCATGGCCGGCCTGAGGGGCACCTCGAAGACGCCCATACTGCTACCATTGCTCTCTAGCTTACATGATAAGTGCGGACCCTCCACGGACTTCTGGAACTCCTCGATCGGTAATATGAGCTCCTGCTTCCAGGTCGGCGATAAAGTAGCTTCCCTACTTTCACTCGCAACCCTTAGATCGCTCCCGGCATAAGTGAAAACACAGCGAGGCGAGGCACTCCCGGGGTCGTCCTTCCTTTTGGACCTTTCTCGAGGTATTAACCCTTTGCCTCTAATTAAACAAACTCGCAGTTCGTTCGGAGGCTTCTCCAAGTAACTTTCGGGTTCCGCGTGACCGTCGAACGGCGTGAAGTGGAGCTCCGGGTTGTGGCGCCACCTTAATACCAGTTCTAGGGCACCGGTCACGGGATCCTTCGGGCAAGATGGATCTGTCTCAAGTTGGAACCACGCTCTGTGTCTAGAGCGCGGCTGGCCGAGCAACGTTTTTATCTCATGCAAGTCGATCTCAAACACGCCCATGCTGTCATTCGCTGACCACTTATCGTAGTCCTCACATACGACTCTGAGGACGGGCAGTTCACCGGGGACACAGTACAAGCCGAACTCCTCGTTCCACCGCGGCGCCAGCGTTTTTATTTTATGTGTGGATTGCGCTCTTTCATCCGTATCAATGATCCGGAACCGCACTTGCGGGTCGCTCGTGACGGGCTTGAACGAGAGACCGCAGGCGTCTCTGGGCGCTAATTCTCTTCCCCTCACTAACGCTACGAGCAGTTCGTTCGGTTCTAACTCCTCCACATCCGTCGAGTCGAGAAAGGGCTCCCAGGCCAGCTCCGGGTTGTGCCACCACCTCAACACTATTTCCAACTTACCACTAACAACTTCTTTAGGCTTCTTCGGGTCCGGTAGTAACTCGTACCAGTCGCGATGCCTCCGGTGCGTATACTTCCTTATGTCAAACTCCACGAACCCCATGAAGTCGTTCGCCGAAAAGTCGTCGTAGTCCTCGCACGTACACCTTAAGGTAGGTACGTCGTCCTCGGTCATGCCGTCCTCGAATTCTATTAGGAAGATCTCGTTCCATCTTGGTGATAACGTTTTCACTTTGTAGGTCGACTTGTATACTAATTCGGTACCGTTTATGGTAAAAACGACCTGGGGGTCACTCGTTGCTGTGGTAAAAGTGCCGCCGTCCTTGGCCGCTAAATCGCGGCCTCGGATCAACCCGACTTGCAGCTCGTTCGGCCTTTCTATTTTGAAAAAGTTTCTATCGAGGAACGGGTCGAAGTCGAGTTCCAGACTATAACGCATCCACAATTCTATTTCCAGCTCACCTTGTGGTTTGAGCTTTTTCGCCTTGGGGTCGGGACCCAAAGCGAGCCACTGTCTTGTTTTCTGTCGATGATCGATGGACGTGAATCCTAGTTGTATCCTATAGTCTATGAGCGGCACATCGACCAACCCCATACTATCGGGCTTGCCCACCAGATCCCAGTCCTCGCATTTTATATGTAATATAGGATCTTCCAAAGTAGGGGGTACTTCTAACTTGAACACCTCCCGCCAACAAGGGTTCAAGGATTTCTTCTTTGTAGTACTAACAAGAGGTTCGTCCACACCTTCGATCCAGACCACGACCCGAGGGTCCGAAGACCCACCTTTGCTAAACATCGATTTGTCCATGATCGGTAGACCTCGACCTCGTCCCAATCCTATGATTAATTCGTTGGGGCACTTCTGGAGGTTATCCTCCAGGCCAGCGAAGGGCTTGAAGACCCTAGCAGGGACGTGGCGCCACCGTAGGACAACTTCTACTTCTCCCGTAACCACACCTTTTTTGTTCGTAGGGTCGTGCTGCAGCGTATACCACTCTCTTGTTCTAGTATGTTCCCTCCCGCTCAATGGAATTTCGCAGATGCCCATCGACTCGGACTTCGACAGCTTGCCATCGTAGTCCTCTATACGTACTGTTAAGGTAGGATCTTCCGCGATCTCATCCCACATCAACTCCAACTCAAAGGACTCGGCCCAGGCCGGGGACAGGGTCTTTTCTCTCACCGTCGACCTTAGCTGGATGTCCGGTCTTCCTTTTATAGAGAAAACAACTCTAGGATCTGACGATTCCACAGTATCTTTCTTCTGATACCACTTCCGCAGGTCTCTGATGGCGAGTGAGTGGGCCCGCACCAACCCAATTTGGAGCTCGTTCACCGGTTCTGAAAGATGGTCTTCCGCGAGTAAGAAGGGATCGTACCGCGAGACATCAGGCTCACTGATATCAACAGGTCGGTACTTCTCGCACCACTCGAAAGGCATGACCACCATCTGCCCATTATGTCTCTGTATAACATAACACGACACCTGGCCCTTGACGGCGTAGGGTTCCGGAGGCGGCGCGGGCGCCTTCGCAATTTCATCCATCAAAGTCTGCCTCAGTTCTTTAAATTGCTCGTTGTCCGGGTCGTCCTTGAGCATGTCCTCTACTTTACTAAGTTGTTCTTTCACGGTCTCCTGCCACTCGTCTACTGGTTCCTCCGCGGGTGGGGCTTCCTCCTCGACGACCTGATCGGCCGCGGCCGCCTCGTCGGCCGCGGCGATCTTCGCCGCGAGGGCCTCTCCAGCATCTTCCTCGCCCTCGTCGTCGTCTTCACCGAGATCGTCCAACACGCTCTGCGTGATGTCCGCGGCCGCGTCGCGCGCGGCGGTGTTCGGCCGTTCATCGGCGTCGCCCTCCGGTATTTGTGGCGGGTTCCGGTGCTTCCAGCACTCCTCGACCAATGCGACGTCGAACATGTCTCCCGACGCGAAGAGCTGCGTCGCCACCTCCGCTATTGATAGCTTCGGCTGTTCTCCCCAGGCGGGGACGTCATCTAATCTAGCTCGCGCCTGCATCAACAGATCGGGCCGTTCGCCCAGGATCTCCTCTAAATCTTTTTCTTTCACCGAGTAGTCGTCCCAGTATTCTTGTAAGGACTGGGCTTCATCCGATATGATAATGTCTCGTACCGTACCGACGATGACCACCCCACCATCCTTCGCGGATAGAGTTGATACTACTAAAGAATGGACGTAGTCCTCGGCTTCTTGGAAAGCTTCCTCGAAGTCCGGCAATCTATTTTGAGCCTTGTACAAGGCTTGAATCGCGTCGCGGTCGCCCGGCTTTTCCTCGGCCGCGGCCTGGGCCTCCACGAATAACCCTCGAGCTTCCTCCAATTCCTCGCGCTTCTCTTCTCGTATTTGGCGGGCGACGGGCAATCTTAAATCGCACACAACAACATCTCCTACGGCCCATTTTGGGGGCGCGTGGGCGGGCGCAGGCGCGGGCGCCGGCGCCGCCGCGGGTTGGAGCCAGACCGCATCATCCAAAGCGCCTTGTATCGCATTTGTGATGAGCGGTCCGATCACCTCGTCGACGGCGGCGTCCACGTAGACCTTGATCGCCGCGTTCGCCACTTCGGCGGCGCGCTCGGCGTCCTCGCGCAGCGCGCGCTCATCTTTCGCCGCGGCGCGTTTCGCCTCTAATTTAGCCTTCTTCTCTGCTTTCATGCGGGCCTTGCGCTGGGCCTTGGACTCGGGCATCGTCCTATGACGAGCTGCGCGCGCGGCGCCGGGCGCCTCTGTTGTTTGTTGGGCAGCCCTAATCAGAGGGTCTCCAGGAAGTTGGGCAGCCAATTTTTGCGCCGAGGCGACTAATCGATTTATGTCGCCCGCATCGCAACCGCTATGTCGAGCACTGGCGCCGCGGGAGCCGCGAACACCGCGCAGCGCAGCCAGGCGCTGAGCCAAAATGAAAATCGTCGTGCGGGGTCACGGCGAGCCCCACGCCATCGATGCGAGACGCGGGCCCGTGGCGTAGGAGTCCCCTCGACGCCACTCGGTGCGAGTCCCTCGAAGCGGTCGCGTCGCGAGCGTCGCGCGCGCGCCCGGATCCGACGCCTACGCCGTCGCCGCGAAAAGAAAACTAATCTCACTACTTAATGTGCCCGAAGCTCGTCTTCGAGGCGTGGGGCTTCACGCCGGTCCGCAGGACGTAGTACAGGGCGCTCACCGTCGCCTCGGTGTCCTCTTCGGAGTGCTTGAACGCCACGCGTCTATCGAGCAGCCGGTCGTCCCAGGTCAAGTTCCTCAAAAACGCCCGCAGAGCCAGATGCGCCTCGGGCTGAAAGGAGCTCTTCTCTACTACAATCCGGAGGCAGTCCTCGGGCGCCTGTTCTATCGAAAACGACAGCTGGGGCCACCGCTTCTCGATCATCGCCCTTAATTTTCGCAAAATAGCTTTATTGAGAGGACGGATGCGTTTTACGGAACGCCCAGCAGGCAAAAACTCGTACGTCGACGCCATCGGCCAGGCACTCCTTAAATTAGGATCCAGCCACTCCGGCCGACTCTCAGGAAACCGCTTCCGCCGCGGGTACGGCGACGTCTTGTACTCCGGCTCCTTGTCTAGTTTCGAGAGCATGTTGCACCAGGGCTTCGGCTTATGCACGTCGGCGCGCCAGTCATTCCCGAGCTTAAACTTGGGTACGGACTTATCTTGCTCAGAACCGGAAGATAGGTAGTTGGGGTAGACCTTCTTGGGCGTCGGTTCCCGGGAGTAGTCGACGGCGCAGTGGGCATTCACATATGCTTTCATGGGCCACGCTTGCCATTTCGTCGGTCGCTTCTCGTTCTTCGAGGTCGGTAGGAAGACGGGGCCCACGTGGAATTCTGAGTGAGACTCTTGCCTCTTCACGAGTTCCTTGATGACGTTGCCTGGGAGCAGCTTGACCGGCAGTGAACTGATTGACGAAAAGTTGTTCCCCGCAAAGGACTGGAGGATGCGTTCGGACTCGTCGTTCGCCGAGAAGAGCGACGCCGTCAGATCTTTCGGTGTGGTAAAATGCCGAGTGCCGACGTCATTCACGGAAGCTTGCCGTCCGGCCCTCGTTAGGTCTCTGACTGCGACAGGTCCAGTATTTCGTCGTGTCCGGTACTTCTGGGAGTGGGGAATGCCATCGTCGACGTGCAGTTTCGTCGTGGTCCGTCTCGTGGGTGCTTCTACGGGCGCCGCGAGGTCGTCAAAACTAACCCGGAGTGGGGAGGTCGCGGGCGTCCGGCCTCTCGAACTCGACGCTGTGGTTCCTGGACGGTCCGCCAACAGAGACGCCGTGTAGGGCCGCGCCGCGGGCGACAAGGGCGGGCCCTCGTCGGCGTCGGCAAAGCTGTCTGCAAACAGCACCTTGGTGGGCGAGAGCGCCGCGGGCGCTGGAGCCGCGAGCATTTCCATTTGTCCACTGCGCGTCTCTAGAAACCCGGACAAGGCTGCCCTCGCGTCTGGAGGCTGCCCCTCGGCCCCGCAATGCGCCTGCCTCTCCGATGGCGCTGCGCTCACGGGAAGCACACTAGGCGGAGGTGCCCCGCGTCTAGAGAGTCGGTGTATTCACGCAATGTTCGTGTCGCAACAGCTCCGGGGTGGATTGCCAGTAATAGTCCTAGCGTCGTGAGGCACTAGCACGGGCCTCGAGGCTGCCACTCAGTGGCAGTCTGCTCGCGCTGTGCTGGTCTACGTGCACCGGACGTGTCAGCAGGAGTTAGCATCTATCACTGGGTCGAGCTCGAGTCGAGTTCGCAGCGTTGCGCCATCGCTGCGACGAATAACAGAGCGCTCTCCCATGCGTCTCCCACTCGTGCTGCTGGCAACCCTGCGGCCAGCCGCCTCGCTGGTCGTGAGCCGCGCAGCGCTACCGCGACTCGTGTTGCGCGGTGGCGCGGCCGAAGGAGCCGAGTCTGATGATGGCACGTCGCGGCTCTACCCGGCGCTCGACGCCCACGAGACTGGGTCCATAAAAGTCGGCATCCACGACGTCGCCTATGCGATCTACGGCAACCCTCAAGGTACCCCAGCGCTCTTCGTGCATGGCGGGCCGGGCGGCGGCACCGTTCCAAACCATGCGCGGTATTTTGACCCCGAACACTACCGCATCATTTTAGTCGACCAGCGAGGCTGCGGCAAGTCCACACCCTTCGCGTCGCTAGAAGATAACACGACCTGGGACCTCGTCGCGGACTACGAGAAGATCCGCGAGAAATTGGGCATCGAGCGCTGGCTCGTGTTTGGCGGGAGCTGGGGCTCGACGCTCGGTCTCTCGTACGCGGTCAAACACCCGGAGCGCGTGACCGCTTTAGTGTTACGCGGCATCTTTTTACTGCGAAAGAAGGAGCTCGATTTTTTTTATGAGGGCTCGGGCACGGCTTTCGTGTTTCCGGAGGCCTGGGAGAAGTACGCCGAAGTTATTCCAAGTGATGAGGTCGAACGGGATGGTTATGTTGCGGCGTACGGGAAGCGTTTGCGTGGCGAGTTGGGTGAGGACGAGATGAGAAAAGCTGCCCGCGCCTGGAGCGTCTGGGAAGGGTCCGTTTCTAGATTACTCCCCCCGACGCCAGAAGCTCTAGAGGCGCAGTGGGCCGGCGACGACTTCTCGCTGGCGTTCGCGCGCATCGAGAACCACTACTTCAGCAACGGCGGCTTCTTCGAGAGGGACGGCTGGCTGCTCGAGGACGCGCAGATTCGTAGGATCAGGGACATCCCGTGCGTCATCGTCCAGGGGCGCTACGACGTCGTCTGCCCGGCGACGTCGGCGTGGGAGCTCCATCGGAAGCTGCCCGGCTCGACGCTCCACGTCACGACGACGGGCCACTCGGCCTTCGAGCCGGAGATCGTCGAGCGGCTCGTCGAGGCGACGGACGGGTTTCGGGGGTTAAGTTGATGTCTATCTATTTCTGTGGACGAGCTTCCGAGCAGCAGGTGGCTCGAGCAGGTGGTCAGTGGCCGAACGATCTAGGCGACGAGTTGTCGCGTCAATGCAGTCCTAGTGTGTCTGCATACGCTAGGACGATCCGAGGATCGACGCGCGCGCAGCTGACGCGCTGCAATCGCCCCCTCACGACGTCGTGCTCGCATCCGCAGTGCTGCGGACAGCCATTGAACAGCGTAGCGAGGCAGCGCCGTCGTTTGGCGTCGAATTACTGAGGCCAAGGTGGCAACGCTCCGACCGCGGTTCTTGTGCTCGGGAGCGACGTGGGTGTTTCGGTACTCGCTGCAGATCTCACGCAGCCAGCACGGGCTCGACCGGCGCCAATTATAAACCAGGAAGAGGTCGTGACAACAAGAATGTTTTTTACGGCGCGTGGCACGCCGCCGCCCGCCCTCGCCCCGGGCGAAACGCTGCTCGTCAACGGAGAGCAGGAGATGTCCTACGAAGACCTACTCGGGGCTTTTGGCGACCCACACTCGACACAAGGGTCCTCATCTCTCTCCCACTTGCCGCAAAACGAACACCATCCATGGGTGCAGGGCTGCGCCACATGCGGGTGCATGGCCAGGAACACCAGGTACTCGATGCGGCGCGACGGTCGGGGGTGGGATTGTGTCGGGTGCATGGTGAATGGATTCGTTGAGATGAAACGCGAGGCGATACGCCTCGGTTTTCACCGCGGGCCACAAGATGTGCCCGCGGGCCCACCGAATGTAGTTGACGCGTTTAGGGTGGCAAAGGAGCGCTACGACGACGACGCGCGCGCGAAGGCCGTGGCGGCGGCGGAGGACTCGTTCGCCGTCCCCGAGCCGCCGCGGCCGGCCGTCCAGAAGAAGAAGAAGACTGGTGGCAAGAAGGGCAAGAAGAAGCGCGGCGGCGGCAAGGAGAACAAGGCCTAGTGGTGATAAGAGGTCAAGACTCTAGCGTCCTGTAGAGACACTAGCGCGATAGGTCCGGCTGCCTCCTCGAGCCTCGAGCTGCAGTACGTGCCCATTAATCGAGTTACGTACACAGTTCGCTGCTATTCATCGTCCCCTCACTCACCCAAAGCCATGGCCGGTCGATCGGGCCGCCTGGGCCGCCTGCACGCGCCCGAGACCGGTGCCGCTCTCATTCCCGACGAGAGCCGCATCCCTGCCGTCGCCGCGGCCGCCAACCGCATGCTTCCGCTGGCGCCGGGCGGCGCTGGCTACCAGCTCAGGTTGCGCCTCGAGCGCAAGCTTGGCATCAGCGCCGCCGAGGCCGAGAAGCGCGTGCAAGCGTACAAGCAATTCCTGGCGCTCAAATCGGCATGCCTTGACCTGGACGCGAAGAAGCTGTCGCCGCCGGAAATCGTCGATAGCGTATGGCACGAGCACGTGCTCGACACTAAGCACTACGGACCGGCCTGCCTCGCGGCGTTCGGCCACCCCATCCACCACAACCCGAACGGCGACGCAGACGTGGGTGCGCGCTCCCGCCGCCGCGCGGCGACGCTCGTCGCGCTGAAGACTGTCCGACGAGCGCTGGAGAATCTCTACGGGGACCGCTACGACGAGGAGATCTGGGTCTTTCCCGCGGAAGCGCCGCCCAAGCGCAAGCGCGCAGTCGTGAAGCGCGAGGGCACGCCGGCGTCGCGGACACGGCGACGCACGACGACGCCGTCCGATGGGAGCATCAACATCCGCATCCGCGACCAGACCGGCGAGGAGACGTTCTTCAAGGTCAAGCTCACGACGAAGCTCGACAAGGTCTTCAACGCGTACTCGACGCGCAAGGGCGTGCGCGCCACGGATCTGCGCTTCCTCTACGACGGCCAACGCGTCCGCGGCGACGAGACACCTGGCAAATGCGGAACTCCTCCAGTCTGCATGGAGGACGGCGACCAGATCGACTGCATGCGCGAGCAGGGCGGCTGCTAAGATTCTACTGTAAGAGTTACCCAGGGCTCAAGGATAACGCCTAGGAGTAGAGGTCGTCGTCCTCGTCGTCGGCCGCGGGCGCGAAGCCCGGCGCCGCGCCACCGCCGGCGGCCGGCGGCGCGCCCGGGAAGGAGAACGTCGTGTTGCCGATGGAGGAGCGCTGCTGGTGGAGCGTCGTGGCGAAGGACGAGTACTGAGCTAAATCGCGATCAGACACGGAGCGGCGCGACGCGCGCACGGCCTCCTCGAAATGAGAGGGCGTGATCTCGGGCACGGGGTCCGGCTCGTCGACGTCGTCCATGGCGTCGTCGTCGCCCGTCGCGTTCTCGGCCTTGAGGCGTTCTCTTTCCATATCTCTCTCAATATTCTCGCGAATCGCCATCTTCGCGGCGCGCTGGCAGATCTCCGTGAGGTCGGCGCCCGTGTACTTCTCCGTGTTGGCGGCCAAGAAGTCCAGGTCGACGTCCGAGCTGATGGGAGACTTCCGTAAGGTAGCCTTGAGGATAGATAAACGACTCTCAAGATCAGGCATCGGGATGTAGATCAACTGGTCCAGGCGGCCCGGTCTCATTAAAGCGGGGTCAATAATATCGGGACGGTTGGTAGCACCAATCACGAAGACGTTCTTCTTGCTGCCCACGCCGTCGATCTCCGTCAGGATCTGGTTGATCACTCTATCAGCAGCACCGCCGCCGTCGCCCGACGACCCGCCGCGCTGCCCCGCAATCGAGTCCAGCTCGTCGAAGAAGAGGACGCAAGGGGCCGAACCTCTAGCCTTCTCGAAGATGTCGCGGACGTTCGCCTCGGACTCGCCGAACCACATCGTCAAGAGTTCCGGACCTTTGACGCTGATGAAGTTCGCCTGGCACTCGTTGGCCACGGCCTTGGCCATGAGCGTCTTGCCGCAGCCCGGCGGGCCGTAGAAGAGCACGCCGCGCGACGGCGACATGCCTGCGCGGGACGAACGTCACGAAACTCCCCCACGCGACGCGTCGACGGCGTCACGGCGACGTGAGACGCCATCGACGCGAAGTTCAAGTTGAGAAATTGAAGGAAACCACGCTGAGTCAGCACCGAATTTTTCAAATTTTTCGGGATGTTCCACGGGGTACTGCACGAGCTCCTTCAATTCTCTTTTCACGTCGGTCAAGCCGCCGATGTCGTCCCAGGTCACGTTCGGCACCTCGACCACCGTCTCCCTCAAAGATGAGGGGTTGCTGACCCCTAAAGCATATTTGAAGTGATCATGCGTGACCGCCATGCTATCCAGCACCTCCGCGTCGATCGTGTCCTCGTCAATATCAATCAAATCCATCTTCTCGCGGATGCACTGCATCGCCGCCTCCGTACATAAAGCCGCCATGTCCGCGCCCACAAACCCATGAGTATCTCTAGCTACCGCCTCGGGGTCCACGTCGTCGTCGAGCTTCATGTTCCGCGTGTGGATCCTAAAAATTTCTAACCGGCCGTTCTCGTCGGGCACGCCGATGTCGATCTCCCGGTCGAAGCGGCCGAATCTTCTCAAAGCGGGGTCCATCGAGTTCGGGCGGTTCGTCGCGCCGATCACGACGACATGAGCTCTCTGCTTGAGGCCGTCCATGAGAGTGAGCAACTGAGAAACAATCCTACGTTCGACCTCGCCGTTCGTCTTGTCGCGCTTCGGCGCGATGGAGTCGATCTCGTCGATGAAGATGATCGCCGGTGAATTTTTTTCAGCTTCTTCGAACGCTTTCCGTAAATTAGATTCGGACTCGCCGGCCATCTTCGACATGATCTCGGGACCGTTGATGAGGAAGAAGAAGGCGCCGGTCTCGTTGGCTACCGCACGAGCGATGAGCGTCTTGCCGGAGCCGGGAGGACCATAGAGCAACACGCCGCGCGGCGGCTTCACGCCTAGAGTCTTGAATAAAGTAGGATGCCTTAAAGGCAGCTCGATCATCTCGCGGATCTGGGCCATCTGCTTGCGGCAGCCGCCTGCGCGGAGCATTTCTCTCGAATCGCGTCCGAATTCACTCAAAATCGAAAAATAAACCACCCACTTCCATCATTCCTGGAGACGACGCGTTTGAATGAAGTGAAGGCGCCTCCACACGACGGGACGCCGAGATCAGACCGATGTCGTCGTAGCCCACGTCGTCCAACCGTTCTTCGTCTTCTCGTTTCACGGGCTCGCCCTCGCAGTGGATCACCGTGTCCGGCGCGACGATGCACTGCTCGGCCGGGTCCGTCTCGACGACTTTGAACTCGACGGGGTGCATGGCCTGCCGGACGAGGAAGAGGTCGCCCTTCCTCACCGGTCGGTAGGCCTCGAGGAAGTAGGGCTTGAGGTACACATCAAATAAGTTGCCCGTGACGCCCTCGATCGTGTCATCTAAGGGCAGGACGTGGATGCGCTTGCCGTAGGGGACGTCGCCACAAGCATTCACGGTGACGAGGTCTCCCAATCTAACTCTGAGATTCTTTCTGACGACCTTGTTCATGCGGACATTCGCATCATCACAGGTCTCGTCCGTCAGCACAATACACACGGTCTCGTGGCCCTTCTTGCCCTTGATCAGGACGGTATCACCCCTAAAAAGTTGGAGCTCCTCCATCTTGGCCGTCGAGAGGGCAATCACGGAGTTGTCGTCGTTCGTCGCTTCGTCAACCAACAACCGGTTCGGCGACCGCTTCTTCTTGGGCTCCTCCTTCTTGTCGGCCATGTTTCTTGTCTGCGAGGGGGTCGGGGTCGCGTCGGGGTCAACGTGGGCGAGGGTGCGCGCGCGCGGCTTGTGAGGGGCCCGGGAGGCGCGGGCGGGCCCGCGCGGCGCGTCTGGGCGCGCGCGCGCCGCCGCGCGGCGCCCAATTCGTACTAGGTCAGTCAGGCATGTGCCTGACAGGGATGGCCAGGGGACGCGCGGCGCGCGAATGACGAGCGCTGCGGGTCCCAGCGCAGCGCGCCGCCTCGCGCGCCAAGGGTGGGGTTCGTAACTTACGCGTTTTTTATTTGGAATGTGCACCGACCTGCCGCGCGGCGCCGAGGCCTAAAGATTAATGAGGTGACATACTAGGAAAAGTCGTTCAGCACTCCTTCAAAGAAAGGCACGATCGCGCTCCTCCACGCCTACGAGGAAGCGCCCAGGCGGCGGGGACGCCGCGAGGCTGAATCACAACCCCGCCGGGCCGTCGACGCGACCGGCCTAGACGAGCTCGATAGACGAGCGGATAGACGAGCGGCCTTCCATCCATCAAGCGGAGAGCATGCGCAGACACAGCGGCAGGACCGTAGGTGAAGACAAACAGAGAACAATTACACACAAGATCACCGCGTGGTCAGCCCCGGCCACCACGTCCCCGCGGCCCGCTTCGTCAGCGTCATGAAAACCACTCCGTCGTCGACGAGCCACGCCGTGTCGTCCACACGAATTGTACCTGGCAGCGCGCCTCCCACAGACCAGGCGCCCGCCTCGACCGACCACACGTCGCCTGCCACTGCCACGTTCACATCGCGCGCCTCAACACCGTCCGGCAGGGCCACCTCTATTCTCACTTCCGTCGCGGTTTGCTCATAGAAAGCTCCTGTAACTTTACAGACGCCCTTATAGGACGCCGTCGGCGCCGGAACTTCATCTACTAAAAAAGTGTCCCAGTCCTCATCGCCCCGCTTCGCGACGCGCACTGTGAGTCCGTCGCCCTCTTCCCAAAGGTCCCAGCCGCACCTCCCCGGATTCGCCTCTCCACTTACTTGGCCGCGAATGACGAGGTCCGCGTTGACCACACTTAGGTCGAAACTCGTTTCACCGACGACGAGCGCCACGTCCGTTTGCGACGGTCGACTTGGTAACGGCACCTCGACCTTGACATGGGTGGCGTCCTGCGTCCACCGGTAGCGCGCGCACTCGACGACGGCGTTCGTGTTCAGCTCTTTGTTGGCGTCCATCCAGCTCATGTTCTCGGCGAGCAGGGCCCGTTCCTTCCTTTCTAGCTCGTCGATCGAGAGCTCCTCGTCATGGCTGCGGCGGATGGTGCGGCGGCGGCGTGCTGAGTGCTGCAGGGCAGTCGTGGTGGTCAGAAGCCATGCAAATGCTGTCCTGTGGCGATTCATAGTATCGATGCGTATGAAATGCAGTTGCTGACCACGCTTTTGAGCCAAGTGCCGCCGCTTTTTGCCCTGGCGCTTTGACGATGCTAGTGTCTTACTTGACGCTAGCGATTTCTGTTTTGATTCGCTCAACAACGCGTTGTGGTTCTCATTTTGTTTGACATCTTAATAACCCTACTTTTAATTGGATATCATTTTCGAACTCAATTCAAAAACACAGTCTTACAACACGCTAGCCCGACCGCGACGCGCGCGCTGTACAAACCTCCCGGTGGATCTTCCAGTGAGTCTTCTGGCACTCTCGAGAGCAGTAGAAAACTCTTTTTGCAGGCGCAGGCCTTCAGGCGCGTCGCGCTCACCGAGCCGCATTCCTCGCACGTGTGTTTCGTGGACGCAACGACCTCTTGTTTGCCCCTCGATACAAGCGCCTCGACCGCCAGCTGGCGAGACGATGTGAACCTCTTCACCCCTCCCTCTACCTCATATGCGGTAACTCGCGTCGAACGGCACGCCATGATGGTCTCACGAAAGGCAGCGACGTCGGCGCAGCGCGGAAGCCCTTCCAGAATGGCCTGGGCTCGCCTTCTACTAATATCATTGCGGATTATCTGGCGATAGCTCTGGCGCATTGAGATGATATCCGCGTCGTCGCCGTCAAAACGGTGTTCTGCAATCGAAACGAGGCCGCCGAAGACATACGCGAGATCCCGCGGCACCGTGCCCCATGCCACGCCGCTGTTGTAGAAATCCCAGACATTGCTCAGTTTTTGAATGCCGCCCGCGTGGACCGAGTTCAGCAGGCACTCCTCGGCGCGCGCCCACAGAGCCGGCTCGCCGCTCTCTTTCGCGGCGCGCTTCAGAGCAATCGCTGCATTGCCCCAGAGCGGACTTTGTCCCCTAAGCGGCTGCAGCTCTCCGAAACTATGCGCGCCAGCGATGTAAGCGTCCGCAGCATCCTCGAAGCGGCCGAACGCCTCAAGGCCCTCCCCAAGGTCGTTGAATCGGTGACCCCTATGTAACCAGGGGGCCACGTCGTTGAGCCCCTGGTACCCAGGCCGAATGCGCAAAGCGGCGTGGTACGCGAGGTGAGTAAAGTTGCCCCACTGTTTCTTATTGACGTATATCGCACGGAGATGACCCCATATGGCATTGATCATGTTCTCATCGAGGTGAACCGACGACAGCTCACAAAACGCGAGATGTAGCCCGCGCGTCATGAGGAGATCCGCCTGTCGATTCGTCAGCCGCATCGGATCCCCCTCAGTCCTGACGCCTGGCCCATCCAAGTGCTGTTGCAGGAGTTCTCCGCCCGCGGCATTATCCGCCGCCATCCACGCGACATTAAGCACCGCCTTCATAGTATCAAATGGCGGTCTTCCCCGAACGTGGCATATCAGCACTGTCGATTCGTGTCGATCGTCGCTCGTCCAGCCGTACTCGCCACGGTAGATCTCCAGCGCCGTCTGTGCCCTGTCCGAACCCGGAGCGAAAACTTCGCGCTCCATCCTATCATCGAGAGGCGGGAGCTCGAGCTCTCTCAGACTCGCCGGCATCATGCTCGAATCCTCCGAACCCCCCGACGAGACACCCAGCGCCGCCAGCGAATCCAACAGAGGACCTTGACTCGGCAGCGCAGCCGCCGCCTCCGCCACGTCCACCGCATCTGCCGCGGGCGCCACGTCGTGAGCGCGCATCTCGCGGCCCGTCTCCGTGCACGCCGTACACCTTCGCATCTGGCGCGCTTTCCATTGCTTTGATGAAAACCTACTCCGGGCGAACTCTTCACCGCACGCGTTGCAGCGTTTCGTCGCCTCGGTGGTGAGAGCTTGAGCACTCATTGGTGTGATATGGGGCAGCGCTCAACGTAGCGATGGCGGCGTCGTGCACCACTCGCCAGCAGGCTAGGGACAAACACCAAACGAAAGTTCAGCTACCTTGGTGACCACAGGCTGCCCCGGAGCCGAGCCAGAGCAGGCTGGAGCTAGCGTCCTGTAAGGCACTAGAAAAGTGCTCTCCGCAGTTTCTCCCACCTTCCCGGCGCGCGTTCGACGCCCCAGCACGATGGCCGAGGTCTGCGCCCGCGTCCCCAATCCGCCAGCCCTCTTCCTCGCACACAGCCGCGCCCGGGCAGCCGCAGGGCAGCCCCTGAGCAACATGCACCCAACGCAGGAGCGCGTCCGCCTCGTCCTCGTCGACAATGAAGACGGCGACGACGTGAGCATCATCTCCGAGATTTGTATCGACGAGCCGCCTCCGATGGACGAAGAGCCGTTGAGTGACGACGAGGTAATGCCCATCCCGAAGCGCCGCGGCCCTCCACAGGAGCGGGCGAAGCCGCCGCCCAAAAGGAGGCGCGACGCGCCGAAGCGCTCCCAGATGAAGCATCCGTCGCAAGACGAGAAGCGCGCCTGGCCGGCCAATGCGCCGCGCGGCGCCGGACTTATTGGAAGCACAATCAAAGTCTGGTGGCCCCACGATAGAGCTTGGTTTGTGGGGAACGTCAACGCCTTCGATGGAACTAGATTACACGAAATTGCGTATGAGGACGGCGAGGACTGGGACGAGGACCTCGACCAGCGGCGCTGGGAGGTCGTCGCGCCGCCGCCGCCGACGGCGCGCAGGCCCGCGCCCGAGGCGCCCGCACGGCCGCGCGCGCCGCCGCCGAAGCGCGAGCACCACAAGCGCGACGTCGTCGCCGAGCGCGCCGTGAAGAAGGCAGAAGAAGCTGAGGACGACGACGACGAGGACGAGGCGAAGGACCAACGGCTCGCTTTCGTGGCGTTCAAGGCCAAGCTCGCCCATGAAAGATATGGGTTGGGCCCGCCAAATCTAGATGGATGGCGCGCCTGGCGGAAGCAGAACTGGCTGAAGAGCAAGCCGAACGGCCACTCGTACTACTACGCGGACCCGCGAGGGAGGGAGTACGAGAGCATCCAAAAGGCGGTCATGGCTTTTGTGTCTCTAGAAAGAGAAGGGAACGGTGTCGACGTCGACCATTTGCGGAGGAAGCGCCACCAGCGGCGCGAGCAGCTCAGGGAAGAGGAGTCCTCGGAAGACGACATGGGTCCGGACACGAGGCCGTTGTTGACCTGCCGGAAGTGCGGCGCTTTTTCTACAAGACATCCGCCAGCTCGCAGTAACCACGAGAAGAAGTGTCTCGGGAGCGCCGAGGCGAACGCGGCGAAGCTCACGCCCTGGGAGCGCGAGAAGGAGCGGCGTAGGAACGATCCTTCTTATATTCCCTACCAGCCTCCTCCAAAAATCGATCCTGTAAAATGGCGCTGCAACTGGTGCGGTTCTGGGGTGGGGACGACCGGAAGGGCCAAGCCGGGGCCCGACGGGCCCTACACTTTATGTGATATCTGCTATGGGAGACACCAGCGGGGCGAGAAGGGTCCTAGAAAGATTGAAGATTTGGGGAAATATGGAAGGTTCCCGCTCACGAAGAAGCGCACGAAGAAAGCTATAAAAGAAAGGGGGCCTTTGGATTTTCGCGTCGGCTGCAACCTCGACGGGAACGGCCATGCGGTGAGACCGATAGGCAACGAGCTGTTGAATCAAAGGATCAAGGTCTGGTGGCGCGACGACGAGAAGTGGTACGAGGGCGTCGTCACCGCTTTTGACGGGTTCAAGCACGTGGTCCGCTACGACGACGGCGACGCCGAGCTCCTGAACCTGACCGGGCCCGGGCGCGAGGAGAAGTTTGAGCTGATTATTGATTTGACGAAGGCGCCTCATTCTACTGAACCGGCGCCGCGCGACCCGCGGACGCGCGTCAAGACGGAGCCGGCGCCGGCCCGCCCGCCGCCCGCGGCGACGCCGCGCCAGCAGGCCGCGGCGGCCAAGGCGGCCGCCTACGCGAAGCAGCGCGCCGACGAGATCGCGCGCGTCGGCATCGACCCGCGCACCGCAAATGGGCTGGAAACGCTCGTCGAGGAAGCGGGCCTCGGGGGTGGCAAGGGCGCGGTTCCGCGGGTGCTGGCGCTTGAGCGCGACGCCAAGGACGACGGCGACGAGGACAAGGGGGACGAGTTCTCCCCGATGAATACCAAGCAGCTCAAGGCGGCGATGAAAGAAAGAGGTGTCGGTAGGGGCGCGTACGACACGCCGGCCGACTTTAGACGGAAGCTGCGGGCGCACGAGGCCGATAAGGCCGCCACGGCGCACGTCAAAGCCGAGAAGCCCGTCCGACGCGCGGCCGCCGCGGCGCGGGTCAAAGCCGAGAGCTCGGAGGACGAGGAGGAGGAGTGGGACGCGCGGCCGCCGATCCACCCGCGCAAGGGCGGCCGCTCGCCGCCCTGGCGCAAGGAGGGCGTGACGAAGTCGACGCGCAAGCCAGAAGGAAAGCCGCGGCATCCCCATCGGCCGTCGCGCTTCCATGGGGTCTCGTGGGTAGCAGCCAGAGGTTACTGGCAGGCGCGGCTGCAAGGCGGCGCGGGCTACCTGGGGACGTTTCACGACGACGAGGAGGCCGCGAAGGCCGTGAACGCCGAGATCAAGAAGCGCGGCCTCGAGCACTGCTGCCGCCTCAACCCCGTCGGACCGGACGGCCGCGTGATTCCCAAGGACCCGAACGGGAAGCGCTCTCTCGGGCGCGTGTATCATCGCCGCGCGCCGACGCCGCCACCCCCTCGGCCACCGGCCGGGGGCGGGCAGACGCCGCGGCAGCAAGCCGCCGCAGCCGGCAAGGCCCGGAAAAGAGAGATATCGGCGGCACCCAAGGTGATGGCGAAGAAGCCCCGCAGCTTCCATTTACCAGGCTAGTCCTTCCCCCCGTCGTCTAATTGATCAAAACCATATTACGTCCCTCCGCGACGTCGACGGGCGAAGAGCCGCGGAGCTCCCCCCTCCCCTGGCTACTCGCTCGCGGCGACGGCGTGCGGTCGTGTATGCATCCTCTTGTTGTACTTACCCCGTGCGGGTGCACGCGATTCCTAGGAGATTGTGCTCCAGAGGCTCAGAGCTCAAAGCTAATTCATCGCTCTCGCAGCGACGACCTTCGTGAGACTAAAACAGTCGTTTATCAGTGTACGTACATTTTCGAGGCCGCACGCAAACGCCTGTCGAAGTCGGAGCCAAGTCCTGGCGCACACATGAAAGAACTATCCCTTCACGCCAGCCGCCTAGGCAAAGCATCAAGTGCCACAAGCAAGCTCCCCAGACCTCCCCACCCCCACCTTTTTCCCGTGTAAAAATAAGATATCAAAACCATTACCCGTGTTCGGCGACGAACGGCATCGCGCTCTCGGACAGCGACCGCTTGACCCGCTCCGCAGCCATCTTCAGCGCCGCCGGGTCGACGCTCTGCGCCCGGACCGGCCCCTCGATGGGTTTCTCGTAGGGCACGTACCTATCGTCCGGCGCGCGCCACCTACTTTCACCACTAGCGACGTTGAAGAAGTAGGTCCGTTTGTAGTTCGCGTCGTAGCACTCGCGCCAATCCGGCGGCTTCTCCTCCTGTGGTGGAGGCGGCGTGGCTGCCCGAAACGGCCCCTGCTTCTCCATCAAATCCTCAAAACTCAACGCGGACTCGAGCGTCCCTGCCGAAGCGACGCGCTTCGGCACGGACACGGGTCCCGACGCGTCCGAGGCCTCGGCGCTCACATCTGTCGATTCTTGGGGCGGCGGCGTCGGCGGCCTTGTCGCCGTCGACAGGACATCATAAGCCGGGTGGCCCGCTCGCGAGTCGCCGGCGTCGCACTTCTTGACACTATCTTCCAATTTCCTCCGGACGTCCCTCCGCCACGTCTGCTTCGCATTGTCCTCGTCGTGTTCGAACTCCGACGGTAGGGCCGCATAAACAGCTCGTAATTCGACCGCGTCCAAATCGTGGAACCCGTACCTGCTCCGTAGATCGGCGATGTGGATCTTCGCCGTGCGCGCGGGATCGTGGTGCACCAGCCACAGGATCTTCTGGTCCACGATCCGTTTAGCCAGGGGTTTCAGTCGCGCGTCGTCGGAGTGCAATCCTACCCTTCCACCTAAGAAAGCTGCTACTTCCTCGACGCGCATATTTCTCACGTCTCTTGGAACTAATTTCCGCATCGCCGCCAGAGCGTCTCTATTGGCTGGTCGTTCCCTAGCTTCCCAGGCCGCGTCCGCCGCCGCTCTACGAGCCCAGAATCCAGGATGTCTTCGAACAGCGGCACCCAACCTTTCGGCAGTGACGCGCGCGTCCCGAGCCGCGGCCGGGTTGAACTTCTCCGCGACCGCTACTCGCGACAAGGCATCTCTCAACGCCACCTCGAGCTTCTCCAGCGTCGGCTTGTCCTCGTCCACATGTAGATCTCCCGCCTTGTCGAGGGCCGCCACGACCGCCTCGCCGCCGTCCTCGACGTCCGGCAGCTTCTTCAGCGTCTCTACAAGTACTCTAGCGCGAGCTATGCGACGCGGCGACCCGTCACCCAATAGAGCCGCCAGCGCGAAGGCATGAATGACCGCCCGCTCGTCCTCGGTGCACGCTTCTTGCTGACTCTGGACGACCTCCTCCTCGCTCTTGATCGGTTCTTCCTCCTCCTGTACTTCTTCCTGTGCTTCCGGCTCTTCCTGTGCTTCGACGCTGTCCGACTGCTGAGAAGGCAGATCGCTGACGAGCTTCGCCAATCTTTTCCGCAGCAAGAAGCCGCGACAGTGCGACTGGACGGCAGTAGCTCCAACATGTCTAGCCGCGTCAACGGGCTTGTCCACGCGGTCGACCCACCACCAGTGGTCCGGCTCCTCGGCCTTCTCTACTGTCGCCTCGGAGAGGTCGATGGCCGGCACCTTTTTCTGTTTCGGGGGCGGCGGTGGGCTCGACGCGCCGCGCGGTGAGCGCCAGAGCTCATCAGCGGATTTCCGGGACGGCGGCGGCCACTCCCGTTCCGACGGTTCCGGGGAGAGCGGAGGCGCTTCTATCCTAGGCAAAGGTGGCGGCCGCGCGACGCCGCGCCGCGCCGCCGCGCGCGCGGCCACGGCCATGCCGTCCGCGATGGCTCTGAGTTCTTGCGCTTCTTCTCCGGAGGCAGCTGCTAATTGTAAGGTAGCATCCGCGGCCGCCGCTAAGCACTGCGCCGCCGCGGCCCGCGTCGCTTGCGCCCGCCGCGTCACAGCGTCCGACGCGTCCAACAGGTCATTTGTACGACTCAAAGGCTCCTCGACCGTACTCTCGTCGGTCTCCGTCGCCGGTTCGGCCTCTTCCACGGTCCCGCGCTTGAAGACGCGGCCCGTCGGGTCCATCACTTGCAACAGCGTCTTCGTCTTCTCCGCCAACGATTCGTCGCCGTCCGAGGATTGAGCTAGACGTAATAACGCTTCGACGAACTCCGGCCATCTGAGTGAAGTGTTCATGGCCTTCGGGTGCCTAGCGTGTCGCGCAGATCTAGCACAATCCACAACTATAGCGGGAGGGAATCGACCCGCGGTCAGCAACCGAAAATCCCTCGCAAAATGCAAAACACCCAGCAATGGTACACACTCCGTGGACTCTTGGCAGTAGGCCGCGAAGAGGCACCGTAAAGCCATATCGTGGTCTCTGACTACTCGTAATGTCGAAGCGTCGACCTCGAGGTCATCTCTCGTTGTGGGTACGTCCTTCCTCGTACACGCTAGCAAAGGTAATACCCTTTCTCCCACGAAGCACTGGAAGACGTCTCTTTTTACATCATCAGAACCGTTCTCGCCGCGCCACCAGCAAGAAGCCACCTTCCTCAGGAACTGCTCGCAGGCCCTTTCTGTCGTTAGTGATGGTTCTTGTCTAGCTACATAACCCAACACGGAGGACGAGTGGGCGACGTTCGTGCCGCTGCCTGCCGAACACGCGTTCTCGAACGCAGCTAGCAAAAACGAGGGCGACAACGCGTCGCCCAGCAACCCCGCACTCCTACAAAACCGATACGCGTCTCCACAGCGCCACTCGCCATTCGTGGCGAGCGCCTTGAAGGCCAGGCGCCAGACCTCATCTACTGATGATGATGGACGCTCATCCCTCGAAAGTAACCAGACCGGCGCCTTGAGCTTGAGCGAGGACGCTAACGACGCCTCGATGACACCACACGACTCTTCCGCCAGCGCTCGTAAACAGGCCTCGAGGCCGCCCGCCGACCGCCGCGCCCAGCCGGCGAAAAAGGCCTCAAAACCTTCGAACTCGACCGTATCGCTCCGGAACCTCCCGCGAAGATACCGCTGCACGTCGCTGCCCGCGTTCCTCCATCTCGCAGCGGCTCGTGCGACCACGGAGCTTCTCGGTCTTAGGCGTTCCCGTTGCACGACGTCCCAAGCTAACGGTGCCGCGCCCTCTCCGAAGTACCCGCCAAAGTAGGATGAATCCGTGTGTTCCGTTTCCCTTCTAGACTGGGCCTCGAGGTGGCAGTACAACGCTCTTAATGGTGCTCTATGGCGTTGTAACAACGCGTCGACTCTTTCGGTATCGTCGCGCCGCGGGTAGCGCCGTCGGGACCGCTGCGTGGCCGTGCTCAAGGAGCTGGGGCTCGGCGGTACAACGGCTTGGCGGGGGCGGCGGCGGGCGTACATGGTTCCCGTCGCTCGACGGTGGCGCGGTCGCCGTTTTTTCACTTGGGTCTAGCTGGGCGCTCACGGCACCGCTACTGGCGACTCTTAGCTCGCGCCGGGCGCAGATCGCGCGCAAAAACCGCTAGCTCTGTTTTGGGCCCTGCGGCGTCCAAGGGACCCGAGCGCTGGCGCGCGTGAGGGGTCTGGGTACGAGGAGTAAACTCAGCTTCGAACGGCAGCAATGAGGCCACGTTCGATGAACTACACAGCGTCTTTGTCAAATCCGCTTACACCAGGTCCTAGAGTTCGCAGACACAC
>JACLAA010007793.1_pt1 | contig 29021 bp, 15 predicted proteins | sample 8027891 | NCBI WGS metagenome assembly JACLAA01 (sample SAMN15724900, study PRJNA655200) | protist metagenome | isolation source: fluorescence activated cell sorting (FACS) single amplified genomes of... | place: Spain: Blaines Bay Microbial Observatory, Mediterranean Sea | collected 2016-01-19 | reverse complement strand
CATCATCATCGCCTGAAAAAACAATAAGCCCGGACCAAATCATCTCGCAATCGTACGTGTTGATCTCCGACTCGGACGCTTCCTCTCGCAAGGCGAGAGAAGCTTTGAAAGATCCACTCGGCGGCGTCGTCGAGTGGCAACTGATTTGGGACTTGCAAAGAGCCGGGCGAGCGGAAACTGCGAGGCAGTTGTTTTACCAGCGAACGACAAGAACGCCGTCGAACGTGCAGTTGTGGGAGCAATGGGCGAGATTTGAGCTCTTGCAAGGAGATCAGGAACGATCTCGAGGTTTATACAAGACGGCTTTGTTGCACTCGGAAGGCGACGCGGCGGTTCGAGGCGCGAGCTTACGGAAATGGGCGACCATGGAATTCGGGGCAAAGAACTTCGAGGAGAGCACGAGTCTATTCAAGAGGTGCGTGTCGGTGTACGACGACGAGATTTGCGGTCCGTCCTTAGGATCGTCGTCGTCTTTATCCTCCTCCTCCTGCGACTACCCGCCCAAGGGCGAGATCATGAAGAATTTAGTCGAAGGTCGTTTGGTGGCGTTACACGCGTGGGCCAAAGGCGAATTCAGACGAGGCAACGTCGAAGAAGCGAGACGAGTTTTGAAGTTGTGCGCGGACCACGTGAACGAGACGGACACCGAACCGATCGCGCGCAAACTTTGCGCTACGGAAAACGTCGAGTACTCCTCTGAAATCTTCAAAGACGTGAAAATCCTGCGCGCGTCGCCGCACGTCGCGCATTTGTACGCGCAGTTGGACGAATCCGAGGGACAGTTAAAACCTGCTCTGCGTAAATATCGCTTCGCGAGTAGAATCTTCCCGAACGACGCGTATATTCTGCAATCGTTCGCCGAAGCGTTGGCGCGAAGAGGTCACGTGGTCAACAGCCGCAAGACGTTCAAAGAGGCGATCGAAAAGTTCCCGCAAAATCACGTCTTGGCGACGTCCTTCGCCATCGCGGAATCGAAACTGTTTTTGTCTAAAGGGAAAGAAACGGTCGCTCGATCGGAGTTTGCCCGAGCGGCGTCGTTAGCCCCGTGGTCGGTTCAAGTTTGGTCCGCGTGGGGCCAATTCGAGTACGCGAAATCGCACGTCGACGCCGCGAAAAGACTCTTCGAACGAGCCGTCGAAGCCGAACTCGGGAACTCGAGAGCGCTGATTGGTTTAGCCAAGTGCTACGACGAGATGGAACTGTTCGATAAGTGTCGAGAAACGCTCGAGTTGGCCATGCTGTCCAACCCGGACAGCTGGGGCGTCTTTCACGAGAGCGCGAAATTGTACGAGAAGCGAGGCAACGCGGCGAAAGCGTCGCACTTGTACAACAAGGCCAAAGCGCTCGGGATGAAATCGTCGGTGAAAAAGAACAACCTTCTTGCTACAACCAATACTACTTCTACTTCTTATAACAACAAGAACAAACGAGGCACGTGGGCGCCGGACGAACGGAACAAGACGGAAGAGCAAGCGCAAATCGCGGTGGACAGAATCAGAGCGCGGAAGTACGCCAGCGGGAGCGGCTCCGGGAAGAGAGACCCGGTCGTAAAGTTCTTCGACGAAAGAAGCAGTAGCAGCGCGTTTTCCGCGGATGGAGGTTCCGCGGACGACTACTACCGGGAAGCGTTTCCGAACGCGTACGAGTACGACGAGGAAGAAGATTTAGTCCCCGCGGAGAACGACGCGTCCGCCTCGAGCGGTAGTAACCGCCGATATAATAACAAGAAGAATTAAAACTAGCAGCGAGCAAAGCGAAATGTATTATTACGAGTAGAAATTTGCGTGCCTGCTGTTTGAGCAGGTACGAAAGGAACGGTGTGAGATTTTTGTATAGTAGCACGTGGATGTGCAACAATGTACTTCTTTTCAATTGTATTTTTACGACCCAAAGAATTTGACTATATATACAAAGTAAAGCGCTCTCTCTCTCTCCTTTCGCTCTCTCTCTTTCTTTTCTCTGTGTACAAAACCGACGACGAGAGATGGAATTGAACAAGTAGTAGTGTGCGCGTGTATCTCATTTTTTGTGCATGTTATGTATCCTCCTCTCTGTCTTAAACTCTGTCTCTGTCTCCGTCTCTCTCTCTCTATCACGCAAACGCGCAAAAAACCGAAGAAGAGTTCGTCGCCAACCGAACCTGGGAGATGAAACCAATTGCTTTGGTAGAACCTCTTCGAATCCCGCCTCCTCCGGGTAAGCGTCGCGAATGCCGCGCTTTTCTGCTCGCGGCGGCGATTTTTTTGTTGTTCAAAGCCGCCACAGTAGTGGTAGTAACCGTCGAACTCGTTGCTCTCGCGCTAGATGTTGTTGCGTTACTACTGCTACCGCTACCGCTACTACTCGAAGAAGAAGAAGAAGAAGAAGAAGAAGAAGAAGCACTAACAGCACTATCTTTCCCTAAATCGAACCCATCGCTTGAGTCGTGCACCCCGACGGCTCTGCCGGAGATGTCGCCGACGCTCTTCTCCCACTCCGGATCCCAGGCGACAGCCTCCGGCGTCGAACACGCGATGGATTTCCCAAACGGCACCGTCTTATACGCGTCTTGGCCGTTTTCAAATCCCGTCACGAAGTGTTCCTCAAAAATCGATCTCAACAAGTAATACTCTTTCGTCGTCGGCGGCGAAAGCGGGAAGCGTTCGGCTCTCTTGGAAAACTCTTCGTCGGAAACTTTTTCCTCGGCGTGCGCTTTTAACCCGTCCACCCAATCGTACCCGACGCCGTCGGAGAACTGTTCTTTTTGACGCCATAAAACTTCCGCCGGTAAATACGGATCCTCTGGCGTATCGAACGCTTTTCTCAAGATGTACTTTTCTAAATATTTTTTACCGTCTTGATCGAGCTTTTTCACGTCGATCATCTTGTCCAGCGGGGACATGTTCATCGCGTAATCGACGACTGCTTTGGATAACAGAGGCGTCCTCGCTTCCACGCCCCAGGCCATGGTCATTTTGTTCGCTCTCGCCACGTCCCACTGGTGCAAACGACTCGTTTTTCTCGCGCACTCCTTGTGAAACTCCTCCGGCGACGGCGCCTTGTGAAAGTATAAGTACCCGCCGAATAATTCGTCGGCGCCTTCGCCGGATAAGACCATTTTGAATCCCATGGATTTAATCGCTCGAGAGAGTAAATACATCGGCACCGATGCTCGCACTTGTTCGAACGTCTCCAAGTGCCAAACCACATCCGGCAACGCGTCCAACGCTTCCTCTGGCGTGAAATAAATTTCGTGGTGAATGGTCCCCAAACTATCGGCGACTTTCCTCGCCGCTTTCAAATCCGGCGCGCCTTTAATACCGATTGAAAACGAGTGCACTTTCTCCGTGCTCCCGTAGGTGTTTTTCGCAGTCGCTCGGTTCCTCACCGCAATAGAGGTGATCAGACTCGAATCCAACCCTCCGGAGAGTAAAACCGCGTACGGGACGTCCGACATCAATCGATCTTTCACCGCTTTGACGACGATTTCTCTCAACTCTGATAAATCCGCTCGTTTCTCCGGAATGTAGTCCACGTCTGTGATCCATCTCTCGTCGTACCATCTCGTCATCGTCCCTTCTGTCTCGTTTTTCTCTTTCACCCAGACGTGACCGGGAGGAAACAACTGATACGACTCCACCCCGGGGTCGTCGTGTAAACACTTCATCTCCGAGGCGAACCAAAACGACCCGTCTTTCCCTTTCGCCATGTACATGGGAATCTTCCCCATGTGATCGCGACTGGCGATGAGCCTTCCTGTTTTTCGATCTTCAATGACCGTGGCAAACATCCCGTCCAAATGTTTCGAAAACTCGAGCGCGCCGAATTTCTCGTACACGTGGCCGATGACTTGACAATCCGACTTGTTCGGATGCTCGATGTTAAACGTTTCTCTCAACTTTTGGTGATTATAAATCTCCCCGTTGGCGATAAAACACGTCTGTTTCCCTCCATCCGTGTACAACGGTTGTTCCCCGCTCTCGCCCGGCGCGACAATCGCCAATCGTTTGTGCACCATAAACGTTTGTTCGTTTTCCGAGTGTTCGAACTTGTCGATTTTATACGAATCCGGCCCGCGGTGGCGAAGGCGTTTCGCCAGCTTATAAATCCGTTCCCGGTTCGGTTTCGGTTCGCCTTTTAAGTAATGCACGGAGAATATCCCACACATTGTTGCTTTCTTTTCGTGTTGTATCACTCTAAAGTCTTCGCTTTATAATCCTTCTTCTTCTCTGCTTCTTTACGTTTCCGTCGTTACTACGCGTTGTTACCTTTATCCAAGTGTTTTATATAAAAGAGAATAAGAGAGAATAAGAGAATAAGAGAGTATATGTGATACAACACACACCGGTCAGTTTTGCATACCACCACGAATTCTACACCGACACAACATAAATTCAGCAAAGAAAGGAGAGATACGAGCGCGATTTTCGTTGCTTTTCCTGCTCTCGTTCTTCTTCCCAATGGTGCCCCCAATTAATTCTCTCTCTCTCGATCCTTCAAAGACCGAACGTTTACGAAGAGGAAAAGAACAGACACAGAGAGAATAAGAGAGACTCTAAAACCGAGATTGAAACGAGAAGAATACCAAGAACAACACACACTCTCTCTCACTCTCTCGAGATGTACACACACGCAGAGAAAGAGAGAGACAAACGAGAGAAACAAGAACGAGAGAACAAAAAGCGCACCTCGTGACACAATCGAGGGTTTTTCCCCAACGCACAACGAATTCTCTTTTCTATATATAGAACGTCTCTGTCTGTTCGAATATAAAGCTTTAACAGAAAACGAAAGACGGGAAACAAAAGACAGAAAAAGCCTCGATCCTCTCCCGTCTGTGTCTCTTTTCCGAACACCAAGTAAAGCGCTCTAAAGAGACAGATAATGAGGTAATTTGCCCTCAAAATGCGCTCGTGAGACATTGCTTTAAACCCTAGTTGTATATGAAACCCTAAAGATTTTCGTGCTCTCTTTTCTCTCTCTCTCTTTACTAAGCTTTACTTTCATACGGCGCCGGTCGTACGCGCGTTGAGAACATCCGCACGCATCGAAAGAATTTCGGAACGTGTTTTAGTATTCCAAGCGCGAGAGGCTCGTTTTGTTCCGTATAAGAGAGCTTTTTCAAGCGTGTATGTTTTAGTGTTACATATCGAACGTATGCGTCTTCTCAAAACGACTACTACTACTACTCCTTACGTATGCGCGTATACGAAGAGAGCACAGGAGACGTTGCGAGACTTCGAGGAGGCGAAAAAGCAGAGCGCTCTGAAGAGAGCGCGCTTTTTAAACTGCTCTCTGGTTGTTTTTGTTTTGTTTTCTTCTCTCTCGTGTGTTGTTGTTGTCGTTCGCATCTCTCGCTCAGGAGTACTACGACTCCTTACGTACTCCATCTCTGCTCGGTCGCGCGGATTCTACAGAGCTAATAAAAACAGTATTCTCTCCGTGAAGAAGAACACACTACACACACACACACACGTATGTGTGTGCACTGCGCGTGTGCGAGAATTTTCATCGGGAGCATTTAGTAGAGCTTTAGATGTGTAGAAGATTTATACACGTGTGTGCGCGCGCACGAGTGATCTCGCAAAACTTTTTTCCGTTGACTGCGAAAAAAAGACGTTTCTTTCTGAGAGAAATGTGCTCCATTTTCTCACTCGGGAGGAGTACTTATTCACGTACCGCGTTGCGCGAGACAGACAACGCAAAAGGAAAAAGAGTCAGAGAAGGACACACCACACATACACGCGAGGTGGTGTGCACTTTTCTCTCTTTTCTCCCTCCAGAGCGATATATGTGCGCTGATTACGTGAACGTTTATAAAGAGCATTTGGGTGTGCGTTGTTCCCCAGAGTGTGCTCGAAAGTGCGCGTTGAAGAACGCGCGCTCGCATCTCTCCTTATCATTCTGGACGACGCTCGTTGGCGAAATAAGAAGCGTGTAAACGTTCTATTCTTTCTTTGTTTGTGTGCAAAAGGTGTTCCCGTGAAAGGTTTCTGTGCCTGTGTCTGTTCTTCTTCGTGTGATGAGGAAACGCTCGGAAGCGTTTATGTGACTGCCAAAACCAAAATACGCGCTGCGCAACGTTTTCGATTGAGACGACGATGGAAGAAGGATTCAAAGGAAAAGGAACGGCACAACAACAACAACCGAAATGTCGCGTGTGCGCACAAAACGAATCGCTCTACGCGTGCCCGAAATGTAACTGCCGATATTGTTCTTCGAAATGTTACCGCCTGCACGGCGACGGGACGTGCGTGGAAGCGTTTCACGCGGAGAGTTTAGCGCGGATGATGAAGAATGAAAAACATTTCGATGGGGATTCCGAGGACGAGGAGGAGAAGAAGAGAGAGATGGAAGCGATGGTGATGGAGTACGAGAGGCACGTGGAGAAGGACGAGAGGGAGATGAGGACGAGGTTTGGTTTGGAGGCGAAATCGTTTTCGCCGTCGTCCTCCGACGACGAAGAAGAAGAAGACGAAGAAAAAGAAGATGAAGATGAATACTGCACTTTATCCGCGAAACTCATGCGCGCGTACTTGAAAGAAGAAGAAGATAATAAATTCTCCGGAATTTCCGAGCGCGACTTCGCCGCGAGCGATAAGAAGCGTTTGGAGAGAATGTTGCGAAAAGGAGAGATTCGAGTCGAACCGTGGCGAGCGTGGTGGACGATAGACGACGACGACGAGGTGTTACTGCGAGACGACGGAACGGCGAAGATTGTCGCGCTTAATGATGATACCAATAATAATGAGGACAATGATAATGGTTATCATCCATCGTCGGTTTTGGGATTTCCGTCGCCGCCGACGGAACCGCTGCCGTCCTACTGGTCTCTTTTACCGCCTACTAAAAGGACTTTGAAGAAAGTATCGGCAAAGCAAAGAAACGTCTTTCGCGAAAGAGTCGCCGGCGCGATTACTTTATACGCAATCATAGCTCGCGCGTTTAACGGCGATCACGCGTGTTTCGACGCCGCGGCGACGTATTTGATGCATCATCATCATCATCATAATGATACTAATAAGAATAACAACGAAGAAGAAGATAAAGAAGAAGAAGATAAAGAAGAAGAAGAAGAAACGAACGATTCCGTCAACGCTCTTTTAGCTCTCCACGTGTCTGCGGTCATCAATGCACACACGCTCGTGCCGAGTGGATTATTCTACGACGCCTCGAAATCGGGCAAAGTTGCGAAGAATTTAGAATCCGACGCGTACGCGATGTTGCGCTCGCGCTCGAAGAGAGTCCTCGCGATGGAAGATTTACGGTCGATGTTTCGCAAAGCGATCGAAGACTCTTATTACGACGACGATGATGATGATACTACTAATAATAATAATAAGAAGAAGAAGAACAAAGAGTTCCGCTCGAACTGTCGCAAGATGGAGCGAAAGTTATTCTTTGCCGAGTGTTTCGCGAACGTTACGGACGAAGAGTTCTTCGCGGCGAATTCGGTGGCGGATGATGAAGCGGACGCGGAAGCAGCCTTGATGAAAGTCTCCTCCTCGTCATCCTCGTACCCGAAAGAAATCCAACTCACGACGTCGACGGAGCACAACAAAATCGTCTCCAACGCGTACGCGTTCGACGCGAATTCCGAAAACATCTGTTTCGACGTCCGATCGCACGTCGGCGGTCACGTCTTTGACGGCGATTTGATCCAACTCGTTGACGTGAATACGAAAGAAGTCAAAACGGTGTTACGAACCGCACACGAAGCGAAGTGTGGCGTCGCTTTGTTTCATCCGTTTGATGAGAACGTTTTGTGTTGCATCGTCGGTCCCAGACATCCGACGGAAGAGTGGGCGTACTGCGCGCATCATCGCCGAGGATACGTCATCGATTTATCGGAAGATTCGAATGTTGATTCCTCGTCGTCCTCGAACGCACAACAGTTAAACTCCTCTAGGTCGCTTTCATCGAATTTAGAAGCGCGAGATTTAGTCAGTCCGTTCACGAAAGGCGCTTTGCGAGGCGGCACGCACGTCCACGCGTTCTCGCCGGACGGCACGTTGGTGAGCATGACGTACGAGGACGCGATTTTAGCGGACGCTACGGACGTGAACGTCTCGAGACGCAACGCTCGGAACATCGCGGTGACGATTTATAAAGACATCGTCGAAATCGATAAATCGAGAAACGACCGGAACGTTTCCGGCGGGTTCACCGTGTGCGTGACGGAAACGACTCCGGATCCAACTCTCGGTTCCGACGAAATCTCTCGAGCGTACGAAGATTGTTGGATGGATTCGAGGACGTTATCGTTCTTGGGCGACTGTCGAGACGAGCGCGGGAACGTGCGCACGGAATTGTTCGTGGTGGAGTTACCGCGAGACGTGGAGAAGTTAAAAGAAGAAGAAGAGAAAGAAGAAAGATTACTTCAAGGCACGCTCACTTCCTATCCGAAACCGCCGAAATCGGTCAAGCAAAGACGCGTGACGCGGTCCAGCGGTTGTCAAGGTTCCGTTCGATTTTGGCCTCGAGCGAATCCCGCGGATTCGAACGTCGTTTGCATTTTACTTCGAGACGAAAAAGCATCCTTCCAGTTACACCTGGTCGACGCAACCACCGGCGAAATCGAGCAACTTTCCTTTCTCAAAGACGGCGAAGAAGTCAACTCTGCCTTCTCGTGGTCGCCGGACGGCCTTTACGTCTGTTTCGCGACGAGTACAAACCGAATCGCTCGGACGTTTACGCGCGGCGGCGCGAGGAAATATCAGACGGAATATTTAACCCCTCCTCCAAGAACCACCAACGACGATAATAAAATCCGCCCAGAGTGCGTTTGCGTCTCTCCGAACGGAAAGTTCGTCTGTTTCCTCAAAACAACAACAACATCATCGCCAACAAAAATCGTCTGTAACGTCTCAGAAGACAAAGAAGAAGGAAAAGGAAAAGGAAAAGGAAGTGAGCACCCCGACGCGAAGAAGAAAATCCTCGTCAACCAAATCTTCCTCCTCGAGCTACCACTAAACAACAACGAGATCGACGATGAAAACGAAAAGAAACCAACGTCCGAATAGAAGAATATACGAGAGAATAGAAACAACACCGCGACGAGAGCGCGAGCGAGCGCGAGATCCAGAGGTTGTTGTTGCGCATAACAATAGCGTAATAGCGTAAAGTTAGCGGGAGAGATACTCTATAGAATTCTACGCACGTAATAGAATACTAAAACAAAAAAGAATACTAACAAACTCTTACACGCTATATATTCACAAACGCTTCATCATCAAAAACACAACCTGAACCACTTAAGCATCGTGAATACTCTCGGTGATACGCCGCTCGTTCGTCGAGAAAAGCAGCGCTTTTCTGTTCGCACGCGAGGAAAAAGTCAACAACAGACAGAGAAAAGAATTAAAAAAAAACGGCCGCTTTTCCTTTCAGGAAAAAAAAAAAAAGAAATCGCATTTCTTTCGCGTTTAAAGAAGAACAAAACGACACACAAAAGCATCATGCCTTCTTCTGGTGCTACTGCGTATAAAACTCTTGGGGTGAGGACGCGAGCGCAGAAAAGGAGGATCGGGGAGCGAGATGTGTGGGATTTGATCGTGAATAACGACGATATTTGTTTCAAACACATTCTTCCGAGACTGAATCGAACCGATCTGAAATTCTTGTACGGGGTGAATACGGAGACGCGAAAGTTGATTAAGAGATCATCTCGCAAGGGGGAGTTGAAAAAGAAGTTTAGAGTGAGAGAGATGTCGTCGATATCGACGTTGGAGATTGCGTGGGAGCATAAATCGTCGTGGCGGGATTACTGGAAAGACGAAACAGATTTCTGCAATCGAGTTGCTCAAACGAATAAACTCGAGTTGCTCAAGTGGGCGCGAGAGGAGAAAAAGTGTAAGTGGGATGGAAGGACGATTAAAGCGGCCGCAGGACAAGGCAATCTGGAAATGGTAAAGTATTGCGTGGCGAATGAGTGTCCTATCGATGCGTGGACGTGTGCAAATGCTGCTTCAGGAGGTCATCTCGAGTGCCTCAAATACTTACGCGAAGAAGCCAAAGCGCCTTGGGATTGGAGAACTGCCAATTGGGCAGCTTCAAATGGTCATCTTCATATACTTGAATATCTTGTTGAGCGTAAGTTTGATGAATATGAAGAAGATGAGTGTGAGTTTGCAGCCAAGTTCGGCCACTTGAACTGTTTGAAGTACTTGCATGAAACCGCCAAAGCGCCGTGGGACTCTTGGGCGGTTTTCGAAGCGCACAAGAACAACCACCCCGACTGTGTACAATACCTCCTCGACAATAACTGTCCTCTCCCACCCAATTGGCGATACGAACACGGAGAGTTACACGTGCCAGAATCAGAATCAGAATCAGAATAATTGCACCCCCCCCTCCTCAATAAAGCCGCCGCGCCCTCGTACTACTCCTCTCGAGAGAAACACAGAACAAACACCTACACTTCCTCCACAAAAATTTCCTCTCTACACGCACACACACTTAATAAAACACGCGAGAGCAAAAGCAAAAGAGGAAGAGAGACAAAACAGAGGGAGAGACCTTCTCTTTTCGTTCGCTTTTAGTATCGTCTCGGTGTTACTCTGCGCTTTCAAACGCTTGTCTTTTAAAGTTAAAGTTGTTCCATTTTGGACAACATGACGGACAAATTCGAAAATTCCTTTACGAAACATGAGGAGTTTAATGAGACGAATACTGAGTCGCACGTCGCGCAAAGCGTAAAAGAAATCCTCCAACACGCGCACAGACACATCTCCGACGCCATCGACTGCGATGAGAACAACTACGGAGAATCTGCGGTGAGAAGTTACAGTTTGGCGATGGATTACTTCAAAACGTATCTCAAAATGAATGCCATTGGCAGCTCTGGAGGGAAATTCGGTGCGTTTCGCGCGTTTGCGCGATGGAACTCGCCTAATGGAAAGAAGACGTGTACGAAGAAGAGGAGCGAGGATGTGGTGTTCTTGTCGTTTACATCGTCGTCTTTGTGTGTTTTTCGCTCTGTTTCTTCTTCTTTGTGTGTTTGTTTCATTCATCATTGGCGACGACGCATAAAAATGGTCGTGTGCGAGACGTTTGTTTACGAGAGAGGATGCCGACGGGAGGACCTTTCTCGGGTTTCGCGACAAAGTCGTCGTTTTTCGCTTCTTTCTCTCGTCGGTGTTCTTTCAATGTTTTCGTCTCTCTTTTTCCTTCTCTTTCTCTCTCTTTTAGATCGAATAATGACTGATCAAAATCTCTCTTTTATTACCAACGACAACGTTACGCAGGAACGAGAGACGAGAGGGCGCAACTCGTCGCGAAAATCGTTCAGTATCAGAAGCGTTTACAAAAGTTGAGGAGAGATTTGATGCGACGGAAATACGGCGAGAGAAGTCTGGAGAAGTCTTCTTTAGCAGCAGAGAAGGAGGAGGAGGAAAAGGAAGTCGTCGTGCAGTTGACTGCTTCTTCTTCGAACGGTTCGGAAACGAAACGAAACGACGACGACGACGCGTTGCACTTGGAGACGATCATCGAGGACGAGGAGTTGAGGCGTCTGGTAGACAATGATAGCGACGACGACGAGAGCGGCGAGGAGAACGGCGGCGATAGGAGTACGAATAACAAGAGTAGCAATAGTAAGAAGAAAACGAAGAAGACGGCGGCGGTATTCGATCGATCGTTATCGGCCATGCCGCGGTTGATGAAAAAAACGACGACGACGAATAGCGATACGCGAGAAGGAACAGATAGCGGTGGCGGCGTCTTCGATTGGCTCTTGGACGCGTTGGATGCTTTGGACGATAAGATTGCCGAGAAAGTGGAACGCGCGGAAGACGCGCTCTTTGACGCCTTCGAGGACGTCCAAGATTCTTTCAAGAAGACCTTTTCGTTTCAAAAGAAGAAGAAGCATAGCGAAGAAGAAAAAAACGACGACGTTTAGGACAACGCAAAATAATAATCATCATCGTTCGAGAAAACGACGAGGGCGGTGAAGACGATTTTGACAACCTTCTTCGTTCGTGCGATGGATTTTTAGATAGATGATATGCGCTATTATTACAACTCGCCGCCGTCGCCTCGGCCGCTCGTCAAATCTTCCACCAACTTGTGCGCTTGTCTGTACGCCTCGTCTTCTTTCCTTTGCGCTCTTTTCTTCTCGGTGAACGCGTCCTCGTCGAAAGGTTCCCACCCGCTTTCGAGTTCCTCTTCCGTCGTCGTCGGTCGTCGCGTCGGAAATTTTTTACACGTTCGCGCGCACATTTTCTCTCGAAACGTCCTCGTGTCTTTGTTTATTATTATTCGTTGAGGAGGAGGAGGATTACTACTACTACTATCACTACTATCACTACCACTATCACTACCGCGACTCTCTTCCTCATTTGGTGTGCTCTCGTACAAAATCGAATACATGTCCGATTCGTCCAAATCTTCCTCCGAACTGTACACCATTTGCTCGCAAAACTCTCGCATCCGGTGCGACCACATCCCACCTTTTCGAAGCGTGGTTTCCATCGACAGCGTTTGCGCTTTGTGCAACGCTTTCGGCAAAACGGTTAAACCTGGCCCGTTGAAATAATTGTGCCCGTCTTTCCCGTGCGTGACGCCGTAATACTCGCCCCAGAACTGTTCGTCCTTACACGTGTCCTCGAAACTTTGCTCGTATTGATCCACTCTGAGACGTTTCTGGACATTTTTGCCTTTCCCGTGTTTGCGTTCGGTTTCTCGAATATTCGTCGTGAGTTTATGCGAAATGGCGTGACACGCGTCGCATCGCATGTGAGAAGGAATTTGCATCGAATTCTGCTCTTCCTCGGATAAACCTACCATTTTTTTTCTCGTCGTCGCACTAAAACTCTCCTCCTCCTCCTCCTCGTTCTGCTGCGCCGCGAGCGTTTCTACCTTTCGTCGTTCTTCTGTTTGCGTTTGTTGTGAATGAGATGATTGTTTTGAGTGTTAAAATATAACACAGAACAGAGAAGAAAAATATGAACATTTACGTGCGTGATCAGAGAATGTTGCAACAAAAAGAAACAAAAAGGCGTTTTAAATTCATCGACTGTTGTTGTTGATTGTAACGCGTAACAAACACAAACGATACGAACGCGGGATCGAGAAGAAGAAGACCAAGAAGACCGAATGAGAAAGGAAAACGCTGCGTGAGCCTAACGTACCTCTCTTCTCCCGTCGCTCGTTCTGAAACGCCTCGAAAGATGACGACGAAGAAGACTTCTGATGTTGTTTTTTCCCTTCCACCCCGATGGGGGAAAACTCAAAATTTCCCGACATCAGAATCGCGCTCAATATCATCAAAAGAAGACTCGTTTTAAAGAGCGCGAAGTGAAAGATCGAAGAACAAATGCCGTCGCGTTTTGCTGCTCTTCTTGTTCCTCTTTTTTTCGATGATTTCTTTGATAAAAGTCGCGTTCGACTGCGTGACATCATCGTCATCGTATAGGGGCAGAAAAAGTGAAGAATGTCGTTCCCCTTTAATTTTCTTTGCTTAATTTTCTTAGGGAAGGACTTTACAAACAGTCATTTTCGAATTGCACGAAGTAAACAGCACATCAACCGCGCGATAGGATCAACACAGACACCCGTACCTATCGCGCGATGCGCTTGAATCGATCGATGCGGTCGCACATGAAGAAGTACAGACACACCTACTCTTTTTCTGATTTTTTTTAATACCTGTTTTGTTACACACATGTAAAGAGATATACACGCGCTCTTATTTACTCTCTGCATAGGCTCTGACTTACGCGAACGAAGGCACATCGAGCGGCAGAAGCGCTGGTTCATGAAAGCAGCGATACGAGCGGTACTCTCAGCGGCGCTAAAAGAAGTGGCAACGCGTTTACTGCGGAGCAAAAACGCTCTGATCACACATGTGAATATTTTTTTCCTAAAATTTGTTCGTTGGGGGAAAATTCACTTCAGAAATTTTCAAATTACTATTAAAGAGATACGCTATTAAAACGCACGTAAAACACACGCACCACATATAAACGAGAGGAAAAGAGGAAGAGAGAGATTTACGCGCTTAAGTTCTTTCTTTTCACTCTCTCTCGCTCTCTGTCTGTCGTTCTTTGTGTGTGATTTACGTGTAGGGGAAAGTGTGAGAAATTTCAAATTTCGTTAAAGAGATACGCTCTTTACGCGCGCACACACGCGCGATAGACTCGATAAAACTTTCGCACATTTTGTGCGCGAGAGAGGATACGAGAGAGTGAGAGTCTGTGCGCTTCATTTTTGCTCGAAAGTGTCGCGTCACGGCTCGTGTAAAGATGAAATCCTTCTCGAGCAAAGAGAGGAAAGAACTGCTCAAGCGATGGAACGAACGGAACGCTACGAACACGAATACGACGACGAACGCGAAAACGAACGCGAAAACTTTACTGAATTCTTCAAACTCTGACGGTAGTATGTCTTTAAAAGAAGGAAAAGGAACGCCTCGTTGCGATGATGATGCGGAGAATGAAAAGCAAATTGGAAATTCGAAGACGTTTGAGTCAAGGAGCAGTCGAAGCGCGGGAAAGACGTCGACATCGAAGGATGAGTACGATCGTGATTTTCGCTCGAAAAATGCAGACGTAAGAAACAACGGGAGTATTTCGTCGTCCTCTTCTGGAGTATTAAGGCAACGGCAAGAGGAAGCGCAACAGAATGTTTTGATGAAGCGGAAGAAACTGAGTAGCGATACGGAGAACCAGAGGGGAACAAAGGATTTTGCGCCGGATGACGAAGATTGGAGGATGCAATCGAGGAACGTTTGGTTGAGCAGCTGTTATATTAATAATAAGAGCAGTGTTGTTGTTGCTCCTACTGTTGATGCGAATGAAACGAACGAAGGAGTTGGAGCAGATCCGAATGATTTTGATGACGCCTTTATTACTCGTCGAGGCGTCGACGAAGGATTCGTGAGTAAAGGTCAGCAAAAAGAAGAAAGTGGGCGAGAAGAGAATATCCCAAACAATAACATCGCAGCAGAGGAAAGAAAACGCACGAACACCGCGGCGACGACTTCATCAAAATCAAAAAACCCGTCTTCTCGAAAAGGAGAGGACAAATATCTCCTCTACACGCAAGCGATGGAACGTCTGGCGACGAAGATGAAAACAGAAAACGACGAACAAATAAATCAATCGAAACGTCTCGAAGAAGCGCAAACGAAAGAACACTTAATGCTGAAGAAATCTCTAGAAAAAGAGCAAATGCTAAACAGGAGGTTGGAGAAAGACTGCGAGAGTTTGAAGGAGAAAAAATTGACCGCGGCGCGCGAGCGGGATCGGTTTTCCGAGCGAGTCTCGCGGGCGGAAGCGGAAAAGGAAAGAGTACTCCGAGAGATTGCAAAGACGAAATCGAAAAGCACTCATCTCTTGAAAGAACACAAGTTTACGATCGAAGCGCAAGGGGCAATGCTGGAGCAGTTGCGAAGAGAATTGGAAACGAGCGAGAAGATGGCTTTGGACGCGGAGAGGAAGTGCGACGCGATGACGAGAGAACGAAGCGAGACGGAGGAACGTTTGGCAAACGCCAGAGAAAAGTTGAAATCGATGGAGGAAAAATCCACCGACCAAAAGCAAAACTCGAGAGCGATTGCAATCGCGCACGAGCAAGTCTTCTCCTTGACCAGAGAATTGCAAGAGAAAAAGGAAATAAATGCAAAGATGGAAGAGACGAACGCGAAATTGCAAAAAGAAGTCAACGCTCGAAAGCGAGAGTTTGCGGAGATTCAAAAACAGTTGGAATCGGACGTGGAAACTGAACGAAGTTTACGAGTACACGCGGAAAAGAAAATGGAAAAGATGATGAAAGAAATGCAGTCGATTGAAGAGGAAAAACGGAAACGCGTCGAGGAGTTACGAGTGTTGGAAGAGACTTTGCGCTCGATTGAAGAGGAAAGAGACGCTTTGAAGAAGACGGTGAGTCAATGCGAGCTTGAAATCTTCAAACATTTGCGCGTCATCAAAGAACAGGATGAAATTGAAAATGAATGGATTGAAAAATATTCCATCGTGCAAGAAGAGATCGAAGTGCGAGATTTGAAGGCGATAGAATCGTACAATCAGGTGAACAACAACAACTCTAATAACGAGGTGCAGCGCAAAGCGGCGGAGATTGATCGAAAAGAGCAATTTTTTTCTTCGAAAGCATCATCGAACAACAATCACTCGAAAATGTTAGCCGTCGAACGGCAGAAAGTGACCGACGCGATGAAAGCGAAGAGATATTTAGAGAGGCAGTTGCAAGACGAGAAGAGAAAGTTGCAAGAGAAGGAGAAGATGTTGAACGCGCTCGAGGAAAAGTACGCGGCGACGGCCAAACGCGTCAATTCGGACGACACGAAAGCCGAAGAAGCGTTGAAAATTTTGAACGAGAAAGTCGCGAAGATGACCACGGAGATGCACGAAAAAGACGAGCGGTTGAAAGCGAACGAGGAGTTATTGCACAGAATGCACTCGGAGAAGAAGAAGCGGGACGGTGAGCTCGAACGCATGCGCGTCTCGTTGACGCAGAAAGACGAGGTGGTCAAAAAGTTGGAGGATGATTTGAAATCATCAGAGGTTCAAAAGGCCAATAACAATAACAATAGTGACAACCAGCAACAACACGTATTTATGATGAAGGAAAAAGACGCGACGATCCAAAGCGCGCAATCGAAAGTGGCCGCATTGGAGGCGAAAGCGAAGCAATCGAGCGCGAATGAAGAAAACTTGCGCAAAGAGTTGGAACAGTTGCAAAAGAGCGAACGAACGGCAAAAGCGGAACGCGAACATTTGGAAAGGCAGTTACGAATGGCTGAAGAGAAAGAGAAGAAGTTATCGGCGCAAGTGGACGCGATGAGCGTGGATCGGCAGAAATCTTCCTCAAACGCGGCGGAGCTCTTCGAGGCCAATCGGCGGTGTTTGGATTTGAGAGCCAAATGCGACGCGAAGGATGAGCAATTGGAAGAGATGCGTCTGAAGCTCAAAGAGGCGAAAGAGTCGTACGAAAACGAGCATAAGAAGCACTTACAAACCCAGGAGGACTGCGCGATTTACCTTGAAGATTTGCAAGAAGCCGCGGCGGATGCGGAGAAGACGATTTGCGAGCACCAAAGGACGATTGAGACGAACAAAGAGGAGATGGAACGGTTACAGACGAACTTAGCGAACGCGGAGAAGAAGTGCGAGTTAGCATCGTCGGAAGCGCAGTCGTTTAAAACATCTTTGGAGAACACGCAGACGGTGTTGAACGCTCGCGTCGAGGAAATCGAACGTTTTCGCTCGCAATCGACCAGGGAGAAAGAGAACATGTCCTCGAAGCTTATGTTCTTAGAAGATGAAAGCGCGAGTTTACACTCTAAATTGCAAGAGAAGCAAACGAAACTGAACAAAGCCTTGGGTGACATCTCTAAGTACCAACAAGAATCGGAACAAGCCAAGCGGCAACTGGACGCTTTCCGCGCGTCCAAAGAAGTCACCGAAGAGCGGTTGCGCGAGGAACAAGACAAGTTGAAAAAATCCGAACAAAACTGCGAACAGTTGTCAGACATGTTGAAAAAGAATGTCGAACGACACGCGAACGTGTTGAGCGCGAACGAACGCATGAAAAACATGGAAATTGAGGATTTGAAGGACGCGTTGAGATCGCTCGAGAGGAAAGCGTTGAAGATCGCCGAGGTGGTGCACATCGATAAAGCGTTTTTCGATGGGTTGGACGTGGAAGCGCAAGTGATTGTTGAAGATTTTTGCGCGACGAGTAAGAACGTGTCGTCGCCGACGCCGTCGAAGATGAACGTAAACAATGGTGGTGGCAAGACGCCGATGACGGCGCCGTCGGCGAATCGAGGGAACTTTGTCTCCGCACCTTCCTCACCCGCGGATAGATTTCAAACGCCGCAAACTTCCATGCAAACATCCTCGCGACTCGGCAGAACAACGATTGCAACGACGACGACGTCTAAAAGTGCCGGAAAACCAGCACTCACATTTTCGTCCGCTGGTAAACATCAACATAAAAGTCACGTCTCGCAACGCATCTGGGGCATGGTCTCGGAAGCGTCCAAGATCAACGTCGATTTACAAGGGTTAGCGGAAAGCGCCAAGAAACGATTGCAAGAACATCAAGAACAGTTGAGCGAGAAAAAGAAAATCAACAACAGCGCGGTAAAAGCGTTGCGTCTCGACGTTGTCAACGGAGAAGATTCCGGTCAAAAACCGAAACCAAAAGCGGGTACGCCTTCCAAGCGTCGCGTATTACAACCGGTTCCGTTCAACGCCCAGTAGAAAGAGAGAGAGAAATATATATATAGCAGTTACCAAGAAAGGCATAATAGAATGTAGAAGAGAGAGAGAGCGTTGTTTGAATACTAATACTACCAGATTTACTATATATGCGCTGCCTTCCTCGTTCGAATGTGAAAGTTTGTTTCATTTCTTTAAAAAACGCTCGCTTTTATTTTCGGCAAAAAAAAAATATGAATACCAACAACAATATCCTTGACGACATTGACGATCGCGAGGACGAGAACATGGACGAGGACGAGCTTTTACGGCAGCAGCAGAACACCTGGACAATGTGCATCGAACACGACGGAGGAGGCGCGCGACGAGATGTGCATCCTCCTCCTCCTCGGTTGATCCCTTTGTCCTCCATATCCAAGGAAGGCATCGAGGCATCCGAGATCCGAATGAAGATGATGAAATACGAAGCCGATACTACGAAGCCGTTTTCGCCGCCGCCGCCGCAAAGGAACAACGGTACGATGGGTGTTGCCGTGCAGTCGGTGTCAAAATCTGTTGGCACGCAAACAACAACCGATGATGTCGACGACGAGGAGATGTTTGATACCGATGGTGCTGAACAACAACATTCGATGTCTCTTGGATTGCGCAACGACGAAAGCGCGCTGCCGAAGAAGAAGCCGAAGGTAATGAGGACGGCGAAGACGACGAGAATTTTGGACGACGATGACAGTTCGGGCGACGATGGAGAAGAAGTTCAAACGGTGAAGAACGAGAAGGAGAAGAAATCTTCCTCGTCGGGTACGCGGTGCGATGATAAAAAAGGCCACTGCGGTTTCGGCGTGCCGGGGTTTGTCGAGAAGCAGCCTCAAATGCTGTCGTCGCGGCTTCAAAATCCATCGAATAATCCAGAACAACGAGAAGAAAAGCAACAACACCAGTGCAAAAAGAGTAGCGATAACGCGACGACGACGATTGAAGACCAAGAAGGAGAACTCGCAGTAGTACCGAAACACAATCATCGCGAATTAAACGCTCTCGTCGACTACAATCGCAACGGTCGCGCGACGAATAATGCCAATCGAAGAGATCAATTCACGTCATTCGTATCGAATCCGGACAATAAAAAACTCCTTAAATGCATATGCATCAAAGCTGGAAACAACGCTCGTTTCTTTCTTTCGAAAGTTTCGAAATCGTTCAAAAAAGTAACTCTGCGAGACTTTGGCGTCAAGAGTTCCTCGAACTTAGAACAAGGAAGAGTCAAAGCGGTAAAAATTTCCGAAATCGAAACGCCCGCGCAATTCGCCTTGTGCATCGAACACGGATTACAACTCAACGATCTCGTTTTCGCCGCGTTAGCCGACGGCGGCCGCCTCGAGGTTTTGAAATACATTCACGACCACCTCTTGCCGGACAAAATGTACCTAAACTCTCTGGCGGTGGAATACGCCAGTCAAAACAATCATTTGCAAACTTTACAGTATCTCGTTGAATACCACAACGCGCCTTTATGCAAGGACGCCTGTTGGAGAGCCGCTTGGAAAGGTTCTTTCGAGTGTTTGCAATACTTGGTCCTCGAACGCAAATGTCCGTTCGATCGACACGAGTGCCACGAGATCGCCTACCAAAGCGGACATTTTGACCTCGCGCGATGGATTAAAGAGCATTAATAATAGTATTAATATCATCATCATCATCATCATCGGTGACTACTACACTACTGCTCTGAATGCACTGCTGCTGTTCGATGCTCTTCTCCTCGACATCATTAAGTGTTGTGTAAAACTCTTTCTTTTCTTTTTACTCCTTTTAGCAAAATATGCGTTTCCACACGAAAGAACCGCATTTGTAACCTCTCATGATCAACATGATCATCGTCTCCAAATCACCACCACCACCACGCATCGTGGCGAAATTGTCCTCGCGAAATCGATCGAGAACAACGCTAAAAACACCCCCATTAAGAAAACAACGAAGATTCAATGGTGTTCAAACACAACATTTGGAAGCCGTTTTAGGGGAAAATGCAGATGCCAACAACGGGGTTGCGGAGGGTTTAAAGATGAAGATGAAGATGATAAATAGACGCGAAGCGATGAATAACTGCTTAAAAATCATCGCTCTCCTCGAGACGAGTAAAGACAGAAAAGCGTTCGCGTACGGGTTGAACAAAAAACCGCCCAATAGTGATGATAACGAACCCAATTTGGTCTCGTATCTTGGGATAAGAAACTCCTCCAAACGTGAGAGATTCGAAGCGAGCGAAAGAAAGAAACGGGAAGCTGAAAAGTTACGGGAAAGGAAAGAGGAAGAGTTGGAATCAGACGCACCTTTGATGACGTTACCATCGGGAATACAGTTTCGGGAGTACGACGAAGGCGTGAGTGGGACGAAACGGTGCAGAAAAGGCTCGAAAGTTTCGATTTTGTTTAAAGTGTTTCGATTGTCCTCGGGCGCGTATTTTAAGTACTCGTCCGGAGGGACGGCGGTTTTGTTGTGGGCGCGAGGATACGGCTCGGAAGGACTCGACGACGTCGGCGTTCCGTATACTTTTATACTGGGAGAAGAGAATAGTTTGCCGAGAGCGGTTGCGCCGGTTGTCGTTGGGATGCATCAAGGCGGCGTGCGAAGGGTGTTGATGCCGCCGAATTTGGGATACGTGAACGATTTTGTGCAACCGCAACCGGATTCGTACGGCGCGAGGCGAAGGCTGGAGAATTATCGAGACGGTCCTTTATTATTTGAAGTAGAAATCGTGTCGGTGAAAGATCCGGGGAGCGATGATAGCGAAGGAGTGAGCGATGATAGTTTGGATTTGAAGAACGGCGAATCTGGTTTCTATAAGCTACCGTCGGCGCCGACGCTGCTCGATAGATAATTTTTAATGTACATACATGTAATAATACAACGCCGCGCTCATCGTTTTTATTATGTTCCTCTTCACACTGTGATGATTGAAAATTGAAAATTGAAAATTGAAAAAAGAGAGAATGAACGCGTGAGTAAAAACAACAACAACAACATCCAAGAAGAACGTCGTCAAATGTAATCGCCCGGTTGGCACAGTGTAAACCATTAAAGTCGGTCAACCCCGCTTCCTATCATGAGGGCAGAAATGATCGATGTAAGACGACATTGGACAGATTCGCTCAAAGCCATGAAAAGCTAACGAAACCGTGGCAGACGTCTACAACAAAAGATTTATGGATATGATATGCGCGCTTCTTGACCCAACATCCGCGAGAGAAACGCAGCGTTGCAACATAAAGCGCCCTAGAAAAAAGATTCTACTAATCTAGCACGCAGACCAGGGCTCGCTCGATGACACTACAAAACGTCGAGCAGCCCGGGGTAAGTCGCGTGCACAACAAAAGAGAAGTTTAAAACAAAGAGAAAATGTGCCAGCAGACAGGTCGACGCGAGCGACCCGCGTCGCGCGAACGCAACGCGGCATCTCGTATCGGTTTAAGATCTGGTCTAAACTATAATCTATGCTTCAGCCAGACGGCGAACGTTCGGTTTAAGAATCGAACGTTCAGATGTCCGACGTACAAGCAATACTGTACTTCTCCTTGAAAATATACGAGAGCGAGAGCGAGAGAAAGAATATTTTAATCGTACCTGTTACATCGCGAATGAATGGGTCTTCTCGACAAAACGCGCATCATCATCGACACAAGAAGCCGCAGAGGGAAACACCACCCCTGCGCTACACCAGAGTCTCTTTCTCTCTTCTTCGGTAAAACGGTAAACCCTTCGCCAAACACAACTCATCAAGAGTGTCTCAAAAACTGCACCGAAATCCAATTCCAGTACGCGTAAAAAATGGTCACCGGGACGGCGACGATTGACGCGTGAATGAACGAAAAGACAGTTTTAATATCGTTGCTGTTTTTACCGACGAAATTGTCCTCGTTGTTTCCGAAAAGGCAAAGGAAAAGCATCGAGGAAACGAGGAGGAGAAGGATTCCAATTTCCTTGTTCGCCGCCATTAATTACACTTCGAGTGTTTCTCTCTCTGCTGTCGAAACAAACAGGCTACACGCGTGCACAGAGGGTCGTTTACGTCGTTAAGTGGTACTTCACTACTTTACACTACTTCTACCGATGATGCGATGATAACTCCGAAAGAGCCGCTCCGGAAAGCGCTGCTCTTTTTGAACATTTTTTGTGGGGGGAATGTGCTCCTTTTTTTCCCTTCATCAAACGGACCAAAATTTACGATACACTACTACATATTACGCTCAATCAAAACACGCACAGAACTGACTGCTTCTGACGCGCAGTATTCCACAAACGCGTCTTAAACGCTACTGTTGTTTGATTTGTGCGTGATATCGTCTCTGTGGTGGTGCGTATCATCGCCACTGCTCATCATTTACCCTTCATTAAAAGGACCAAAATTTGCTACATATTACTTATTATGCCCGCCTCCTCTCCTCCTGGCTTGCCTTCGTTCGAGCCTCCACGGCACTTCCAAATGCCCTTTACTGACCGCGTTCGGGTCGCACTTCGCACGAGATGGGAGTTTGACTTTTTTTTTCGTAAAGTCTTCGTTCGCTTCTTTACATTCGTCGCATTGCGTTTTGGTTTCGTGGCACTCGGCGACGCACGGTTCTCGGAAAGAAATGAACCCGTGTTTGGCGAGTTCTCGGATGACGATCCATTCGGTGTCGTCGCGTTCGACGTTTGCGGGGACGTCGCATGGGTCGTAGTAGTGGTATAACGTCCCGTGTTGGGTGGAGACTTGGAAGCCGTAGATGGAGACGGAGTGGCAGCGTTGCAACGCCAACAAGATGCCGTACAGACCGGAAGTGGCTAAAAAGTTGACCTTTTGCGCCACGTATTCCACGAAATCCGGCGCGAACGCGTAGAGCTTTAACGGTTTCTTTTGCTTCGAGTTCCAAAACAAACCTTTGATGGCGCTTTTCGCGCGGAAATGGATTAAAATGCTCTCCTCCGTTTTCGGCTCGTGGAAGCCCCAGTTTTGGGTGTTGGTGATTCGGTACGTCGTTTTCGAGCCGACGTGCTTTTCAAAACCTCTCGTCGGAGCGCTGTTGAAACGAAAAACCATGTCGTGGTCGTCGATATCGCCGCCGTGTTCGTAATTCAAAACGATTCCCGACGAACCTACCACCGCGCACGTACCGAAAAACGAACGTCCAATTTCGTCTTTTTTCGGCAAGATTTTCGCAAACTGAGAAAAGAGCGGCTCTTCGTTCGGGACGAGAATACGATACCCGCCATCGGGATCTTTCTCCTTCCCCGGCAACGTCACCGCGACTTGCTTATCTCTCACAACTCGATCTCGATTGATGGCTAAATCGCCTTCGAATTCGCCCGTAAACGTTTTCAAGCAATCGAAACCTTTAAACTCCGTCGGCATCGGTTTCACCCGCTCGCACCCGTCGCCTTCGTACAACGCCGAACACAAGCATTCGTTCAACTTCTCGCTATACGCGCCGTGCTTGCCGCATTTTCTTCTTTTATTACCTACTACCCTGTTTTTACCGCTATTATTATTATTATTATTACTACTCGTACTACTCCTACTCCTCTCCGACGACGAGGCGTCCTCGGCATCGATCTCCTCGTCGTCGTCCTCGTCCTCGATCGTCGCCACGAGCGAGTACGGATTATTATTATTGTTATTGTTATTAGTATTCTTAGAACCACTCTTCGCGCCGCCGCTTTGTTCGTCCTCTTCCTCCTCCTCCTCCTCCTCCTCCTCCTCGCCGCTCCTTTTCCCACCAAAACCACCATTAAAACCATCAGAGGATGACGACGTAAACGACGATAAAACGTCCTTTCCCGAAAAGGAAGAATCCTTCTCGTCAAAATCGAGACTTCGCGTCATAAATTCTTTTCCTCCTCCTCTGTCTTTTCCTCCTCTCGTCGTTTCCTCTGTCCACGTCAAAACGAACAAAGTCATCACCACGGCGAGTAAGGGAAACCATCGTTTCAAAATCATCATCCAAACCCGTTTCTTATTCGACGGAGACCCGCCTATTCGAGAGAGTTTTGACGGCGTTCCGACGAGCATTTTGACGCGTTATTTGTTGTTGTTGTCGTCGCGATGTGGTGGTGTTTGGTGGAGGGAGAGAGAGAGTGTGAGTGTGTTGTTGTGAGTAAATGTGTGAAGTTCTTTTGGGTGCTTCTTTCCTTTGGATGATAGGGTTTAGGGGTCTACGGGCGCGACCGACGTCATATTCATGTGTAGTTCAACTTGTATGTCCAGCAGTGTTTCTCTCTTTTTCACCAATCTTCTTTACGGTCGTCTCGGAGAGATTCGCGATAGATCTTTCTTGAGCTCTCTCTTCTTTTAACTGAAACCGCCGCCGCCGTTTTGTCGGTCGTCGTCGTAGAACGCGTTGTTTCGAGGCTGTCTGTTTTGTTTTCCTCTTCTGCCCCCCCTACCGTTTGTTGTTCCTCTTCCGGGGCCATTTCGGCCGCCGTTATTTCTGGACGACGAGGATTCCTCGAACGCGAATTTCTTCAACTGCACCGGTCGCGGGTAGTCTTTCGAATCCAACTCTGGGATGAATTTGCGACAGTATTTCATTTGCGGGTCGTAATCTTTCGTTTGTTTCGGGATGTTGAATTTGTTGACGCGGCCTCGAGTTAATCCGGCGGCGGCGACCCAGTTGCCCCAGTTAGACGCCGGGTCGTAATCTAATAAGAGAAACTCGAACCATTCCGCGCCCATTCTCCAGTCGATTCGAGCGTCTAACGCGAGCCAAGAGGCGACGTTTTGCCGACCTCTGTTGGACATCCATCCGGTGAGCTTTAATTCGCGCATGTTCGCGTCGATGAGCGGGTACCCGGTCGTGCCGCTGATCCATTTTTCGAATATTTCGTCTCGTCCTTCGTGTTCGGCCGTCCAAGGGGGCATCTTTCCGTTCGAACCAATCCCATCGAGTTTGAAGATTTTCGCGCCGTGCCGCAAAGCGAAGAAGCGATAGAAATCTCTCCAGGTCAACTCGAAAATGACCCAATACGTCGATTTGTTCTCCACGCGTTCTTTCTCGTACTTGCGAATTTCGTTCTCGATAAATCGAGGAGAGATGCATCCTAAAGCTAAATAAGGGGCTAACTTGGTTGACTCTAAATCTTCCAGCATGCCGTTTCTGGTGTCGAAATACGTCGCGACGGCGTCGGTTTCGTACAAGTATCGCTGGACTCTTTTCAACGCCTCGGATTCGCCGCCTTTGAACGAGTACACAGGAGTTATGGAGTTATCTTTAGGAATAGCGGCGTGCATTTGTCGAGCGTCGTCGCTCAACGGGATGTCTTCGATTGTTGGCACGAATTGCATCTCCTCCTCGCTCACGTTGGACGGGGACGAAAATTTCTTCAATCCATCGCTCAACTCGGCGTCGTTCAAAATCGGTTTTCTCACGGACACTTTACTCTCCACTTTATTCTTGAACTGCGTGAACTGCGTCGGTAAATCGTTCAACCCGTTTTGATAACAGTTCCCGGACTCAAAAACGTCCTCGTAATGGTACAAAGTATTATCCCAAACCAACTTTAACTCTCCTTTCGCCTTTCGTTTGACTTTCCTCTCCAACGCTCGTTCGTCTTCGCACACCTCTCGACTGCAGACGACGACGTCCGCGTCCAACGCATCCAAAACGTTCTCGCTTTTACCAATCTTAATCAACAAATCCGAACCCAAACGCTTGTATCGCTCTTTTAAATCTAACACGGATTCTAATAAAAACTCCGCTCTCCGTTGCGAACACTTTGGCGCGTTCGTGAGACTAATAAATAATGTAAAAGAGAGGAGAGTTAAAAGGTCAGAAGACAAACACCATAAACGACAACAACAACAACAACAACAACAACAACAACAGGAGTCTTCAAAGCCTCGAGAGAAAACGTATTAAGAATTAAAAATGTCAGACGACGCGTTCCGCGTACCTTTTCTCTCTCCTTTTCTGATCAGACCGGTCAAACGCATCATCACTCAAAAACCATCTCGGATCGAAAATGTACGTCGGCACGAGCTCACACAGCTCACTCGACTCACTGCAAAATGTCAACGCTTCTTTTAAGGTTAAGTTATCGTGCACGCGCAAATCGTTTCTGTGCCACAGGATCACTCTTTTCTTCTTCTTTGTCTTTCCGTCGTCCACATTGGATAACGCCGGCGACATGTGACTGGAACGTGAAACGCCTTTCACGACGCCTGTACCGCGAGTGCGATGATCTCGACGAGAATAAAAAGAGCACGAGCAAGAGCTCCTTTTCACAGAGAAGGCGACGCCGAAGCCTCGGGAGCGAAGAAACGACGCGGAGAGAGAAGATATAGAAGCGGTAATGATGACGAATTCTCTCCTTGTATTTGTGTGGTTCGTTTGGTGACCAGACTGACATTTTAAGCGAGCGAGAGCGTGTACGCGTACGTTTATAGTACGTTATGTAGTGTATATGTATTCTTAAAACAACCAACCTTTGCAGACGTCTTCCCCGCAGCGACACTCGACGGTTTGCCTCAACGCCTGTCCGTCCTCTTCGCCGTCTCTTCCTGGGGAGTAATCGATGGTTAATTGTTCGCCTTTTTTCACGTCTTTACAGGCGAAGAACGCGAGGCGAGGCATGTATTTCATGGTTTCAATCAAACGTTCTTTTTCGGTCGGGCAGTCCGAAGGGGAGGCGTATTTTTTGTTCTTTTGCGCGTTGTTCGGTAACTCCAAGGTGGTGCAGTTTGGTCGGCAGGAGTGGTTGAAGAATCGACCAAGGTTGCCGCTGTGCGTCGGGTCGATGGAGTATCGCTTCGCGTACACCTGGCCGGTGATGTCGTGTAAATAGTAAAACCCTTGCTTGTTGTACAGAACCTCTCGCGCTTGCGCTTGATCTCGCGTGATGATCTCGCCGATGTATTCGCATATGAATGAACCGCGAGAAATGTCTTGCGTCGCGCGGATGCCGAACCCGACTCGCTCGTCGGGGCATTTGAAGACGTGGAATTTGAACGAAACCGATCCGCAGTCGATGCCTTTGGTCGGGCACACGCCTTTGTTGAAATCGTGAACGTCGACTTCCGTGACCGGATCGTCTTCGTTGCTCGTGAAAATCGTTGCCAAACGGTTGCACGAACACTTTGCAAAGTATCGTTCCTCTTCAATGATTTTATCGTCCGAGGAGCGCATGAATCGGTTGGTGATGTAATTGAACGGCACCGGCACTTCTTCGCAAAGGGTTTCGCCGGTAACGTTATTGGACCAATCGATGATTTGCTGGTGCTTGGTCTCGTCGTCGCTATTCGTGCTCTTGTTTGGCGGCGCTCTCGTTCGAGGGAGCGGTTGTCGCGGCACGCGCCTTTCCTGCTGCTCTGCGGGCTGTTTTTGTTGTTGTTGTCGCGTCGCTCCCGCTCCTGCCGCCGCTGCTAAATTTTTGTTCTCTCTGTTGGTGATTTCTTCGTTCGTCCACGTGCCCAATCGAGGACTCGCGTTCATTTTTGAGTGCATTCTTCTCGCCAACTCTTCCTCCGTCAACGGTTTCTCTTCTTCTTTCTCGATCTCTCCTCCTCCAATCTCTTCTCTCTTCACTCGTACCTTTTTACCCGCTTTACCGATATCTTTCCTCTTCGCCTCAGCCTCAACATCGTCGTCCACAGAATCTCTCTCTCTTTTCACGTCCTTACTTTTACCGCCGTTCTTCATCGCGTCGCCGATAACCTTCGCCGGATTTGCAAACTTAATATCCTTACACCGTCCTCGACACGTCTCGATCAAACAAAACAAGTCCCTCTTCTTGTTGTTGTTCTTCTTCTTCTTCGCGCTTATCGCCCGCGAACTTCGGTGAAACAAATCCGGATTGACTTCTAACAAAGTCTCCACGTGAATCACGTGCGAAGTCCCGTCCCAGGCGTACAAATCGTCCTCGTCGATAGATTTCAGCCACTGCACGCCGACGCTGTTTTTCTTCGCGTGGATTTCCATGATCTGCGTAACGTAATGAAGTTAGTATTTTAATCTCGTTCGTACTATTCCTTTTTGCGCGCGCGAACACGAGCACACGAACATAAAAGAGAGAAGAGAAAACTTTGTGCGCTCGTTCGTCGTGCCACGTCAGATCAGACGCGCGAGCCTCGCGAAACGACGCTCTCGCGAAAACATCTCATTAATTGTTAAACAGAGAAAACGAAACAAAATTCTCATCATCAAATTCGTACCCGTCCAAACCATTTCTGCGTCTCGCCGGATTCGACTTTCACCCACGTGTTGAGTTTACAGTGCTGTTTACGAATGAAAGAGAGAGAAGGAGAGAGAAAAAGGTGAGTTTAGCGCGTAGTTCGTGCATCAAAAGTGATGTAAAGTTCTCGGGGAAAAGAACGAATTTGAACGAATTTGAAACGCGCGCACGATAAGTAGTACCGAAACGAGTATCTTGTCGGTTTTGCTCGGAGGCATGGTTGAGAACGCTTTCGAGGAAAACCACGCGCTTCTTCACGACGACGCGTTCTCGCTTTCGCGATGCAACCGCGTGCTCTTGGGTTTTGAGGAATCGATCGATCGATCGAAGATTATGTATATGCGTGTGTGCGTGGAAATGTGAGAGACGAGTTAAAGTGTGAAGAGGGAAGTGTCTTTTCAAAAAATGTCAAGAAGGCGCGTTTTTCTCGCTTTCGTGTATGCGCAGTAGTACAAGCTTTGGGGTTTATGAGTGCGAGCGTTCTACTTCCGTATATAACGTCCCTCCTTCGTACCGCCAACCGGGTGGGAGAGGACAGTTGTTGTCGAGGAGGTATTGTAAACATTCGAGGTGGTTGTTCCTGTGTGCCAACAAGACGGCCAAAGACTTCCACGGCGCTTTGGCGGTTTCGTGTAAGTACTTCAAACAGTCTAA
>JACLAA010006471.1_pt1 | contig 29060 bp, 22 predicted proteins | sample 8027891 | NCBI WGS metagenome assembly JACLAA01 (sample SAMN15724900, study PRJNA655200) | protist metagenome | isolation source: fluorescence activated cell sorting (FACS) single amplified genomes of... | place: Spain: Blaines Bay Microbial Observatory, Mediterranean Sea | collected 2016-01-19 | reverse complement strand
ACCTACCTACGGTACCTACCTACCTACGGTACGGTACCGTAGGTACCTACGGTACCGGCGGCGTAGGTACGTACCTACCGTGACCGTACCTACCTACGGTACCGTAGATTGATGTAATAAAATGCATCAGAATAAATGTATCTACGGTATGCTTCGTGGTGGTTTTGTCGCGTTTACCTGTAGCATAGGCATTGCCCGGGCAACTTGAACGAACTTCGGAACTCCGTTCAAGTTGTGCTCGTTTATGTCTCAGAGCCTGCCAGTGCCAGTGAAGTTTAACCAGCCTGAGCCTCACTCAGTAGCAAGCTGGCACTGGCAGGCTGCCAGTGAGGCCCTGGCGGGATAAAAAAATCCGACTCCGAGTCCGAGTCACGGTCACTGGCATGATTTGAACAAATCCGACTCGGAGTCATGATTAGCCGAGTCATCCAAGTTCAAGTTATCATCATGATGAGTCAGAGTCACTGGCACGGTCACGGTCGCGGTCGGATCAAATTCAAATCTCCGAGTCCGGGCCCAACTTGAACTTGACTCTCGGAAAATCGGGCCTCGGTCCCCCAAGCTCCCACCTATATTAGGCTATGAACGGCGGGTATGCTATGACAAATTAGCAAGAGGTCGGGCTACGCGCACCGACAGTAAGAGCTTACCAGTATAATTAGCTCGAGTCTAGTACAAGCTCGTACCTACGGTACCAGCTTGTACCGCAGTACGGCGGCAGTTATGTCGCTTTTCCTTGATTTTCCATGCTTATTGTCCGGGTGTTCAAAAGTGATCTCAGCAGCGTGGTGCGTTGTAGAGCCCATCTGTGCATTCTCAACAAATGACCACTGTATTTCATTCTACCTGGAAGAGGGTGTGTCTTTGGAGCGATGTCGAATCCTTCGCAAGAGCGATGCGACGGCGATTGCTTGGCACCCGACAGCCAAAGTAATTGCTGCCGGATGGGGAGATGGCAGCATCTCTGTATGGGATTTATCACCTTTGTCATCATCCGAAGTTAGTCCCCGTGATCTGGCTGATACGCTATCAAGCACTTGTATATTTACTGATTCGAGTGGGCAAGCGCCTATTCGTACAGTTATGTGGAACCCGTCGGCGACACGACTCGTTTCTGCGAATAACTCTGGTGCGATCTTAATATGGAAGGTAAAAACTTTAATACTGCTACCTCTTAATCCTGGGGGGATGTTGATCAGGCGGATAATCGTGGAGGCCTTTCTCTCTTTAAAGGCATCTCCATTGGATCGGGGGTTACCTGCGCCGCGCAAAGCCAGCGCGGGCTCTGTCATGTCAAGCGGGTTTCATTTTTTCTATTGCAATCATAGGTCTTTACACCGTTGAGCCTGGGCTTGGCACTACTCTGTGTTAATCGGCAGTGCATAACTCCGTAGCATATATTGATAGGTCCAGACAGATGCACTTGCACAAGGACTGTCGTCTTCATTATTCCTTGGAACACGCCGGGGCTCTGTGCATTACATAGACGACTTGGGGCGAGTAAGCGAAGTGCAGACACTTGGCGCATACATCGACCATATGCTCTTTTTCGAAAAGAAATCACGTCTTGTTGTTTTGACACGCACATTTATACTGGCCCAACTTGAAATACGTAGTGACTGCAAGGTGGTTCCCATAATGAAAATGAAAGTTTCAGTTGCTGGTGGCTCACCAGAACGTGGTATAAAGCACGTCTGTTGGGCGGGACCGGGAATTATTGCTGCTGCTACCGGAGAGGTTCCAGAGCGCTCTGGCCTGTCGGTGTCTAAATTTAACAGGAGCCATGCTATCTTGTGCAAATAGGCATTGATAAGACTCTGGAATCTTCTGAGTGACGAAACATATATTGTGACACTATCTTCAGTAGGCTTGGGGCTCGATTCGCGTGTGTCGTCAGTGGCCTTCAATCCATTGCAAAGATTTCTTGCTGCGGGTACAGAAGATGGTAGCATCGCTATGTGGCGTTTTGTGGGTAAGTACCAGCATATGTGCTGCGATAATGGAAAGAACACAGGGACCACCGTAAATGTATACACTTTTGTGGTAAATTTTACGCATGTTAATATAGGCAAATGACTGGGAAGCGATGCCGTCATCAACGGCATGTGGAGGCAATTCATCCATTGATTTGCTTGCATGGGGACCCGGCCAAGGCCTACTTGTAGCTGCCGCTCCTAATGGACAAGCCTCTCTTCTTTCCGAGACCGTGCTTCACCGACTTCTTTGCTGCGATGTTGGAGCCATTCAGCTCTCAACTGACAGTGTCAGACTCGAAAGGCAAAGCGGTGCTAGCGCATTGTTGGCTGCCGATATATCCATCCGAGGTCTTGCTGTATCTTCTAGACACGAAAGACACGGCGTCATTTTGAGCTTTCCCTCTATCCCGCCTCTCCTGTCTTGCTTATGCTTGCTTACGGGTAATTTATAGGTTTTGGTCTGGAACGGCCAGAAGGCACAGGTGTTTGAATGGTCTTATGACATGGGAGACAACAAACCGCTGCCAATTGCAAAATTTTCGTCTACAGCACGCGCCATGGCTCTCCGTGATGAGACAATATATCGTGCATCGAATAATGTAGTCGAGCTTTGCAACCTAAATGGTATTGTGCGCCAGAAAATGACATTTTCTGAAGGCGAGGGTTCTCCTACTCATCTTGATGTCAACGGTCAGTTCCTTGCTGTTGCGACAGATACAGGTCTTATCAAATTATTCAAAGTGACCCGCCGTGAGCCAAAACAACTTGGCTCTCCAGGCCATTTTAATCTCTGGGCACATGCACAGAACCTTGTCCCTTCCATTTCAATTTCTACTGAGTCGCAGAGAATCCACTGCAAAACATCACAAGGGCACCAAGCCACACAAACTCAGGAGAAATCAAAAGGTAACGCCATTCGTTCTATTCGCTGTAATTCTGATGGTACACGTGTTTCTATCATTGCTGATCATGTGCGTTAGCGAGTGGATTAGAGCTAATTCAATGTCGCGTGAATAATTTCTACATGATACAACCTTAGGTACATGGCAAATCTGTCCGGATTCGAGAACCCGACTCACGTTTACACGTATATGACTCAGAAAGGGATATTGTTGACTCTTATGATTTTTTTGAGCTGCAGCATTTCCCAACTTCTCATTTTTGGGATCCGCTTGAACCCAAATTACTGACTTGTGAGACACGGCAAGCACGAAAAGTGCCGATTGTACTTGGGGATTATGGAGTCAACAAACTAAGTCAACCGCATTTATTGGCTCAGAGCATGGTCTCGGGTTCACTTGAACCAACAGAGTCCCGGCATGGCATAGCAAGCGACCTCACACAGAACGTTCGAGGGAACTCTAGCTCAGGCGTGCAAGTTATGACCTTGTTTGTGACAGCTGAGTATGGAATGCTGCTTCAGGATGCTTTCCCCTTAGAGCCACCCCTAGAAGCTCTTCTAGGGGTTCAAGTGCCTCAGCTGTTCTTTACCCGCTGCAGTACCAGAGGTACTAAAACAGATTTTGACGGCAGTCTTGGCAATAGTGATGATGGACACAATGATACATCCAACTTGAGGGGTGTCGCGCTATGTAGTCGCGTGATGCGAGACTTTGTTGGTCTTGATGACGCTGACAATAAAACACGCTCTGCTTTGCTTGATTTCTCTTTCCATCTGACAATTGGCAACATGGACGAAGCACATCGGGCTGTTCGCTGTATTGAATCCCCTGCGGTCTGGGAAAACATGGCACACATGTGCGTGCAGACAAAGCGGTTGGACGTCGCAGAAGTCTGCCTTGGTCACATGGGACATGCGCGGGGCGCCGCTGCCGTCCGGATTGCCAAGGCTGAGATTGCTGAACTAGAAGCTCGAGTTGCATCGGTTTGTGTCTGCGAGAGAAACATTTTGGGGCGCAATAACATTTTGAGCTGCAGTTGTCTTTAGGTTGCGGTTCAACTGGGGCTTCGCAATGATGCTGCACGGCTTTATCGTGAGTGCCGACGCTTCGATCTCTTGAATGAATTGTACCAAGCAGCCGGTGAATGGGAACTTGCTCTTGATTTGGCATCGTACTCAGACCGCATTCACCTTCGTTCAACTCACCATCGCTACGCACTGCATCTTGAGGCACTGGGGTCGTACGACAACGCTGCTAGACACTTCGAGCTAGCCAACACCCATCGACGTGAGGTACCTCGTATGTTAGTCACTAGAGGTGAGCAAGCGGCACTGGAACGGTACATCATGCGGGCTAAGGACACTGAGCTAATGAGGTGGTGGGCTGGCTACTGTGAGTCCTTGGGGCACATTGATTCAGCGCAGCATTGCTATGAATCAGTTGGTGACTATTACTCCCTTGTGCGCGTGGCATGCTTTTCAAACCAGACAAATCATGCAGTAGAAATTATTGGTCAATCATTTTCAGCAGCTGGCGCATACCATCTTGCTCGCCACTTCGAGGGTTGTGGTGATATCAATAAGGCGATACATTATTTTGCTAAGTCTGGTTGCTATAACCACGCAATTCGTCTGGCACGTCAATATCAACTAGACGTTAACCTTTTGCAATTCTCCATAGAGGCTTGTCCAAGCCTTCAAGTTGATTGTGCTCTCTATTTTGAGCGAAAAGGTGAGTTTGAGAAAGCTGTCCACCTCTACCAGAAAGGCGGTGAACTTGCAAAAGCACTCGACCTCTGCTTCAAAGTAGGTAGTGCTGGACGCACGGAAATGTTTGAAGTTCTCTCCACTATCTCTAGAGAACTAGACAACTCGGCTCCACCCAATGTGGTAGCGCGCTGCGCTGAATTCTTTGTCGAGCACGGTCAGTACGAGCAGGCTGTCAGGCTGTATATCAGGGGTGGGAAATATAAGCAGGCAATCATGCTCTGCTGTGAACACCATCATGTCACAATTACGGAGGAGCTTGCCGATGCAATGACTCCCCCAAAGATAGAAAAATACCGAGATCATGATGATAGTAGTGGTAAAGGTGAGCAGTATTCATTAATCTCACACAAGGCCCCAGCAATAAGCCATGAAGAGCGTGTAGAGCTGATTCTTGATCTTGCACGTGTGTGTAAGAAGCAAAACTCCTATCAACTTGCATGCAAAAAGTTTACCCAGGCTGGTGATCGTGCTCGCGCTCTAAGATGTTTGTTGAAAAGCGGAGACACAAAAAATATCATATATTACGCTTCTGTGAGTCGGAATCGTGACATATATATACTAGCAGCAAATTATCTCCAGTCGCTGGACTGGCAATCGGGCTCGACTGATGCGGCCGAGCTGACAAAACGAATTGTTGAGTTCTACACTAAAGCACGTGCACATGAACCTCTTGCTGCGTTCTACGATGCCTATGCGCAGATGGAAATAGATGAGTTTCGCGACTACGAGAAGGCTTTGGATGCACTAAAAGAGTCAAAACAACAACTCGAGAAAGCCAAAAAATTGATTGATCGGGAATGCCGCATTGACGTTCTTGAATCACGGATAGCTATTGTTACTGATTTTGTCCAAGCCCGAAAGTACGAAAAGTCTGATCCTCACAAGATGGCTGATATGTGCACTGCCATCTTGAGCAGGCGAGAGGCCACAACAGTGGGTATTTGTGTGGCTTCCCCCGATTGAGCTTCGTATGTGTTTTATTATTGATATTTAGGCAATTCGGATTGGCGATGCGTACGCTCTTCTTGTTGAGTATCATTTTAAAAAAGGAAATGCACACGACGCCTTCGATTTGCTTCAGCAAATGCGCCAAGGAAACATTGCCCTGCACCCCTACCTGGAATCAAATCTTCTCGAACAAATCCATAAAACAGTCGGAGTGGTACTTCTCCCGGATGAGAAAGGGTATATGCCTCCAGCTGATGAAGGTTTGGTAAAAGAGGAGGTGGGGTAGAGAGGTGGGGGAGGTAGAGTAAGACCTCAGGCTCAGACTGCCAGTGGAGGTAGTTACGGTAAATAAATAATTACTAGTAATCATGATTACTACTATCATGCTAATTAGTAAGGGAGGAATATCCTAAAGAAAGGACATACACCAAGCCTCTAAACAGTCCACACACACACACACACACACACACACACACACACACACGTGGTACAAGTAAGTCAAGTCACTGCCAGTGTCAGTGTGACGGTACTAGCCTCAGTACTAGTATACAATATCCATGAACTTGAACTCATGCAGCGGATGTATGAGGGACGGCACTTGACCGTCCGAGACCCCTTGCAGCTGCCACCGTGTGTGGGTGAGTTTCAAGTTGACTCGGAAGGAAAAAAAACTTGAAGCTTTAGACAGGGCCCGGGATGTGACTCCCCTATAAATTTCGAAGTCTTCTTCACGTAGTATAGACACGTAGTATTGAGATTCGCGGGGTAATTCATCTTAATTAGGACTCATGGAGGATGGGTCCATTTCTTATTCGAAAGAACTACCCGACGTCACTGGCAGGTGGGGCCTGAGGGGGGCCTAAGTATCGCTTATCCTAATAGTACTATACCGCTCGCCTTGAGCGCGCGATCTTTTTCCGTCGCCGCGTGTCAACCAGCGGCCGGTCGGGAGACTATATGGCGGGCGTCAATGGCAGATCACTTGGACATCCCTTGAAAAAACTTTGGACACCAATGGGACGCTGCGCAAGTCCGAGAACGAAGGAGCCATCCCAATCTGCACGCCCCGCCTGGTGTGCACTGGCGTCCGATGCGCCGTTAGAACGCCTCCGCTTCTTCGTCCCTAGGACGACGTCAAAAGAATTAGTCGCTTTCAAACAAATTGCGAACTGAATGGAGCTTTGACGATCATTCGAGGACGATTAGGGCTCCACACGAGCCGAGTCTGTTCGTGTACTGGCCCGGCAGGCCCGGGGGGGGTAGACTCGGCGCTGAGTCGACTGTGGCGCCCGCAAAACGGTGTACATCCCGCATATGAGCAAGGGGCGAAACACACGTCGCAACGACGCTTTTGGTGCTGCTTGATGAGCGCACCTGGCCTTAGAGTAACGCAATATCGCAAAGTCACATCGACCACTCCTAGGGGTGAGTCTGCAGTGAGTCAGCCCACCTGGAGCGTGCGGACGTCTTGTTCTATGGGCGAGCTGCAACGACTGTAATCATTTGGCTTTGGGCTGACTTTGGTCTCCAGGTGCTTAGGTGTGAAAGTGCTAGTGGCCAGGAAACGTCTCGCTACTGGCGTCTTTAGCCGCGTATGCGATCTGTATGGCAGCCCATCAGGTTTGACGGCCGTGTTTGCGCATCCCGTCCACACCCACGGGTCAGCCCAAGATAGAAAGCGCCAATGTGTCTAGCCGTGGTGAGTTGAAATAACCTTGAATATATGAATCAAGTCTGATCTACTTCGGCTGCGCGACGTACTTCCTAAGATACAGAGGGAGTAAGAATTAGACAAAGGGAGAAACAAGAAGTGATCACCTCAAAGTACGGATTATGCCATTTTTGAAACGCAGCCCATGTGATAGTCCCAGCTCTTGAATGTAAGGCAACCTCACCAGAGTCAATGTCATCCTCCGATAGCCCTTCGGGGTGCATGACTTGTAGTAACTCCTTGAAGTGTCGCATATCTAGAACTCCATCGGTGACTTTGTTAGGAGAAGTCGTTGTTTGGGTCACAAAATTGTCAAAAATACTGCGCTCCCAACTCCACGCAGCACTACAGCTTCCGCTTTCAGCACATCCACATCTATCACAGCTTGGCATCCATCTGACAAACTTAGCCTCTACATTGTGATTCGTGTGGCATCGCCGCGCACAAGAGCGACATACCTACAACATTGAATGGATATATCAGCGGTGAAATGTAATTTTGTGCCACGGTGAAGAAGCACATAGGACTGCCGACAAGGAAAACACCTCAGAACACTCTCGTAGGTGAAGCGAACACTAGCATTTTGATCGGCTGGTAGCGTGTCAAGACAATAGCGTAAACCTTGGCACACCAATATCTTGATCAATATCTCAATGACTTGTTTTAATGCGAACCTGGTAAGACGTGACTTTGTCTTTTGTCCTTGAATTTATTACGGAGTACATCAAAATGGAAGATCGATATCTCCTCGCTGTCACCATGAATAGATATTCTGTTCCATGGGGCATTCCTAGAACGAGTGCTACATGCAGTATCACATTAGCGTCGCAAATAATGTGGATCAAGTTTCACCTTGAGGCACGAGCAAGAACAAGGCTATGACGTGCTCCTGCAGCACAGCCCTTTATGCTTTCATTGAGCGTGCACAACGCGGCAGGTTGTAGGCGAACATTTGTGTCACCTGCCGCAAAAACTTGCATCATTAATGAATACCAGGGACACACCTAGACCAAGCTCGCCGAAGGCGTTGGAGCCCCAGGCGTATACAGTTTCACTTTTGGCCAGAGCAGCGTGAGCTTCAGCGACCCTTTGAACCTATTTTGCGTATCCTAAACCATCGATGCGCTGAAAGGCACGGCATGCGGCTGCAATATTGTGTCTATTGCCTGTTGCAAATGTAAGGACCGAATGCACACCTGGAACCACAACAGGCTCCTCCCTGTCCCAGAGATCACCATATCCTAGTTGGCCATACTTGCCACAGCCCCACGCTAGGAACTGACCTGTCGTTGTAAGGACAAGTGTGTGTGCAATCCCGCATGAAACAATTGAATTTTTTGGTTGCTGAGCCTCTTTCGCAATATTCAAGCGAAGACGCTCAAGGGTATGATTTATTGTTTTGACCAGCTGTGGTGAATGATGCAGTCTTACATCAACCCCACCAAGTCTTGAATCATTTGGATCTCCCCACGAGTATGCCCGGGCCTAAGCTCTCGTGTTTCTAGGTAGCAGGTGATCATTCATGTGGCTAATTGAATAAACGCGGCTTTGGGACATCCAATCCAGCATGACCGGCATCAGCAATGACCACTGTGTGCGCTTCTCCTACAACACCACTATGCTTATCCTTGATGCGATCTATCGCACATATTCAAAGCGGACGATGGTATTTGTGCCAGCAGCAAGATCACGCACCGACAGAAGGCAATCTTCGTCGGGTTCGAGTAGAATCTTTACTGGAGTAACACAGGCGCGCGATAAAAAGCCAAGGCCGAGCTGCCCGCAGTGGTTTCTACCCCAGAGAAACACCTGATGTCTGTCGACTAGTGCCGCACAATGCCAACGTCCACATGTAATACGCCGCACTATTGAATCTTCTGGGAATCCTCTGATACGAGCTGGCATAATGTGGTTCTGCTCACCATCATTGTGTCCAAGCACAGCGTAGCGACCCTGCCCCCACGAATAAACCTCACCACAATGAGATATCGCATACCTACTCAACAAGAGAATGTATGATTCAGATAAAAAGAGCGTGTTACTCTGTGGTGCAACGATGTACTGTCACCGGCGGCAACGCTGCTAATCCTCGCTCCATCGAACTTTGCCTGCTGCATCGGAAAGGTCATCCCTGAATCAGACGTTCCCTGACGTAGGACATCACTTCTGCAATCGTCGGCTTGGCCACACACCCAAACTGCACCGCAAGATAATAAAACTAAGCTATGGTCTGTACCCGCTGCGCAGCTCATAGCGTTTTCACCGCTCAATCCATGCATCTGCAAGGGATAGGTCTGCGCAGCACCACGCCCATTCAAGCAGCCCCACGCGTAGACTGTAGATATAGAACTCTCAGTCATTTTGTAGATGCCAGCTAGTGGCGAGGAGCCATAGGCAGACCGTGCTCAGAAGGCTGGATAAGCAAGAGCAAGGGTAAGGATACCTGCGGTACAGTACAGGGTGGGTACAAGAGTACAACTTATGTTAACTTATGGGATGATACATGATAGCAGGAGTATGTCGCAGCGTTATATAAAGTAGCAGGATCCTAAACCCCTCGCGTGTAGACCACGCCTCCCGAGCCACTGAAGCGTCTAGGTAGGCCCGGGCCCGGCCCTTAGCGACGTAAATTCGGTGGTTTCTTCCCAGCCTGACTCGGAGGCCCGGGTTCTTCAAGTCACGGTAAGTTACTACATCATGATAGTATCGCATTCAAGTTCCCCCTTAGTCATCCTATACACTTCCTTATCACACACTTATACACACCACGCTGCACTGTGGCACGAACTTGAAACGCGAAACGCGCAATAAACTTGAAACTCATACACTGCAATCCAAAACTAGTTAGTGTATTTTAGGGTACTAGTAGCTCCGAGTCACCGGCGGACTATCCGAGTCTCAGCCGCTATACCGTGACTCCCGAAGGTGCGGCGTACCCGGGCCCCTTTGGTGTTGCATCATTCGCATGCATCGTCAGTCGTGTCGGGAGGCCGTCGGGAGATATCGCTGACTCGGGCTAGGAAATGAGGGGGTAGCTAGGTAAAACTTGAAAATACCGGTACCGTGACCTTGTTTTGATGTCCGCCGAGCGGTTCAAGTTGCTGCCACGGGGTACAGGGTGGCATCGCTGCCATCAAATTAGGCGGAAGCTAATGGGTTTCAGGCTGAGACGCGCAAAAATGGCGCGAGGGAGAGCCACTTGGAGCTCTGGGCGCCGCCCGAGACTTGGGCTCCTACTTCTAGTACTTGTAGTAGGAAACTTTGAAATTTAGATAAATCTCGGAGCCCCCCCCGTTTTTTTACAACCCCCTTCACTTCGCCTTCTGGGGCTCCTCAGCGTCAATTATCGCTCACAGGGGTTGATCTCACCCTCGCCTGCGCCTCGAGGCCCATTGTTTGGTTCGGGTACTTTTAGTCGACTGCGAGACGGTCCCCACCGCGACACACAATACGACACTATCTCCAGCTTCTCGAGCGCTCGAATGCGGTCGCAGTGGCCGAGGCTACCCCACGCATGTGCCTGATCCATTGCCTTTTTGGCACATGCCGCCTGGCGATTTCTTCTACGTAGCGCCGCGGGGCGGTACGCCGCACATGATCTCAGCGACGGAATCGGTGCAAATACTGCCCCTGCGCGTTCCACTGGCTTTGTTACCTTCGGTCAGCCTCGGCTCAGCAAAAAATTTTCGCGGGGGGCCAACATGGGCGCGTCGAAGGGCCGTACTTCAGGCCAGCTTTTCTCGTGCGCATCGCTGTGAAGCCCTGGCTATGGTTCTTCCAGCGCACTCCGTGGCAGTGGCACACGCGACTGCTGAGCACAGGGCGTATTAGAGTAACTATACTCTACATGTATACTCTAGTATACTTAGGCCCTCATTCCATCGACGCCGTAATCGTACCATTGAGAATGAAGATCGAGGACGTGCAATCGACGGCGCGCCAGCAACGCGTCGCGGCACATACGCACATCAAGGGACTGGGTCTGGATGCGCACGGGAGCGCCTTATCAATTGGCACGGGAATGGTCGGTCAGGAAAAAGCGCGTGAAGCGGCGGGTGTGGTTGTAGAGCTGATTGGAACAAAGAAGATGGCCGGGCGTGCAACAGTGTCGGGAATGCTTGTAGTATTTCAAATTTCATTTCTCGCGTAGGCGAGCGTTGTTGCTTGCGGGTGCCCCTGGGACAGGTAAAACAGCACTTGCTCTTGCGATAGCTCAGGAATTGGGCTCCAAGGTGCCATTTTGCCCAATGGTCGGTTCTGAAGTTTATTCTTCTGAAGTGAAAAAAACAGAAATTCTCATGGAGAATTTTCGCAGAGCCATCGGGTTAAGAATAAAGGAAAACAAGGAGGTTTACGAAGGTGAGGTGACTGAAATCACCCCAGCAGAGACTGAAAATCCCTTGGGAGGCTACGGACGAACGGTCAGTCACGTTATTCTTGGTTTGAAGACCACCAGGGGTGCTAAGCAGCTGCGACTTGATCCTAGCATCTATGAGCAGATGCAAAAAGAGAAGGTCGCAGTTGGTGACATCATTTATGTAGAGGGATCCACAGGGGCGGTAAAGAGAGTTGGACGTTCGGATGCTTATGCAACCGAATTTGATCTGGAGGCGGAAGAGTACGTGCCCCTCCCAAAAGGAGATGTACATAAGAAGAAAGAGGTCATTCAGGATGTGAGTCTGCATGACCTTGATGTGGCAAACGCACGACCTCAAGGTGGTGGGAGTGATCTAGCAACTGTGATGGGCTCTGTGCTCAAACCAAAAAAAACAGAGATAACTGAGAAGCTTCGCACCGAAATAAATCGTGTTGTTAATAGATACATCGACCAAGGCACCGCAGAACTAGTGCCTGGCGTTCTCTTTGTTGACGAAGTCCATATGTTAGACATCGAATGCTTTACATACTTAAATCGCGCTCTCGAATCTAGCCTGGCTCCCATAGTGATATTTGCAACAAATCGCGGTGTATGTACTATCCGCGGCACAGATGTTGTCTCGCCTCACGGTATTCCTGTTGACCTCTTAGATCGCATGTTGATTCTTCGTACCATGCCCTATTCGCTAGAGGAGATAATCCAAATTATGTCGATTCGCGCGGAGACCGAGTCTCTTGATATTGAGGACCAAGCCCTCGCCGCCCTTGGAGAAATTGGCGTAAGAACTTCACTCCGTTATGCTGTCCAAATGCTGGCACCGTCAAAGATCCTCGCGGAGACAAATGGACGCACGTCTATCCACCTTAGCGACATTGCGGAAGTAGACGACCTATTCTTTGATGCGAAGGCCTCCGCAGCGATATTGGCTAACTCCGATGGTTATCTTGCTTAGGTGCAAGATCGTTGAGGTGGGCCAAAAGGTGATAATCACCTGTCGTGAGGGTCGCAACTACCACAAAATTGTAGCCAAAATTGTATCGAAGTGCCAGTTGTGGAGCAATCCGAGCTACAACTTAGTACAAATAGGACCAAATTCTAGATCCACGGGGACATTTTGCCTTCAAAGTTTGATGAAAGTGGTCACGGTAGGCCGCAACGTCGTGTGGGTTCCTGTGGAGTAAGGCCTGGCAAATGCGCCACGAGGTGTTTTTTCCAGCGCATGCTTCCGAGTTAGTAGTAGCACAAGAGAGGGACCTGCCACCGGGGGGGGGTTGCGGGGGGCTCACTGGCAAGAAACTTGGCAAGAAGCCTGGCAAGATCGGTAGGAAGTAGTCCGAGTCACGAATCGGACCCATTCACGACCCACAAGGGCCGGGCTCGTGTCTTCAGGCAGAGTCCGGGAAGCGCAGTGGCGTCAGTCCGCGGAGACCACGACTCCGACTAAACTTCACCAGCGCCCTGGCATGTACAATAGCCTTCCGGTCGCCTTGCTCAGGCTGCCAGTGCTGGGTCCGACGAGTCGCATGCTCCCCCTGGGCTGCCTGATCATGATCACACGGCCCACAATCTCACAATTACGAGCGCAGAACATGGACCTGCGACTATCGGCGGTTGTACAATCAGTGATTGAATCACTATGGACCTTGGTGCAATAGTTTTCGTCATGATCGATGTGCTCGAGGGCAGCCCCCAAGTACCTTTCTTGTAAGTGCCGATGTAAAACAGTGATATAGTTGTAGTTGGCTATTGGTGGGCCACGAGACCAACCGGGCCGTCAAAATCTCGAACCTCATAAAAATGGCGGCCCCTGAACAAGAGACCGGCGGCAACCCCGGGCCTGGGCCTCCAATGGGGGGGTGCAATGGAAATTCACGTCTAGTACTTGTATTACCTACCCCCATGATCCTAGCAGGGTACCAGGGTGGGACGTGATGGCAAGTGTTTGGAGGCCTCTCGGAGGGGAGAAGTAAACGTTTGCTAGGTGTTTACGTCACGGTCCCACCCTGCAGGGTACTCCGATATCCCCTTCAAGTTATAGGGGGAAATCGCCTCCCACTCCTAACTATGATACATTCATCCTAAGTCACTTTTATTGGCGGATGCCTGTCCCGTGGCAAGTCTCCTCAAATGCTGCCGCCGGGGAACCCAAGGTTGGCCCGGGAATTGGACATTGTGGCACCCGGGCTCCATTTCAATTCCCCCTGCTGCGCACTGCTTGTAAGACAACCTCAAAAAATAACCCCCCCCCGCTGCAGTGGCACGACCAGGGCTCGGCCCGAGAACTGAGCTCCCATATCCTCAGTAATATTCTAAACCCATGGATCAAGTAATTTTGCTTGGCCCAAAATCAGTCCTCGCGAGACACCTGCTGGAGCTGCGCCTGATGCTGCTTTAACACTTCGAGGGCCTCTGCTACTTTCATTCGTAAAGCATCTGGTGATTCGAGAAGATGTAAAAGTTCGGAGTTGTCCATCTCAAGTAGCATGCCAGTAATCTTGCCAGCTAGCTCAGGTTGAGAGTGATGGATCAGGGGATAAAGGCGCTCGCCGATCATGTTCTTCTGGAGTGTTGGGGAGGCATTGGCAAGGGCTGACAATGTAAGTGGGTCCTCAGGGGGGCGTCGCGGCGATTGTCCAGAGCCAGACGCACTGGGCTGTTGGAGGGGCAATGGTGGTGGCATAGGTGGTGCCACTCCAGGACCACCAGGAAAACCTTGTCCAGGCTGTTGACCGACAGTGGGAGGCATAAGATGGGCCTGAGGCGGAAGTTGCGTCATACTAGGAGCCATGTTGGCGGCATTGCGCGCATTCTGTGTGTACTTGTACTGCTGACCCCCCTGAGCTTGAGCGCCCTGACCTCCCCTGTTTCGAGAACGTCTATTGGAACTACCCTGGCCTCCCATTTGCTGCATCTGTCCGGGATGGATTGGGTATGCTCCCTGACGAGGCCCACCTCCGTGAAAGCCTGTCCGTGGATCTGCTATTGGACCCCTAGGTGAGCCGCGAGCCATAACATAGCCACGAGCGTTTGGCGGGACACTCGATATAGGAACGCCTGGGTGGCCTTGGGGGGGAATTCCCATAGGGTGACCGCCAGGTGTACCTGCAGCGTACATGATAGGCATTGCGGCGCCGTACGGCGCAGCCAGATGTGCCGGATGCAAACCCTGAGGCCCGTGACTTGGTACACCACCAGGTCCAAGGGTACCAGGGTGTGTACCATAGGGGCCAGGGGTCCGACGCTGTGCGTGTTGAGCCTCCAACTGAGCGCGACGCACTTCCTTGCGCTGTGCTAGCGCAACAAAAATTGGCTTACCGAGGACAAGCTTGTTATTCATTTCAGTGACGGCTTTGGCAGCTTCTTCAGGTGATGAAAAACACACAAACCCGAAACCTCTAGAAGTACCAGAGGCGGGTTCGCGCATGATGCGCGCAGAAGTTATTGTGCCAAATTCCGCAAAATGTTCCCGCAACTGATCGTCATCTAAGGCATCATCTAGATTCTTGACAAACAAGTTTACACCTTGATACTTCTTGATGCGTTCTATCTTAGCTGCATCAAATTTGGCCTTAAGTTCGCGCTCGCGCTCAACTTTTTTCTGCGCTCGACCAACAAAGAGCGGAGCTTTGAGATGTATCGTGGAGCCGCTCTCCTTTTGAGGCAACTCACTTGCTCCATTGAGCGCCTCTATGGCAGCAACAGCAGAATCATGGTGCTCAAAGTTAACCCATCCGAAGGCAGATACTTCAGTTGGTGAAGCTGACTCTCCTGAGTTTACATCAATTGATGTAGCCGTGGAACCGCTTCTCGCCACAGAAGGCGGCAGCTCCTCACCAGCGTCGTGACGCGTGTGCTTGGCCTCGTCCATTGCTTCTTGTGCCGCGGATGTTGCTTCCTTTGCTCCAACGGTCTCTTCAGCCTTTGGCTTGATTGAAATCCTAAGGGGTTGTACTTTGCACGAGGTAATGGCTCCATACAGTTCAAATGTTTTGCGCAAATTGGACTCATCCCATTCAGCGGGGAAATTTTTCACATAAAGATTTGTCCAATCTGATTGACCTGACCGTTCGGTACGCCGCACAAAGTGACCAACGTACACCTCCTTGTCGCATATGGTCATTGAGTTTATCTTGCTTATCGCATCAGTTGCGGCCTCCTCGGACTCGTAGTGCACATAACCATATCCTTGTGACTGCCCAGTCTCATCTGTGGCCACTTTGCATGACAAGATGTTTCCAAACAACGAAAAAGTGTCAAACAAGGCCTTGTGATCAATAGAGGCGTCAAGATTCTTTACGAAGACGTTGCCCACCCCCGATTTCCTCAGCGTAGGGTCTCGTTGCGACCACATAATTCGACATGGTTTAGACTTGATCAGCGTATAGTTCATTGTGTCTAATGCCCTTTCAGCATCTGACACGTTGTGAAAATTGACGTACGCATAGCCTAGACTTCGACGTGTTACTGCATCGCGACAAACACGAATGGATGCAACAGGGCCAACTGTGTTGAAGATCTCAAAGAGCAGGCCCTGCGAAATACACTAATAACGTCAAGGTATGCACAACGTACCTCAGAAGCATCAGCAGCAAGGTCGCCAACATACAGCGATGCCGAGTGAAACGGCACAGACGCCGACGCGATCATCGTTTGGAGACTATCGCTGGACAGTCTAGTATGTATTCATAGACTTCCAGCGTACGAATCCCCCGGGGACGCGCAGAGACATGAGAGCTCCGTCCGAGTCCGAGTCGAAACTGGGAGTACTAGTAACTCGCACCCCATCCATCAAAGACTCGGACTCATTGGCAGGCTAGTAACTACTACGTCGACTCGGACGAACTTGAAGGAAGTTACCATTCATCCGCTGGCGCGTTTCACGATGCTATTAATAGCGTTGAGAAGTATACCTAGGTACCTGCCCGGGCGGGGTCTACGAGGCGATTCAGATCCCCTGTGCAATGGAAATACACGTCTAGTAGGATCCCAACTTGAAAGGTTCAACTGAGACGTATCCAAGCACAACCCGTACTTGTATTACCCGCCTAGGCTACTTCCCATCCTAGGGTACTTCGATATCCCCTTAGTAGGGGGAAGTCGCCTCTCACTCCTAACTATTATCATCCTGAGTCACCTTTTATTGACGGACTCGGACGAATTTCCCGTCACAAACCCCATCAAACATGGGAGAAACCATTTCGTTAGACGACTACACTACGCTACCGGGGAAATCCGGAGCTACACACTCTATTTCCCTATGCATCGCACCCTGTGCTCCCCGGTAGACGGGCCCCGATTCGTCTTCCCGGTGCTTGGGCTGGACGAATGGTTCTCGTCCTCCGACCTCCAAGTGTCTGTAAACCTTGCGTGGGCCCTTCCAGGCTTCCCCATCGGGCAATGCGCAGGGCAGACACACACCTTAGTGCATGTGTAACTCGGACGCGTAGAGTACGTCGGGTAGAAACTTGGAATTTACGCAGCCTCCCGCAATGCCTCAGACTACACTCTGACATTACACTGACTTTGATTACATGCTGATTTGCACCGCTTGCGCACTGGCAGGCTTGGCAATTGGGAATTCAATATGTCTCGCATGGGAGATGTCCTCGAGAAGAGATATTACTTTCCTGAGGCCTTCGATATACCCAGAGTCTGAGAAAGCGCCCCTACGCACATGTGCGAGCACATGTGCGAAGTCTATGATCTTGAGCTGTACTGCTTGGGGAGCTAGCAGAGCTTCGCCAGTACCATTGTAGACAAGAAGAAGGGAAGACGAAATGAATTCGAGCTGGTCCTGATGTTCGAACCAGTCGAGGAGGGCTCTGAGCCTCCTAATAAATTCCCTGGTGAGCAACCGTCTATTGGTAAGCTCAGAATGACCACCAAAAAATTCGATGAAGCCATGTCGAATCCCCGTTGCATCACGAACGGTGAAACCCCACGCCTTGTCGAACTCAAGATACTGACTCTGGCTTCGAGACCACCTGTGTGTAAGTCAAATTTCTGGCGCCTCACCCATCGACGTGATATGTCACTCGGCAGACTACACACGCATACCAACAAGACGGCAGCCCAACTCAGTTTGGGGAGGGTATTTTGCAAGCTGCTTGCGCTGCTTCTTCAAAGAAGCGTTGGGCTCTGTCGTTCGCGTTCCCAGCTTGATGTCGAGCGCGCATGGCCGAGCCATGTCATTCGTACAGTCATCCAGCACGAGATAGTGCTGCTCGCATGCATTTGTTCCCAACACTATAACACCGTGGTAATCACACAGAAATGGTTGGAGCTGCTCTACGCCATCGCCGCGATGAAGGCACTGCTCATAGAATGTCACTTCGCGTATTCCTCGATTGCCAGATTGAACTGGTTTTAGGCAATATCTCCCTATCGTGAGCATACCAGAATGACCACCCACTTGCATGGCCATGCGTGCCACCATGCCCAGGCCGCCATTACTTTCCGTAAACAACTTGCCGCGCGTCATCGCCATCGCCATCGCGCCATCACGCCATCGTGCCATCGCGGCAGCAATCGGATTGGGTTGGATTTTTTCTTCCACGGTCGGAAGGCGGGCCGCGGTCGGATCTTGGTCCCCCTTTTATGAATACATACTCTGAATACTATACCGTAGGTCCGTAGGCACTCTACTAGATAAGGTAAGTAAGGTTACGCCGCGCCCATCGCCCATTGCCATCGCCCATGCAGATTGGGCCGCGGGGCGCTGCCTGCGTGTCGCCCCCATACCCCCAACCTGCCGCGACGCGAAGCGGTCGCGCGGCTGCGCTTTACGGCAGCACTGGGCCTTCTTTTTGGCGTTGCGCTTTTCGACGCAGCCGAAGAAGGGCGTACGTGCTGTACTCGCCTAACTCGCCGCTTCTGGTGCATCGCGACCTTTGCGCCCAACGATCTACGACACTACGAGGGCTCGAGATGACCGCAAAGTTTGTCGCGCGCGCGCGCACGGCGTTGCGCCGTCATCGCGCGCATCATCACGCGTAGCTCCTCTCTTGTCATGATGCACCCTCGTGTACGCCACAAACACGTGGACTACAGGACAGGCGAAGTGTCTCTGACAACTTCGAAGAGAGGCGCGCGCGAGCTAGTTTACTTCACGCGAGGTCGAGATGGCCGTGCCCCCTTTTCATTTCAGACCGATTATGTGCCTGTGATGTCAGTTTGTTGCGAGCGAGTGCGCGTGTGTGTGATGGGGCGCGCTTCGCCTGCTATGTACCCGCTAGCATACTGCTTCGCCGGAGTCTCTCCGCCACGAAACCCGTTTAGTAAGAATAAGAATTGGACATTTTAGTAAAAAGGGGTTTCCCGAGCAATCAAGGGGTCTGCGCAGTCCCCACGGTCCCTTTGAAGCTCCACGCCAACAGGTTAGGGTCGTGGAGCCCGTTTCGCACTTCGCGTATCGGTGGTCGACGCACCTCGTTTTACACCCGCGTTTACGGTCAAACTTCATCGCACCCCAAACCCTTGCGGTCAGCCGTTCGTGGCTTCTGGGTGAAGGTCATTTCGAAAGACGGTCATGGTACGACGTCATGCGGCGACGTACGGAGGGTGCGTGCTGATGGGGCAGTGCAGTGTGGCGCCGCGGGCGCCCGTCTGCCGCTAAAAAATGGTCGAGACCCTGGCCGTGGGGGTCTCTCTATCATACTACGAGCGCTCACAAAATGACGGGGCGGAAGGCAGCCAAGCGCGCTAATGGGCTATATGGGTTATGGCCCGAGGCTGCCGATTCGAACCATCGACCATCGACGAGGGCTGTCCCGCTTGCCGGAGGGCGCCCCCCTAGACCTCGACGAGTGCGGCGGGCGCGCACTCGTCCGTCGACGGCTCGAAATTGGGCTTAGGCTAGTAGGTAGGCAGCGCTACGCGATGGACGCTGCCCCGTGCGCGGCCTTCCGCGCCGTGGCGCGCGAGGGCGCCCGTAGGCCGTCGACCTCTTTTTTATCGCGGAGATAGCCGCCGCAAACGGCGCGGCGCGCGGCGCCGTCGTCAGCGAGCACGGGCAGTGGGCTATATGGGCTATATGGGTCATGTGGGCGAAGGGGGGGTGGGGACCAAACTATACTAGTACTAGGATCCCAGGGAAACAAGGTTTTATAAGGAGCGGGAGCGCGAGCGCGAGCGCGAGCGAGAGAGATGGGGGTGCCACGCTTCTATCGCTGGCTCAGCGAGCGCTATCCTAAGAGTGCGGACTCGTGTCAAATTGTTCTTTTTTTGTTTGTTTATTCACACTGTTATTCACACAGTAAACTCCGTAATCAAGGACCAAGCGCTGCTTCCCGTGTTCGATAATTTGTATCTAGATATGTGCAGACTCAGTGTCGAAGAGCTGCCACCACCAGCACAACCATCCACGTAGGAACGGCATCATCCACGCCTGCTCTCATCCAGAGGGTGCTACCAGCACACCATCGGAGAGAGACATGCTTCTATCAATATTCGCGTACGTCGACCGGATCGTAAAGCATATCGTGCGCCCGCAAAAAGTGCTATTCATAGCCGTTGACGGCGTTGCCCCGCGAGCAAAACTGAACCAACAGCGCAGTAGAAGGTTTGCTGCGGCCAAGGAATCTGCCCGTAGTCAGGGAGACGAAGATGGGGGATTTGACCGCAACTGTATCACGCCAGGGACCGCCTTTATGGCACGTATTGGTGACAAGCTTCGTGGTTATATACGCTGGAAGATGGGACAGGACGCGGCGTGGTGTCGACCCGTGCAGGAAAACAAAAGCAAAAACACAATCTCGAATTGCGTCTGCTCGATGGCGTGGATTGACGGAGGTCTTTCACCCACAGGTCTCGACTCCGAGTCGTGTACAGTGGTGCAAATGTCACAACTGCGTCTGCTCGATGGCGTGGAGGGATGCCGAACTTTCTCTCGCACAGGTACCAGGCGAAGGTGAGCATAAAATAATGCAGTATATTCGCGCCCACAGAGACGATGGCAACACCCCCACTCGCCACTGTAGACGCCGCGTCGTCAACTTAAAACGCGTCGACGCGGTGGAGGGAGGACGCCATCCGTCTCTGCGCAGGCATGTATGGAAACGATGCAGATTTGATAATGTTGGGCCTCTGCACTCACGAGCCCTACTTTACGTTACTCCGAGAGGTTATAGACTTCGGCGCGAACAATCGTCTGCGTGATACACCTGTCAACGCGCGGTCCACCGTTTTCAAGCAGTCCCGAAGTTCGGACTTTCAGCTCCTTCACCTCTCGATCCTCCGCGAATACATCCAACTCGAATTCTGCTGCTCTCCACCGGCATCCTATGCGTCGCATATCGATGCCCGAACTAGCATCGGTCCTCGCGCTCGTAAAAATGGAGCTGGGCGCAGCAATGAGCTCGGTATTGCGTGGAGACAAGGTGTCTCGGGGCGCTCGGTGGATCTTGAACGTCTCGTTGATGATTTTGTCTTCCTCACCTTCTTTGTTGGCAACGACTTCCTGCCGCACTCGCCCTCTCTTGACATAGGCGAACACGCATTCAATCGAGTCTTTGACGCCTACAAGCGCCAACTCGCCACATGGCCTCCCGGCGACTATCTCACCGATGCTGGCGACATAGCAAATGCCTGTGTGGGAGTCAACTACTGAGTCGGGTGCGCCCGATAATTCATCACAAAGTCATTTCTCGGCGACACTGCGGCCATGCTGACTGAATCGAGTGGTGAGAGACCTACACCGCCACGCCATCGAGCAGGCGTCGCGTCGATGGCGTGGAGGTCATGATTCAGCAGTAGCGGAGACGAGCCGCGACAATTTTATTTTTGCACAGGCCAATGCGCACCGACTTCAGCGCTTTATTTCCGAGCTTGGTGCCATGGAGCCCGCCATCCTTGCAGACCGGAGACGCGAAGCCGAGCGTGAGCAACGACGTTTCTCACGGAGCCATAACGGCAAAACTATTCCTGATGGCACCGAGAATGTTACCGCAGCGTCGGCTCCTGGCCTCACCAACTCAGACCGCGAAAAATACTACCTTCGCACTCTTGGCATTAGCAGTCTGATCTTGTGTGGAAATCAAATTTTAAGCACCCTGCCTCCTAGGGGTCCACATTATAGACGCAGCATTGTCTCCGTGACTGAGTCTGCTCAATGGCGCAGAGCTTAACAAGGGTCTCTCGCACAATTCTCAGGTAATCTGACTCACTGGTTGATTTCTACACAGGTCTGGTCGATCAGCAGATTGTCGACGCAGGCATCGCCACTGAGAGCAAGACAATGATAGACTGGAACTCGGCCAGGGATCCGTCAACTGGGAACACGTACTTCTACAACGCCACAACAAAGGAGACCGCCTGGATGTGTCCCGTCGGTGTACCGAAGGACGCGACGACCATCGAACCGAAATTGGTCCGTTGCTCGCAGAATGTTATCAAACGTCTATCAGCCGCCTTTGTAGAGGGCCTCGCTTGGTGCCTTGCATATTACGTCAAAGGATGCGTTGACTGGCGTTGGTTTTTCCCATGTCACTACTGTCCAATGCTCTCCGATGTGGTGAACGTTGCTACTGCGCTTGCTGGTGCTCATTTTGAAGTCAGTGCGCCACTTCGGCCGCTCGAGCAGCTCATGTCGTGCCTTCCACCTGCGAGTGCTCGCTTGTTGCCACGGCCGCATCGTGCACTGATGCTCGAGGACTCATCGCCCCTTCATGACTTTTATCCAAGTGACTTTGATGTTGATATGGAAGGCAAGCGAAACCCGTGGGAGGGAGTCAACCTTCTTCCATTCATCGAGGTTGATCGTCTCCTCAATGTTGTTGAAGCAACGTGCCAAGATTCTGCTCTCGCCGCAGATGAACGCAAGCGCTCCCTCTTTGGCCGATCAGTCATCTTCAGCGTCGACGCGACTATCGCAACGAAGCATCGCCCAGCGGCAGCTCCTGTCACTGCCACGGATGTCGAGGCATCGCTTGAAGATGGAGGCGACATAATGGGAGTCCTGGAGAGCGACGAGCATCCATACATAGAGGACCCTTGGCTCATTTACGGTCCCCCCTTACGGGCGGCACTCAAGCCCGGATGCTTGAGTCCTATGCCCGGCTTCCCGTCACTACACGCGCTCCCCATCACCAGTGTTGCGCTCAAAGCCCTCAAGCTGAACTGCTTCGGAAGCCCTTCGCGCTACGAAACAATGTGCCTCAACCTCCCATCACCGGTGCACGCGCCAAACGAAAAGCCCAATGCTGTCTCTTCGTCCGTTGCAGCGGCACTTATGGGCAAGAGTGTCTTTGTTGATTGGCCGATGACGCATGAGGCGCTATTGGTTGCGGTGACTGGTGGTGGTAACTACTATAGCGCTGGCGGCAGCGAAACCGCAGCAGTTAACGTTCGTGGCCTTGACGCAACTGCCACCAAAAGCTTCAACGTTGCGTGTGCAGCCGCCGCAAATCGTGCGCTTGTAGGCTCTGGTAACCCGGGCGATGGTGGCGTCGATATTGGAGCCGTTGATGTCGTCCTCACCGTTCGCTTGATGCAGGGACTTAGGCGTGATGCAGCCACGGGCGCGCTCAAGAAGACGTATGGACGCAAGGCGACCGATATCCCGCTGCAGCTTGCGCTCTCTGTGCCACCAAACGCCCACATGGAAGACCCACGGTTTCAGGAGACAAAGGCAGGTGTTGCATCTAGCCGCTTCCTAAGTGGAAGTCGCGTCATAATCCAGTCCGGGCCGCGGCGTGGCCGTGTTGGTACTGTCCGCCAAAGTGAGGACTCACGAAATACAGTGACAGTCGAGTTAGTCGTCGAAGATGTCGAGCCCCAATTTGGCCTTGGCATCGCAGCGGCACTGGCTGATAAATATGCGTCCGCAAGCCTCGCTGCGACGGAGCTTGGTGTGCGCGAGGACGTGCTGGCTGCTTGCTGCGGTTCAGTACTTGCTCGTGATGACGACCGCGGTTATATATATGACCTCGGTCTCCGCCTTTGCATAGAGGATGGTGCATTTGTCGCTCCTGGCTTTTGCCGCGCTGAGCGCACAACGTCAGACACGCGTGCCTGTGACTGGTCGCAATCCAATGATATGTTAACCCACTCGGATGCTCCTCGTCACGTTCGGCGGGGCACGCGCTTTGAGTACAGCGCCAAGGCGATCCGCCTTGTTGCGACCTACCTCAAGCGCTTCCCGGCAGTGTTTGATGCCGTTGGTGACGTACTTGCAAGCACTAGCACAGGCAGCAAGGCCGCCTGTGATGTGAACGGTCGTCCACCAGTGACCTTTGCGGCAGCATCTCGGATCTTTGGCCACGAGGAGCCCGAAGCTTGCCTCCTGGAAGTCTGCAAATGGCTTGCTGGACTCCCGACAGCGACGACAGCGCGGATGCCGATCACCACCAGGGCCATGTCCCCGGATGCAGTCGCTGCTGTACAGCGTGCTGCCACCAAACGTGCCGCGATTCGTTCGCGCGCTACTGCTGCAAGCGAGTCAGTCACGTTGTCTGCAACCGATGTGCGGTCAGAAATGGAGGCTACTGATTTTCTTTCATCTGCTCGTATCATCGACCCGAACGCCAATCTTACGCCGCCACGTCTCGGCGAGCGTGTTGTCACCTGCAATGTGGACCAGTTGGGTGCGCCCTTTGGCCACCGTGGGACCGTCATCGCAACGCACGCTCACTCGGGTACCGTGGACGTAGTTTTCGACACGCCCTTTGTCGGTGGGACTTCGCTTCAAGGCGCGTGCGACAACTTTCGTGGCCTTCTATGCCCTTGGAGTTCTCTCCTGACCATGCGAGATCCCACGCTCGATGAAGAGGCTATGTCTGCCTCTGATGCTATCCATGCAGTGTCATCGACCTCACCAGCGGCAGCTAAGCTCACAAGCAGGTTAAAGGACCATCGTATAGCCAAGGGCCCGGATGGTACCTCTGGATTTGCTATACCTCGAAGCGCCGGTCATCACAGGGTCCAGCCTCAAATGAATTCGGCGCCGGAAGCATTTATTCGCGGCCGGCCTGGCGTCTTATCGCGCACTTCCCTAACAGCCACAGTGCCTCCTGTGGTCCCCAAGCGACGCTTCGGGGACGAGACGGCGCCAATCCACGTCACACCCGCGCTGGCCAAATCACAGCCACTGATTCAGCCAGAATCAGCTTTAGTTGTACCTTGCGCACCAATAATTCGGGCGCAGTCGGACTTTGAAGTCAATGCACCTCCAGTGCATCCTCAACGTCCTACGGCGACGACGCTACAAACGAGCCATCGCCCAGCTCCCGATACATTGACGAGTATCAGCTCATCTGTGCCACAAAAGCTCGTTGCTCCGAAAGCGCCGTCCCTAAAAATGGCTCCACCGTTGGCTGCCCGGCCTTGTCAGGTTTGGTCCGCTTCCACGGAAGACCGCCTTGCAGCGCTTGAACGCAAACTCCACCAGGCTGTCAACGTATCAGCCACTACACGCCCTGCAATAGAACAGCAGCCTATGGGCCTATCCTACGGCTACCAGCCCAGCACAAATCCCCTCGTCAAAATTTCTGATTCAACTGGCGAGAGCTCGTCGACGTTCAGGTACGTACCTGTTCCTACGGCAACCAGGCGCATGCAACGAAACTCCCGCACCGTGATCGCCTCCACGCTCATGCTACCAAGCTCGCTTCTTGGTATGGGCCCCGTCACTCCGAGTTCAGGACGACCGGAGGGTAGCACAGATGACAGCGCACCAGATTCTTGATGCCTAGCTCTTGCCTTAGCTGCACTGCTAAATATGTAACAATGACATGGGCCTCAAAGCAGAAGGTGACAAAAATTTGCAAATAGTGTTTCTCTTTAATCCTGGCGCATGTTTTTCTCGACCCGGAAAAGTGGGGGTACTCACTCACCCAGGAGTCAATTTTGGTGAATTCGCCTCTATGCTAGCAATCTCCTCTCCGGGGGGGATCCTGGGTACTTGTCGTGGCGTCGGTAGGATGCGCAAACACGGCCGTCGCCAACAGATCGTGCGATGCGGCACGAACGCAACTGGCGCGGGACGACGCTGCCACTTGCGCAAGAGTTGCTGGAATAGCAATAGGCTGCGGACGGGAGCAATCCCCCAGGAAATCAAGATGGTAGCTGCCAAACATGAGTTTGGGTAAGTTTTCTTCGGGGAGGCCTGCCCTTGGCGACTCGGAGTCCCTTGCCCAAATCCGAGAGGTATAGGCAGTATAGAGACGTATAGGCGTACTACAATGGAACCTGTACACTGCCTGTACCCCTTGGCTGAATTCGACCAATAAATATTTTCAAACTTTAGGTCTCCGAGTCAGCTGAGGCTGGCTTCCTCAGGCTTAAGTTATTAGGCTAATTTTCTTTTAATTTTTGTATGTATCATCATAGTATTATAAACAATAGGATGCCCCTAACTAAAGTACTAGGCGCGCACTGGCAGTGGCAGGGAAAGGCCTTTGGAGGCTTGGTCACATGTCCCTTTTTTAGGATATTCCTCAGGCTTCCTTCAAGTTTATCATTTACCTACTAGTACTAGCAGGTATTTCAAGTTATTTCCCAGGCTCAGAGTCTTTATTTACTATATAGTATTTACCGTGACCTACAAAGAGCAAAAGGTGAATATACCACCAAGATTTAAGTATGCACTCGAGGATGCACCCTTCTCCCCGTTTAGAAGAGGTGATGCACAATTACGTGCTCAACCCTCGGGTGGGTCACGGTGTCATATCCGAGTCATGATCGCGTTCAGAACTGTCACGGTAACGGATGATTCATCTCGTAAACTTCGTATAGGACTTATTGCATCTGGATTCTCATATGCGCCTGCGGACCTCGAAGCGCTGAACATGGAGAAGGGCATCTGATGAACGCTCGTGTCCAAGGGGAGTACAGAGAGAGAAACCTACTAGCCCATTTTACCCTAGATATGTATCTCCCACTCTCTAAATTTGAGTCTATACATTGAGTGTCTATCGACGCTACGGTGTAAACCAATTTACTATAAACACTCTCGTAGTTGGCTTGGCCCAGCCTCTGGCTGGTGAGCTAGGACCCTACTACTTTACGTAACGCTGCGACATACTCTTGCTATACCGTAGGTACCTCCGAACGCAGATGATTCTAATTCTAATAACCGTACAATAATTGTGTCAACCCATGGGTGCATCGATGACTGTGCCAAACCCCGACCATCGAACGCTGAAGGTAATGGAATTCATAAACAGTGCGTGCCGTAACTTTGAACTAGTTAATGCGCGTTTGGCAGTTGGTGTCAAGGAATTGGCTGTTTTCTGGCGCCACTTCCGGGAAGGCGACAAGGAAATGCTGGGTGTTATTGCAATTGACCAGTTTTACTTGCTGTTTCACGAAAAGCGGTCAATTTTTGGTGATGGAATTTTCGACCTGTGCGACATACACCATACCGAGGAACTCGACTTTGGCGAGTATCTTGTCGCAGTGATTACGTGAGAAATTGATTGCAAGCGAGATCTCGTGTGTTGAGTATTTCGCAACTATATAGGTATTGCCTCTTCGAACCACAGGAGATCCTTCGCTTTTGTTTCTACATATTTGATCGGGATAAAAATGGATACATCATGAAGGAGGAGCTTGAGCTCATGTTGAGGGTACTGTATCATATCGTACCTCCAAATGACTTCTCAGGCAACACGCGAAACGCGCTGGAATTGCTAGACTTCAACGATGATGAGAAGGTAGACTGGCAAGAGTTTAATCGTTTCCATGTTCTGTTTCCGGCGCTCTTTTACCCAGCATTCAGGATCCAGCAGACCATGATTACTCAGACCATGGGTCAGCGATGGTGGGACAAGAAAAAAAGATATCTCCACGAGGAGAAGGTTCGGCGTGATATGATTGAACAGCTTGCGGCACGAAAAGAACACGCTCGTTTATTGAAACTACGCGAGAAGCGCATCCGAAAAAAAATGGGCCTTCTTAGATACATGTTTTGCCCTGCGCAAAGAGCCGCATTCCGCAAGCTATTCCCCGTAGATGATGCACAGGCTGAAAAAACTTTAAGTGAAGCAGAGCTCCAAGTCCAAAAAGCCAAACAACGGGAGGTTGAAAGGCGGCTTCGGGAACTCAACGCAAAAAATCCAGAGACCAGTGCATGGGGAGATTACCAAAAACGCAAGACGAGGATGGAGTACGCACAACAGAGTGCCGATCGCACACATCCTCGACGGTCCGCGAATGAGCGGGCGCTACGTGCGGCGACGAGAAGAGCAAAAAAAAAAAGACTGCCAGACCTGAGCGTATAGAGTTTGTGGCTGTAGGCTAGCTCTGGGCTCTCGTAAGATAGCTTGCATGGTAGAATTGTGCACGTGATCATTTAAGATCGTTCGACTCCTCTGGCGGCTTGGCCAGGGTATTGCTTTACCCCAAGCATCATCAGCCTCATTCAAAATCATGATGCCGACCAAGAAACTTGACCCTACCAGGCCCCTAAGCAAAGACTCGGATGGAGCCGGTCGCCGTTAAAATCTTTGGGTCACGTGACTTTCTGCCTTATCTTCCCTTGGCAGGCTCAGGCTTGAACTTGAAGTTTATTCTAGGCCGCCGGGCTGCGCTTGCGTTTGCTGTGGGGCAACCTTGGTTTGTTTGGGGCCTCCCGGTGTTCAGTAATGTTCAGTATGGGGGCTGTATGGGAGAGCAGAATACCTACGGTACCATACCGTGGTACCGTAGGTAGGTCAGTACCGTAGGTACCGTAGGTACCAGCTTGTACCGTACCGCAGTAGGTGCCGTGGTAGACGAGAGTTAACTTAAAAATCCACAACGCGGTAATGGGGGAGTTGACCGCACTTCGTGCTGAGCTTGAACGGGTACGTCCAGTTGTGAATCGAATCATTGGCTGGCAACAGGCCCGCGAGGAATCTAATCGTATAACTCTAGAGAATGAGCGACTAATTGATGAACGGGATTCGATGGAGAATCGAATTAAATTGGCCGCGGATACAAGAATCATGCAACTCGAGGAGAGTTTTGAGGCGAGTATGACGCAGGTGCGCACAGAAGCACATAGTCAAATGGAAGTGCTCCGCGTGGAGCTAGAGCAACTGCGGCGTGCCGCAAATGGTGATGCTTGTGGTTGGCAAGAACGTGCGGATGGGACATTTTCTAACGCTGAAACTGGTGAATCTGGAATCAAAACAATGCCAGAGGCATTAGCCTTCGCACGCGCAGTACAACGCGTCGTCGACATGGGGTCAAATGATGAAATTACAAAAGTAGCGCAAAAGCGAGCTCAAGATGCTGAAATGAAGCGGCGGGAACTCGATGTTAAGCTCAATGAAGCAAGAGCAGATGCACGGTCTCAACGTGACCTTTTAGACTCCTGGGGTAGTACTGCCAGGTCCATTCTCTTGGCGTTCTCCACCTTCAAAGCGAGTTCTGATTTAGTCTGTGATATTTGTATTG